>OOAO01003038.1_pt1 | contig 9753 bp, 9 predicted proteins | sample 1671821 | NCBI WGS metagenome assembly OOAO01 (sample SAMN06348196, study PRJEB24527) | human gut metagenome | biome: human gut; feature: ankylosing spondylitis patient; material: feces | host: Homo sapiens | place: China | collected 2015-10 | reverse complement strand
ATTCGACGCGTGCCGCCCCATTAGAAGGAGAGAACATGCGCTACACGCACCTCAAGAACTCTGACGTCGACGTCTCCCAGCTTGCGGTGGGCACCTGGGCGATCGGCGGCGACTCCTTTGGTGAGAACGATGACGACGCCAGCATGTCCGCCATCCGCACCATGCTCGATCACGGCGTCAACCTCATCGACACCGCGCCGTGCTATGGCAACGGCACGTCCGAGAAGGTCGTCGGCAACGCGCTCAGGGGCGTCGACAGAGAGAGCTACCTGCTCTCGACCAAGGTTGGCCTAATCACCAGCGCCGCCGGCTATGACCGCGACTCTTCGTTCAAGAACATCATGAGGGAGGTCGAGAGCTCGCTGCGCAACCTCCGCACCGACTACATCGACTTCTACTTCGTGCACTGGCCCGACGCCAAGACCCCGTTCTCCGAGACGATGTGCGCCCTCCAGCTCCTCAAGGAGCAAGGCAAGATTCGCCACATCGGCGTCTCCAACTTCACGACCGAGATGATCGAGGAGTGCGAGAAGGTCGCTCAGATCGACGTCCAGCAGCCGCCCTACTCTATGGTTGACCGCTCCTCCGAGGACCTCATCAAGTGGGGCTACGAGCGTGGCATCGACTCCTTCACCTATGGCTCCCTTGGTGCGGGCATCCTGTCGGGCAAGTTCCGCGAGCTGCCGAAGTTCGAGGAGGGTGATGTTCGCGGCGGCTTCTACGACTACTTCCAGGAGCCCAAGTTCTCGCGCGTCCAGGAGCTGCTCAAGGTCATGGACGAGATCGCCGGGGCTCATGACAAGCCCGTGGCACAGGTCGCCGTGAACTGGAGCACCCAGAAGGAGTACGTGGGCACCGCGCTCGTTGGCGTGCGCACGGACGCCCATGCGATTCAGAACTGCGAGACGTTCGAGTGGGAGCTTTCCGCCGATGAGATGGCCAAGCTTGACGCCAAGCTTGACGAGCTGAAGATCGGCTAGCCATGGGCACCGAGGAGAGGAAGTACCCCACTTCCGAGCTTGAAGTGCTTGAGCGTGGAGCTAGGGAGGTCATCGAGCCCAACGGGCTGAAGCTCCTACTGAAGCCCGTGCCGGGAGATGAGCGCGAGCACGTGCTCGATCCGCGCGTCTATACGCGCGCCCATGCGAAGCTCGCCGCCGGTCCGGCGCCGGCGGGGCCGGTGGACGTGATCGCGTGGCGTTCCGCTCCCAACAAGGAGACCCATGTCGTGAGGGGCGTGGGCGTTGCCAAGAAGACCGTCGTCATGAATTTTGGCGACAGGGGCATTCCCCTGCACGTCTTCACGCCCGAGAGCCACGAGAGCGGTTCTGCCGCGCTCGTGTTCATCCATGGCGGCGGCTTTATGGTTGGCAACATCGGCCAGTACGAGAACTGCCTGCGCGACATCGCGGAGCGAACGGGCTGTGTTGCGGTCTACCCCGAGTACCGCCTGTCTCCCGAAACGATGTTTCCCGGTGGCGTCGAGGACTGCGTGAAGACGCTCGGCTGGCTTGTCGAGCATGCGGATGAGCTGGGTGTTGACGCGACGCGGATCGCCGTGGCTGGCGACTCCGCGGGCGGAAGCCTGACCAACGCCGTCGTCCTCGACGGGTCCCATGTGGACAGGATCAAGCTCGTGGCCGAGCTGTATCCGCTCGTCGACGGCGGCCCCGTTCCGGAGGAATGGTCCTATGACCTCTATGAGATTGTGAACGACCAGAGGATCGAGGCTTTGAGCAGGGTGGATCGCATTCGCAATGCCAATGATGACCTGCCGCTGATGTACACCAACGGCAATGCGGAGGAGATGCTCGACCCGAGGGTGTCTGCCCTGTTCGCGGAGGACGTGAGCGCGTTCCCCCGCACGGTCATCATCTCTTCCGAGTATGACTACCTGCGCTATCAGGATGAGCTGTTCGCGAAGAGGCTGCAGGATGCGGGCGTTGATGTCACCGCGATTCGCTATCGCGGCTGCGACCACGGCTTCTTCGAGATGTACGGCGTGATGCCTCAGGCTGAGGACGTCTGCCGCGTCATCTCCGAGGAGCTTGCGAAGATCTAGAGGTTCGTCGCGGTGGCCTCCTGGACGAGTGACGGATGCTAGGTGCGTCCCGCCGGACCTTTGCGTTGGCGGGCGCGTGGGGGGTTTGCCTCGGCGGTGCCGGATTGACTGGGAGACGCGTTTACCGCCGAGCTTCCAAGCGAGCCCAGCAAGCAAATCGCGAGCTGAGCCCCAAGGGCATTGACAAGGGTGTGGGTGTGACACGAGCGCTGGCGTATCTGGGCCGCGAGGGAAATGCGCGCACCTTTGGCTTTGGCGATTCGGGCAACGACCTGGGCATGCTCGCTGCGGTCGAGACAGCTGTCGCCATGGGCAACGCCATGCCCGAGGTCAAGGCACTCGCCGACTACGTGACCGACGACGTCGCACGCGATGGCACCGTCACAGCGATGCAGCATTTTGGGTTGATTTAATAAATGGCCGGGGCGCCCGCAGTGGGGGGGACCCGGCCATTTGAGCTATTTTGCAATATAGAGCTTGGGATGACTGCGACTGCTCTCGATCGCCGCCGTCATGATGCCCTCGTCGTCTCCATCAACGATGATGCCGTCGAGGTCATCGATCTGCGCGGACTGATAAAAACTGGTTTTGTTGAACTTTCCCTGGTCAACCATCATGTAGCCCTGGTTTGAGTTGGTAAGGTACATATGCTTGATCATGGCCGAGAAGTCGTGCTCGACGGTAAAACCGTGGTCGGGGTGGAATCCGTCAGCACTGACAAACGCCTTGTCGGCATGTAGTTTGCTCATGCAGTCGAGCGTCAGTGCGCCCGCGAGATAGAGGTGGCCCTTGCGCACGGAGCCGCCCAGCAGCACTACCGAAGCATTGGGGAGATTGAAGCTGGCGTAGTTCGCGATTGCAAGATCGCCGGTGATAATGGTGATCTCACGCTTGTCCATGAGGGCCTTAGCGAAGTAAAAGCCTGTGGTGCCGATATCAATTACCAGAACATCGCCATCATCAACAAGAGTTGCTGCGGTTGCGGCGATGGCCTCCTTGGCCTCGACTTGGACATTGATGCGCTCCTCGGGATACGAGATTGCGTTGGAGCGAGAAAGCGATACCGCTCCGCCGCGTACGCGACGCAGCTTGCCTTCGGATTCCAACGAGATGAGGTCGTGTCGTGCGGTGACTTCCGAAACCGAAAAACGGCGAACGATGTCGGATACCGAGATATTTGGCTTTTCGGCCAGCCAATTCATGATAAATCGCTGACGCTCGGCCGGTGAAAGGTCTGAAGTAGATGCCATATGCCGCTCCTTTTGAACAAAAGGTAAAAAGATGCGCCTTTCGTAATCGAAATATAACGTATCGATATGAAAAGAACAAGGCAAATTCGAATGAATCAAAAGAACGGAATGGCATGTCATAAATGCATGCGTAGCAGATAGTTCGCACGTAAACGGGCTATAAAGAGTCTCATTCTGAAGGTGCCGCCCAAAAGAAGTACGTTCACGCCCGATATTCGACCGTTCACGGAAAGCTGACAATTGAGCTTTCGATAGCTTTTGAAATGGTTTATAAAAGAAAACCGAAAAGCTTTTGAAACAAAGAAGAAGGCTTTCGATAGCAATAGTGTTAGATGAGAAAGGACCGAACATGGCGATCAAGGTGTTTGCCGACGGCGCTAACCTCGAGGGCATGCTTGACATGCATGACAATGGCAACGTTCAGGGCTTCACGACCAATCCTTCCCTTATGAAGGCCGGCGGCGTGACCGACTACCGCGCTTTTGCCAAGACGGTTCTTGAGCACATTACTGATGTGTCGGTCTCTTTTGAGGTATTCGCCGACGACGAGGCGGGTATGGAAGCCGAGGCTCGCGAGATCGCAACCTGGGCAGACAACGTCTACGTTAAGATCCCGGCGCTCAACACCAAGGGCGAGTCCACTGCCGCGCTGGTCAAGCGCCTTTCTGCCGACGGCATCAAGGTGAATGTCACCACGATCTTTACGCCCGAGCAGGTCGACGAGTTTGTCGATGCCGTTTCTGCTGAGACCCCCTCTATTCTGTCCATCTTTGCCGGTCGCATTGCCGATACCGGCGTCGATCCGCTGCCCCTCATGGCGGAGTCCGTAAAGAAGGCTGCCGTTAAGCCTGCTGCCGAGGTTCTCTGGGCGTCTACGCGCGAGGTCCTCAATATCTTCCAGGCGGAGTCCGTTGGATGCCAGATCATTACGGTCCCCAATGCCCTTCTTGCCAAACGCAAGAATTTCGGGAAAGATTTGCTTGAGTACTCGCTTGATACGGTCAAGGGCTTTGCCCGCGACATTCAGGCGCTTGGTTTTCACATCCTGCCCGAGGAGTAGGGGACGAGTATGCTGACCGATCTTCTTAAGCCCGAGCTTGTTGCCTGCCACGTCGAGGCCTCCGACTGGGAGGAAGCGATCAGGGCATGCGGTAAGTTGCTCGTAGACGCTGGCAAATGCGACCAGAGCTATGTTGACGCCATGATTTCATCGGTTCACAAATTCGGCCCCTATATGGTCTTGGAAGAGGGCATCGCCATGCCCCACGCTCAGGCAGATGGCAATGTGAGTGAAGCGGGGATCTGTATCGTCACGCTTGACCCTGCCATTGCGTTTGGACACGAGGATTTCGATCCGGTTCACGTGCTCGTGGGTATTTGCGCACCCGACCCCAAGGCTCATCTTGGCTGCTTGGCGGAGCTTTCGCAGATGTTCGAGGACGAGGACTGCGTTGCCAAGCTCAGCGCATGCGATACGCCCGAGCAGGTTTTGGAGACCATGCGTTCATTCTTTTAGGCCTTAATGGCACGGCGATGCGTCGCCGCTTTTGGATAGACGGAAAACCGTCACGTGTAGGAGAGGAAGGTTGCCATGCATATCATCACCGTATGCGGAAACGGCATCGGGTCCAGCCTGATGCTCGCTGGCAAAGTCGAGGAGCTTTGCGAGGAGGAGGGCATCAAGGCCGACGTTGAGTCTATGGACCTGAACGGTGCTTCTTCCGCAAATCCGGATCTGTTCATCACCGTTAAGGAACTCGCCCCCGAGCTCCACGGCAACGTTGTGATTGTTCGCAGCTATGTGAACAAGAAGAAGATCCGCGAAGACGCCCTCGAGGCAATCAAGGCGGCTGCCGCTAACGCCTAAAGCGGCACAAAAAAGGGCGGTTCCCTGTGGAAGAGGGAAACGCGCCCACGTTAGAGAGAAAGGAAGCGCAGATGCAAGCCATCCTTCCCATACTTGAGTTTATCCAATCGATTCTGACCAAGCCAGCGTGGATCATGGGTCTGTTTGCCTTTGTGGGCCTTGTTGCGCTCAAGCGCCCTGCCCACAAGGTGATGACGGGAACCCTGAAGCCCATTCTTGGTTACATCATGCTGTCTGCCGGTGCTGCTGTTGTCCAGGAGAACCTTGCTCCGCTGGGTACTTTCATCGAGACCGGTTTCCACATCACCGGCGTCGTGCCCAACAACGAGGTCGTCGTTTCGATGGCTCAGAGCGTCCTCGGCGTTCAGACCATGATGATCCTGATTCTCGGCTATGTCGTGAACATTATCATTGCCCGCTTTACCAAGTTTAAGTACATCTTCCTGACGGGCCATCACAGCATGTTTATGGCCTGCCTGCTGTCTGCCGTTCTGCAGGCATCTGGCTTCCAGGATGTCCAGCTTGTCATCGTGGGCGGCATGTTCCTGGGCCTCGTGAGCGCTATGCTTCCCGCCGTTGGTCAGCGTTTCACCGAGAAGGTTACCGATGGCGATGAAATCGCCATGGGCCACTTCGGTTCACTCGCCTATTACATCTCCGCTGCAGTCGGTACGCTTTTTGCTAAGGACGCCGAGGAGAACAGCACCGAGAAGATCGAGGTTCCCGAGAAGTTCGCCTTCCTGCGCGACACTACCATCTCCACGGCTCTTACTATGGCTTTCTTCTACCTGGTTACCGCTTTCGCCGCTTACATTGCAGATCCTGCGGTCGTTACCAAGACCGCTGGTGGCGACAACGTGATTGTCTATGCCCTGACCTGCGCTCTGTCTTTCGCCGTTGGTGTCACCATCGTCTATAACGGCGTTCGTATGATCCTTGCCGACCTGGTCCCGGCTTTCCAGGGCATCTCCAACAAGCTGATCCCCGGTGCCATCCCCGCCGTCGACTGCGCCGTCTTCTTCCCCTATGCTCCCACCGCCGTCATCCTCGGCTTTGTCGCTTCCTTTATCGGTGGCGTGGTCGGTATGTTCATCGTGGGCGCTACCCTGGGCATCTTCATCATCCCGGGCATGGTTCCCCACTTCTTCTGCGGTGCTACCGCGGGCATCTACGGCAATGCTACCGGCGGTCGCAAGGGCGCAGCTCTTGGCGCTTTCGTCAACGGCCTGCTCATCACCTTTGCCCCGGCCCTGCTCCTGCCCGTTCTTGACGTCTTTGGCTTCAAGAACACTACGTTCGGCGACTTCGATTTCTCCGTCATTGGTATTACGCTTGGCCGCGCTGCCGAGGCCTTCGGTACCACCGGTGTCTACGCGATTCTCGCTGTCCTTCTGGTCGTTGCCTTCGTCCCCAACTTCATCCACACCAAGGGTGCTGTGATCAATCACGTTGAGGAAGAGTAATCCAGGCATACGTTAAGCCCTAATCGGGCGGAGCTCCGATAACCGGCTCCTACACGGAAGCGGTGACGTCTCAATCGAGGCGTCACCGCTTTTTGCTTTGGAGCGATTGTGAAAACGTACCGGTGAAGCGCTGTCTCTGCGCCGCGAACGGAATCAACCGCGATGATCAGCAAAAACGTTTTGCCGCTGGGGTGTCGATATAAAAATGGTAAAACTGCAAAACCGTTCGCCGAGAAGATGAAAACCCGCAGCTCACGCCTTGATAAACGTAGGTAAAGTGTTTAGCAGTTTATCGCCCATGTGCAAGCGAAAGGAATCAGGCAGATGGCAATCAAGGTGTTCGCTGACGGTGCAAACCTCGAGGGCATGCTCGACATGTACGAGAGCGGCAACGTTCAGGGTTTCACGACCAACCCGTCCCTTATGAAGAAGGGCGGCGTGACGGATTACCGCGCGTTTGCCAAGGAGGTCCTGGCCCACATCACCGATGTGTCCGTGTCGTTTGAAGTCTTTGCCGACGACGTCGAGACCATGGAGGTCGAGGCCCGCGAGATCGCTACCTGGGCCGAGAACGTCTACGTCAAGATTCCGTGCGTGACCACCAAAGGCGAGTCCACCGCCGAGTTGGTCCGTAAGCTTTCGGCTGACGGCATCAAGGTCAACGTCACCACCATCTTTACGCCTACGCAGGTCGATGAGATGGTCGAGGCCGTTGACGCCGAGACGCCGTCCATCATCTCGCTCTTTGCCGGCCGCATCGCCGACACCGGCGTCGATCCCATTCCGTTTATGACGGAGTCGGTCAAGAAGGCCGCCGCAAAGCCCAACTGCGAGGTCCTGTGGGCGTCCACGCGCGAGCTTATCAACATTTACCAGGCGCAGGACTGCGGCTGCCAGATCATCACGGTGCCCAACAGCATCCTGGCCAAGCGCAAGAACATCGGCCGCGATCCGTACGAGGTCTCGCTCGATACCGTGCGCGGCTTTGCCAAGGATATCGCCTCGCTCGGTTTCCATATCCTGCCGTAACGCGAACGCTGGCTACATCGCGGGTTGTTCGCCCCGGCCTTTCCTTTCCCTATCGCTCACGCGCTTCGCGAGGGTCGCGCTAGGCAAAGGAAAGGCCGGGGCTGCCGACACGAACTTGCCGGTAGGTTGGTGATAGGCTTCCATATCCTGCCGTGGACAAAGGTACCCCCGCCTGCGACGTGCAAAATTGAGAGTATTCAGCAAGGTAAAGGCTTTTACCAGTTAACCGAAGCATGGGACAGCCCCCGTTTTGGCTCTGACGACGCTAAAACGGGGGCTGTTTTTGACTTTATTGCCTCTGAGGGGCGTTTGGAGCGGCGGAAATTGCAGAATACTCGCGATTTTGCACATCGCGAGAGGGGGTACCTTTGCTTTGGCGGTTACTTCCCCTGCACCATAGTGAGCGAAATCTTTTTGCGGTCGCGATCGACCTTCTCGACCCACACCTTGACCGTATCGCCGACGCGCACCACGTCGCTCGGGTGCTTGACGAAGCGGTTGGCCAGCTTGGAGATGTGCACGAGGCCGTCTTGGTGCACGCCCACGTCGACGAAGGCGCCAAAGTCGACGACGTTGCGCACCGTGCCCTTGAGTTCCATGCCGGGCTCCAGGTCTTCGATGGAAAGCGCCGAGCGGCTAAAGACCACCTCGGGCGCGTCGTCGCGCGGGTCGCGGCCGGGCTTCTTGAGCTCGTTGACAATGTCGATGAGCGTCAGGGTACCGCAGTCCAGGTCGCTTGCCAGCGCCGAGATGCTGCCCAGACGGCGCTCGATGTCGGGCACGCCGCCGCGGCTGAGCTCGCTTGCCGCAACGCCGGCACGCTCCAGGACGGCCGTGGCCACCTCGTAGCTCTCGGGGTGGACGCTTGTCGCGTCGAGCGGGTTCTTGCCGCCGCTGATGCGCAAAAAGCCTGCAGCGTTGAGATATGCCTTGGGGCCCAGCTTGGGGACACACTTAAGCTGGCGGCGATCCGTAAAGGCGCCGTTTTCCTCGCGGTAGGCCACGATGTTCTTGGCCACGCTCGGCGTAATGCCCGATACGTATCCCAGCAGGCTCGCGCTCGCGGTGTTGACGTCGACGCCCACACGGTTGACGACGTTCTCCACCACGTGGCCCAGGGTGCGCGAAAGCTCGGCCTGGTCGAGGTCGTGCTGGTACTGACCCACGCCGATGGACTGGGGCGGAATCTTGACGAGCTCTGCCAACGGGTCCTGCAGGCGGCGGCCCAGGCTCATGGCGCCACGCACGGTGACGTCCAGGTCGGGATACTCCTGGCTCGCGAGCTCGGAGGCGGAGTACACCGACGCGCCCGCCTCGTTGACGATGGTGTAGCGAAGGCTGGGCGCCTGCTCGGCAATAAACTCCGAGACGACTTCCTCGGTCTCGCGGCTGGCGGTGCCGTTGCCGATGACGATGGTGTTGACGCTGTCCTTCTTGACGAGGCGGGCGAGCTCGCGCTTGGTGCCGGCGACGTCGTGGTGCGGCTTGGTGGGGTAGACCACGCCGTGGTCGAGCAGCTTGCCGGTCTCGTCCATGACGGCGACCTTGCAGCCGGTGCGGTAGCCCGGGTCGAGCGCGAGCACGCGGGCGCCGCGTACGGGGCGTGCCGAGAGCAGGCCTTCGAGATTCTTGGCAAAGACGTTGATGGCCTCGGTCTGGGCGCGAACGGTGAGTTTGGCGCGGGCCTCGCGCTCCAGCGAGGGGGCCATGAGGCGTTTGTAGCCGTCGGCGATGGCGGCATCGAAGATGGGAGCAAACACGCCCTGGCGTCGGGGCCAACGGCTGCCGAGGCGCACCGTGGCGGCGGCGCCGTCGACGTTCACGCGCACGCGGAGCTTGCCCTCGCGCTCACCGCGGTCGATAGCCAGCACGCGGTGGTTGGGTATACGGCGCAGCGGCTCATCATAGCTGTAGTACGGCTCGTAGGGGGTCTTCTCGGCGGGGTCGGTGGCCTCGACGACGATGTCGGCGGTGTTTTGCGTAAAGGCGCGCAGGTCGGCGACGTTCTCGGGATCTTCGGCCACCGTCTCGGCCACGATGTCGGCGGCGCCGGCGAGCGCCTTCTCGGGCGTGTCGAAGCCG
>OOAO01003032.1_pt1 | contig 9777 bp, 7 predicted proteins | sample 1671821 | NCBI WGS metagenome assembly OOAO01 (sample SAMN06348196, study PRJEB24527) | human gut metagenome | biome: human gut; feature: ankylosing spondylitis patient; material: feces | host: Homo sapiens | place: China | collected 2015-10 | reverse complement strand
ACGAGGCCCGTCACCACATCTGCGGCATCGTGCCAGCGGTTAGCACGGAATTTCCAGCGGTAAGTGGTCAGATGGGCATACAATTCGGGCCAGCGCAGCGCCCAGTCGCAGGGAAAACGTACCGTATGAACCACCGTCGCTGCGTTCGAGAGGATGCGGGCTTCCTTGTTAGCGGACTGGTGAAACCACTCCACACGAACCTGCGGCGCTAAAGCCTGCACCGCGCGGGCAAATCCCCGGCCTCCGTTGTTACTCTCGATCAGTGCCGCACGCGTACCCGACTCGCGGAGCATCGTTCCCACCAGTCCTTCGGTCATCTCCATCGGTTCGCGCGAATAAACCGCATCGGTAACGTAGATCACCCCGTCCGGATCGACGACATAACAGAGCGAACAGAGGTAATCGTCGCCCGTATCGGCCGTATCGGTATAGTTCGCCCGGCGCACGATGTCGCGGGGCAGCTCCTCGTAAGTCAGGAAATTATCCCCGTAGAGCAGCCCTTCGCGCACCGAAGGACGCCCCTGATACATACACTCGAACCGCACGGGATCGAGCCGCCGCTTACCACGCAGCAATTCCGCGCCGTGAAGCTCCTCCCAGAGCGCTTCGCCCGGTTCACGGGGATCGACCGGCGACGGAGGACGCGTTTTGAGAGCTTCGAAGTTCAAATAGAGCCAGGTATCGGGCGGCAGCGTATCGAGCTGCGCCCAGTCGGTGAACTCGACGAAAGGCTCCCGGCGGCAGAGCGTGCCGATCAAATCCTCCTCGTGCCAGCGCGTGAAGACGATCAACTCGCCGGAGAAGTTGTGCATACGGGTCTTCACGACCGAGGTGTACCACTCCCAACAGTTCTCCCGCACGACGGGCGAATTGGCCTCCATCGCATCTTTGTACATATAGTAATCAATTTTGTCGCAGATTAACAAAAAAACGTTAAATTTGCGCTAAAGATTGATTGACAGCGTTATGGAAAAATCGAAAAGAGTAGTCGGTTACGCCCGTGTTTCGACGGAGGCACAAGACATTACCCGTCAAATTGAACTTATTACGGCCTATTGTAGCGACCGAAATTATCATCTAATCAAAATCATTCAAGAGAAAATTTCGGGAGCCAGAAAGGACAGGAAAAGTCTAAATGAACTTTTAGATGTGGACGATGCGGTCGCCGATATGATTATCGTGTCGGAACTCTCCCGTTTATCGCGTGAAGATGATATTTTATCCGTTCTTTCAACGATAAACGAACTTTTGAAACAAGGTGTCGATATTCTGTTTTTGGATAAGCAAGACCGCATTTATAAGGCTGGAACTATTTTATCCCTTTACGACATCATTACGCTGTCAGTAGAAGCCAAAGCAAGTGCCGACGAACGCTACAAGATTGCAGGTCGGATGCAGACGGGTTTACGCTCCAAACTGGCCGAGTTTAGCAATATGTTTGCAGGCGGTACGGTTCCTTTCGGCTACAAAGTCATTCACAATCCCGATTACAAACTGAACCAAACGCCTAAAAACCTGCTTGTCGTCGATGCCAAAGAAGCCGAAGCGGTAAAATACCTTTTTCAGCAGCTAATCGACGGCAATACGATACGGCAGACTGTAAGGGTTTACAATAAATTATACCCTTACAAACTCTCTTATTCGGGCATCTGCCGCATTATCCGCAATCCCAAATACAAAGGGGAGATATACCGACGGGGAAAATTGTACGGCCAAATTCCCGAACTGCAAATCATCACGCCCGAAGATTTCGACAAGGCCAACAAACAGATGCGTGAAAACAGCCTGTTTCAAAGCAATGCTCCGAAATACTATAATCCGCTGAAAGGTTTGCTGTTTTGCCCGTGTGGATGCGGTCTTTACATGAAACCCAACCACAACAGCTATCTAATCTATCGTTGTTCAAGTGCTTATAACGACAAACAGAAATGCGAAAATTACGGCGTCAAATGCGCTTATATCCTATCGTCCGTTTGGACTTGTGTAAAGGAAACCTTGCACACCGAGGAATACAAGCGCTTCAATACCCAGCGGGCAAATGAATTGCAGGGGATAAACAAGCAGATTCGGGAAACAATCACCCGAAAAGTCAATAGCGTCGATGAACTGAAAACGCAATCGGCATCGTTGATTGCCAAAATCAAGAAACTGAATAATGATGACCTTATCAATGAATTGGAAACCGATTATAACGTGCTTTGCAAACAAATCAAGCAAACCGAGCAGGAAATTTCCGAACTGAACGGACAGATAGCCGAAAACGATGCCGAAATAAAACGGAATGTGGAGCAGAAAGATTTTAGCAAAATGGAGCAGTCGGCCTTATACAAGGAAAAATTGCAAAAAGCCGTCTATCATTCCCTCTCTGCCATGCGTGGCATTTTGGAAATAATCTTTAAGAACGGCATGACACGTTACGTGCTGATTAAAAAGCACCGAAACGGCGGAACCTACCTTTTGCCCGATACGTTCAAAGGCGACATGGAACGGAAACAAATTATCGTTCCGTCCTTACGAACCGACAAGGATAATCCCTATTCAGCCCAGCCAATGAATTTGCGCTACACGTTCGACGAATTTTTCAAGGCCATGCCCGTCGAAGAATACGAGATCCCGATAACGGAATGAAAAAAGAGGGCGATTGCTGTAATGGCAATCGTCCCCTTTTCGGTTCGGTTAAACGACCGAACAATTAAAGATGTTCCCGTAACAGATCAAGGATTATCTGTTCTTGTGTCTGCGTAGAGGTTTTGCGGGCATTTTGGATTTTATCCGCCTGCCATTGGGTAAGATTCTTTAATTTTTCTTCCATTTCAGAAGTGTAGGCGGATGCGTCATCGGCAGCATTATAACCGTCTTGGATGAATGTAATCAAATACTTTTTGGCGAGGAATTTAGCCGTGAATTTTTCACTTGCCGCTTCAAACCATTTGCGGCTCTTGGCACACCACCCGTCAGCCTCTTGCAGACATTGGGGCATTTCACGGGTTTTAAGACTTGCCACCAAATCTTTGGCTTTGAGTTTGTTGTTGCCACACGCCCAAAACGAGATTGTCGAAAGCGGGAAATTGCGTCGTTGCAATTCCATAGCAAAATCAAAGGCCGCATTTGTTTCCTTAATGGCCATTGCGGGGGCTGCCATGTAGTCGGAACCTTTCCACGTTTTCGTGCAAATGTTCATTTCGGCAATGAGCAATGCAATGGCAACCCCTTTATTCAGCGGCTCAATGACCACCAAATCTTCAAGCGGCAAGCCTAATTCAAGGTAGGCTTTCAGACGGTGCTGACCGTCCAAAACAGCGTAATAATCCTTTGCATGTTCATCGGCAATATCGTTGCCGTCCAAATCGGTCAGGTGACCGCCCGATGCTATGATGGCTTTACCGTTCACCGCCGTAATGGGACACAACATCCCATATTCGGCAAGAGAATCCTTTTTTGCCTTAATCGCTTTTTCATCGGTAGGACGATTGCCTTTGATAAAAGCAAATTGAGAAGATTTGAAAATTTCAAAAACATTTAAGTTTTTCATAATATTTCTTACTCCTTGTTAGGGAGAGGCTTAAATTATGCTGCATCCCTTGCCCAAGTGTTTGCAGGTCGTCGGGGTTATCCCTTTCGACACTGCAAAAGTACTATTGCCAGCGACCCTTTGCAGGGAGTAAAAAACAGCCCATTTCCTACTCCCTAAAATCCATAGATAGCGGATTCAGTATGCGGCAGCTTGTTTGCATAGGTTTTCAGCACTCCTTTCAGCGATTCATCGCTATCCTTAAAGTTTACATTTCGTGTCAGCCGCATAAAATAGAACAGACGGGAAATAAGCAACATTTTATTATAAGATACCTCTTTATCGCATCTGTGTTCATTCGCCGCACCTCGATTCGGCAATTTCAAAGCATCGAACAGATGTTTGAACTTATCCGCTGCAAAGCACATATAATAGGATGAATTTGTGAATGTCGTTGTGTAGGTAGAATGATCTATTATGCGGTAAAACTCCTTGTCTTTCCACTCTTTGAGTTTTTGCCTTAATCCATACATAACTGCTGCTTTTACATTTGGGTCTGCTTCGCGGCTCTTTTTACCCTTTACTCGGAATGTAATCTCAAAATCTTTTGAATCTCCGATATAGTCTAATATTTTGGTTAATGATTTTGGCGGGAGTTTAACCCAAAAACATTTGGTAAACTTTTCAATCGACCAATCATAAACAAACAGCACAGCCCACCAAAATTTATTTACGTCCAATCCAAAGCCTTTAATTGTCGCTATAATATCCGTTTCCTGCAAAAACATTTCTTTTGTAAACGGGGCTTTTATCTTCTCCTGACAGACCCTATCCCAAAATCTGCGTGGGAAAGTGTCTATGACTTCATCACCCATATAATTCCAAGAATCGGTAATCGCATATACATATTCCAACTCTTTTTCTTCTTGTTCGTCGGCTTCATAAAAGACAAATCCTAAATCGTCGGTTCTAATACTCATAATCCAAATTATTTTATTTCCAAATTTAGCGAATTTCGCTGAAAAGCCCTCATTTCGGCTCCCGATAAAGAATTCCCCGATTCATTTGTTTGCTGAAAATAACCTCTGTACCTTTACAGAAGCCAGCAAGAGGGATAAGGGCGATGCCTAAATCTGTCCCCTGCTTCGTGCTCAAAAGTGGCACTTATACCACTACCTACCCAACCAACACCTAATTTAGGCTCTCGGCTCTGAAGAGCCTCAAACCCGATTTTCAGACTATGCTGTACTATGTAACGCAACACAAATGATTCGACAACCGAAAAGCCGCCAAAGCCGCGTTAGGCTCCGCCTGCTTTCGGAAATTATTAAAAACAAAAGAGATACTATTTACTAATTACGTCGCTAACGATGAATTATACAACGATTCCAAAATCAATTTGCCAGCTTCAGACGGGCAACGGCAAACCGACTGACATTTACGTTTGAGCAACGATTAAATGCAAATCGGACTACAAGACACAAACAAGCCATATAACGGAAGATAGGCTGTCCCAAATAACAGGAGTAAATATCCGTACCGTCAAACGGTCTGTCCAACGATTGGAGGAGTGCGGAGCAATGCAGGTTACAACCCGCATAATCGACGGATGCAAACGCCGTAATTCCTATTATATAGCCAATCCCCAAACGGATTTCTTTTTCGTGGATAACCGATTCTTTGCAAAGAACCATCCGCCGAAAATCGCGGGCTTTCTACTCATATTAAAGGCTATATGTCTTAATAATACGAATACTATCCTTTGAAATATCGGACAGATTGCCGATGCTGTCGGAATGAACCGCAACACGGTTTCCACTCTTATTAAAGAGAGTAACGGATTAGGACTGATTAAGGCCCTACCGAACGGCTACGAAATAACGGATGATTGCTTTGTAAATCCGCCGCAGAAAGATACGGCACACGCCGTCTATAATGAAATATGTCAATTCTGCCTAACAAAGGGAACAAATCCGCCGCAATGAAATGAACGGGCAATGAATCGGATTCTTACTAAATACAACATTCCGAATCTGTCGGCTGATAATTCGCTGTCGGTTACTTATGCCCTAAATGAACGGTGCAAGATGATTCCCGAATCCGTGTCGCTGGCTTATTTCGTTAAGGTGCTATGCACCCAAGACCCGATAAAGGCCAATAAGCTACATTTACAATCTTTTCTACTCACATAATATACTTTCGTTCAGACGCTCCGATTTTTATAGTCGGGGCGTTTTGCTTTGATAGGCCGACCATGAAGATACTATCACTTTTTCACCCCTCCCCCTTTTCAGATGGAAAATCGAATTTTTATCCATTACATATAATAGGATTCCACATAAAACAGACCGCCCCCTATTCATGCCCGAAACCATCTAACAGCATAAGATTATTGATATTACATGAAGTTGGATTACTACTAATAACCGAAGAATAAAACTTAATCGCTATGTACGAAACACAAGAGAGAGCCAAACGGATTACGGACATCCATGTTTTATGGGGACAAAGCACGGTTATCGAGGAGCTGATCCAAGCGGGGAAAATCGACGAGGAATATATCTATCCCTTTAACGGGGACGAGGTGCTGGAATGGTGGCTTGTTACTCCGTGGCTGGCCGAACGACTGAAAGAGCAGGGCGAAATCATCATTGACAAATTAGGGTGTCGTTGGTGGGGACGGCTGACGAGCGGGCAGGCGATTTACATGGACGGCGTAATACAAGAAATTTGCGGGAACGATTAACCCAACTTACAACTAACAAAGTTTCGATTCCATACTCCCTGCTATTGGATAGAAACTTTGTTTTCAAGAACTTTGCACAATTAAATACGGCAACAGCACCCGAAAGGGCAAGATGTTTTGCAATTTCCGCCGAATATGCTACTTTTGCAGTAACATATTGAATACACGGAAAGTGTAGCTTGTTCTCGTTAAGCGAATCTGACAGTTCAAAAGACAAGAGAATAGGCGAACATCTACCGCGTCATATCCTTACGGATAGGCGTGGGGCTGTTGCTTATTATATTGTCAAGGTTTTGTCAGAACCCGCTTAACTATAATAGGCTTTCAGTCCTGCGCTTTCTTTTGCACATAAGCCACTATCGAGGGACGGATAGTAAGATTTGAAACACTTGTTCAACTTAAATAAATCTTACTATGAAAAAACTATTGGCCTTTGCCGCATTATTTGCGGTGGTTGCGCTCACATCGTGTAAATACGATGATGATGACCTTTGGAACAGCGTTCACGGATTGGAAAACCGTGTCGCAAAATTAGAGGAACTCTGCAAGCAGATGAACACAAATATTTCATCGTTGCAGACTATCGTAACAGCATTACAAAACAACGTCTATGTTACGGGGACTACACCTCTTATGAAAGACGGCAAAGAAATCGGCTATACAATTACTTTCAGCAAAGGTAACCCTATTACCATCTACCACGGTAAAGACGGACAAGACGGTGAAGATGGGATAACACCCACTATCAGCGTAAAGAAAGATACTGATGGTGTCTATTATTGGACGTTGAACGGTGAATTTATCATGGTCGATGGTGGAAAAATCCAAGCCGAGGGTAAAGACGGCACAAATGGAACCAACGGCACGACCCCGCAATTCAAAATCGAAAACGATTATTGGTTTGTTTCCTATAATAACGGAGCAAATTGGACGCAGTTAGGTAAGGCCACAGGTGAAGACGGCATTGGTGGCGATTCCATGTTTTCGGGTGTGGATTATGAAACCAGCACCGACTATGTAATTTTCACTTTATCGAACGGTACGCAAATCAAACTACCCACATGGTCAGCTTTTGAAGCCTTACAGCGTCTTTGCAACGAAACGAATACCAATCTTTCAGCATTGCAGACGATTGTAACAGCACTCCAAAACAACGATTATATTACGAGTGTAGACCCGCTGACCGAGAACGGCAAGGTAGTAGGCTATACGATTAAGTTTGCCAAGAGCAACCCGATTGTAATTTACAACGGTAAAGACGGTGCGGATGGCGTTGATGGAAACACGCCCGTTATCGGTGTGAAGAAAGACACGGACGGCATCTATTATTGGACGCTGGACGGTGAGTTTATCGTTGTAGACGGACAAAAGATAAAAGCACAGGGGACGGACGGCAATAATGGTGCGGATGGTTCAGACGGTGTTACGCCGAAACTCGAAATTCAAGAGGGCTATTGGTGGATTTCCTATGATAACGGAACAAACTGGACACAGCTGGGCAAAGCCACGGGAGAGGATGGCAAGGATGCAGACAGCATCAAAATCACGCAGGATGAGAATAATGTTTACTTTGAATTGGCAGATGGAACGGTAATAACTATGCCTCAGAATAATGATACGACAACACAAAACATTCAATTTGCTGATCCCATTACGAAATATTTGTGTTCTAGTCAATGGCTTAACAGTAGTAATATAGATAATCTCAATTCGTGGGATAAAAATCTTGATGGTGAACTATCGTATCAGGAGGCAGCAAATGTAAAATATATTGGGTATTACCATTACTTTCATGGTAGTGCGATTTCGTCATTCAATGAATTACGATATTTTATCGGGGTAACCTATATTGGAAAAGAGGCATTTAAAGACTGCTCTAAATTATATACTATCGTTATTCCAGATAATGTAAAAACTATTGAGCAAAATGCATTCTCGGGATGCTCAGATTTACAGTTTGTTACTTGGGGAAATAATATTACAGATATTCAAGATAGAGCATTCTATGGATGTACCTCACTCCGATTTATAATATTAGGGGATTATGTAGAAACTATTGGAGCATATGCATTTTATGGAGCATCTAGTATCAATATCTCAACTTTACGTGTTACGCTACCCGCAAGTGTCAAATCTATTGGAGACTATGCATTTCACAATCGCAATGTAGAATTTGTCTATTGCAAATCTCTTACACCGCCTTTTTTAGGAGGTGCCAACGTTTTTGGAAATGATTGGGGAACTTCATGGAAATGTAAATACTATGTTCCGATGTCAGCTGTTGATGATTATAAAAAAGCTCCATATTGGAAAGATTTAGGCGATAATATTGTTGGATACGATTTTACAGAGTAAGCCCAATGGAGTACAAAAATATTTTTGAAATAGAGTTTATCCAACGGACACAAGAAATTGTTAACGGATACCAAATACCGTTTGAAAATACATTGTTCATCAATGCATGTGTTGGATTATTGATAATTCCACAACAAAGCCTATTCAATCATCTTCCGACAGAGGTTGTTTCAGCGGACAAATGGGGAATTGCCGATACAGACATTAGCTGCATAAAAGAACCCAATAAGAGCGTGAAGAACGTGGCTCGGCATATCCGAAATGCCATTGCACATGATGGAATCCGATTCGGGAGCGATAACGGAAAAGACATTACACATATTAAAATCACAGATTGGAAAGACGAAAGACACAAAACAGAAACATTTAAGGCGGTAATAGAGGTGACGAAATTTAAAACGTTTGTTTGGGCATTCGCTCAATTTGCCTTAACTCAACAATCACTATTCAAAAGCCAAAACTGATTGGCAAAATTCCGAGTGACAGACTTTGTGAAAAGGTTAATCCATAAGACCCTTTTGCAGAGTTTGTCACTTTCTTATTTTGTTTATTCCACTAATAATCTTATCTTTATAAAGATAAAATAACAATTAAATTTTAGCTAAAATGAACAGATACAAACAACCGAAAACAGAATGAATGACCAAAGCATGAGAGGATAAACAAGCTATATGTAAGCTGGTTGAATGGAGCAAGACAGAGGGAATAGGCTTAATTGTCATAAAGCCTCAAAATGAGATTTATCCCGAATTATTTTACTTCGTTTTCTCTCCCGAAACAGCGGACATAAATAAACCCGTCGAAATCGCACTTGTAAAGAATAAACAATGAATTATCGGGTGAAAAAGCGACCTTGAAGAGATAAACGATATAATAGGAATAATAATCGCCAACGAGATGAAGATGGAGGGCATGAGCGAAACGGTAAATTTATTCGACTGCCTTGTCAAAGCGAACGCTATAATATTTCATTACACTACACCCGACGGACGGGACGAGATGGTGAAATTCCCGTTAGCTGGATTTTGCGAAAACTATCTGATGCAGTTTGCAAAGTAGCGGCAGAAACCGTACGGTAGTAACGGAACAGACGCACGTATTAGAGGTAAAGAATATTACTCCACAAAAAATGGAGTTATATATACTATATATCTTAAAAGGTTAA
>OOAO01003028.1_pt1 | contig 9794 bp, 10 predicted proteins | sample 1671821 | NCBI WGS metagenome assembly OOAO01 (sample SAMN06348196, study PRJEB24527) | human gut metagenome | biome: human gut; feature: ankylosing spondylitis patient; material: feces | host: Homo sapiens | place: China | collected 2015-10 | reverse complement strand
GGTGTCCTGCACGAGGATGATCCCCATTTTTCAGAGCTTTTGAAGCTCTGAAAAATGCCTCAGCATGGCGAAAAGACTTTTTCGCCACGCTGAAGGAAGGCCGGAGCGTATGCTCCGGCCTTCTCTGTTTACTTGCGGAAAAGCACACCTATCATCTCATCCAGTGTTCTCGGCGTATAGTCCATATCGTAGAGCATCTGCTTCTGCATCTTTTCTTTCTCGGTCATCATAGCGCCGCCATACTGAGTTGATCTCATCGCTCTGCACATTCTGTCCTGTCAAAGCGGCATCGGCGTCCGGGCGATCAGAATGACCGCCAGAATCGCACCCACAAATGCCGCTGCTCCTATGGCTGCCAACACCTTTTTGCTGAGTTTCTGCTTCGCTGCCTTGCAGATCAGTGCGGCGCAAGCTATGCAGACAGCCGCAGCCGCAAGCGCAATGCCCAGCGTTTCCCACAACCAAGATAATTCAGATAGGATTCTCATACGATCATCTCCTAACTAACTGTTTTGCTGTTTCTCAATGATTCACCTTGGAAAACGGGCAGCGCTTTCCGATGCACTGGTTGTTTTGCGCGGAGTAATGGCATACGACCTCCGGCTTTTCCATCTCAACGCCGAAATGCTCCCTTACAAAGTCAATGGCAGCAAGGATGGAGAGGAAGGAATCCCGCTTGCAGCAGCGTGGACCTCCGATCTCACTGATCGCTTGAAGCGATTTTGCCGTCATTTTGTGGGACAGTGCAAACGGCTCATTGGTTAGCGGCGTAGACTGCGAAATGATGGACACAAACATCCCCGTGCTGATTCCCGCACCGCAAGCACCCCAAAAGCCGCAAGCGCCGCCGGGAACGCTCCGTCCTCGATTCATCATCTCCGTCAATGCGCTGCGAAGATCAATGTCTCCGCCTGCGTTGTGGTACGCTGTCAGCAGCGCCGCTCCGACCATCACGTGATGCTCCGGACCGTGCATATGACAGGTGGGCAGCGCCATCATCTGTTCAATGATGGCGATAGGATCTCTCGATGCGCTTGTCATGCACAACGCAATTATGCGATCAAGCCCTTTGGTATGGCATTCGTTGCATACATAGTGTCCGTTCACGCAGCGCGTCTTGCTGTTTTCTTTCTTATGGCAAATCTCACATTCCATCAGAATATCGGCTTCGAGATAGGTAAGTGGGGCTTTGCAGATCAAGCATTCTTCGTTCATAATTTCCTCCGCACGATCCCGATTTTTCTCTTCGACAAGCTGGAATTGTTCAAGCTTTTCAAAGCAGCTCATTGAATCTCCATGGTCGTACAATGAAAGCAGTTCAAAAATATGACCAACGCACATTTTTCTCGGCATCCGTGGTGCACCCTTGGTGTAAATTGGTGTACGGATTGGTGTACGAGAGGCTTTTTTAGCCCGATCAGGGGCCAATCAATACAGCTTTGCGCCGGCGGGGATGTGGGGATCAACCATCAGCAAATGGAGCTTTTCCTCGCCGTTTTCGTGATGCACGGCTGAGATCAACATACCGCAGGAGTCGATACCCATCATCGCTCTCGGAGGCAGATTGGTGATTGCAATGCAGGTCTTTCCAACCAGTTCTTCCGGCTCATAATACTCGTGAATTCCGCTCAAAATGACCCGATCTACGCCGGTTCCGTCGTCCAAAACGAACTTTAAGAGCTTTTTGGACTTCTTCACGGCTTCGCATTCCTTGACCTTTACGGCACGGAAATCGCTCTTGGAGAAGGTGTCAAAATCGACCTGATCCTCAAACAAAGGCTCAATCTGAACATTGGAAAAATCAATTTTTTCTTCCACAACGGGAGCCGTCTGAGTAGCCTCCGCAGGAGCCTCAACACGCTTTTCAACCTTCTTGTCAGAGTCCAGCGGCTTCATTGTCGGGAACAGGATCACGTCCCGGATAGAGTCGGTGCCGCAGAGCATCATGGCGCAGCGGTCGATGCCGAAGCCCAGACCGCCGGTGGGGGGCATACCGTACTCCAGCGCCAGCACGAAGTCCTCGTCCATCATGTCGGCCTCCTCGTCGCCATTGGCCCGCTTCTCCGCCTGAGCCTTGAAGCGCTGGTACTGATCGATGGGGTCGTTGAGTTCGGAGAAGGCATTGCCCATCTCGCAGCCGCAGACGAACATCTCATACCGCTCCGTCAGATGGGGGTCCTCCGGGCTGCGCTTGGCCAGCGGACTCACCTCCACCGGGTACATGGTGATGAAGGTGGGCTGAATGAGCGTCTCCTCCACCTTCTGGTCGAAGGTCTCGTACAGGGCGTTGCCCCACTTCCGGGCCACGCCCTCCATGTCCACGCCTACGCTCTTGGCCAGCTCCACGGCGGCGTCATCATCGCCCTCAATGGCCATGAAGTCGGCGCCGGTGACATTCTGCACGGCATCGGCCATGGTGATGCGCTTCCAGCTGGGGGTCAGATCCACGTCGTGACCCAGCCACTGGATATGGTAGGTACCCAGGATCTCCTTGGCGGCTCCGGTGAGGATGCCCTCCAGAATGTCCATCATGCCGTCCAGATTGGTGTAGGCCTGATACAGTTCACAGGTGGTGAACTCCGGGTTGTGCTTGGTGTCCATGCCCTCGTTGCGGAAGATGCGGCCCACCTCGTATACCCGCTCCAGACCGCCCACAATGAGCCGCTTCAGGTGCAGCTCCGTGGCGATCCGCATATACATATCGATGTCCTGAGCGTTGTGGTGGGTGATGAAGGGCCGGGCGTTTGCGCCGCCGGCAATGGGGCTGAGCACGGGGGTCTCCACCTCCATGAAACCCATATTGTCCAGATATCGGCGCAGATACGCTACGAACTTGCTGCGGATCTCAAAGTTCCGCTGGGATTCGGGATTCATAATAAGATCCACATACCGCTGGCGGTAGCGCAGCTCCTTGTCCGTCAGGCCGTGGAACTTCTCCGGCAGGGGCTGGAGGGACTTTGACAGCAGGGTGATCTCGTGGGCCCGGATGCTCATCTCGCCCTTCTGGGTGCGGAACACGTCGCCCTTGACGCCTACGATATCACCGATGTCGTATTTCCTGAAGCGGTCATAGGCCTCCTCGTCCATCTCGTCCTTCCGGGCGTAGATCTGGATGCGGCCGGACTTATCCTTCAGATCGCAGAAGGACACCTTGCCCATGCCCCGCTTGCTCATAAGACGGCCCGCCAGAGAGACGGTCTGCCCCTCCAGCTGGTCGAACTGGTCCTTGACCTCCTGTGCGTGATGGGTCACGTCATAGCGGGTGATCTCGAAGGGGTTCATACCCGCCTCCTGCAGGGCTGCCAGCTTATCCCGGCGGATCTGGAGAATTTCCCGCAGGTCCTGTTGATTCTGATTCTGCTGTGCCATAGATATGGTCTCCTTATCGTTCGATCTTGTCCACCCGGTAGCGGATAACGCCCTTGGGGGCCTCCACGGTGATCTCGCTGCCGGCCTTGCTGCCCATCAGGGCCTTGCCGAAGGGGGAATCCTCCGACACCTTCCGCTCCATGACGTTGGCCTCCTGAGAGCCCACGATGGTATACTCCGGCAGGGTCTTGCCGTTATCCAGATTGGTCACGGTGACACGGCAGCCGATGGATACCTTGTCGGAATCCATGTCCGTCTCGTCCACGATGACGGCGTGGAGCAGGATGTTCTCCAGCTCGGCAATGCGGGAGTAGAGCTTGCCCTGCTCATTTTTGGCCTCGTCGTACTCGCTGTTTTCCGACAGGTCACCGAAGCCTCTGGCCTCCTTGATGAGCTCTGCGATCTCGTCGGCACGGGTGGTCTTGCTGTAATCCAGCTCCTTTTTCAGCTCGTCGTACCGCTCCTGACTCATTTTGAATTCTTTTACCATGGAATCCATTCCTTTCTGTTGACAAATACGGCATGGCCGCACGAGATTAGTATAAACACTATAACAAAAATAGTACAGACACTATATCACTCTGCATTATAAGTTCTTTCCCCGCCGGTGTCAAGTCCTACCCACACCGGGACAGCCGCACCCGGCGGAAGGCTCCCCTCCGCCAGCAGCGCCGCCAGCAGCGGCTCCTCCGCTGCCCACGGCTTCATTTTCTCCCGCCACGGATCGGCCCATACATACCGTACCTCCTGACGGCTTTCTTCGATCAGCAGGGAGGGAAGCCCCTCCGCCGCCCCGCCGAAGCATACCGCCAGCTGCGCCACCGGACCGCCCTCTCCCAGCCCGTACCGGTGCCGCAGGGATCGCCGCAGCTCCTCCTGCCCCCGGCCCAGCTGCGGCGACAGATATCGCACCCGCCGGGCCAGCAGATCCGCCGCCTCCGTAACGGCCCCGTCGGGCCGGGAGGCCCGCAGCACCACACTGGCCTGTGACCGGCAGAGTCCCAGCTGCCTGCAGGCGCAGTCCACCAGCTGCCCCAGCATGGCCCGCCGCAGCGCCACCGGGGCCGGGAGCCGAAGGGGAAGCAGCAGCGCCGCCCACTCCGGCGGTGCCGCCGCATACCGCACCCCGGCGTCAGCCATGGCCTGTGCCGCCTGCCGCACCCGGCGCTGTACCCGCCGGGTCAGCCGTCCGCCGCCCTCCAGCAGGCACACCTCCCCGTCTCCCAGCGGACAGCGCCGCAGGGTGAGCTTTTTCCGCTTCTCCTCCCATCGCACATATCCCACCATGCACAGCCCCCCTTTTCCACCAGTCTATGGCCCGGCGGCGGAAGAAAGACGGCATAAAAAATTCCCCACCTGCACCAAGCGGTGCAGGTGGGGAAAAGGCCGCTTACCACCAATAGGGGATGTACCCCGGCAGACGGTTCAGCGGATTGATGCGGCTGTAGTTCTCCCAGATCTCATAGTGGACGTGGGGGCCGGTAGAGATGCCCGTGGAGCCGCACAGGCCGATGACCTCGCCCTGCTCCACATGCTCGCCCACCTCCACCAGACGCTCACTCATGTGGGCGTACAGGGTGAAGTTGCCGTTTCCGTGGTCGATCTCCACATAGTTGCCGTAGCCGCCCCAGCTGTACTTAGAACCCACTACGGTGCCGGATTTCACAGCGTAGATGGCGCTGCCGTAGGAGGCGCCGATGTCCACGCCCATATGGTTGGTGCTGGCGCCGGGGGTGGGCTGGTCACGCCCGCCGTAGCCGGAGGTGATGAGCCGGCAGTCCGAGGGCCAGATGTACCCGTCGGAGGAGGGCGTCTCATCGGAGCCGCTGCTGCCGCCACCGCCGCTGCCTCCACTGTTATCGCCGCCGTTGTTCCGGTTTTCCTCCTCCCTCCGGGCCTGGATCTGGGCGTCCAGCTCATCGGCGGCTGCCTTCTCCTGAGCGGCCAGATCGTTCAGGCCGTCCGCCGTTTCGTTGTACTTGGCAATGAGCTGGGTGGCTGCCTCCAGCTGGCTGTCCAGCTCCGTCTGGCGGCTCTCCAGCTGGGAGCGCTGCTCCTCCAGCGCCTGCCGGTCGGCCTGCATCTGCTGGCGCAGCTGCCGCAGGTCGTTGATGACGCTCTGGTCGTGCTCGGCCACCTCGTTGATGAAGTCGATGCGGCCCAAAAGATCGCTGAAGCTGGTGGCCTTGAAGATCACCGACCAGAAGGAGGCGGTACCCCGCTCCTCCTCATCCCGCACCTGACGGCAGAACAGGTCGTACTGGGACTCCTCCTTCTGCTGGTTGTCCGCCAGCTCCGCCTCCAGCGCATCGATCTGCTGCTGGGCGTTGGAGATCTGGCTGCGGAGGATATCCGCCTGCTGATCCAGCAGGTTTTTCTGCTCCAGCGCATCGGCCTTGTTGGCCTCGGCCTCCTCGATCTGCTGGTTGATCTCCTCCAGCTTCTTCTGGTGCTCCTCCGACTGCTCCTGCAGGTCTGCGATGGTCTCGGCATAGACGTTCACCGGGCGCAGAGCGCCGCTGGTGAACACGATGCTCACCGCCATGAGAATGGCCAGCAGGCCGCACCATTTTTTCTTACTCATGCTGCACTCCTCCTTATACTCTCAGGAACTTCCGGATGGCGGTCAGGCTGCCGCCCACGCCTACCAGAATACCTACCAGACCGAACACACCGGCCACCGGACCCCAGATCCTCCGGAAGGATACCACCCGCAGCAGCTGCAGGGTATCGGACCCGGCAATGCCCTTGGAAATGGCCTCATACAGCAGCCACTGCAGCCCAAAGGCGATGACGGCGCCCATCAGACCGATGAGCAGACCCTCGTAGACGAAGGGCCATCGAATGAAGCCGTCGGTGGCGCCCACCATCTTCATGATGGCGATCTCATCCCGCCGGTCAAAGGTGGTGAGCTTGATGGTGTTGGAGATAATGAATACCGAGATCACCAGCAGCACCGCAATGAGGGCGATGCTGATGAGGCTTGCCACATTCCGCACCGTCAAAAACCCGTTGGAGATGGCCTCGTCCGCCCGGACCTTTACGATGCCGGGGGTGGCCTCCAGATCGGATACCACCTGCTGCATCTGTGCGGCGTCCGTCAGATGGATAACGTACCGATGGCGAAAAATGGAGGGATCCAGATTGCTGTACAGGTCGTCCTCATCATACTGCTCCACGTAGCTGTCCCGTGCCTCCTGCCGGGAGACGAAGGTGCAGTCCGCCGCACCGGGGATCTTCTCCAGCGTGGACTGCAGGGCCTTGGCCTCGTTGTCAGAGAGGTTCTCATCCACGAAGGCCAGCACGGCATTCTCCTTCTGCAGGTCCTTCAGGTTCTCGTTGGCGTTATAGGCCACCAGCGAAAAGGTCCCCATGATCACCAGACACGCCACCGTCACGCCGATGGCGGCGAAGGACATGAATCCGTGGGAGAACATATTGCGGATGCCCTCCCGGAAAAAATATCGAAAATCGTGCTTCATCTGTTATACCTCATACGTTCCCACGCCGTCGCCGTTGACCTGCCCGTGATCGATCATGATGACCCGCTTGTCGAAGTGGTTCACCAGATCCCGCTCGTGGGTCACCACCACCACGGTGGTGCCAAGGGCGTTGATGCGCTCCAGCAGGGTCATGATCTCCAGCGAGCGGTTGGGGTCCAGATTGCCGGTAGGCTCGTCGGCTACGATGGTGCTGGGGTTGTTCACCAGCGCCCGTGCAATGGCCACACGCTGCTGCTCACCGCCGGACAGCTCGTCGGGGTACCGGTCCTCCATCCCCTTCAGACCCACCAGCTCCAGTACATAGGGGATGCGGGTGCGGATGTCACGGGGCGTGGCCCCCACCGCCCGCATGGCAAGGCTCAGGTTGTCGAACACCGTCTTTTTGGGGATCAGGCGGAAGTCCTGAAAGATCACGCCGATGGTGCGGCGCATATAGGGGATCTGCCGGTCGGAGATGCGGCTCATGGAGAAGCCGTTGACCATGACCCGCCCTGCCGTGGGGATGACCTCGCCGGTCAGGAGCTTGATGATGGTGGACTTGCCGGAGCCGGAGGGTCCCACCAGAAACACAAATTCCCCGTCCTCAATGGTAAAGGAGATGCCCTGAAGGGCCTCCGTCCCGTTTTCGTATGTTTTTTCAACGTCCTTCAATCGAATCATATCATATCCCTCGTTGCCGGAGACCCGGCCCGCTGCATTTGAAACGACGAACCCTGTCGGGCTGCGCCGTATTATGTCACCATAAGGTATTATATAAAAAAAGTTACAAAATGGCAACAGGAATAATATGAAAATTTTATGAACAGATAGGGAGGCCCTCCGGCAAAGATCCCGGAAGCCATCAGTGAACTGCACCCCACTTGTTAGATATCTAACAAGTGGGGTGCAGTTCAGCAGCGCCGGGAATGGGGCTGTTTGCTCTGATATGTGCTTTATTGGGCGCTGCCCTCGCCCAAGATGCGGGCGGCGTTCTCCTGGGCAAACTGCTTGCTGTACAGGTCGTGGTAGTACCCCTTGCGCCGCAGCAGCTCCTCATGCTTACCCTGCTCCACGATGTGGCCGTCCTTCACCACAAGGATCACGTCCGCCTTGCGGATGGTGGAGAGCCGGTGGGCCACCAGAAAGGAGGTGCGGTTCGTCAGCAGATGGTCAATGGCGTTCTGGATCAGCTGCTCCGTCTGGGTGTCGATGGAGGAGGTGGCCTCATCCAGCACGAAGATGCGAGGGTCGGCCAGCACGGCACGGGCAAAGGAAATCAGCTGCTTCTCGCCGGTGGAGAGACGGTCGCCGCCCTCACCCACATCGCTGTCCCAGCCATTTTCCAGCTTGGACACCACCGTATCCGCCGACACGGCCCGTGCGGCGGCCTCCACCTCCTCGTCGGTGGCGTCCAGCTTGCCGTAGCGGATGTTCTCGCGGATCGTGCCGGAGAACAGGTGCGGATTCTGCAGCACATAGCCGATGTTGGAGTGGAGCCACAGCTGGCTGCGCTGGCGGTAGTCCACGCCGTCAATGAGGATATGTCCCTCCGTAGGCTCGAAGAACCGGCAGGCCAGATTGATGAGGGTACTCTTGCCGGCCCCCGTTTCGCCTACGATGGCCACCGTGGTCCCCTGAGGGATGTGGAGGGAGAAGTGCTCCAGCACGTTCTCGCCGCCGTCGGGATAGCGGAAGGTCACATCCCGGAACTCGATCTCGCCCCGCAGCGGCTCCCAGTTCTCCCGCTTGGGGTGGAAGGCGTCGCCGTATTTCTCAATGACCTCCGGGGTGTCCTGAATTTGCGGCTGTTCGTCCATCAGGTCGGTTACCCGCTCGATGGAGGCTTGCAGAGAGATGAACTCCGCCAGATTGGCGGCGGTCATCTGGATGGGGTCGAAGATGCTGACGGCATAGGTGGTAAAGGCCGACAGAGTGGCCAGCTCCAGCGCCTGATTCAGCACCATATAGCCGCCCCGCAGCAGCACGATAGACACCGCCATGGTGCCGAAGAACAGCACCAGCGGGATAAACACCGCATTAAGCCGGGCTGCCCGGATGCCGGAGTCGTGCATCTGTCGGGTGAGACTGCGGAAGGCGTCGGCGGTCTGCTCCTCCGTCACCAGCGTCTTGGTGGTGCGTGCGCCGGTGATGCCCTCGTTGAAGGCGCCGGTGATGCGGGAGTTCAGCTTACGCACCTTCCGGTTCCAGTGGAGGATGCGGTTCTGAAAATACCCTGTCAGAATGGCCATCACCGGCACAATGGCGATAACTGCCAGCGCCAGCTTCCAGTTCAACGCCAGCATGGCGGCAAAGGTACCCAGCACATAGAACATTGCCCACAGGATATCCGTAAAGTTCCACGCCAGCATACTGGAGATGCGGTTGGTGTCGCTCATGACACGGGTCAGCAGATAGCCCACCGGGGTCACGTTATAAAAGGAGAAGGACAGGGTTTGCAGGTGGTGAAACAATGCCCCACGCATATCCTTGCCCAGATTCATCTCGATGTGCATGGAGTTTCGGGCAAAGGCCACCACCGACAGTGCCTGCACCACCACCACCGCCAGATACGCCAGTGCATAGGGCAGCAGCCCCGTCAGGGTGTCCTTTTCGATGAAGTTCTGGATGGCGTACTTCTGGAACAGGGGCAGCACCACGTCCACCAGAGCGCAGATGCCGTTGAACACCAGCATGGAGATGAAGGCGCCCCGATAGGGCCGCAGGAACGGCCCCAGCCGCTTCCAGATCCTCCAGTCGAAGGATTGGGTATATTCCTTTTCGTCAATGGCTGCCATGCTCGCTCCCCCCTTCCTCCAGCAGCGCCCGGTCGGCACTCTGCATCTGAATGTGATAGATATCCCGGTAGATGCCGGGCTTTTCCACCAGCTGGGCATGGGTCCCCAGCTCCGCCACCCGGCCGCCGTCCAGCACCAGAATGCGGTC
>OOAO01003022.1_pt1 | contig 9822 bp, 5 predicted proteins | sample 1671821 | NCBI WGS metagenome assembly OOAO01 (sample SAMN06348196, study PRJEB24527) | human gut metagenome | biome: human gut; feature: ankylosing spondylitis patient; material: feces | host: Homo sapiens | place: China | collected 2015-10 | reverse complement strand
ATTCATTATTTTTATTGATGATTTAAGCTTTGCAGGCAATGATGAGCATTTTGCCGCACTGAAAGCAACACTGGAGGGCAGTGTCACCGCCTGTGCGAAAAATACGGTGATTTATGCCACAAGCAACCGCCGCCATCTGGTGAAGGAAACCATGGAAGAACGCAGCGGTGATGATATCCATCTGAATGATACCTTGCAGGAGCTGATGAGCCTTTCCGCTCGCTTCGGTATGACGATTACCTTCCAGAAGCCGGATAAGGACGGCTACCTTGCCATTGTGAAGCATCTGGCGAAGGAATATGGACTGGAAATGTCGGAGGAGGAGCTTTGTACCAAGGCAGAAGGCTTTGCCATTCGCCAGAACGGCAGAAGCCCCCGAACTGCAAAGCATTTTGTGGAAACGCAGCTTGCAAAATTGTAAAAAGGCAGCAAAAAAGGAAGTCCTTCGACTTCCTTTTTTCTTTTTATTTATTTCATTACCGCGCCGGTATTTGCGGAGGAAACCAGCTTTGCATATCTGGAAAGCCAGCCTGTTGTTACCTTCGGTGCAGGGGCAACATAAGCCGCTCTTCTTGCCGCGAATTCTTCCTCGCTTACCTGTGCGTTTACCTTATGATTCGGGATATCGATTTCGATGATATCGCCCTCCTGCAGCAGACCAAAGGTGCCTCCTGCCGCCGCTTCGGGGCTGACATGACCGATGGATGCGCCACGGCTTGCGCCGCTGAAACGCCCGTCTGTAATCAATGCAACGCATTTATCCAGCTTCATCCCTGCCAAAGCACTCGTCGGATTCAGCATTTCACGCATACCGGGACCGCCCTTGGGACCTTCGTATCTGATGACAACAACATCTCCGGGATGGATGCCGCCTGCGTAGATGGTTGCGATGGCATCCTCTTCGCTGTCAAACACACGCGCCGGGCCTGTATGGCACAGCATTTCGGGGTCAACTGCGCTTCTCTTTACCACACAGCCATCCTCTGCGATATTCCCCCACAGAACCGCAATGCCGCCTGTTTCGCTATAGGGGTGATCAATGGGGCGAATCAAATCGTAGTCCTTAACGTATGCACCCTTGATATTTTCGCCCAGCGTTTTGCCTGTTGCTGTCATAGCATCCAAATCCAGCAGACCATTTTTCGCAAGCTCTGCCTGTACCGCAGGGATACCGCCTGCTCTGTTCAAGTCGGAGATATGGGTGGAGCCGGCAGGTGCCAAATGGCACAGGTTGGGTACCTTTGCGGAAATTTCATTGAAGATATCCATATTCAAATCTACACCTGCTTCGTTTGCAATCGCCAGCAGATGCAGTACGCTGTTGGAGGAGCAGCCCAATGCCATATCACAGGCAACTGCATTATAAATGCTTCTGGTGTTGATGATATCTCTTGCCTTGATATCCCTTTCCACCAATTCCATGATTGCCATGCCTGCGTGCTTTGCCAGCTGCATACGTCCACTGGAAACATTGGGCAGTGTGCCATTGCCGGGCAGAGCGATACCAACCGCTTCACACAGACAGTTCATGCTGTTTGCCGTGTACATACCGGAGCAGGAACCGCAGGTCGGGCATGCATTGCACTCAAAATCATAAACATCTTCCTCTGTCATAGTTCCGGCTGCGTAGGATCCAACCGCCTCGAACATGCTGGAAAGACTTCTCTTCTCACCTTTTACATGGCCGGCAAGCATCGGACCGCCGCTGACAAATACGGTCGGAACATTGACTCTTGCTGCTGCCATCAGAAGACCAGGTACGTTTTTATCACAGTTCGGGATACATACCAGGGCATCAAACTGATGTGCCATTGCCATACACTCGGTGGAATCGGCGATCAGGTCACGGGTAACGAGGGAATATTTCATTCCGATGTGGCCCATGGCAATACCGTCACAGACTGCAATGGCCGGGAACACGATCGGTGTTCCGCCTGCCATGGCAACGCCCATTTTTACAGCTTCTGTAATTTTATCCAGGTTCATATGACCCGGTACGATCTCATTGTAGGAGCTTACAATTCCTACGAGCGGTTTTTTCATTTCTTCTTCGGTCAGACCCAGCGCACGCATCAGAGAACGCTGTGGCGCCTGTGCGATTCCTTTTTTTACAGCATCACTTCTCATGATTTTTTCCTCTTTTCTTATCTTACAGTTTTATGCCAGTGCTTTTACCAGCAGATCTCCCATTTCGGATGTAGATACCTGGGTACATCCCTCAGACATAATGTCTACGGTCCGGTATCCGTCTTTTAAAATTTTCTGTACAGCATTTTCGACTGCCTCTGCCTCCTGATCGAGATCCAGGGAATAGCGGAGCATCATGGCTGCGGACAGAACCGTTGCAATCGGGTTTGCGATGTTCTTTCCTGCGATGTCCGGTGCAGAGCCGTGGCTTGGCTCGTACAGACCAAATTTTGTCTCGTTCAGGCTGGCGGAAGAAAGCATTCCGATCGAGCCTGCTACCATACTTGCCTCATCGGAAAGAATATCTCCGAACATGTTCTCGGTCAGAACGACGTCAAACTGGCACGGATTGTGGACGATCTGCATCGCACAGTTGTCGACCAGCATATGCTCTAAGGTAACTTCCGGGTAATCTTTTGCAACATCCTCTACCACGGATCTCCACAGACGGGAGGAATCGAGAACGTTTGCTTTATCTACGCTCGTTACTTTTTTCTTTCTCTTCATGGCGATGTCGAATGCACGGATTGCAATGCGGCGGATTTCGGTCTCGCTGTAGGTCAGCGTATCGGTTGCTTTCCGGATGCCGTTTTCTTCTACAGTGCTGCGCTCTCCAAAGTACAGGCCGCCGGTCAGTTCACGCATAATCAGCATGTCGAAGCCCTCGCCGATGATCTCTTCTTTTAACGGGCAGGCATCTTTCAATTCCTGATACAGGTAAGCCGGACGCAGGTTTGCAAACAGACCTAACGATTTCCGGATTTTTAAGAGTCCTGCCTCCGGGCGCTTGTCCGGGCTTAATTTGTACCATGGGGATGTTTTTGCATCTCCTCCGATGGAGCCCATCAGGACAGCGTCGCATTTCTTTGCTTCTTCTATGGTTTCATCTGTCAGCGGCACGCCGTGCACATCAATGGAGGCTCCGCCCAGCAGAAGGTTGGTATATTCAAACTTATGTCCATATTTCTCGCAGACAGCGTCCAGAACTTTTTTTGCTTCCTTTACAATTTCCGGTCCGATTCCGTCACCGTGAATTAATCCAATACGGTATTCCATATCTTTCTCCCTCTTTTCTTCCGGCTGAAAAACCGTTCTATTTTCTCTGCGTCTATAGCATTTCTAAATTATACGCCATTTTTCCAGTAATTTCAACACGAAATTTCTTTGCATCGGACGAAACGCAATAATCTTTTTGCTTTTTTGCCATTTAAAAGAAAAATACGCGGCATTTTTCCCCGTTTTCGCCGTGTTCCGCCGAAGAAGTTTCGGGGGCGAAAAAAACGCAGGCATTCGTTCTTTTTGAATACCTGCGTTTTTCCTGGCTTTTCGCCGTGTGAAATTATTTTTTCTTTTCTGTTTTCTCTTCAACGACTGCTGTCTCCGGTTTTTCAACCTCTGTGATGGCTGTTTTGCGCATCGGGATACGGCAGTTTTTGTTGTTTCCGAACTCTACGATGACATCGTCGTCTGTGATATCGATGACTACGCCGTAGAAACCGCTTGTTGTGATGACTGCATCGCCGACTGCGAGGTCATTCAGCATTGCCTGCAGTTTTTTCTGCTCTTTCTTCTGCGGGCGGATCATTAAGAAATACATCATACCGAACATGATGACCAGCCACATAATTAACATACCAGTGCTCATCACACCGCTGTTTGCTGCTGTTGTTGTTGCTAAAAACATTTTCTTTCCTCCTGTTATTCGAGAGTACATCCCGTTCTTTAGACACACCTATCATAATACACAATCCGGAACCGATGGGCAAGTCTTTTTCGGATATTTTCCAAAGATTTCATACTTTCCCGCTTACTTTTTGTCGTATTCCTCAAATCCTGCGAGTTTTGCCCGTTTGTAGGAAGCAAAATTGCCCTCGTCCAGCGCGGTCCGGATTTCTGTCATCATATTGTTATAGAAATACAGGTTGTGCAGAACACAGAGCCGCATGCCGAGCATCTCTTTTGCTTTCAGCAGATGACGGATGTAGGCTCTGCTGTAGTGACGGCACGCCGGGCACTGGCAGCCTTCCTCAATCGGACGCGGATCCAGCTCGTATTTCTGATTGAACAGGTTCATTTTTCCATGGTTTGTGTAAACGTGGCCGTGACGTCCGTTCCGGCTCGGGTATACGCAGTCGAAGAAATCGATGCCGCGCTCTACGCCTTCCAGAATGTTTGCCGGCGTTCCAACGCCCATCAGATACGTCGGTTTGTCTTTCGGCAGGTACGGAACCACTTCGTCAAGAATATGATACATCTCCTCATGGCTTTCTCCTACTGCCAGTCCGCCGACCGCATAACCGTCGAGATCCATCTCGGAAATCCGTTTTGCATGGTCAATGCGGATATCCTCATAAATCGCACCCTGGTTGATTCCGAACAGAAGCTGATGTTTGTTGATCGTGTCTTCCCGCTGGTTCAGCTCCTGCATCTTATTTTTGCATCGCTGCAGCCATCTCGCCGTGCGGTCGACAGAGTTTTGCACATAACGGCGCTCTGCCACACTCGACGGGCACTCGTCGAAAGCCATCGCGATGGTTGAAGCCAGGTTGGACTGGATCTGCATACTCTCCTCCGGTCCCATAAAGATCTTTCTTCCATCTACGTGCGAGTGGAAATAGACACCCTCCTCCTTGATTTTCCGAAGGCCTGCCAGAGAAAACACCTGGAATCCGCCGGAATCGGTCAGGATCGGTTTGTCCCAGACCATGAATTTGTGGAGTCCGCCCATCTTCTTTACGACTTCATCTCCCGGGCGCACATGGAGGTGATACGTATTGGAAAGTTCTACCTGCGTGCCGATCTGCTGGAGATCTTCGGTGGAAACAGCTCCCTTGATTGCTGCTGCAGTTCCGACATTCATGAATACCGGCGTTTCGATATTGCCGTGCACGGTTTCCATATGGGCGCGCTTCGCTCTTCCTTCCATTTTCAGAATTTTATACATAACGCTTTTCATCCTTTCTCAATGATCCCTGCCTCCTGTTTTCATGCAGGGCATACTATTTTTAGTATACAGGCAAAATCTGTTTTTGACAATGCCTGAATTTTCTTTTTTCTCTCTTTTTTCTTTCCCGCTTTCTCCATTTTTCACAAGGACTTTATACTTTTTTCATAAGACATCGCCTTTTTTCCAATTGTATTTCCTTATTTTTTGTCGTATAATGTGTTGAGATTGTTTCTTATTATAAAAGGAGTTTGATTCATGACTGATAAAAAATATACTCTCGGAATCGACATCGGTTCCACTACTGTTAAAATTGCGATCCTCAACGAAGAGAACCAGCTTCTCTTTGCCGATTACGAGCGCCATTTTGCAAACATCCAGGAAACACTTGCCCATCTGCTCGGGGAAGCCCACGAAAAACTGGGCGAACTTACCCTGCAGCCCGTCATCACCGGTTCCGGCGGACTCGCGCTTGCCAACCATCTTGGCATTCCGTTCACGCAGGAGGTTATCGCAGTTTCCACATCGTTAAAAGCGCTGGCTCCGCAGACCGACGTTGCCATCGAGCTCGGCGGCGAGGATGCCAAAATCATCTATTTTGAAGGCGGCAATGTCGAACAGCGTATGAACGGTATCTGCGCCGGCGGTACCGGTTCGTTCATCGACCAGATGGCTTCTCTTCTGCAGACCGATGCAACCGGCCTGAATGAGTATGCGAAACATTACCAGGCCATCTACCCGATCGCTGCCCGCTGCGGTGTATTCGCAAAAACGGATATCCAGCCGCTCATCAACGACGGTGCAACAAAAGAGGATCTTGCCGCTTCTATTTTCCAGGCAGTCGTCAACCAGACCATTTCCGGTCTTGCCTGCGGTAAACCAATCCGCGGCCACGTTGCCTTCCTTGGCGGCCCGCTGCACTTCCTCTCGGAATTAAAGACAGCGTTCGTCCGTACCTTAAAGCTGGATGACGAGCACGCGATCGTGCCGAACAACTCTCATCTGTTTGCAGCCATCGGTTCTGCAATGAATGCAGAGGGAAAGACCGAGGTTTCTCTTCTCGCGCTGAAAAAACGGCTCGAAGAAAAAGTAGCCATCGATTTTGAGGTTGCCCGTCTCGAACCGCTGTTTAAAGACCAGGAGGAGTACGATGCATTCCTGGCCCGCCAGAGCGTCAACAATGTTGTAACGGCTGATCTTTCCACTTACGAAGGAAACTGCTATCTCGGAATCGATGCCGGTTCCACAACCACAAAAGCTGCACTCGTTGGTGAGGATGGCGCTCTTCTGTATTCCTTCTACAGCAACAACCACGGAAATCCGCTCGGCACCTCGATCCGCGCGATCCAGGAAATCTACTCCAAACTGCCGGATTCCGCACAGATCGCCTGGTCCTGTTCCACCGGTTACGGCGAAGCACTCATCAAAGCTGCGCTGATGCTGGACGAGGGTGAGGTTGAAACGATTTCTCATTACTATGCCGCAGCATTCTTCGATCCGGAAGTCGACTGTATTCTCGACATCGGCGGTCAGGATATGAAATGTATCAAGATCAAAAACGGCACTGTAGACAGCGTACAGCTCAATGAAGCATGTTCCTCCGGCTGCGGTTCCTTTATCGAAACCTTCGCGCAGTCCCTGAACTACAGTGTACAGGATTTTGCACACGAAGCACTGTTCGCAAAACACCCGATCGATCTTGGTACCCGCTGTACCGTATTTATGAATTCCAAGGTAAAACAGGCACAGAAAGAAGGCGCATCCGTTGCTGATATTTCCGCCGGACTTGCCTGCTCCGTCATCAAAAACGCATTATATAAGGTAATTAAAGTTTCCGATGCCACCGAGCTGGGACGCCACATCGTCGTACAGGGCGGTACATTCTACAACGATGCCGTTCTTCGAAGCTTTGAGCGGATCGCCAACTGCGAAGCCATCCGCCCGGACATCGCCGGCATTATGGGTGCGTTCGGTGCGGCGCTGATCGCAAGAGAGCGCTATTCGGCAGATCAGGAGACTACGATGCTCTCCATCGAAAAGATCAATGAGCTGAAATACTCGACCACGATGGCAAACTGCAAAGGCTGTACGAACAGCTGCCGTCTGACCATCAACAAATTCTCCGGCGGCCGTCAGTACATCAGCGGAAACCGCTGTGAGCGCGGAATCGGAAAAGAGAAAAACAAGGATCATATTCCGAACCTGTTCGAATACAAATACAAACGAATCTTCGGCTACCAGCCGCTGCCGCAGGATGAAGCAATCCGCGGAGAGGTCGGCATTCCGAGAGTCCTCAATATGTTCGAGAACTATCCGTTCTGGTACACCTTCTTCACGCAGCTGAAATACCGCGTGGTACTCTCCCCGACTTCAAGCCGCAAGATTTATGAGCTCGGCATCGAATCGATCCCGAGTGAATCCGAGTGTTACCCGGCGAAACTGGCTCACGGCCATGTGACCTGGCTCTTACGCCACGGCGTAAAATTCATCTTCTATCCGTGTATCCCGTACGAGCGTACCGAGTTCCCGGAGGCCATCAACCACTATAACTGCCCGATCGTTACTTCCTACGCGGAGAACATCAAAAACAACGTGGATGAGCTCCAGGACGACTCCATCACATTCCGCAATCCGTTCCTCGCATTTACGAGTGAAAAGGTTCTCGCCGACGGCCTGGCAAAAGAATTTTCCGGCCTGCCGGAGGATGAGGTCCGCGCCGCTGTCCATGCCGGATGGGAGGAGCTCGCCGCTGCAAGACGTGATATGCAGAAAAAAGGTGAAGAGACGCTGCAGTATATGAAAGAAACCGGCCGCAGAGGTATCGTACTTGCCGGAAGACCGTACCACATCGATCCGGAAATTCATCATGGTATTCCGGATATGATTAACTCCTACGGTCTGTGCGTTTTAACAGAGGACTCTGTTTCCCATCTTGCACCGCTCGAGCGCCCGCTTCGTGTCAATGACCAGTGGATGTATCACACCCGTCTGTATGCGGCTGCAAACTACGTAAAGACACGCGATGATCTTGACCTGATCCAGCTGAACTCGTTCGGCTGCGGTCTGGATGCCGTTACAACCGATCAGGTTTACGAAATTCTGACCAGAAGCGGTAAAATTTATACCTGCCTGAAGATCGATGAGGTCAACAACCTCGGCGCTGCCAGAATCCGTGTCCGTTCTCTGCTCGCCGCTCTGCGTGCACATGACCGCAAACAGGCGGTACGTGAAATTGTTCCATCCTCGATCCAGAAGCCGGTCTTCACAAAAGAGATGCGCAAAGATTACACGATCCTCTGCCCGCAGATGTCACCGATCCACTTCTCGATTCTGCAGCCTGCATTCAATGCTGCCGGATACCATCTGGAAGTGCTTCCAAATGACAACAAAGAGGCGGTTGATGTCGGCCTGAAATACGTAAATAACGATGCCTGCTATCCGTCTCTGATGGTAGTCGGACAGATTATGCAGGCTCTGCTCTCCGGCAAGTATGACCTGAATAAAGTAGCCGTCATCATGAGCCAGACCGGCGGCGGCTGCCGTGCTTCCAACTATATCGGATTTATTCGCCGTGCACTGGAGAAGGCCGATATGACGCAGATTCCGGTCATCTCGATTAACTTAAGCGGTCTGGAAGAAAATCCGGGCTTTAAGATTACACCGGATCTTGCGATTCGTCTCTGCTATGCAGCGGAGTTCGGTGATATCATGATGAAATGTATCTACCGGATGCGTCCTTATGAGCAGAAGAAGGGAACGACAGACCGGATTCATAAAAAATGGGAGAAAATCTGTATTGATTTCATTTCTTCCAAACACCTGAGTCATACCCGTTTTAAACAGATCTGCCGCACGATGATCCGCGACTTTGACCATATTCCGATTACGAACGAGAAAAAACCGCGTGTCGGTATTGTCGGCGAGATTCTGGTTAAGTTCCTTCCGGCGGCCAATAACCATCTGGCGGAGCTTCTCGAAAGCGAAGGCGCCGAGCCGGTTGTGCCGGATCTGATCGATTTCTTCTGCTATTGCTTCTACAATACGAATTTCAAGGTAGAGCACCTTGGATTCAAGAAGAGCTCTTCGATGCTCGGAAATACGGGCATTAAGCTGATCAACTGGCTGCGGAGCGCGGCAGTTGCAGAGTTCAAGAAGAGCGAACACTTTGATCCGCCGGCTGATGTACGGGATCTGGCGAAGTATGCTTCTCCGATTGTTTCCTGCGGTAACCAGACAGGTGAGGGATGGTTCCTGACAGGCGAGATGATGGAGCTGATCCACAGCGACGTTTACAATATCGTCTGCATCCAGCCGTTTGCGTGCCTGCCGAATCATATTGTCGGTAAAGGTGTTATTAAAGCCATTCGCAAGGAGTATCCGAAGGCAAATATCGTGGCAGTCGACTACGATCCAGGCGCTTCGGAGGTGAACCAGCTGAACCGTATTAAGCTGATGCTTTCTACCGCAAATAAGAATCTGAAACAGGAATCTGGCGGAGAGAAAGACGCATAAGAAGTTACATACTGATTTTTCTATTCCGATATTTAAAAAAGCTCCTGTCCGGAAAACAGTTTTTTCTGTTTTCCGGACAGGAGCTTTTTTTACATAACAGGAAATTTCGTTGACATTCCCCGTTATAAGCCCTCCGGGCAGGATCGCACTGCGGCGGCGGGGAATTCTATCGCTAAAGC
>OOAO01003012.1_pt1 | contig 9854 bp, 9 predicted proteins | sample 1671821 | NCBI WGS metagenome assembly OOAO01 (sample SAMN06348196, study PRJEB24527) | human gut metagenome | biome: human gut; feature: ankylosing spondylitis patient; material: feces | host: Homo sapiens | place: China | collected 2015-10 | reverse complement strand
TCGCGACCCCAACCTTGGCAAGGTTGTGCTCTACCAACTGAGCTATTTCCGCAAAATAATAAAACGAACTCTTCTCCTTTCTATCTCTGCAAATCTCTTTCTTCGTGCTCCCTCTTCCCCTTTCTCTGCTGGTGAAGCGCTTCGTTTTGGTGATGCAAAAGTACGATTAAAATTTAATTTTACAAATTATTACGAAAAAAAAATTGCGGTTTTTACCGATTTTATGCCGAAAATTTTTGAGGGATGAAATGAAAGGCAGGGTTTTGTGCCCTGCCTTCGCGCATTCGGTCGTCGTGCGGAAATCCGCCGGCGTTCGTCTTCGGTTCGAAAATTATTTTTTCTCTCCGCAGCCGCAGTTTTTCAACGGAATCTTATCGATACGAGCCTGATGGCGGCCTCCTTCGAATTCGGTGTTCAGGAAAATATCGACGATTTCGCGGGCCGTGTCGGTGCTGATGAACCGCGCCGGCATGGTGCAGACGTTGGCGTTGTTGTGGCGGCGTGCCAACGATGCGATTTCGGGTTCCCAGCAAAGGGCGGCTCGGATTCCCTGATGTTTGTTCAGCGTCATCGTGATGCCGTTGGCGCTACCGCACATCGCGATACCGCGCGGCAGTTCCCCTTTTTCGATGGCCTCGGCCAGCGGGTGGGCATAGTCCGGATAATCGCAGCTCTCTTCCGAGTTGGTGCCGAAATCGTACACGTCGTAGCCTTTCGAGTCGAGGTAACCGATTACGAATTCTTTGAGTTGGTAGCCGGCATGGTCGCTGGCTATTCCGATTTTTTTATTGTCCATAGTTTTAGTTTTAGCGTTTCGGTTTGTAAAGATAATGAAAAGCCCCGCATTTTCTATGCCTACTTGTGTCGTTCGGCCAGTTCTTCTTCCAGGTCGGCGATCGACAGGCCTTGGTTTTCGAGCAGTACGAGCAGGTGGTAGATCAGGTCGGATGCTTCGTAAACCACGTCCGTATTGTTGTTCGCTACTGCCTCGATGACGGTTTCGACCGCTTCTTCGCCTACTTTCTGTGCGATCTTCTTAACGCCTTTGGTGAACAGTTTCGTGGTGTACGAACCTTCCGGCATTTCGCGGTGGCGCTGCTGGATTACGCTTTGCAGCTCGCCGATGAATCCTTCGTTTTCGCGTCCGCCGAAACAGGTTTTCGTTCCCTTGTGACAAACCGGGCCGACCGGTACGACGCGGATCAACAGCGTGTCGTCGTCGCAGTCTTTGACGATGCTTTTGACGTTCAGGAAGTTACCGCTGGTTTCGCCTTTCGTCCACAGACGGTTTTTCGCGCGGCTGAAAAAGGTCACGCGACCTTCGGCCACGGTTTTGTCGTAGGCTTCCTCATTCATGTAGCCCAGCATCAGGACTTGGCGCGTATTGTCGTCCTGGATGATTGCGGGAACCAGTCCCTCACAACGCTTGGTTGTGTTCAATTCACTGAATTTTATCATAATCTGACAGGTATATGCAGTTTGTTCAACTCCTGTTTCAGGCGGGGGATCGGGATCTCCCCATAATGGAAAATACTGGCGGCAAGGGCGGCGTCGGCACGCCCTTCGGTCAATACGTCGGCGATGTGCTGCGCGGTTCCGGCTCCGCCCGAAGCGATCACCGGGATCGACAGCATTTGTGATAGCCGAGCGTAGGTTTCGCACGGGTAGCCGTTTTTCGTGCCGTCGTGGTCCATTGACGTGAATAAAATCTCGCCGGCCCCGCGCCGCTGCGCTTCGGCGGCCCACGAAAACAGTTCCTTGTCCGACAGCCGGTGTCCGCCGTGCGTGGTCACGCGCCACCGGCCGTCGATCTGTTTGGCGTCGATCGCCACGACGACGAACTGGTTGCCGTATTTCGACGCGATATCGCTGATCAGATCGGGGTTATTGACGGCCGCGCTGTTGACGGTCACTTTGTCGGCCCCGGCGGTCAGCAGCCGTCCGGCGTCTTCGACCGACGCGATGCCGCCGCCGACCGTGAACGGGATGTTGATGTTCGCGGCGATGCGCGTCACCAGTTCGGCAAAAGTCCTGCGCCCTTCCATCGACGCGCTGATGTCGAGGTAAACCAGTTCGTCGGCTCCCTCTTCGGCATACCTGCGTCCCAGTTCGACCGGGTCGCCGACGCCGCGCAGTTCGAGGAAATTGATTCCCTTGACCGTCTGCCCGTCCTTGATATCCAGGCAGGGGATGATTCTCTTCGCTAACACCGTTGTTGTTTTTTGTCGGTTCGTACTGTAAGCATGTATTTTTCGAGCTGTTCGAAACGGATCCGTCCTTCGTAGATCGCCTTGCCGACGACGACGCTGCGCAGTCCGTTCCGATCGAGTTCTTCGATGTCTTCCCATGAGCTGATGCCGCCGCTGACCGTAATGTCGATCTCCGGAAACGTTTTTTGGAGTTGCAGATACAGCGGGACGGACGGGCCTGAAAGCATACCGTCCTTGGCGATGTCGGTGCAGATCACCTGTGACAGTCCTGCGTCGCGGAACGATCCGATCAGTTCTTCGACTCCCACCGTAGCGGCTTCGAGCCAGCCGTTGATCGCGATCCGTCCGTCGCGGGTATCTGCGCCGAGGATCATCTTCGCGGAGCCGAATTCGGCCAGCCACTCGCGGAACGCATCGGGCTGCGTGACGGCGATGCTGCCGCAGATCGCGCGGGCGGCCCCACTGCCGAATACGTCGCGCAGGGCTTCGGCGTTTTTGATGCCGCCGCCGTATTGCACTTGCAGCGAGGTCGAAACGGTGATCCGTTCGAGCACGTTCAGGTTGACCGGGTGCGCGGCCTTGGCCCCGTCCAGATCGACCAGGTGCAGCCGCCGGATGCCGCAGTCCTCGTAGCGTCGAGCCGCGTCGAGCGGGTCTTTGTAATAGGTGGTACGGCGGTCGTAGTCGCCCTGCGTCAGCCGGACGCACTGGCCGCCGATCAAGTCTATTGCCGGGATAATCTCAATCATAGCGTTAAAAAGTTTTGTAGGATGCGTTCGCCGACCGAGGCGCTTTTTTCCGGATGAAACTGCGTCCCGAAGAAGTTGCCGCGGTTGATCGCGCCGCTGAACGTTTCGCCGTAAACGGTCGTGGCGATCGTGTCGCCGTTGACGGTCGGGGCGTACGAGTGCACGTAGTAGACGTACGAACCTTCGGCGATACCGTCCAGCAGCGGCGAACGCAGGTTCCCGATGCTGTTCCATCCCATGTGCGGTACTTTGAGCCCTTCGGCCGTGAATTTACGCACTTCGTTGTCGAAAATCCCGATGCACTCGGCGTCGCCCTCCTCGCTGCGGCGGCACAGCAACTGTACGCCGATGCAGATACCCAGTACGGGCTGCGTGAGCGAACGGATCGTCTCGACCAGTCCGCGTTCGCGCAGTTTTTCCATCGCGGTCGAAGCTTCGCCGACGCCGGGCAGCAATACCCGTTCGGCCGAACGGATCTCGTCCGGCGACGCGGTGATCCGGTATTCGGCTCCCAGTCGTCCGAGCGCGTTGGCGACGGAACGCAGGTTGCCGGTGTCGTAGTCGATTACTGCTATCATAATACTCCTTTACTGCTTGGCAATTCGAATTTGAAGCCGTTGCGGGCGATGGCCATCCGCAGCGCGCGAGAGAAGGCCTTGAACACGCCCTCGATTTTGTGGTGCTCGTTTTCGCCTTCGGCCGCGATGTGCAGGTTGCAGCGTGCGGCGTCGGCGAAGCTCTTGAAGAAATGGCGGAACATTTCGGTCGGCACGTCGCCGATGCGCTCGCGGCGGAACGGGACGTTCCAGTCGAAGTCGATCCGGCCGCCGAAGTCGATCAGCACGCTGGCCCGGCATTCATCCATCGGCAGGCAGAAACCGTAGCGTTCGATGCCGAGTTTCGATCCGAGCGCCTGGTAAACCGCTTCGCCGAGCACGATGGCCGTATCTTCGATCGTGTGGTGTTCGTCCACTTCAAGGTCGCCTTTGACCTCGACGATCAGCGATACTCCGGCATGGTGCACGATCTGTTCGAGCATGTGATCGAAAAATTTCAGTCCGGTGTCGATGTGCGACGACCCGCTGCCGTCCAGGTCGATCGCCACGCGGATATCCGTCTCGCGCGTCTTGCGGGCGATTTCGGCGGTGCGTTCGCCGGCGCGCAGGAATTGCCAGACGCGGTTCCAGTCGTCGGTGATCAGCACGCAGTGTTCCGCAAGGCCCCTTTCGGCCAATATCGCGCGTCCCGCTTCGACGGGCTGCAATAAGATTCCCTTTGCGCCGAGATTTCGGGCCAATTCGATGTCGGTCGTGCGGTCGCCGATGACCAGCGAATTTTTCAGGTCGTAGTCTCCGCCGAGGTATTTGCCGAACATCCCGGTCAGCGGTTTGCGCGTCGGGGCGTTGTCGGCGGGCATCGAACGGTCGATCAGGATGTCGTCGAAGCGAACGCCCTCGCCTTCGAACGTTTTGAGCATCAGGTTGTGCGCCGGCCAGAACGTCGCTTCGGGGAAACTCGCCGTTCCCAATCCGTCCTGGTTCGTGGCCATCGCCAGCTCGTAACCGAGCGTAGCGATGCGGCTCATGGCCGTGATCGCTCCGGGCATAAATTCCAGTTTTTCGAACGAATCGACCTGGTAATCGACCGGCGGTTCCTTGATTAGGGTTCCGTCGCGGTCTATGAAAAGTACGCGTTTCATCGTTACAGTTTTTTCAGGGTTTCGAGCAGCCGGTCGTTCTCTTTCGGCGTGCCGATCGTGATCCGCAGGCAGCCTTCGCATCCTTTGATTCGCGAGCGGTCGCGAACGATGATGCCCGCCCCGATCAGGCGGTCGTATATTGTGCGCGGTTCGTCCACTTCGACCAGTACGAAGTTGGCGTCCGTCGGGTGGATTTTCCGGATGACGGGGTTTTTCGCGAGTCCTTCCAGCACGCGTCCGCGTTCCGAAACGATTTCGGCGATCTGCGCGTCGGGGGATTTCCGCAACTGTTCGAGGACGATTTTTTGCGTCACGACGTTGATGTTGTACGGATATTTCACGCGGCTCAGCGTATCGACGATCAGCGGTTGTGCGAAAGCCAACCCGAGCCGGAGGCCCGCCATGCCCCATGCTTTCGACAGCGTTTGCAGGATGACGAGGTTCGGGTATTCGTCTAGTTCGGACAGGAAGCCCGGCTGGCCGGCGAAGTCGATATACGCTTCGTCGAGGATCACGATGCCGTTGAAACGGCGGATGACCTTTTCGATCTCTTTTTTCGGAAAACAGTTGCCCGACGGGGTGTTCGGCGAGCAGAGGAACAGCAGTCGGGTGTTCTCGTCGGCCGCCGCCAACAACTTTTCCGCATCCAGCGTGAAACCGGGCTCCAACTGCACCTCGCGCATCTGCACGTCGTTGATCGCCGCCGCCACCTTGTACATGCCGTAAGTCGGGGCGATCGACACCGCATTGTGCCGCCGGGGTTCGCAGAACAACCGGAACACCAGGTCGATCGGTTCGTCCGAACCGTTGCCGATGAAGATCTTTTCGACCGGCACGCCCTTGATTTCCGCCAGCCTCCGTTTCAGGTTTTTCTGATGCGGGTCAGGGTAGCGGTTGTAGTTGTTGTCGTACGGGTTTTCGTTGGCGTCGAGGTAGATGCCCAATTCGCCCTGGTATTCGTCCCGCGCGGTCGAGTAGGGGGCCAGCGTGCGTATGTTTTCTCTGAGTAGTTCGCGGATATCCATCGTTTGTGTCTTTGTCTTGTTTTCGCTACTGTGTGTTCGGCAGGCGTTTCCGCAACCGGTCGCGGCCTGCCGGGCGTTTTTCGCGGCGTCGTTTACCCGAGGCTTTTCAGCCGGATCGTCACCGCATTTTTGTGCGCGTCGAGCCCTTCGGCCCCCGCCATCGTTTCGATGACGTTCCCTATGCCGCGGAGTCCGTCGGTCGTGATCTCCTGGTAGGTGATCTTGCGTAGGAAGCTGTCGAGGTTCACGCCGCTGTAAGCGTGCGCCCAGCCGTAGGTCGGCAGCGTATGGTTTGTGCCCGATGCGTAGTCGCCCGCGCTTTCGGGAGTATAGTTTCCGATGAAGACGCTTCCGGCTGCGGTGATTCTTTCGGCGATTTCCCACGGATTTTCCATCGAGATGATCAGGTGTTCCGGGCCGTAGGCGTTGCTGAATGCGATCAGGTCGTCCTCGCTGTCCATTACGACGATGCGGCTGTTGTCCAGCGCCCGGGTCGCGATGTCGCGGCGCGGCAGTTCGGCCAGTTGTCGTTCCACTTCGCGGACCACCTGTTCGGCAAAACCGCGCGACGGCGTCAGCAGAATCGCCTGCGAGTCGCTCCCGTGCTCGGCCTGCGACAGCAGATCGGAAGCCACGAAAGCGGGCACGGCGCCCGAATCGGCCATTACCAGCACTTCGGACGGGCCGGCCGGCATGTCGATCGCCACGGTCGAGGTGCTGACCTGCTGTTTGGCGACGGTGACGTACTGGTTGCCCGGGCCGAAGATCTTATCCGTTTTCGGGATGCTTTCGGTGCCGTAAGCCATCGCCGCGATCGCCTGCGCCCCCCCCGCTTTGAAAATACGGTCTACGCCGGCCAGCGAGGCGGCATAGAGGATCGCCGGGGCGATGTCGCCGTTTTTATCGGGCGGGGTGCAGAGAACGATTTCTTTGCAGTCGGCTACGCGCGCCGGGATCGCCAGCATCAACACGGTCGAGAATAACGGGGCGGAACCTCCGGGGATATAGAGCCCGACGCGCTGGATCGGCACGGCGCGCTGTATGCACTTGACGCCCGGCATCGTTTCCAGTTCGACCGGTTGCGGACGCTGCGCCGCGTGGAACGCTTCGATGTTGCGGGCGGCAGTCGCGATGGCGGCTTTCAGTTCCGGAGAAACGTTCTCCGTTGCCTGTTCGATCTCGTCCGGCGTGACGATGACCGATTTCAGTTCGATCCCGTCGATCTGCCGCGTCAGTTCGAACAGCGCTTTGTCGCCTCCGGCTTTCACCGAGGCGAGGATATCGGCTACCCGTTGTCCGATCACCGAACGGTCGATCTGCGGGCGGCTGAGCAGCGGCCCCCATTCGCGCGGGTCGGGATTTACCAGGATTTCCATTACAAGATCATTTTTTCGAGTGAGAGAACGAGGATGTCTTCTGCGCCGATCGTCTTGAGCTGTTCGATTTTGCTCCACAACTCGCGTTCGTTAATCACGACATGGATCGAACTCCAGCCTTCCTGAGCCAGCGGAAGGATCGTCGGACTCTTCATGCCCGGCAGGATGCGGATCGCCTCGTCGATTTTTTCGTGCGGCAGGTTCAGCAGCACGTACTTCATGCCGCGGCTGCGCTCGACCGATTCGATGCGGAACAGCAATTGCGACAGGATCTGACGTTTCTCTTCCGACAACGATTGGTTGGAGATCATCACCGCTTCCGAGAAGAGCACTTTTTCGACCTCCTTCAGCCCGTTGGTCACCAGCGTGCCGCCGGAGCTGACGATATCGAAGATGGCGTCGGCCATCCCGACCGACGGAGCAATCTCGACCGAGCCGGCGATTTCGTGGATCTCCGCGTTGATCCCGTTTTCCTTGAAAAAACGCGACAGGATGACGGGGTAGGACGTCGCCACCCGTTTGCCGTTGAAATAGCCGATCCCGTCGTACGCGTCGGCTTTCGGGATGGCGAGCGAAATGCGGCATTTGCCGAATCCGAGCTTGTGGGCGATTTTTACGTCGAACCCTTTCTCTTCCACTTCGTTGAGACCGACGATCCCGACGTCGGCGACGCCCATCGAAACGGCCTGCGGAATGTCGTCGTCGCGCAGGTACAGCACTTCGAGCGGAAAATCGTCGCAGCGCGTCAGCAGCTTGCGTTTGCTTTCTTCGATCGATACGCCCGCTTCGGCGAGCAGTTCCACGCTCTCTTCGTTGAGTCGGCCTTTGGCCTGAATGGCAATTCGTAACATATTTTCGTTTTTTAGTTGTTTCGTACCGGATTGAACGATATAAAAAAGAGGCTTCCGTAATCGGGTAAGCCTCTTTCGTGTGATTGAATATCGGTTTCAGTTCATACAAACACGCTGTTGCCTACCGTGACGGACGTAGGTGATGATGATGCACGTGAATGTGGTTAAACTGTGACATATTCCGTTCTTTTATGCCGCAAAGTTAGCTTAAAATTTTAAGAAACAAAACATTTTTCGAAGATTTCGCTGTCGGCAAAGCTCTATTTTTCCGCAGGGCCGTATTTCAGCAGCAGCGATCCCGGCGCTTCGCCGATTTCGAGCGTCAGTCCGTCGGCGAGTTCTTTTCCTGTTTTTTCGGCGATTTTGCCGTCGTTGCCGTTCTGCACGCTGTAAACCTGTTGCGGGTCGAGTCCCCTCAGTTTCACGACGGTCGAATCTTGCGGGTTGTCCTTGCGCCGGAACGCAACGACGATGCCCGTGCCGTCCGACGGTTTGTTCAGTTGATAGGCCAGCCATACGTCGTCGCCGGTCAGGTCGCCGAGTCCGGTCAGCGGATAATAATCTTCGTAGAAGTAGGGACGCAGTTCCTTGTATTCGGCGATCACCCGCTGCATGTCGGGAATCGAGCCGCGGATGCTGGTGATCTCCCAGTTGATGACCATCGCGCTGCTGAGGCTCGACCGGAAATTGTAGTCGTCGGTGCCGTAAATGCCGGTGCCGTGCAGCGGCAGGAAGAAGTTCAGCCCGTAAGTGTGGCACTGGTAGCCGTTTACCTCGCCGTACCGGTAGTCGGTGCGCCACAGCGGCGCGCTGCGGCTCATCGTTTCGAGGTCGAGCCGCCGGCCGCCGGCCGCGCAGTTGTCGATCATCAGGCAGGGGAAGCGGTCGAGCAGGTAATCCCAGAATTTATAAAGCCCTTCGACGTGACGGATCTCCTTCATACCGGTGCGGCCCGGTTCGTCGTTGGCTTCCCAGTACGGGCTGATGCCCATGTTGAAGTCCTGCCGGTAGTAGTCGATCCCGTTCTGTTCGAGCAGGTCGCCGATGTATTTGCTCAGCCAGGCGCAGGCTTCCCGGTTGCCGAGGTCGAACAATTGCACCGGATTTTTATCGGAGGACGAGAGCATCCATTCGGGGTGCGTCTTTGCGAGCCAACTGTTGACGATCGCGCGTTCCGGTTCGAACCAGACCATGAACTTCGCCCCGACCCGGTGCGCCGCGTCGGACAGCGGTTTGAGTCCGCGCGGGAAACGGGTGCTGTCGATAATCCAGTTGCCGACGCAGGTCGACCAGTTGCCGCCGGAGAAATCCGGCCCGCCAGAACCTTCGTACCAGCCCGCATCGAGCCAGAACACTTCCGGCACGATGCCGAACTGTTTATAGCGGTTGATCAGCGCGACGGCGAACTCTTCGGTCAGGCAGCCGTACTCGTTGCACGGGGCCGGATCGCCCCAGTCGAATCCCGCCGAAAGCGGGTATTCGGCGAATTTGCCGTCGATTTTGCGGGTGTGGTGCGTCAGCATGAAGCGGCGGAAACGGTTGTTGCCGTCCATCGGGTCGTCGCCCTGCCAGAACAGCATACAGATCCGCGGCGTGCGGATCGATTCGCCGGGCAGCAGGTACAGTTTCATTTTTTCCATGCCGGAATTCAGCGTGGCGGCTTTGCCTCCGTGTGACAGCGCTGCGTACCAACTGCCCGTCCAGCCGATGCCTACGACCACTCCTTTTTTGTCCGGCGATCCGAGGTTGAAAAACGGAAAGGCGGTTCGGTCGGACGACCGGCCGTTTTCCGGGACCATCCGGATCGAATCCCCTGCGCTGTCGCCATACACTTTCGAGTCTGCGGAATCCGCCTCATTATCCTGAATCTCCTCATCCTCGGCGCTCTCCAGGAGTCTTTGCTCTTCTTCCTTAATATCGTCTGGAGATAAGATCTTTTTCTTT
>OOAO01002986.1_pt1 | contig 9942 bp, 4 predicted proteins | sample 1671821 | NCBI WGS metagenome assembly OOAO01 (sample SAMN06348196, study PRJEB24527) | human gut metagenome | biome: human gut; feature: ankylosing spondylitis patient; material: feces | host: Homo sapiens | place: China | collected 2015-10 | reverse complement strand
GGTGCCCCCGCAGGCCATCCTCTTTAACATCGATAGCAAGGCGGGCCAGTGGAAGCAGGGTGATACGGCTCCCACGGCGCTGCTTCGCGGCTTTGAGCGCATGTTCTACGAGGCGCGCGGCTTCTACGGTGAGGACCTAAAGCTTGCAAAGCTCGAGGACCACATCGATTCCCTGGGCAAGACCCAGGAGTTCCGCGAGGCCTTTGAGCGCGTCAACGGCGAGTCCTGGCTCCAGACCCGCGACACCTACAGCTACTTTGAGGACGACGTCGTCGAGGTGCTGCAGAGCGTGCTCGGCATGAGCGAAAAGGCCGCATGGAACTGGCTCGAGGGTTCTGAGGACGAGGTTTTGGCCCCTGATGTCTTTGCCAAAAAGGTCAAGGACTACGTGGACGCTCAGGCAGCGGCCCACGGCGGCAACTTCCGTTTGCTCTTTATGGTCGACGAGGTGGGTCAGTTTATTACAAACGACCAGGACCCAAGCCTTATGCTGAGCCTTCAGACCATCGTCGAGGAGCTGGGTGCCGCCTGCGGTGGCCGCGTGTGGGTGATGGTCACGAGCCAGGAGGCCATCGACAACCTGAGCCTGCCCGTGGGCAACGACTTTTCAAAGATCCAAGGCCGCTTCAATACCCGCCTTTCGCTCTCCAGCTCTAGCGTGGACGAGGTCATCCAGCGCCGCGTGCTCGAGAAGACCGCGCCGGCGGCCGATATGCTTGCACAGGTCTACGAGCAAGACGCCGCCGTGCTCAAAAACAACTTTACCTTTGAGGGTGGCTCGCGCTCCGACCTTGCCGGCTTCGCCAACTCCAAGGAGTTTGTCGCCAGCTACCCGTTTGTGGGCTATCAGTTTAAGCTCCTGCCCGACGTGATGACCGAGGTACGCAAGCATGGTGTTAAGGCCAAGCACATGTCCACGGGCGAGCGCTCCATGCTGAGCGCATTCCAGGAGAGCGCTCAGGTCATCCAGCATGACCAGACCGGTGCGCTCGTGCCGTTCTGGCGCTTCTTCGACACTATCTCCAAAGATCTTGAGCACGGCATCAGCCTGGTGGTCGACCGCGCGGTCCGTGCGGCCGAGAACGCGGAGGGCCTTGAACCCTACGACGTTCAGGTGCTTAAGCTCCTGTACTTGATCCGCTACATCGGCTACGTCAAGGCCACGGTCGAGAACATCTCCATCCTTATGATCGATAGCCTGGACGTGGACAAGCGCGCCCTTAAGGACCGCGTCAAGGAATCTCTTGCCCGCTTGGAGCGCGAGAGCTACGTGGCACGCCAGGGCGATACCTATAGCTTCCTCACCGACGAGGAGCAGGAGATAGCGCAGGAGATCGCACGCACCCCGATCGACAACGCGAAGGTGATTGAGTACATCAAGAAGCGCCTGTTCGAAAGCATCTACACTGCGCGCAAACTCAACCGCGGGACCAACGACTTCCCCTTTGACCGCTACGTGGATGGCTCGATTCATGGATCCAACATGGGCGGCATGGAACTATCCGTGGTGACCATGGCCAGCGATCTGGGCCGTGCGGACGATGCCGAGCTGGCATTGAAATCCGTGGATAAGGCCATCGTGGCCTTGAGCGACGAGGTGGATTATTGGGCCCCACTCGTCAACGCCGCTAAGATTCGCATGTACGCCCAGACGCGCAACCTGCAGGAGCTACCGCCGAGTACCCGCCAGATCGTCGAGGCCAAAATGCGCGAGAAGGACTTTAACGAGAAAGAGGCTGACGCCCTTTTGGCTGAGGCGGTGCTCCATGCACGATGCGCCGTCAACGGGCGCATGATTGAGATCCGTGCTGCCAAACCCGCCCAGGTCTTTGAGCAGGTGCTGGCGCAGCTGTGCGATGTGGTCTTTGAAAAGGCCGGCTATATCGGCGCGCCGGTCACGAGCGATTCCGATATCCGCTCCACTCTGGCGGGCAACGTTCAAGCGGGGCTCGCTGGCATGAACGCGGGTAACACGCGTGCGCTCAAGGAGGTCGAGGACTACCTCAAAGTGCAGCACCAGCGCCATCTGGATACCGCTATGGGCGATATCCAGCGCCAGTACCAGCAAAGGCCCTTTGGCTGGCGCGAGGTCGACATCGCAAATGTGGTGGCGCAGCTTGTGGTGGAGCAGCGCGCGCAGGTGCTGTTTGGCGGCCAGACGGTTCAAGCTAACGATAGCCGCATGGTGGCGCTCCTGCGCAAGGATGCCGATAAGGCCCAGGTGCGCTTGCGCGTGCGCATGAGCGACCGGTTGCTGCGCGCCACGGGAGAGCTCATGCGTGATCTGTTTGATCTCAAGACCGTGCCCTCCAACGAGGATAAGCTCGTGGCCGAGCTCAAGGAGCGCCTTGAGGGCTTGCGCGAGGCGTGCCTCGCCATGGCACGCGACTACTACACGGGCATCAAGCCGGCCTACCCGTATCCCGGTGAGGACGAGTGCGAGAAGATGCGCTCGGAGGTGGCCGACGTCCTTAAGGACCAGAACGAGGCCGAGGCGTTCTTGACCACGTTCACCAAGCATGAGGACCGCTTGCTCGATGCCAAGGAAGACTTTGATAAGGTGGTTGAGTTCTTCGAGTCCAACCAGCGAACAGCGTTTGACCACGCCAAGGATTTCTTGAGCCGCACCGAGGGTATCGAGTATGCCTCCGATGACATTCCCAGCGCGGTTGAGAATGTGGCAAAGGTGCGTGAGGTTCTCCAAGCCCTACGGCCGCATTAAAGACCTGCAGCCGCTTATGGATCCCGTCGAGGACGACATGAAAAAGCTGCTGGGCATCCGCCGCAATGAGTTTTTGTGCCGAATCGAGAGCGATCTGCAAGACCTGCAGGCACAGGCTGAGAGTCAAAAGGGCTTTGTCAATCAAGCCAAGGATGCCATAGCAGACGCCGGCGCCAAATACGAGTCGTTCAAAAACCGTGCCCACAGTGCTCAAAGCCTCAACGAGCTGAGTGTTGCCGCGACTAACTGGGCCAACTGGCTCAGCGCAGCAACCAACGGGATGTACGACGCTGTGGATGCGGCCCGCATGCGTATGGACAACGAGCGCCGCACCACCGAGGTCACGAGTACGGGTGAGGTGGTCAAGAAGATCTCCAACAAGGCCGTTGCGTCGTCAGCGCCCACGCCTGCACCCGTGCCCCAGCGCAAGATCAAGACTGTGCGCCGCGCCGATCTGGCCAAGCCGAGTCGTCTCTTGTCCGCAGGGGACGTGGAGCGCTACGTGGACGACCTGCGCTCCCGCCTTATGCAGGCGCTCGCTGCAAACGACGAGATCCGTATCAACTAACCCGCGGAGCCACCGGTGCCAAAGCGCGCACCGGTGGCTTATGGCGTTTAGAAAGGCTCATCAACCATGAACGATTCTGCTCTTAAGAGCTTCTGCACCTGGGCCCGTACGGAGCTCATCAAAGGCGTGGAGGCGCAGATGGTGCGCTATGGCATCACCGAACCTGCACCCGCGCCCGTTGGGTCCGAGACCATCAACGGCCTGCCCCTAAGTCCGGCTGAGATTGAGCAACGCGACGAACTGCTGCGCATGCAGGCAGAGGTGGGTCACGAGGCGCTGCGCGACCGTGCGGCCTACACCTGGTTCAACCGCATCGTGGCCATTCGCTTCATGGATGCACGCGGATGGCTTCCCAGCCGCATGCGCATACTAAGTCGTGCGGACGGCAGCCATGGCAGCGAGGCCGTGGAGAACGCACTGGACGTGGAGATGGCGACGGTCGATACCGATCGCATAGCCGAGCTCAAGATGGCGGGCTTGGATGAACCGCTGTGGCGCTACCTGTTTGTTGCTCAGTGCGAGGAGCTTGCCGATTGCCTACCGGGCGTCTTTGAACGCGTGGGCGGAGCCATGGAGCTGCTGTTGCCCCAGGGGCTCATGATGGCCGACGGCGTGGTGGGCAAACTCAACGCAGTCCTCACTGACGAGGACTGGCGCGAGGGCGTGACCGTTCTGGGCTGGATGTATCAGTACTACAACGCTGACGTTAAAGACGAATTCTTCAAGTCCAAGCGCAAGGCAGCGGCGGCGGACATCGCTCCCGCCACGCAGCTCTTCACGCCCGAGTGGATTGTGCGCTATATGGTCGAGAACTCGCTCGGCCGTCTGTGGATGCTCAACAACCCGGGGAGTTCTCTACGCGAGCACATGAAATATTACATCGAGCCCGATGCTGCGCACGAGGACTTCATCCGCATCTCGGGCCCCGAGGAGATCACGCTCTGCGACCCCGCATGTGGCTCGGGCCATATCTTGGTCTATGCGTTTGAGCTGCTCTTCCATATGTACAAGGAGCGGAGCTATCGTGAGTGCGAGATTCCCGAGCTTATTCTTACCAAAAACCTTTCGGGTATGGAAATCGATTCCCGCGCGGCGCAGATTGCGGAGCTGGCGCTTGCCATGTGCGCACGCGAGTACGACCGTCGCTTTTTCAAGCGCGCCGTGCGCGCCGACGTTACCGTGCTCTCGAGCATCCCACTGGGGGAGGACGAGCTGCCGGGCAACAAGAAACTCGCCGAGGAGCTGAGTCATCTGGGTGAGATCGGCTCGCTTCTCAATCCTTCAGAGGCCGAGATTGACGAGCTCAAGGCTGCCGCCGCGAGCTGTTCCGACGACCTTTTTGCCGCTGCTACCAAAACTAAGCTCGAAAACGCTGCCGCCATCTGCGAGAAGCTGTCCCGTCGTTTTACCTGCACCGTGGCGAATCCTCCGTATATGGGCAGCAGCAGCTTTAACCCCTTCATGTCCAAGTGGGTCAAGAAGAACTATCCCGACGTGAAGAGCGACCTTTGCACGTGTTTTATCGAGCGCGGATTCAGCCTTGCCAAGGACCGCGGCTACGCGGCCATGGTCACCATGCAGAGCTGGATGTTCCTGGGAAGCTTCGAGAAGATACGCGCCAAGGTTATCGACAACAAGACAATCGTTTCCATGGCCCATCTGGGCCCTCGCGCGTTTGATGCTATCGGCGGCGAGGTCGTCAACGTTACCGCCGACGTCATCTACAACGGCCGCGCGGCATACGAGGGCGCCTACGTGCGCCTTGTTGATATCAACGGCTCTGAGGCCAAGAGGCTCAAACTGGTCGAGGCCATCCAAAACCCCGCCTGCGGCTGGTTCTACCGCCGCGACGCCGACACCTTCAAACAAATCCCCGGCACTCCCATAGCCTACTGGCTTGGACAAGGGGCGCGTCTTTCGTTCAAGGAAGGAACGCCATTGTCTGTGATCAGCTCACTAGCGCAAGGGCTAAAGTGCGGCGATACCGATCTTTTCGTTCGATGCTGGTTCGAGTGTTCGAATCGGGACGTCCTAGGCGTTACGGGAGATCCATCTCGAGCGAAGTGGCACTTTATGCTTGATGGGGGTGACTACAGAAAGTGGTCAGGGAATCAGATAGATGTTGTTAATTGGCTGGATGATGGGCATGAGATTAAGACTAATAGGGACAAAAATGGAAAAGCAAAAGCCCGTGTCCAAAATGAACGTTTTTATCATAAAAACGGCGTGTTAACCTGGTCAGCGCTTACAAGTGGTCCGATTAGTGTTCGAAATTGTTCGGACAATTCTATTTGTGGCGGAGCGGGCTATTACATTGTTCCGGTTAAACAGGAAGACAGGTTATTCATTCTTGGCCTGCTTAATAGCTCTACAGCGCAATATATTAAGCTGGCGTTGAGCCAGACTTTTAATAATGAAGTTGGAGACCTTAAACGTATCCCTGTCCACGGGATGGATTCCTCTAATGAGGAAGTTTTAGAATTGGTCCAGAAATCGCTCCAAGCATCCGAATTTGACTGGGATTCGTTTGAGACCTCTTGGGATTTCAAACGTCATCCTTTGGTGTAGGTGGCAAATGTCTACGGATCGGTTTAATAGGCTTAAAGACAATTTGTCTCGCGTTGACAGCCTTCTCGCTCTTTATGAAATTTTACAAAAGGAAGAAGCCAGACGTCTGGTTAGCACCAAGCAAGATGCACGTTCTGCTGACATATTGAGGGCTGCCGTTGTTCTGCTTCACGGATCTCAGGAAGATTATGTTCGGGGGATGCTATCCGACTGGTTATTCGATAGGGCGGACTCAAAAGAACTCGAAGGCATTTCGTTGCCTGGTTCTGCTCAAAAGAGAGCTCAGAAATTTACGCTTAGGGATCTGGCTCAATATAAGAATGAACAGGTTTCAGATTTGATTCAATCGTCAATCGAATCACAGCTTTCATTGGTCTCTTTTAACCAATACTCGGAGATATGCAGCTGGCTTTCCAAGATCGGGATTTCGCTAACTCAGTTTAAGAATCAATCATTAATTGAGAACCTGATTAAACGTCGACACAAAATAGTTCATGAAGTCGATTTAAACAAGAAGTCTGGTAAGACCGAGAGTATTAAGGCTAGTACGGTCAGATCGTGGCGAGAAGCGGTTGAGAACATGCTTCGAATTGTAGATGAACAAATTGAGGGATGGGACGCTTCCTGATGCGCGCCCTGAGTTCGTTTGTATATATCACAAGAGAGAGGCGCATAATACGCGATTTATTCGACTTCTATCTGCAATCAAGGCTTCAACGTTGCCTCTTGAGTGCGGTTTTCGGGTCAACATTAGAGAAGGACTACCATGGCCACTTTACTTCAAGATAAATACGAGGCCCGCAAGGCTGAGGTCAGCTTCGCGCTAACGAGGAAGAGCTCAACCGAATCTTTGCCAAGATCTACAACATGGAGGGCGAAGTGCCCATCGAGGTCGAGGATAAGTACGTTTCGGTGGCGCGCATCTTCGATACCGCCGACGAGATTCCCGAGAGCTATAAGGGCAACAAATGCGTGCGTACCAAGCGCGACGAGATCACCTCGCTCATAAGCTATGCCGTGGGCTGTATGTTTGGCCGCTATTCGCTGGATGTGGACGGGCTGGTCCTGGCCGATCAGGGCGCCACGGTCGACGACTATCTGGCAAAGATGCCCAACCCTGACCACGTGACCTTTATGCCCGATGGCGATAACGTGCTGCCCATTACCGATGACGAGTACTTTGACGACGACATCGTGCGCTACTTTATCGACTTTGTGCGCACCGTGTACGGCGAGGAGACGCTCGAGCAGAACCTGGCCTTTATTGCCGAGGCGCTCGGCGGCAAGGGCACCTCGCGCGAGGTAATCCGTTCCTACTTTTTGAGGGATTTCTTTAAGGACCACTGCCAGACCTATAAGAAGCGTCCCATCTACTGGCTGTTCGACAGCGGCAAGAAGAATGGCTTCAAGTGCCTTGTTTACATGCATCGCTACCAGCCCGACCTGTTGGCTCGCATCCGCACCGACTATGTGCATGAGCAGCAGGAGCGCTATCGCTCCCAGATCGGCTATGCCAACGACGCCCTTGCCAGTGCCGAGCGCGGCGAGCGCGTGTGTTTGGATAAGCGCGTCAAAAAGCTCAATGACCAGCTCAAAGAGACCATTGCCTACGAGGAGAAACTACACCACTTGGCAGACCAGATGATTAAGATCGACCTGGATGACGGCGTCAAGATCAATTACGCCAAGTTTCAGGATGTGCTGGCGAAGATTAAATAACTGCAGATACGGTAAGGATATTCATGCCCAAGATCGATGTAGAAGAACAGCTCAAGCTGCGATTTTTGCAGCCGTTGACCGCATGTATGCTGCGCCGTGTGGTGATTTGGCACGATGCGGACGGCGAGTTTGCTCCTGAGTTTGAGCGATTGGCTGCCGAGGGTTTCGACGGCGCGGGGGCCGATGGCGGCGTTATGCCCGCTCACGGTGACTTTGAGCGCCCGGTGCGGTTTGTTGAGGCTTGCGAGGGCTGCATGTTTGCCGTAAAGAAGCTCATCAACCGCGATGACCTTGCGAACGATATCTTGCTGTATCGTCGTTGCCCGCGCGGCAGGCTTGAGGGCGATTGGCTTGCCGATGTTGAGCTGTATGCCGATCAGTTCCAGGCTGACTATCTTTCGCTTTTGGCCGATCAGCTGGGAATCGAGAATATCGACGCCGTGCGCGAGAGTCTGCGCGAGCACAAGACGTTCTTTGATGCCAAGACCCGCTGCGTTAAGTTTGCCGCGTGTGTTCCGCATGCTTCGGGCGCATCAGATATCGAACTCGGTATCCTTACGGTGATTTTTGGCGGTAAAGAGGTTGGCGACGCGCGCCCCGCGTTTGTGCTGCGCGGCTGTATGACCACGCTGCTGCACGAGGGCCCCGAAGCGCTGGCCGAGTTGGTGGACAAGTACTGCGTGCGCGATGTCCTCGCTGCCTTCATTGTACGTTGCTATGGGTTTGAGGGACCGCTGTATGAGCGCGATTCGCTGCTTGCGCTGGCATCTCATGTGCTCATCACGGCGGCATCCACCGTGCTTCCCGAGGGGGCGCTCAAAGGACTCGAAAGCTATGTGGCTCCCGCCTACGGACCCTATTGCCTTGAGGCGGTGCGTACGTGGGACCAGACTGCCGATGCTCGGGCGTCGAGCGAGGATTTATTTGAGATCTGCCGTTTGGTGGAGGATGCCCGCGGGCTCTTTGCACGGTTTGAGGCCCTGTCGATCGATGTGCTGACCTCGCTTGATGTGTTCCCGTGCGTCAATGAGGCCGTACTCTCGCAGCTGTTCTGCTCGTTTGCTCAGGGCGCGGACCGTGTTGCGGATGCGCGCGCCTTTGCGGCGCGTCGCTGCGACCTAAGCTGGTACCGCCGTGTCGAGAGCTACTTTGACCTGCTTGTCGCTGTGGCCGATATGTGTGCGTTTAGGCAGGCGCACGCGGGCGGGTTCCATCTGGCGCAGCCCCAGCAGGTGTGGGATGCCTACACGTCCGATTGGTATGCCATGGACGCTGCCTATCGCCATATGTGCACCGCGTATCTGCGGGCGCGCTCCGTCGAGTGCGATGTGCTCGAGGAGCCTGCCCGAGCTGTGGTGGACTGGGCGGAGAATCTCTACAGTAACTGGTTCTTGGCCGATGCTAATGCATGCTGGGCGACCGCTGCGCAAGGGGAGTGGGCCGATTGCGGCTACATCGAGGGTCCCGCACGGCAGGATGAATTCTACTGGCATGTACTGCCCACCTTTGTGGGCTCTACCAAAACGACGGTCGTTATCGTGAGCGACGCGCTGCGCTATGAGGTGGCCCGCGACGTTGCGGCGCTGCTCGAGCGCGAGCGCGGCGGCAACGTCAAGGTCTCTAGCATGCAGGCGGTCTTTCCCTCCATTACCGAGGTGGGTATGCCCGCGCTGCTGCCGCACCAGGCGCTTGGGCTTGCAGCGGATGGCACGTACGTGCTGGCTGACGGCATGCCCACTTCGACGACTCCGCAGCGCGAGGCCGTGCTTGCCAACGTTGAGTCTACGGGCCGCGCTTTGCGCTCGAGCGCATACCTCAACATGGCGGGAACCGAGCGCAAAGCGCTGCTCAAAGACTCAAAGCTCGTTTATCTCTACCACAACAAGATCGATGCCACGGGCGAGAAGGCCGCTACGCAGGATGACGTCTTCGATGCCTGTGCGGACACCGTGGAGGAACTTGCCACGTTGGCGCGTCGCGTGTGCACCGACGCCCCGGGCGCACGTGTTGTTATAACGGCGGATCACGGCTTTATCTACACGCGTCGGGAACTCAACGAGTGCCAGATGCTCGGCAAGTCAGACCTTCCCTTCTTTGACGCTCCCGTTATGCACGGCAAGCGTCATCTGGTGGTGCCCAACGAGGCCGTGACCAAGCTTTCGGACGAGGCGCGCGGGGTGTTTGTTAATGTTGATATGGGACTTTTGGGTGCCGGCTTTGAGGGGTTTGCCCCGCGCGAGAACGTGCACTTTAGGCGTCCCGGCGGTACTAACAACTACGTCCACGGCGGCATGAGCCTGCAGGAGCTTTGCGTGCCCGTTATCGGATTTTGGCGCGCACGCTCGGGTTCCAAGGACTTTGTCGA
>OOAO01002979.1_pt1 | contig 9950 bp, 10 predicted proteins | sample 1671821 | NCBI WGS metagenome assembly OOAO01 (sample SAMN06348196, study PRJEB24527) | human gut metagenome | biome: human gut; feature: ankylosing spondylitis patient; material: feces | host: Homo sapiens | place: China | collected 2015-10 | reverse complement strand
TAGATCAGGTCTACAATCAGTTTCATTTCATGAATACATTCAAAGTATGCATTTCTTGGGTCATAACCAGCTTCAACAAGTGTTTCGAAACCAGCCTGCATAAGTGCGCAAACACCACCGCAAAGTACAGCCTGCTCACCAAAGAGGTCTGTCTCTGTCTCTACACGGAATGTAGTTTCAAGAAGACCAGCTCTTGCTCCGCCGATTCCAAGACCATATGCCAGTGCAAGATCCTGAGCTTTTCCTGTGTAATCCTGCTCTACAGCGATAAGACAAGGTGTTCCTTTTCCAGCCTGATACTCACTTCTTACTGTGTGACCAGGTGCTTTAGGAGCGATCATTGTAACGTCAACATTCTTTGGTGGTTTGATGCATCCAAAATGAATATTGAAACCATGAGCAAACATTAACATGTTACCTTCTTCAAGGTTTGGCTCGATGGATTCTTTGTAAAGTTTAGCCTGTAATTCATCATTGATAAGAATCATGATGATATCTGCCTGTTTAGCTGCTTCAGCTGCTGTATATACCTTAAAGCCCTGCTCTTCAGCTCTCTTCCAGGATTTGCTGCCTTCATAAAGACCGATAATGACATCACATCCGGAATCCTTTAAGTTCAGAGCATGTGCATGTCCCTGGCTTCCGTATCCAATAATTGCAATTTTTTTACCATCCAGTAAGCTTAAATTACAATCTTCCTGATAAAAAATCTTGTTAGCCATTTTATTTTCCTCCTGCTAATTGTAAAAAGATTTATCGTTAAGGGATGCTCCCCTAGCAAACTATAATATGTACTGTTTCTGAGATATTTTTCAATTTCCTGCATTCCGAAAAACCTTCCGGTCTTTTCATCAGAAATAGGTTACATCCTGCGAACCTCTTGATAAACCGGTCATTCCTGTACGTGCAAGTTCGAGAATCTCGTAATCGCCCATCAGCTCAAGAAATGCCTCCAGTTTATTATGGTTACCTGTCATCTCCAGTATCATGGAATCCACACTTACGTCTGCGACTTTCGCATGGAAAACATCCGCTATGGAAATGAGTCCCTGTCTCTGCTCCGGTTTCGCAGCCACCTTGATCATCATTAATTCATGGCATACGCTGTTGTCCGGCTCCAGGATCTTAATATCTCTTACATCTACAAGCTTGGCAAGCTGATTCGTGATCTGCTCCAGAATCAGTTCATCCCCGCTGCACACAACGGTAATTCTGGAAAAACGCTCGTCCGCTGTTACACCTCCGGTAATGCTGTCGATGTTATAGCCTCTGCGGCTGAATAATCCAGATACTCTGGTTGTTACACCTGCAGTATTATCTACTAACAGGGATAATACTCTTTTCTGCATGTCCCACCTGCTTTCAACGTGTACATTTTCACCACGTTAATATAATAAATAGCTCGTATGGTTACCATTATATCAATAATCGTGATTTTGTCAATAAATTTTTCACACAAAAACAAATGTCTTTCTGTGACGTTACTGTTCACTTCGTTCCCAGCAACACGCTTCGCGGGATATTACCAGTGAACAGTAACTCTATGATAACTTTTGTAAAAACATCAAAATAACTGCCTATATCAGATATTTATTTCTGAACTCTTCGATCATTTTCGGTTTCAGATAAAATACGGTCTGGAAAAACTTTTCCATAGAACCATATGTCTTTTTCACTGTTTCAAAAACAGCAGCCAGATACTCCTCTTTTACATTATATATAATTGGAAGCTTCTCTGTCATTTTCTCATCTGCCTCCGGCCAGGTCTGTACAAGTCTCTGCATATATACCAGTTGGGGCTCCATATAACGGTTTGTGCGCAGATAGTCTTCATATATTACATCTTCCTCCACCCCCAGCAGACTGAGCAGAAAAGCAGTCCCGATCCCTGTACGGTCCTTTCCAGTTCCGCAATGCCACAAAACAGCACCTTTTTCCTGCCTGAAAAGAATATCGATAAACTTCGCATACTGTTTCAACACCAGCTGATCCATGCATAAATTCCTGTACTGTCTGATCATATATTCTTCCATATCATCCGGGAGTCCTGCAAGCATTTTCACAAACTGTTCTCTGTTGCTGATAACCTGCACATCCTCATCCACAACCGGTACATGGTAGTATTCTACTTCTGCTATAATAGTATCCGGTTTACATTTTCTCTCTTCTGCCGAACGCAGGTCGATCACCGTCTTCAGATTGTATTCTTCTCTGAGTCTGTTCTTATCGCTCTCTGAAATGTGATAAAGTTCCCCGCTTCTCAGAAGCCTCCTCGGCAGGATGTGTCTGTCATCAGCTGTAACGATCGCGCCCAGATCTCTGGTATTCGGCAGACTATGAAGAGATATCCTGCCGCCCTTCGGGAAACCTGTTGCCATATCCGGGTTTAATATCTTAAGAATGCGGATACACTCATGAATCTCTTTTTCTGTCATATCGAACTTGTATCTCTTCTTACGTCTGGTAACAATTACAAGATAATTTACACTCAGCTGTCTGTCATCACCTTCATCTGCTCCCTCTTTTCGCATATATGCCCATACAATGTCTTTACATGGAAGATTGTTTATCATCATATGTCTGGTAAAAACCAGAAATCCATCTTCTATCCTTATCTTTCCATACTTCATGATCCACCACTCCACTGTCTGCAATTTTATTACTGTTCACTCTGCTCTTAGAGCGTGTCTGAAAAATCATTCCCGCAATCTGCAAGGCATACTGAACAGCAACCATTTTTTTCAGAATAACACAGAAATCGAAATTTGACAATTCCTGTCAAATGTTTATAATCATGGTGTTATTGTAATAGTTACTGTTCACACACCACTATCCCGCGAGGTGTTTTGGCATGAATATGCCAAAATCCCGAGACATACAAGCCAAAATTCCATTGCCGCAGGCAATCTGGAATGAATTTTGGCTACGTTACTGAGAACGGAGTGAACAGTAACTTGTGATATAGCAGTCACATTATGAACCGTACTTTTTGTACAGAAATCATTTTTTGAAAGGATTTATGAAAATGGAAAATCTTATTTTCTGTCTTAATGCTACAATCCCGATTTTTCTCACCCTGATGCTCGGGCTCTTTTTTCGGAAGATCGGACTCTTTGATGACACCTTTGTCAGCCGTCTGAATAAATTCGTATTTAATGCAGCTCTGCCTGCGCTTTTGTTTCTGGATATTGCAAAGTCAGATTTCTACAGTGTATGGAATACGAAATTTGTATTGTTCTGCTTCTTTGTCACACTGATCAGTATCGGAATTTCCACAGGACTTTCCTATCTGCTGAAACCGCGAAATATCCAGGGCGAATTTATCCAGGCTTCTTACCGGAGCAGCGCTGCGATCCTTGGAATTGCAATTATCCAGAATCTTTACGGAAACGCAGGAATGGCACCGCTTATGATCATCGGAAGTGTGCCGCTTTATAATGTGATGGCAGTTATAACACTGTCACTGTTCGCTCCTGGCGGCGGTAAACTTGATACCGCAAAGCTTATCCGAACCCTGAAAGGAATCGCCACAAACCCTATTATCCTTGGTATCCTGACAGGTATGGTATGGTCGCTGCTTCATCTGCCAATGCCAACAATTCTGAATACTGCCGTAGAGAATCTCGGAAAAACAGCGACTCCTCTTGGGCTGATGGCCATGGGTGGCGCACTGAAATTCGGCAAGGCATTCGCAAGGCCGAAACCACTGATCGCATGTACCTTTCTGAAGCTTGTGGGATATGAAGCTGTATTTCTTCCACTGGCTGTGCTTCTGGGATTTTCCCATGATATGCTGGTTGCGATCATTATCATGCTTGGCTCTGCCACTACTGTAAGCTGTTATATCATGGCCAAAAACATGGATTATGACGGCGATTTTACTTCCGGTGTGGTTATGACTACCACTCTGTTAAGCTCCTTTACCATGACAATCTGGCTCTATATATGCAAAAGCCTGGGACTGATCTGAGCCCAGGCTTTTTATGTTTATATCAGCTTCAGATATTCCAGTCCGTTTCTGATTCCATAATGGAACATATCCTGTGTAATATGATCAGCCAGAGCTTTTATTTTCTCTGAACCGTTTCCCATGGCAACCTTCACCGCTGCATATTCAAACATGGCGAGATCATTATTACTGTCTCCAAACACGATCGTATCCTCCCACGGAACATCAAAGAGTCTGCACACCGCCGAGATCCCCACTGCCTTGTTAAAGCCCTTGGGGACAAGTTCAATGGTAGTTCCCGCAATCCCGGAACCACTCTCATGACGGATAATGTCATAATACTCACTCAGTTCCCTGCAGGCAGCTTCTGCATCACAGCCCTTTATCATTTTTGCACTGATCTTATTAATGCGCATACAGTCCTCATTTCCCCTTATGGGGCGCCATTTAGGTCCTAAAGATTCTGTAATCAGATCCGTATACCAGTTCACATCTGTATTATATTCATCCTTATCATAATACATGAAATCTGCACCTTCCATAACCGGGACCAGACCATATCTGCGCAGGATTTCCACTGATTTTTTTGCAACTTCCGGGGGCATCTCTTTATTAAAAAGACGTTCTCCATCCTTTTCAATGGTAGCCCCGCAGGCACTGATCATACCGGTAAACGGAAGCTCTTCCAGATACCAGGAAACAAAGGCCCTGCTCCTGCCTGTGCAAAGCCATGCGTCATGACCGTTTTCTCTTAATTTCTTCAATGCCTCCTTTGTGCTCTGAGGTACACCCTTTTCCATATCGCAGAGTGTTCCGTCTGCATCAAAAAACACTGCTTTTCTGTTCACTTTCTTATCTCCTGATTTTTATATTTACGTTTATCTGCCAGTATGCCTGCAAGCTATGCAAAAAATACTGTTGCTGCCTTAACCAGGCTCTCTGTATCTTTCGCACCTGTGGTTTCATATACAGAATGCATGGCAAGCTGTGCCAGACCGATATCCACTGTTTTCACAGGAACCTGATTATTAGAAATATTTCCCAGTGTGGAGCCCCCTGCCATATCTGAACGGTTTACAAAGGTCTGGTACGGCACCTTTGCCCTGTCACAGATATCCTTGAAAATTGCAGCGGACACTCCATCTGTACAATATTTCTGGTTTGCATTGTACTTGATCACGATTCCCCCGTTCAGCACCGGACGATTTACCGGATCCGTCTTATCCGTATAGTTTGGATGGAGAGCATGGGCATTATCTGCAGAAATCATAAAACTGTCTGCAAGTGCCATATAATATTCCTCCTGAGTGCGTCCCAGTCCCATATTGATCCGCATCAGAGTATCCTTAAGGAATGTGGAGGCAGCCCCCTGTCTTGTACTGCTTCCCACTTCTTCATTATCCAGCACACAATGTACAGAAATGCTTTCTTCACGATTTCCCTGCAGGAATCCCTCCATAGAAGAGAATGCACACTGCAGATCATCCAGTCTGGGTGCAGAAACAAATTCCTCATTTACTCCCCACAGAGTACCCGGAGTTCTGTCATAAAGAAACAGATCATGTCCCAGAATATCTTCTTTCTTTACTTCTGCAGCCTCAGCCACAGTTTCCATAAATCTGCCCTTTCCTTCCTTATCGCTGAAAAGAGGCAGCATATCCTTCTGCACATTATATTTATATCCGTCATTTACTTCCCTGTTCATATGAATGGCAAGATTGGGAATGACCAGCAGATCTCTGTCCACAGTCACCATCTTCTCTCTGATTTTTCCATCCTGGCGGACAATCAGCCTTCCTGCCACTGACAGAGGTCTGTCAAACCATGGAGACAGAATCATTCCACCGTAACGCTCCACATTCAGTTTGATATAAGCATTCTCCACCTCTATCTCAGGATTCTCCTTGATCTTAAGGGAAGGGGAATCACTGTGGCTTGCCATAATATGAAACTTCCACACAGGCTTCTGCGGAATGGAAAAAGCTATGATCGCAGAATGATTTCTGGTCACATAATAATTTCCGCCTTTTTTAAGCTTCCAGTGATCCTCCTCTTTCAATTCTTCAAAGCCTTCTTTGTCAAGCCTTTTGGTCATCTCCGTCACTGCCTGAAATGCAGTGGGGCTTTTCTCTATGAATTTCAGTAACTTCTTTGCTGTTTTTCTGTACATAGTTTGATTCTCCATTTGAATGATTATGAAATGATACCTGATTTATACTATTTTTTATTATAATCAGTCTGTCCTGGTAATAAAAACAGCAGTCATTATTTCCATAAGAAATATGTGCTGCTGTTTTTTATATCAGTCTTTAATGATCAGAGCCATAAAAACCAGATCTGTATTTCCTGTATTTGCAAGTGCATGTCCATGATTGTCCGGTGTAAATGTAATATCTCCTGCTTTTACCGGGCGATAGGTACCGTTGTCATTGTATTCGCCCTGTCCCTGTAAAATATAGTAGGTTTCACTTTCTCCATGATGTTCATGATATCCCAGTGAACATCCCGGCTCCAGGGTTACCTGTGCATACAGTCCACATTTACCGTTCAACTGCTCTGCGTCAAGGATTTCTTTGATAATTACGTGACCATTTCCACCTGCCATGTGTTCTTCGCGTCTGATTTTCATAATTTTTTGCCCTCCTGTAGGTGTTTTCTCTTTTATAGAATTTCCATTGAATATATCATAGCACTGTTTGTAAAAAATGGCAAAGTAAATATCAATGGAACATTCAAAAAAATATCGTTACTGGTTACTGTTCACTTTATTTTGCAGTATTTTCAGATTTGTTCAGAAGGCTGTCCAGAAGCTGTGAAATGGTCTGATTTAACACAGGATGTCGCAGATACGGAGCAATCTGATTCATTGGTACAAGAACGAAATCTCTGTTGTGCAGATCAATATGGGGGATATGAAGATCTGGCATATCAATGATTTCCTGATCATAAAACAAGATATCCAGATCCAGTGTCCTTGGTCCCCAGTGGATGATACGTTCCCTGTTTGCCGCCTGTTCTAACTGATGCAGTCGCACAAGCAATTCTCCAGGAGTAAGAAGTGTCCGCATTTTCAGAACTCCATTTAAAAATTCATCCTGATCAGTAACTCCGTAAGGTTCTGTGATAAGATAATCGGAAATTGCCTCTATACGGCATCCTTTTGTCTCTGCCAGACCACGGATTCCATTGTCTATATACATCTTTTTATCACCCATATTAGAGCCAAAAGCAATATAAGCAATATGCCATTTCCGTGTAATTTCCACAGATACGGTTTTCAGAGGAAGACCAACCGGTGCCCACGGCTTTTCAATCTTCAGAGTGATTTTTTCAAGTCCGGAAAGAGAGCAAAGAAGCATTTCTGCAAGATTCTCTGCAAGAGATTCCAGAAGTTTATAAGTATGTTTTCTGGTGAAATCAGTGATCATATGGCTGACTTCGCCATAGTTTATGGAGGCAGACAACTCATCGGTTAATCCCGCCAGACGTGTTCTGGTAAAAAGCGTGGCAGAAATAACAAATTTCTGTCCCAGAACATTTTCCTCGGGATATACACCATGGTTTGCAAAAACCTCCAGCTCTTTAATTTCTATTTTATCTAATCTGGTCTCATCCATAACAGCAAATCCTTTCTGTATGTTATTTATATTTACCATCTGTTTTGTGCCAGTAATTTATCTGCGGCCCAGGATTGCTTCTGTCATCTGGATCACACGCTTGTTTTCTTTAACATCGTGGACACGGACAAAAGAGCATCCCTTCATTACGCCAATTACACTGGTAGCCAAAGTCCCCTCCACTCGCTGATCTACAGGAAGATCCAGCGCCAGTCCGATCATGGATTTGCGGGATGTACCAAGGAGAACCGGAAGTCCCAGATTCTGAAAAAGCTCCAGGTGATTCATTGCTTCCAGATTCATTTCAAATGTTTTTCCAAAACCAATTCCCGGATCAAGCATGATTTTTTCATCTTTAATTCCAGCCTGTCTTGCAAGATTAACACATTCCTGTGTTTCAGCGAGCATATCAATGAAAAAGTTTTGATATTCTGTATTAGATTTGTTGTGCATCAGACAACAGGCCACATCATATTTTGCGATCACAGCTGCCATTTTCGGATCATATTTTAATCCCCAGATATCGTTAACCAGGTCAGCTCCTGCCTGGATAGAGCTTTCAGCAACACTGCTCTTAAAAGTATCTACAGAAACAGGAATGTCAAAATGTTTTTTGACCGCTTCAATAACAGGAAGAACTCTCTGTGCTTCCTCATCAGCACTGACAGGAGTATGACCGGGACGTGTAGATTCGCCTCCGATATCAATAATATCTGCACCATCAGCAATCATTGCCTCTGTATGTCTCAAAGCTTCATCCATATGATTCCATTTGCCGCCGTCAGAAAAGGAATCAGGGGTAACATTTAGAATTCCCATTATGTAAGTATGATTCTTAGTATCAAAAAAACGGTTTCCAATTTTCATGAGCAGAGCCCATCCTTTCTTTTGTGCTTATGAGGAAGATCAGTATTCAATTTTCATATTTTTTTTATCATCAGACCAATAGCATTCAGAGGCAGCAAAACATAAAAAACAATTTCTGGACTGCTTATCCGCTTTATAAAGAAGTGCTGCCAGCGTACTGCAGGAATCTCCTTTTCGGTGATGTCCAATGGAAGACAGAATCAGTTCTTTTTCCTGTTCTGTAAAGTGCAGATCTGTCAGGATTTCCCGTGCGATTTCTACTCCTGCAATATCATGGGGAATGTTGTACTGATATTGCTGTGCACGTCCGATATCATGAAGAAGTGCTGCTGCATAGATAAGCTCTTTGGGCAGCTCCAGATGTTCCTCCAGTGCATAAATGTACATCAGCCGTGCAACATCCAGAAAATGTTCAGGCGTATGACGGCAGAAAATCCGTTCACTCTCAAGTTCCTGTATTTTTTTATAATGTTCCTGATAAACCGGGTGCCTCCAGATCTGATTGACACGATCCATATCTGAAAAATTGTTATTCATCCTTTTACCATAGAAAGGAACATTTTCTGCAGTTCCTTATCTTCTGTAAATGCACCACGGGTTACAGTAGTGATTGTTTTGCTTCCTGGTTTTTTTATTCCGCGCATGGTCATACAGGTATGTTCCGCTTCCAGCATTACCATAATTCCTTTTGGATCCAGAGTACGCTCCAAAGCATCTGCAATCTGAACAGTAAGCCGTTCCTGGATCTGTGGTCTTCTGGAATAAACCTCTACTGTACGTGCCAGTTTGCTTAAACCGGTAACTTTGCCGTTGGGGATGTATGCAAGATGAGCTTTTCCATAAAAAGGCATCAGATGATGCTCACACATGGAGTAAAAGGTGATGTCTTTTTCCAGTACGATTTCATTATTCTCTACAGGAAACTGCTTCAACAGGTGCTGGTCCGCTTCATGGCCAAGACCTCCGTAAATTTCTTCACACATACGGGCAATCCTGTCAGGAGTATCAATCAGACCTTCCCGCGTGATATCTTCACCGATACCTTCCAGAAGCAGACGGACTGCCTGCTCAATTTTCGCTTTGTCAACCATTAAAAAATAACCTCCTTTGTATTTTTGAAATGGAGATTATCCTTTTGACCAAATTAAAAAGGATATCTCCAATTGTGATAGAATGTATGTCGAAAACATTCCCTAACACAATATGAGATATCCTCTTATATTGTTTGCAACGGGTGCGGATAATATACCGTAAGACGCACTTTTCGTTTCAGTGACAACTCCCCATTCACCGAACACTTAACGCATAAAATCCTATTTTGCATATCATTCATTTCGGTATTCAGTATACCATGTAATACGATAATAGAAAAGGTTTTTTCTGACTTTTCAGAATAATTTTTTTCCTGCTGCCAGAACTAATAGTTTCAAAGTACACTTTGCAGATATACTTTATACTGTTGCTTTACATCTTCCGGTCCGACAATCCTCATCCCGGATCCAGAATCGTACATAATT
>OOAO01002971.1_pt1 | contig 9987 bp, 7 predicted proteins | sample 1671821 | NCBI WGS metagenome assembly OOAO01 (sample SAMN06348196, study PRJEB24527) | human gut metagenome | biome: human gut; feature: ankylosing spondylitis patient; material: feces | host: Homo sapiens | place: China | collected 2015-10 | reverse complement strand
CAGGAACACCATCGCGATAATCATGGCAAAACCCGCCAGGTCGGTGGGCAAAAACACCGTGCCCAGCATAAGGGCGCTGGTGATGGTGGCCGAAACCGGCTCCATGGTTCCAAGAAGGCTCGCGCGCACCGAGCCAATCTCCTTAACGCCCTGCATGTAGAACATATAGGCGAAGAACGACCCTACCACAATAAATATCGCGAGCGCGCCGACACCCGAGGGGCCGAGCGCCGGCATGTGCGCCCACGGCTGGGTAAAGATACTCATCACGATTCCCGCCGAAAGCATGGCCGAGCCCGTGACGACCGAGCTGCCGTATTTGCTGAGGATTCCGGCAGGGATGATTGCTATGCAGGCACCGCCCACTGCGCACAAAAGGCCCGCGAGCAGGCCCATTGGCGAGATACTGAGCGTACTAGGGTCGCCGCCCGTGGCAATTAAAAACGTTCCGCCCAAGGCGAGCAAAATGCCAAGCGCCTCGCGCGTGCGCGGCAGTCGATGCATGGTAACACAGGCATACCCCATGACGACCGCAAGCTGCAGGCACTGGAACACCGTTGCCGTGCCCGCGTTGGTTAGGCGCACGGCCGACAGATAGCAAATCTGGTTGAACAGCAGGCCAAAAATCGTAAATAGGATGAGCTGCTTGCGGTCGGCGGGGGTGGTCCACAGTTTAACCAAGCGGTCGCGATCCTTTTTGAGCACGACGAGCATAAAGAGCAGGCCAGCACAAACCTGGCGCACGCTCATGAGCCAAAACGTCTCGATATGGCAAACATGGAAGAGGTAGCTGGCACAGGTGCCAGAAAAGCCCCAGAACGTTCCGCCGGCAGCCGCGGCGAGCACACCCAAGGCCATCTTGCGCGTCTGGGCGTCGTTGAGGCGGTCGCGCCATGCACGGCGGGTGCTGCGGCTGAGCTCGTCAGTCCCCTCGGGCATGACAAAATTGGACGCCGCCGTCATCGGCACCGAAGCCTTTTCGCATGCACGCTGCGCCGAGCGCTCCTGTTCCATTCCACTCCCCCGAAATCAATTGGCAACAAAACGCTCAAACTGTAGCACGAATATTGGTATGAAAAAGCGGATGATTCGGAACATCTACGAGCGTCCAAATGGTGGGGATGAAAGACGCCGATGAGCTATACCGAGCGGCTGGAATCGTCGAGGGCACCGGGGTCGGCTTCCGCATTCCCCTCAGCATGCCCACCGTCGCCCTGCTCCTTGTCGCTGTCCTGGCCTTCCTGCTCGCGACGGCGCTTTTCGCGAATCTGCTCCACAGCAGCACGCAGGGCGGCCTCGTCCTCGGCACGCGCCACCTCTTGCGTGGCTTTAACCATATGGCGAATCTCGAGCACCAGCAGCACAGTCAACGGCACCACGATAAACGGAAAGAACAGCAGCGGGTTGGTGAGCAGCGACACCACCACGCCCAGGCCTGCCGAGACAAAGACCACGCGGCCCACCACATCGGCGGCGGGCACGGGCGCGGCGTCCTCGACCGGATTGGCATCGCCCTTAGTGTGATAGACCAGCGAGCCGTCGGACGCGGCCTCCACGGATACGATACGGTGCGTGTTGAGCGAACCCTCCAGCGCGTCATCGGACGAATGGAAGGTGATGATATCGCCCGCCTGGTAGACCTGGCTGTTGTCGGTATCGACGACGATAAACGAATGCACGGGAATCGCCGGCTCCATCGAGCCGGTCAGCGTACGCATAAAGCCGTAGCCCATGATGGTGGGGATCTCGCCGGCGGGCGTGAACACCGTGCGCAGCAACACCACAAAGGCGACCAGGATCACCAAGGTCGCCAGCACGTTGATCACGCGGAGCACGTGCTTCATCACTTGTCGGCGTCCTTTGCGGAAGTCTCGGGGTCGGCAGCGACCTCGGCCTCGGTGGCATCCGTCGCAGAAGCGCCATCCTCGTCAGGCGCGGCGGCCACGCCCTCGGCAGCCTCGCCGCGCAGGCGGGCCAGCAGATAGCGCGACAGGCTGTTGCCCTCGGCGCGGCGCTCGGCACGCTCGCGATTGCGCTCGGCCTGCTCCAGTTCTTGCGCCAGTGCATCCAGGCGCTGCTGCATCTCCGCGCGAGCGGCTTCGACCTCGCGCTCGCAAGCGGCGCGAACGGCGGCGACCTCCTGCTCGATGCGCTCCCCGGCCTCGAGCCCGGCGGCGGCAATGCGCGCATCGGCATCGGCACGAGCTTCCTCGGCGGCACGCGCGGCGGCGTCGCACTCGGCGGCAGCGGTGGCGACCTTTTCGTTGGCATCCACCGCAGCCTGCTCAACGGCAGAGTCGGCGGCGGCGCGGGCAGCATCGATCGCGGCATCGGCGGCCTGCTGAGCAGCGGAAACCTTCGCCTCGGCCGCGGCAACGGTGTCGGCGAGCTTCTGCTCCGCTACAGCAGCGGCGGCATCGGCCGCCTCCTGCGCGGCGCGGGCATCGCGCTCGGCCGTCAGCTGTACCTCCTCGACCTGCAGCTTGGCGGCAGCAATCTTGGCATCGGCATCGGCGCGAGCGGCCGTGACCTCGGCATCGGCCTCGGCACGCATCTGCGCCAGCTGGGCCGCCGCGGTCTCACACGCCTCGACAGCGTCGGCCTCGGCGGCTTTCTTGCCCGCCTCGACATCCTCCAGCGAAGCGCGCAGCTCCTCAACATCAGCCTCGGCCATCTGAGCGCGCTGCGTCAACGCCAGCTCGCGCGTCTTTGCCTCGTCCAGCTCGTCGGCCAGATCATCGCGCTCGTCGGTCAGCGCATGGGCCTGAACCTTCCAAGACTTAAGCTGCCCCTGCAGCTCCTCGATCTGCTCGCGCGCCTCGGCCAGCGCCTGCTCGGCATCGAGCTGGGCCTGCGTAACCTCCTCCACAAACACGCGACGGACCTCGACATCGGGCAGGTCGGGGCTATCGACCTGCACCTCCTGAATCTCCTTAATAAACTTGGGCGCCACCGGCGCGTGTTGCACGCTCTCGAGCTCCTGCAGGTTGCGCTCGTCGTCGGTCAGGCTCTTAAAGACGGTGTAGTTGTTGATGAGGTTGGTGTACATCTGCACCATGTACTCGTCGTCGAACGCCAGCGCCTGCTGCTGCACGTCGATGTTGTAGCCCACCTTGTCGTAGCGCTCCATAAACTGCCACAGCTGGTAGCACTTGCGGTAGTTGGGGTCCTTCATGATGAGGTTGGTGCGCTGAATGGGGCTGCGGACCGCGCTGCACCCGTTCATGATCTGGCAGAACGACGCGCCGCGCAGCGCCATGACCAGGCGGCGCACGCGGTCGATGCGCATAAAGACGTCCATGTTGTCGGCGTCGTTCTCGGCAAAGCTCTGGCGGTTCTTGACCGTCATCTCGACGTTGTACTCGATCTCCTCGTACGCATCGTCGATCTTGCTGTGCATCTTAAAGCGGTTGCGGATCTCGTTGCCCGTCGACCAAAAGATCACGTCGGTACGCTTGTCCACAAACGTCAGCAGGCGCTGAATCAGGTGGTAGATAAAGCGGTTCTCGTACAGGTCGTACGTCTCGACGGTATTGACGTTGAGGATGCGCGTAGGGTGGACGCTGCCGTCCTCGCTCGGCGCCAGGAACTGCGTGTTCTGGCTCAGATGACGGACACTGTCGGCGCTGATCTTTTTGGCGAGCGAGACCGGCACCACCTCTTCCTCGGTGGTGATGAAGCGGCGCGGCTTTTCGATAATGGTGTTGATGGCGTCGAGCGAGTCCTCGATCATGCTGATCCATTCCTCGTCCACCACCTTGACGAGCTCCTCGCGCTGCTGCTCGATCGTGGTGCCCGAGGCCTGCGCCATCTCAAACAGATAGCGGAAGTAGCGGCTGTCCTCCTGGATGGGCTCCATCTGCTCGGAGAAGCTGGTATAGAGGTCCTGAATGGTCTCGGACATGGGTTACTCCATAGATTGGATCGATCGGAAAGGGGCGGGGCGACGTCACGCCCCCCGAACTTACGCCATTAGTAGAAGTTTTGGATCCGCTGCAGGTACATGACGGAATCGGGCAGGCCGCCCTCGCCAAAGGTCTTCTCGATGTACTCGATCAGGCCCTTCATCTCGTCGCGCACAAAGCTCACGTTCATGGACTCAAACTTCTTGAGCACCTTGCGGGCGATGATGTAGTCCATGCCGCCCAGCTCGGTGCCGCCGCACGCCACGTACACGGGGATAAAGTCGTACATCTGCTTGATGATACGGTTACCAAAGGCCAGCTTAAAGCGAGTCTGCAGGTACTGGTCCAGCTTGTGCATCTTCTGGAGCAGCTCATCGTCGATCACGTACTCAACCTTGGCCTTCTGGAACAGATACTGCAGGTGGTCGGCCGTTACGTGCACGCGCTCGTGCGGCTCGCACTCAAACGCGTCGGCACGCTCGTTGAGCTCGATGGGGATTGCGCGGTCGTACACCTTGTCCGTGATGGTAAAGGTGGAGTCATCGTTGTTGGCCGTGCCGATAAACCACAGGCTGTCGGGAATGGTGAGCTTGCCGTCGTGCAGGCCCTTGGGGTCGGCGGCCCACTGGGTGGGGACCAGATCGAGTACCCACTCGTCGGGGCTGGGCATCTCGAGCACCGACAGGATCTCGGCAAAGTAGTACTCCACGCGGGCGAGGTTCATCTCGTCGAGCACGATCATGGACGGGTCCTGGCGCAGGCCCGCCTCGTACACGGCGCGGAGAAACTCGGTCTCGTTAAAGCGCTTGGAAAACTCGTTAAAGTAGCCCAGTACCTCGGTGCGGTCGCGAAAACTCGGCTGCACCGACACGATGGTCGCGGGGTTGTCCAGGTAGCGGCTAAAGCTGTAGGGCAGCGACGTCTTACCGGTACCCGAGATGCCCTCCAGGATCAGCAGCTTGGAGGCGGCCATGCCGGCCACAAAGCGGCGGATGATCTCGGGCGTGTAGTAGAGCTTCATCTGGCTGCACGCAAACGCGCGGAAGCTGTCGACAAAGTCCTCCAGCGAGATGGCATCGTCGTAGACCGGCGATTCCCAGTCGCGGTACTTAAGGTCCACCAGGGACAGCTTGGGGAAGCGGTTGGCCTGGGCGATCTCTTTTTCCTCGGCAAGGGTCTTGGCCTCGACGGTAGCCTTGGCCATGGCAGCCGCCGCGTCCTTGACGCCCTCGCCATCGAGCGCGAGCGACGCATTGCCCGACACCACGGCAGCCGCGGCGCCCTCGCCCGCAGGCGCACCGGCGCCCGCAGCGGCGCCCACCACGTTGCCCACCGTGGGCAGGTGGTCGTCGGCCAGGGCCGAGGCGCCCACGTACGGAATCTGCTTGGTGCCGCCCATGGCGTTGACCTTGAGCGCCAGCAATTTGTTCTTCTCGTCCATCAGGTCGAGCACCTGCTTGTTCAGGCGGCCGATTTCGCGATAGAGCGCTTTGTTGGACGTGTCGTCGCGATGCAGGCGGCGGTTGATACGGTAGCGGTGGGCCAGAATGGCCACGATCAGCACAGGGACCGCGATGAGCATGGCAAACAGAATGACCGCGCCGATCTTGCCCACCAGGTCGAACGTGGTGAAGTAGGTCATAAAGATATTGAAGTACTCAACCCAGCCAAACACCAGCAGGTTAAGGATAGAGCTCACGACGGCAACGACGTTGTAGACGACCTTTGCCAACAGCTCCCAGGCAAATCCCAGAAACTCACTCACCGTCGGTACCCTCCTGCTTGGTCGCGTTCATCGCCGCCTCGGCCTCGGCCTTCAGACGACGGGCTTCCTCGAGCTTGGCCTCGGCCTGGGCAAGCTGCTCGGCGGCGTTATCGGCGGTGACAGTGATGCCCTTGCCCTCGGCGTCCACGATGGCAGCCGCGGCGGCCAGGCGGTCCTCCTCGGCCATAGCGCGCTTGAGGTTCATACCCACCACGATGAGGTGATACACCTGGTAGATAAAGAACAGCAGCATGGGCAGCACGATCACAATGAGGAAGCCCATGGAGCTGGACAGGAAGTCCATGACCTTGCCCATCTGCGGAAGCGCAAACAGGTACTTGCCCACGATGTCGCCATCGCTGATGATGTGCGTATCGGCCACGTCGTTGTTGTCGCCCTTGGTGGTAAAGCTGCGCATGCCGTTGACCTCGTCGATCGCGGCGATACGGTGCGTGTTGAGCGCGTACTCGTTGTCGATAATGGTGTGGAACGTCACGATGTCGCCCACCTCGAGCTTGGAGGTGTCACACTTTTGGATGATGATGAGGTCGCCCTTGTTAAACGTGGGCGCCATGGAGCCGGACTGCACGGCGAGCGGGGTAAAGCCGGCGATGTCGGACACGCTGCCGTCCTCGTGCGTGGCGAGCGTGGTAAACGCATACAGGGCCGCCACCAGGATGATGATCCACATGACGACACTCAGCGCGATGGATGCGACTTTTTTAACAGATTGCATGATGTCCCTTACTACCGTGTCTGGCTAGGTCGTGTGCGGCCCGGTGGCCGCCGTGCGTATCTACTGTTCCTCGATGCCCTCAAAGCGCATCGAAACCGAATAGCTAGCTCCCTTTAGCATATTAGTGCAATTTGGGTCCGTTCCCTCGAGCCATATGCGAACGGTTACCGGCTTATCCGTTTCTTTTATCAGGTCGAACATATCGCTGGCCGCGGTGGCCGTGCCCGAGTCGAGCCCAAAGACCGTGACAGAACCCGATGAGCCGCCACCCCCGTTGGGGTTGTAGACCCAGGTGTGGCCGTCGGCGGTAAAGCTCATGCGCATGGCGCTGGCCATGCCCTGCGTTTCGGAGCTAAACCGCGTGCCGGACGCTCCGCCGTCGCCATCCTGCCCGGTCAGGCGAACGCGCAGGTCCGTGCTGCTCATAAAGTGCAGCGTGAACTCCAGGTAGGCGCCGGTGGCGGGATCGGCGGTGGAACCATCCTCGAAGGGAAAGGTCTGGGAGTCGCTCGTGGTGACGGGTTTGAGCTTGGATGCGTCAATGTCCACGCCCTTTTCGCTGGCGATGCGCGCCGAGATCTGGTCGAAGCCCAGGCTGTGGACGTACTCTTCGAAGGTGGCATGCTCGTCCAGGTCAAAGCGCAGCGAACCGTCGGCGTTGGCGTCGATCATGAGCATGCGAGTTTTGGCGCTATCGGCGATGGAAAACCAGGCAAAGGTTGCCATGGCTATCGCCACCAGGGCAAACAGGACCAGCACCACGGTGGTGGTGAGCTTGCGGCGCAGATCGGTGTCGGCGGGCACGTCGGCGTTGGGCTTGCCGGTGGCGGGCGTGCAGTTGGCGGCGGGTTGCTTACGCGTCATGGCTACTCACCGTCCAAGGTCGCAAAGAGGGCCAGGTGCAGGGTGCCCGGGTCTTGATGCAGGTAGTCGGCGCTATCGGGGTCGGTGCCCTCGATGTAGTAATAGATATCCAGACGATAGGTCTGGCCCAGCGCCAGCGTGGCGAGCGAGTTTTGCGGGCGCTCGGCCGTCTCGCTCGTGTCCAGCGTAAAGGTGGCCGGGTCCTGTGTCACGTTGGCACCGCAGGCAAGTTGGCCGTTTTGCCAGCCCAGCAGCATGCCATCGGCGTAGCCGGCAAGGCCAGCCGGGACGGTCATGGGATGCTCACCGCGATGGCCGCCGTCGGAGCTGTCGAGCTCAAAGATGTTGGTGGCGAGCACCTGGCCGCCGCTCGAGATCTTGATGCCCACGCGGGCCGCGCGCAGCAGCTCGGCGTCGGCGCCCTGCGGGGCCAGCGACTCGGCAAGATACAGGCTCACCTTGCCCTTAACCTTGCTGGCGCCCGTGCCCGTGATGGTGGGACGCAGGTCGATCCAGCCGTGGTAAAACGCGGAACCGTTGTCTTTTGCCTGTTCAAACACCGTGGCATCGCCGGCTGAGTTGTTTTGTGCGCAAGCAGCAAAGCCGTTGAGGTCAAAAGTCGAGACCGGGTAGAGCGTCGCGACCCCGCTCGCGGTGGAGGCCAGAGATGCATCGCCTTGCTGCGACCAGCTGCCGGCATCGGCGTCGCCCAGCTCCAATACCAGCTTGGACGTGTCGCTGTGCACGCTCACCGAGTTGGTGTTGACCTTCATGTTGCTGGTGAACCAGGCATAGGTTGCGGCACTCAGCGTGGCGGCGAGTGCCACCATGACGAGCACGATGTAGGCACGCGCGCGACGGGCGTGACGGCGGGCGGCGGAGTCCGAACCCACAGCGCGCTCAGCGGCTGCGCTGGAGGGGGCCGCGGGGTCCGTATTCTGGGTTTTGGCCTCGCAGCCATCTGCTGGCACGTGCTTCTGATCTTTCATGTCGCTCGCCCCCTTATGCCTTGGCCGCGGCAAAGGCAAGCTGCAGCACCACATCGCGAGCCTGAGCCTCGTCGATACAATTGGCGTCGCAGCCTTCCATGTACACAACGTAGCGAACGCTTGCCACTTCGTTGGCGGCCAGCGTGCAGATGGGCGTGGCGCCTGCGCGCGCCGCGGGCGTGTCGCCGGTGCCATCCATGCTGTAAGCGCTTATGGCACGCGCGGGGTCGGCGGTGTAGGTCCAGCCCGAGGCACCGCCCGCCACGACCACGCCGTCTTGCGCGATGGTACGCCTACTGGTGGCGCCCGAGGTGTTGCCCAGATCGTCGCAGGTAAAGATATGCGTTTGCGTGCCCGACTGAGTTGTAATGACCAGGCCCAGACGCAGCGCGGCCAGCAGCTGCGGATCGCTCGTCACGCTCATCTGGCCCTGATACAGGTACACGTTGAGCGCGCTATCGCTGCCCTTAAGGTACAGCGTGCCCGAAAGAGCGTAGTCGTCCAGCTGCGCGGTGCAGTCGGCGTAGTCGGTCGTAACGCCGGCGGCGTTTTGGAACGTGCCGCGCCAAAAGCGGGAAAGGTCTGCCGTCGAGATGGGATAGAGTGTCTTGTCGGCGGCGGCAAGCGTTGCCGTCGTGTCCCAGGGCCCGTTGGCCGAAAGGCCAATCTGCAGGTCGGAGCCCTCGTCGCTTACCGTGTGTGCCACGGGCGTCACGTTGGTGAAGCGCGAGTTGCTAAACCAGGCGTAGGTGGCCGCGCTCAAGGCGGTCACCAGCACGAGCATCCATGCAGCGGCAGCCACCATGCGGCGGCGCGAGCTTAGGATATCTTTGATGTTCGATGCACTCATATCCGCCCCCCTTACGAACGCTTGCCGGCAAAGCGCAGCGCCAGCGATTGCAGGCTGGTGGCGGCCAGGTTGTTGGTGCAGTCGGGGGCGCAGCCTTCCAGCCACACGTACACATCCACGCGCACAGGCGTGCTGCGGTTGGCGCCCTTGGCAGTGGCGGGCAGGCTGCAGATTTTGGTCGTGGCCTCCTTGAGGCTCACGATGCCGGTGTCTTCGTTGTAGTCGCAGAAATTTGCGCTGGTCAGCTGGTCAAAATGAACTGTTGTTCCATCGGAGCGGGTGCTGTCGAGCACCAGGTGATTCTGCTCGTTCTCGCCGGCATCCTTGCCGTCGAGCGTGTTGTAGCGCGCCTGGGGATTGCGCTCGCCCGAGACCTCAAAGACGTACTGGCCCGTAACGGTGTCGCCCTGCCCCGGAGCATAGGTAACCAGGCCCACGCGCAGGGCGGTGGAGATGGGGTTTGCCGGGTCCTGCTCGGTAAAGTCGATGCCCGACAGGTACACGTCGGTCGCGGCCGAATTAGTAGCCAGGTACAGGGAGGTCTTGTAGTAGTCGGAGTGCTCAGCGGCGCCAAACATGCTGGCAAAGAGCGAGTCCTGGGTGGTTCCGCCGGTAAAGCCCGTTACCTTTTGGAAGCCGTTGAGCACGTTGTCGGTCGAGACGGGATCGAGCAGGCCCGAAAAGCTCAGGCCGGCGTTGGTCTTGTACTCGCCGTCGTATTCGTTGGAGATAAGGAAGGTCACGCCCGTGCCGGCGGCCATCTTGACGTCGGTGATATGGCGGTTGGCGTTGTAGATGTACCAGGCATACGGTACGGCTCCGGCAGCAGCAAGGGCCACCAGCAACGTGGCGAGCATGCGATTGAACTGTTTTCGCAG
>OOAO01002968.1_pt1 | contig 10000 bp, 13 predicted proteins | sample 1671821 | NCBI WGS metagenome assembly OOAO01 (sample SAMN06348196, study PRJEB24527) | human gut metagenome | biome: human gut; feature: ankylosing spondylitis patient; material: feces | host: Homo sapiens | place: China | collected 2015-10 | reverse complement strand
CTTCTACAGAGGGTGTCTTTCTTTTGTGCAATATTTTGGATTTGCTCATTTATAGGTTATAATATACTTATTAAGCATGATGAATTTGGGAGGTATTTTTCGTGGAAATTAGAGTTCTTCGATATTTTCTGACTGTAGTAAGGGAAGAAAGTATCACAAAAGCCTCAGAAGTTTTACATATCACGCAGCCGACACTTTCACGTCAGCTTGCACAGATGGAGGAAGATATTGGTGTAAAGCTGTTTGATAGAGGGACACGGAAAATCAAATTGACAAATGAAGGAATACTTCTTCGCCGTCGTGCGGAAGAAATTTTGCAGCTTGTAGATAAGACAGAAAAAGAATTAGTGGAGCAAGAGGAACAGGTGGAAGGTAAAATTTCCATTGGGTGTGGAGAAATTGCTGCTGTACAACTTCTTCCTAAAATAATTGAGTCCTTTCGTCGGAAATATCCCCGTGTTACTTTTGACATTTTTACAGCCACAGCAGATTTGGTAAAGGAACAAATGGAGAAGGGACTACTGGATATTGGTTTGCTTCTTGAGCCGGTTGATATGGAAAAATATGAATTTATTCGCTTGAATATAAGGGAAAAATGGGTGGTTCTGATGAAATCGGATGATCCACTCTCCAAGAAAGAAACGGTAAGCGCAAAAGATTTGTCTGTACTGCCTTTGATTCTTCCTAGGCGTATGAATGTGCAGAGTGAGTTGGCAAGTTGGTTTGGCAACTACTATGAGAAACTGGATATTGTTTTTACCAGCAATTTAAGTACGAACAGCGCAATTATGGTGAATGGAGGCTTGGCATATTCATTGGTGATTGAAGGGGCTGTACCGTTCTGGAATCAATCAAAGGTTACATTCAGACCGCTTGATCCGCCACTTACAGCAACAAGTGTATTAGCATGGAAACGTGGTCAGCCGTTTAGCTTAGCAACCACAAAATTCATCAAACATATTCAATGCTTTTTAGGCATGGACAAACCATAAAAACTAAGTATTTGATATAATTCAATTAGAAAATTATAATATAGGTGTAGAGATAAAGCAAACAGCTTTAATTTCTGCACCTATATTTTTTATTGAGGAGGGAGTGCCATTTCATGAAACCGGATTATGATTCCCGTATAAACGCCGGATTAAGCAAAGAAGAAATCGCAAAAATTTCAGGATGCGAAGATCAAGAAATGCAGATAAGGATGTTGCGAAAATATCGGTACAAATTGCTTGATGAGGTACATGAAAAGCAGCAGTCACTTGATGCAATCGATTATATGATCTGTAAAACAAAAAAATAACAATAAGAGGAGGAAAAGGCGTGAATCAGCAAACAACTCTGTTTTCAAACGAGAAGTTGATGGCTATGATTATTCCCCTGTTTTTAGAGCAGCTGCTGATAATGCTTGTAGGGATGGCGGACACACTGGTGGTCAGCTACGCAGGAGAAGCGGCAGTATCCGGTGTTTCACTGGTAAATCAGTTCAATACTATTTTTATTTATCTGTTTACAGCATTGGCATCCGGAGGGGCGGTTGTGATCAGCCAGTATATTGGTAGAAAGAAAAATGATGACGCTGGAGAATCCGCCAGTCAGCTTCTTTCATTTTCTGCGATTTTTTCCATACTGATCGTAGTGATGGTTCTAATTGGAAATGAAGGGATGCTTCGTCTGATGTTCGGTAAAGTGGAAGATTCTGTGATGCGCTCCTGTATTACATACCTTAGGATTTCTGCATATTCCTATCCGGCATTGGCGGTTTACAATGCTGGCGCTGCCCTTTTTCGCAGTATTGGAAAAACCAGTGTGACCATGTATTTGTCGGTAATTTCCAATATCATCAATGTTATTGGAAATTTCATTGGTGTACTTGTTTTGCGTGCAGGTGTTGCAGGTGTTGCATACCCTTCACTGATCGCTCGGACATTTTCAGCCGTGATGATTACAGTACTTTGTTTTCAGAGAAAAAATGAAGTGTTCTATCGCTGCAAGTGGATTTTCCGGTGGAATGTGGATTTCATGAAACAAATTCTAAAAATCGCTATTCCAAATGGGATGGAAAACGGTGTATTCCAGTTAGTCAAAGTAGCATTAAGCGGTATCGTTGCACTTTTTGGAACATATCAGATTGCTGCAAATGGTGTTGCACAAAGTATCTGGTCATTGGCTGCGCTGGCGGGAGTCGCTATGGGTCCCGTATTTATAACGGTCATTGGACAGTGTATGGGAAATGGGGATGCAGATGCTGCGGAGCATTATTTTAAGAGATTGACAAGAATCACATTGCTGATTTCATCGGCATGGAATCTTTTGATTTTTCTTCTGACTCCATTCTTTATGAAATTTTATGCTTTGCAGCCGGAGACCAAACGGCTTGTAATCTGGCTGGTTTTAATCCATAACGTGTTTAATGCAGCAGCATATCCCTTTTCCGGTGCGCTTAGTAATGGGCTGCGTGCAGCGGGTGATGTGAAATTTACCATGTATGTTTCGGTTATCTCCACGATAGCGGTGCGTCTGCTTTTATCATGGCTCTTGGGAATTGTTTTGAAAATGGGCGTGATCGGGATTGCTATTGCAATGGTTTGTGACTGGAGCATTCGGGCGGTCATTTTCTTCTGGAGGCAGAAGTCCGGAAAATGGAAAACATTTCAGGTGATATAGATTCATTTATAATAAGTTCAATATCGGTATATTATGCCTTATGGTCTTAGCAAGTTTTGCCGTTTTGCTGTGAATGTGTGGGAGGTCAATCCTGCTGGAAAAGCTGATGAACAGGTTGCCAGAGAAGGGCTTTCCTGTATGGAAGTTTGGATGAAAGAACTGGGACTTACAATGAATCTCCATGAGTTGGGGCAACAGAAGAAATGTTGCATGGTATTGCAAATGGAACCATCATCATGGAAGGTGGATATAAGGTGTTGAATCATGATGAGGTATTGGAGATTTTGAAGAACAGTTTGTAAGCATTCAAGTAGGAGCTTTTATAACGATAATATAATAGAAAAAGGCAAGTGCTGTGAAAGAAATTTTTCTTTGATGGTGCTTGTCTTTTTTTAATTCATCACTTGACATTGTGGCAAAGAAATCCTGAAAGGGGACGAGTAGAAAAAAGAGCAGCTGCATGAGCAGGAAGAAGAAAATAGACAGAGCAGTTGATGATGTGGAATGTCCGGTGCAGTGTGGGTGTAATGCTCATGCTACACCGGACTTTTTTCGAAAATGATTTTTAATAATGTTGATTTTCAACTACTTTTAACTCAAATATTGCATCTTAACTTAAAAAGAGTTAAGATTGCAAGTAATGACATGGAATATCTTGATAAAGTTCCTGGAGTCAAGAATCAAAGTGTTTTTAAAGAAGCTTATGTTAGGGGATATTCTATTTACTAATGTTGATTTTCAACTGCTGAACGAATGGGAGGGGTGCTTCATGCCGTTGCAAATGATCAGAAACGATATTACAAAAATGAGTGTTGACGCAATCGTCAATGCTGCCAACACGTCCCTTTTGGGCGGCGGTGGTGTGGATGGCTGCATTCATCGTGCGGCCGGACCGGAACTGCTTGCAGAATGCCGTACGCTGCATGGCTGCGAAACCGGCAGTGCAAAAATCACAAAAGGATACCGTCTGCCCTGCAAATATGTGATCCATGCAGTTGGTCCGCGCTGGCGGGATGGCAGGCATCGGGAGCGGGAGCTTCTGGAATCCTGTTATCGGACATCTTTGAATCTGGCGAAAGAAAATGGCTGTCAGTCTGTAGCCTTTCCGCTGATTTCTTCCGGTGTTTACGGCTATCCAAAAGACCAGGCTCTGAAGGTTGCAGTCGATACCATCAGCGAATTTTTGCTGGAAAACGAGATGATGGTCTATATCGTTATTTTTGACCGAAAGACATATCAGATTAGCGGAAAGCTGTTTGATGACATCGCAGTGTACATAGATGACAGGTATGTGGAAGAACATACCGACAGGAGGGCAGAACAGAGTCGGTGTTCCGAAGCATGGCAAGAGGAATCCTGCTTTGAAGCTGCATCTGTCCCGCTGCCGCCCGAAGCAATCTGTAAATCCTGCAGCAGTCAGTCTCTGGAAGAGGCGCTGGGGCAGATGGATGAGAGCTTTTCAGAAATGCTGCTTCGAAAGATTGAGGAAAGCGGTATGACGGATGCACAGTGCTACAAGAAAGCAAATATTGACAGGAAGCTCTTCTCAAAAATTCGCTCGGATAGATTCTATAAGCCATCCAAACCTACGGTGCTGGCATTTGCCCTCGCTTTGGAGCTGCCGCTTGCCCAGATGCAGGAGATGCTCGGCAAGGCAGGATTCACATTGTCCCATTCGAGTAAATTCGACATCATCGTAGAATATTTTGTTGAACGGGGAAACTATAATGTGTATGAAATCAATGAAGCACTGTTTGCCTTTGACCAGAGTCTGATCGGTACATAAGGAAAAAGAAATGTCGCTTTCCATGCGACCACTCCGCAAAAGAAAATCGCTATACTATGGCTGTAAGGTACGAAATCGAGCAGTCATTTGCGTGAGGAATGAGCCAAAGCTCGAGCTTGCTCGAAACCTTGGCGAATACTGCGACAGCGAGCCCGTAAGGGCGAGATCTTTTAGGAGGATAAGCATATGAGAAAGAATTTAACAGAGATCGTTTTTATCTTAGACCGCAGCGGTTCTATGAACGGACTGGAACGGGATACCATCGGCGGATTCAATTCCATGATTGAGCAGCAGAAAAAAACAGAGGGCGAAGCACTGATTTCAACGGTACTGTTTGATAATGTGAGTGAAGTCCTGCACGACCGTGTAGATGTAAAGGACATCCGACCGATGACTGACCGGGATTATACGGTTCGCGGATGTACGGCACTCTTAGATGCCATCGGCGGTGCGATTCATCACATTGGAAATATTCATAAGTACGCACGACCGGAAGATGTCCCGGAGCATACCATGTTTGTAATCACTACGGACGGAATGGAAAATGCCAGCCGCCGGTATGACAGCGAAAAAGTGAAGCAGATGATCGAGCGGCAGAAAGCGAAATACGGTTGGGAGTTTTTGTTCCTTGGTGCCAATATTGACGCGGTAGAGACCGCAAGCCAGTTCGGAATCGGTGCAGACCGTGCAGTCAACTATCAGTGCGACAGCGAAGGAACTGCGTTGAATTATGAAGTGGTCAGCGAAGCAATCAGCTCTGTCCGGTGCAGTGCCCCGTTGAACGCAGACTGGAAAAAACGTATAGACGAGGATTATAAAAAACGTGGAGGAAAATAGAAATATGCAGGCGTATACCTACGTTTCAAAAGGAAAATTCGAATTAAGAGAGAAGCCAAAACCGACCCTGATGCAGGAGCGGGATGCTATTGTCAAAGTGACACTCGCCAGCATTTGCTCCAGCGATCTGCATATCAAGCATGGCAGCGTTCCGCGGGCAGTACCCGGGATCACGGTTGGCCATGAGATGGTGGGGATTGTGGAAGAGGTTGGAAAGGCAGTTACCAAGGTAAAACCGGGAGATCGGGTGACAGTAAACGTGGAGACCTTCTGCGGTGAATGCTTTTTCTGCAAGAAAGGGTATGTGAATAACTGTACAGATGAAAATGGCGGTTGGGCGCTGGGCTGCCGGATCGATGGCGGCCAGGCGGAATATGTGCGTGTACCATTTGCAGATCAGGGACTAAATAAGATTCCGGATGGCGTTACGGATCGACAGGCATTGCTGGTGGGCGATGTTCTGGCTACCGGTTACTGGGCAGCGCGTATTTCAGAGATCTCAGAGCAGGACACGGTGCTGATCATCGGAGCCGGCCCCACCGGTATCTGTACCCTGCTTTCGGTAATGCTGAAAAAACCAAGACGGATTATTGTGTGTGAAAAGGATAAAAATCGTCTGCAGTTTATCCGACAGCATTATCCGGAGATTTTGTTGGTTTCTCCGGAGAAGTGTGAAGCGTTTGTACGGGCAAACAGCGATCATGGGGGAGCTGACGTTGTGCTGGAGGTTGCGGGAGCGGAAGCTACCTTCCGTCTGGCCTGGGAATGCGCGAGACCCAATGGTCTGGTGACGGTGGTTGCTCTTTATGATCAGGCACAGATCCTGCCGCTTCCGGATATGTATGGAAAAAATCTTACCTTTAAAACCGGAGGGGTGGATGGCTGTGACTGTGAAGAAACATTACGGTTGATTGCAGAGGGAAAACTGAACACAGAGCCGCTTATCACCCATACCTATCCCTTAGAAAGGATAGAGGAAGCCTATGAACTCTTTGAAGGTAAGCGGGACGGTGTAATTAAGGTAGCAGTAGAATGCTAAAAGAAGATATAAATAATTCCAATCATTAATGTACTATATATGGTATGATAATGATTGGAATTTTGTTATAACAGGGGGATTTCCAACCATTAGTATATACGATTCATGAAAAATCAGGTAAAATTATGTAAATGAAGGAGGATCTTTCCGCCGGAAACTATGCTGCTGCGTTTCAGCTTTATGCGGCAGACTGTGATCAGATGATTACAAGGGCCAGGGATGACAATCCGTTTTACGAGAAGGATCTGCCTCATGAGTCTCTGTCGCCGCTGGTACTGCCGATCTGTCTTATAATCGGTCTGGTGGCAGCGCTGATCCTTTTTACGATATTCAGTAAAGGAAGAGAGGCCAGAGTCCGGAAAAAGATTTATAAAAGTATCAGAATCTTCCGGGGGGAAAGCAGATGTGGGAGCTTATCATCTGTCCGAGGAGTTTATCGAACAGCTTATGCTGGGAAAAGAATACGAATTTGATGAGGAGACGCTATCGGAGGCAGGACTTACCATTCTCCCAGACCGGAAATACCGCGGAGAGAAATTCATCGGAATCTAGAGAATGGGCAGAGAAGATAGAAGCATTCGGTGAAAATCAGTTTCCTAAAAATTGCCGCGATGTTTTCTCTGAACTAAATGATCTGACGGCCGAAGCGAGGAATAAATTTACGGAAGAGGAAAACGGTTAATGCAGTGCTTTTGAGGGACAAACTTTCGTGCATTCATAGCAGAGAATACACTCTGTTCCGTTTTTCCGCTTGCGGGTTTCCTTATTAACCTCCACGTTCATGGGGCAGACCTGCAGACACTTCCTGCAATGGACACACTTATCCTCATCACAGTGGACGCGCAGAAGAGAAAAATAGCTCATGGGTTTGAGAAAAACCGTAATGGGGCACAGATATTTGCAGAACGCCCGATTATCTTGAAACAGGAAGGCAAACACAATACCGACAAGGTAATAAAGCGCATTCCCGGCCAGGAAAAGCCAGAACATGATTTGCTCCAGATGTGCCACCTGCATCAGAAAGAGCCCGGACACCAACGCCAGAGACAGAAAAAACATCACATAGCGAAGGATGCCCAGCTTTTCTTTTCGTGGCTTCTGCGGCTGATTGTAGGGCAGAAAGTCCAGCACCATAGCTGTCCAGCAGGCGTAGCCGCACCAGCCACGCCCAAAAAGCAGCGGTCCGAAAATTTTTGCAACCGCGTAGTGGATAGTTGCTGCTTCGAAAACGCCGAGAAACAGGTAGTACCAGAACCCTTCGATCTGCATATTTTCACGGGAAATCACGCCAAGGTACAGCAACATATAGCTGCCCACCGCCAACTGGACGAAATGCCGGGCATATCGTTTCCCGGCGGTAAACAGTGCCGTTCCAAGCCCAAGGCAGGCTCCGATGTAGCTGAAATTCAGCAGATAGAAAAAATTGTCCTTTGTGAGCCACAGCGTAACTGCTACTGCTTCAAACAGCAGAAACAGCAGCATAGATGGCACGTATTTGTGAAGTCTGTTTTGGATTTTCGTCATCTCTTTGATCCTCTGCTTTCTTATTTTTTCTCAATGCACGGACTGCCAGGCCGGTGCAAGAGCGTGTCTGGTATCTTAGCATAAGTATAGCAGAGAAATGAAAAAATAGTAATCAGATTCTTGTAAAACATCTGCAAAAAAGTGAAACGACTACAGGCGCAGACGATTATGACTGCCTGCGCCTGTAGTCGTTTGGAGTCATTCCAAACTGTTTTTTAAAAGCTGTCTGGAAGTGGCTTGGATTGGAAAAGTTTGATGTATTCCTATGCATAGGGTATAATGTCTTTAGGAAAAAAGATATGATTACGAAAACAAAATATTCCGCAAACATGATAGAGAAAGCAGGTATGCTATGAAAAGAAAAATTATGATTGCGACAGTGGCAGCTGCTGTGATTTTTGCGGTGATTGCGATCCTTTCCGTTTTGGCGCAGACACCGGCATTAATCTGAGAAATCGAAATGATCTGCTGTGAAATTTCCGGCGGATCATGGAAGGATGGGAAAACTGGCGTTTCGCAAATGATTTTGCCTGTTTTCATATAAAAAATACTTTGAATATCAAGAAATCTATGCTACACTGATACTGCATGACAAAATAAAAGAAAGTGGGGATTGTAGTATGAGTGGTCTGTTTCGGGCTCTTCATCGGACAAAAGTGTTTCGAAATCTGACGGAGCAGGAGTTTGCATGGGTTTTATATGATGTGGGAAATTCGGCATTTATTATGCTTGCCTGTTCGCTGATTCCGATCTGGTTTAAGAGTCTGGCAATCGGTACAGGGCCGGGAAAAATCAGTTCGGATCAGGCGACGGCGTATTATTCGATTGCCATTTCCATTGTTACGGTGGTGGTGGCACTGATCGGTCCTGTCTGCGGTGTGCTGGCGGATCGTAAGGATAAGAAAAAGATCTTTTTTACCACAACGGCAGGTCTTGGCATCACAGGATGTGTGCTGAATGGCGTTGCAACGAGCTGGGTGCTGTTTCTGGTCATTTATATTGTGACAAGAGTCTGCTATAATGCATCGCTGACGATTTACGATTCCATGCTGAATGATGTGACAACGGAGGAACGTATGGATGAGGTATCCTCCTATGGCTATGCGTGGGGATACCTGGGATCCTGCATTCCGTTTCTTGTAGCACTGATTGCTTACGTTCTGGGGCCGGATATGGTCGGGGTGCTGCCGGATTTTGTCTCTAAGATGATTGGCTTTGGCGTGACGGCTCTCTGGTGGCTGGTGGTGACGCTGCCGTTGCTGAAGGAGTATCGGCAGAAGAATTACGTGGAAATGAGAACGGTTACCGTCGGTCAGACATTTGGAAAAATATTCAGAACCCTGAAAAAAATTGCAGTTTCGGACCGGAAAGTATTTTTCTTTCTGATTGGATTCTTTCTCTATATTGATGGGGTCGGAACTATCATTGATAACTGCATCAACATCGGAACCGATCTGAACCTGAATACGGTCGGACAGGTTGTTTTCCTGCTTGCCACGCAGGTTGTCGCTTTTGGAGGATCTCTGTTTTTTGCAAAACTGTCGCGGAAAAAAGATACGGTATCCCTGATTCTGATCTGCATCGCAGGCTATTTTGTCATCTGCCTCTATGCGCTGACACTGCGGACGCTGGTGCACTTTGCGATTCTGGCATTTGGAGTGGGATGCTTTCAGGGATCGATTCAGTCGTTGTCGCGGTCGTATTATTCCAAAATTATTCCGGCGGAGAATTCGGGAGAGTATTTTGGAATCTACGATATTTTTGCCAAGGGCGCTTCCTTCCTTGGATCTGTAGTCATTGCAGTTGTAAAGCTGGCGGGAGGAACGATCAACGTAGCGGTTGCATGTCTGGCGGTTTTCTTTGCACTTGGATTTGTTTTTCTGAAAATTGCAGACCATCAGCCGATGGCGGGTGAAAAATAAAAGATACACAGCATAAAAAATCTCAAAACCAGGAGAACAAGAGCAACTGGTTTTGAGATTTTTTGCTTTTGACTCCGGGGTTTCACAAAGAGAGGTTACGTGTTACGATAATCAGTGAGTCGGGCTGCCGGGAATGTGGCTGCCTGAAAAAAGCACAGACAGGCCAGATCCGGAAAGCCGGAAGAGTCGATCACAAGGATGCGTTTCTGGACACCGAGGAGCTGCACA
>OOAO01002960.1_pt1 | contig 10025 bp, 9 predicted proteins | sample 1671821 | NCBI WGS metagenome assembly OOAO01 (sample SAMN06348196, study PRJEB24527) | human gut metagenome | biome: human gut; feature: ankylosing spondylitis patient; material: feces | host: Homo sapiens | place: China | collected 2015-10 | reverse complement strand
TTTGGATTTTGCGGATCGGTTTTCAGCCATTTGTCGTGCTCGGTATGTCCGCGGGCGGCCGATCGCAGATCCGCCGCGTCGTCGGAGAACTGACCGCCGCGCACTACGTGTTCTTTCCCCGATGCGGGGCCTTTCGGATCGACTGCGCCGTCGGGCATTTTCGCGTAGGCGTCTTCGGCATACCAGTCCGAACAGTATTCCATTACGTTGCCGAGCGTATTTTTAAGCCCGAACGGGTTGGCTTGTACGAACGACGGCTCCTGGGTTTTGTTCTTGCTGTTTTTGGTATAGACGACGTAACGGTTTATGTTGGTCGTGTCGGCATCGAAGAATTTCCGCCAGAAGCCCTGATCGGAGAGTTTCTTCGGATCGCCGGCGAAGAAGTAGGGCGTTTCCGTTCCGCCGCGCGTCGCGTATTCCCATTCGGCTTCGGTCGGCAGACGGTATTTCTTGCCGGTTTTTTTCGACAACCACTGGCAGAACGTTTCGGCCGCGTAATGGGTCATCGTGATGGCCGGCCGGTTGCCGCTGCCCCAACCCTGGTCGGGGATGCCGAACGGCGGGGTCGGGCCGCTGATCGCGTCTACTTCCGGGTTCGAATTGTTGGCGTAAACCTTTTCCGGCGGCGTGCGTCCTTCCGACATGGTCTCGGCGTAAAAAGCCCAGTACTGATCCCAGGTCACTTCGGTTTCGCCGATAAAGAACGGCGAAACGGTCACTTTTTTTACGGGGCCTTCGTCGTCCCTGCGGAACGGTTCGTCGTCCGGGCTGCCCATTGCGAAAGTTCCTCCGGGGATCGCTTTCATGTCAAACGATACGGTCGTACCGGGGATGGTTTCGGTAAAATTCTCGAATGCGGTTACGGTAGCCGCTTCGGTGAACGGTTCGCCTTTTTTCGCTTCGGGCTGCGGGATGCCCTGCATTTTCGCATGCGTATAGTTCGGATCGTAATGGCCTACGTCCAGATGGCAGCTGATACACTGCAGGTCGAGTTTCTTTTCGTTTTCTTCGTAGTAGAGATGGGCGGTGATACCTTCCTGACTGAGCCGCGACGGGAACAACTGCTGATGGCACTCCTTGCATGATTCGTTGTAGACGATCGTGACGGCGTGGTCCAGTTCTTTTTTACTTTCCCAGTCGAATTCGGAACTGTCTTTCGTCCAGTAGGCCCACAAATCTTTCAAACCGGTCCGCGCTTTGGCCGTGAAATGCTTGAAAGAGCCTTTCGGGGGCAGGTGACATTCGGCGCAACCGGTCACTACGCCGCTTTTGCTGTTGTGGTGCGACGACAGTTTCCAGCTTTTATCCGCCTGAGGGTGCACATGGCACGACTGGCACGACTCGTCCGTCGAACTCTGCATGTAAACTCTGTTCAATCCGATCGTGATGCTCGCTCCGACGGCAACCGCCGCTATGACAGTTAAAATGAGTCCTTTACGGCTAAGCCCTATAATTTTTTTCTGATGCTCTTTTTTTTCGGATTTCCCGGACATACAAACTGATAGTTAAAATTTTCAATTAGCCACACTCCACAGCTTAAATACAAATTTATATAAAATATGCCAGAAAAGCCAAAACATCGCCGAAACTTTTACTAAAAATTTTTATTAAAGTGCGTTCTAAATCACTTCCGGTTGAGGCCGATGTTCTTTCCGGAAAATGTGCGGGGGGTTATTCGGCTGAAATTCCGGTTCGAAATCTACCACCCGGCTCGTTTTTCGCCCCTATAGCGACTCCGAGATGGGCGGACAGCCGGAACTTCTCTTATGATGTTTAGGGGGTAAAATGAAGATCGATAATTCGAAGCGGTCGGCAGCGACGGGATCGTCCCGGTTGCTAAACATGATCGGCCGGGGGCGATCACTGTGTCGGCAGCGTGTATACGAAGCTTTTTCGGGTAATAAAAAACGCCTTCATCGCATGAAGGCGTTTTTGTCGGGTGTGCGATGTCGAAAAATCAGTCGTTGCCGATTTCGCTTCCCATCATATCGAGCAGTTCGTTCGTAATCAACTGCTGGCGTGTTTTGTTATACTGGATCGTAAGTTCCTGGATCAGTTCGATCGCATTGTCCGTCGCCATTTGCATGGCGATTGTCCGGGCGGCATGCTCGGCGGCGTTCGAATCCAGCAACACGGTGAAAATTTTCAGCCCCAGCACCTGCGGGATCAGCGTGTTGACGACCGTCTCGCGATCCGGTTCGACGATATAATCCGTGCTCAGACCTTTCCCTTTCTGCTGTTCGGTGTCGATCGGCAGGTATTCCTCGCGCGTCAGCACCTGTACGGCCGTGCTTTTGAAATGGTTGTATATCAGTTCGACGCGGTCGATCTCGTGATTTGCGAACATTTTCATCAACCGGGCGGCTAGATCGGAAGTTTCTTTGTAAGTCGGTTTCTCAGCCATTTTCTGGTAATCGCCCTGCGGTTCGAAACCCTCTTTGCGGGTCGCTTCGGCGATTTTTTTCCCGATCGGGAAGATCAGAATGTTTTCCCGTTTCAGCTTGCCGTAAGAGGCGATCGTTTCGTGCAGTTTTTTAGCGACATTGGCGTTGAATGCACCGCAGAGCGACGAGTTCGACGAAACGGCCACGATAGCCACCCGCTGCACTTCCCTCTTTTCGGCAAAGGGAGAACTGACCGAACCTTCGGCCGACAGGAATCCCGACAGGATGCCGTTCAGCTTCCGCTCGTAGGGGAGCATGTTTTCGATGGCTCCCTGCGCGCGGTGCAACTTGGCCGACGCTACCATTTTCATGGCCGACGTGATTTTCAGCGTACTGTTGACCGACGCGATTCTTCCCTTGACCTCTTTCAGCGATGCCATGACTTATGACTTTTTAAGTGCCGAGGCGACTGCTGCAGCCACTTCCTCGATTTTGGCGGTTACCTCGTCGTTGATGATGCCTTTTTTCAGCGTGGCGAGCGTTTCGCTGCCCAGCAGGTTGTTGATCAATGCCGTTTCGAAATCCTGCACCCGATCCAGCGGAACGTCTTTCAGCAGGCCGTGCGTACCGCAGTACAGTACGGCGATCTGTTGTTCGACCGGCATCGGCGAGTATTGCGGTTGTACCAGCAGACGGGTGTTTTTCTGTCCTTTGTCGATCGTCAGCGCCGTCACCGGATCCATGTCGCCGCCGAACTTCGTAAACGCTTCCAATTCGCGGTACTGGGCCTGGTCGATTTTCAGCGTGCCGGCCACCTTTTTCATCGCCTTGATCTGCGCGTTACCGCCGACGCGCGATACCGAGATTCCGACGTTGATAGCCGGGCGGTTTCCCTGATTGAACAAGTCGGTGTCGAGGAAGATCTGACCGTCGGTGATCGAAATCACGTTGGTCGGGATATAGGCGGCTACGTCCCCCGCCTGCGTTTCGATGATCGGCAGCGCCGTCAGCGAACCGCCTCCTTTGACCTTGCCTTGCAGGCTGGGCGGCAGGTCGTTCATCTGCTCGGCCACTTCCTGCTGGTTGATGATCTTCGCGGCGCGTTCCAACAAACGGGAGTGCAGGTAGAAGATATCGCCCGGATACGCTTCGCGGCCCGACGGGCGGCGGAGAATCAGCGATACTTCGCGGTAAGCTACCGCCTGTTTCGACAGGTCGTCGTAAACGACCAGCGCGTGGCGTCCCGTGTCGCGGAAGTATTCGCCAATGGCGGCCCCGGCGAACGGTGCGAAATATTGCATGGCGGCCGGGTCGGAAGCCGTAGCGGCCACGACGACCGTATAGTCCATCGCTCCTTTTTCACGCAGCGTGTTGACGATCGTGGCTACGGTCGAGCCTTTTTGCCCGATGGCTACGTAGATACAGTAGATCGGGTCGCCCGCTTCGAAATTGCTTTTCTGGTTCAGGATCGTATCGATGGCGATAGCCGTTTTTCCGGTCTGGCGGTCGCCGATGATCAGTTCGCGCTGTCCGCGGCCGATCGGGATCATCGCGTCGACGGCTTTCAGTCCGGTTTGCAGCGGCTGGTTCACCGGCTGCCGGAAAATAACGCCCGGCGCTTTGCGTTCCAGCGGCATTTCGATCGTTTCGCCGCCGATCAGTCCCATGCCGTCCAGCGGATTGCCGAGCGGGTCGATCACGCGACCGAGCATCGCTTCGCTGACGTTGATCGACGCGATGCGCTTGGTGCGTTTCACGGTGTCTCCTTCGCGGATCTGATCCGTCGGGCCCAGCAGCACGGCGCCGACGTTATCTTCCTCGAGGTTCATTACCACGGCCCGGATGCCGTTGTCGAACTCCAACAGTTCGTTGGCCTCAGCATTCTGCAAGCCGTAGATCCGGACGACGCCGTCGCTGACCTGAAGCACCGTGCCGACTTCTTCGAACCGAAGGTCGGTGTCGATTCCCTCGAGCTGCATCCGCAGCACGTCCGAAATCTCGCTTGCCTTTATATTTTCAGACATACCTTCTTTGTTTACTGATTAAAAACACTATACAATCCGTTTGTTCTTTTCGACGAATTGTTTCTTGATATTGCGCAGTTGCGTCGCAATACTGGCGTCCAGCCGTTCCGAGTCCATTTCGAAAACGAACCCGCCGAGCAATTCCGGTTTGACGGACGTTTTGAGTTCCACCTTCCCGTTCGTTTCGGAGGCGATCAGGTCGATGATCTTCCGTTCGGTTTCGGGAGTTACGGGTACGGCCGTTTCCAGCCTGCCGGTGCTGATGCGATTCAGTTTGCGGTACAGATCGAGGTACATCAGGCTGATCGATTGCAAGTAACGTTCCCTGCGGTTGTGCAGCACGAGCCACACGAACCGGTCGAATACTTCGCTCGTTCGTCCTCCGCCCGCGGTACGGATCAGTTCCGTTTTCTTGTCGACCGGCAGTACGGGATTATCCAGTACCCGGCGCAGCGCGTGTTCGCGTTCGAAACTTCCGGCCACGGCGGACATCTCGGCGTACACCTGTTCCGCGCATTTTTTTTCATACGCGAACTCCAGCAACGCTTTGGCATACCGTACCGGGATCATTCCTGTGTTCATACGCTACGACTGTTTCATGTCGGGCATCTCCTCGAGCAGGCGGTCGATCATCGACATCTGCGCCGGGGTGTTGTCCAGCTTGTTACGGATCACTTTTTCGGCGATATCGACCGACAGCATCGCGATCTGGCTGCGTACTTCGCGTACGGCGGCCTCTTTCTCAAGCCGTATCTGGCGTTTCGCCTCTTCGAGTTGTTTCTGGGCTTCGGCCTGCGCCTGTCCCTTCGCCTCGCTGATGATACGCTCCTTGGCGGCGGCGGCTTCGTTCAGGATTTTCATCTGATCTTCGCGCGCTTGCTGCAGCAGGGCTTCGCTTTCGGTTTTGATATTGTCCAGTTGGGCTTTTGCCTCTTTGGCCGCTTCCAGAGACTTTTCGACGAAAACCCTACGCTCCTCGACCATCTTCGTGATAACCGGGAAACCGTATTTGGCCAGGATCATGAAAACGACGATGAACGACAGCAGCATCCAAAACAGGAGGCCCGATTCGGGTTGTAAGAGTCCCATCGCTTTCCGGATTTAGGATTAAAGCGCGAGGAAACAAACGACCACGGCAAACAGCGCAACGCCTTCGACCAGCGCCGCGATGATGATCATATTCGTACGGATATCGTTCGAAGCTTCCGGCTGGCGTGCGATGGCTTCCATCGCCGATCCGCCGATCTTACCGATACCGATACCTGCTCCGATGGCGGCCAGACCGGCGCCGATCGCTGCGCCCAGTTTTCCGAGGCTCAATTCTGCTGCAACCTGTAACAATAATGTAAGTAACATAACTTTAGGTTTTTAATTGTTATTTGAATTAGTAACTTTTTGAAATTCCGTATCCGGATTAAATTTCCGCTTCTTCGGTTTTATGGTGCTCCACGCGCGCCAGGCCGATGAATACGGCCGACAGCATCGTGAATACGTAGGCCTGGATAAACGCCACCAGAAGTTCCAGCAGGTTCATGAAGATGCAGAACAATACCGATACCACTGTCATCGATCCGTTGACGGCCGGGCCCATGCTGACCGTGACGAATACCAGGCACGTGAGACTCAGGATCACCGCGTGTCCGGCCATCATGTTGGCGAACAGACGGATCATCAGCGCGAACGGCTTCGTGAAAATACCGACCAGTTCGATCGCCGGCATCATCGGAACCGGACATTTGAGCCATACGGGAACCTCCGGCCAGAAAATCTCTTTCCAGTATTCGCGCGTCCCGAACAGATTCACGGCGACGAATGTGCACAACGCCAACACCATCGTGATTGCGATATTGCCGGTCACGTTGGCCCCTCCGGGGAAAATCGGGATCAGCCCCATGATGTTGTTGATGAAGATGAAGAAAAAGACGGTCAGCAGGTACGGCGCGAACCGTTTGTAATCTTTCCCGACGCAGCTTTTGATCAGGTCGTCGTGGATCATCATCACGAACATTTCCATCGCTCCGACGAATCCGCCCGGCGCGGCCGTTTCGACTGTGCGTTTGCGGTACCACCGTGCGACGCCGAGTACGATGCAGACGAGGATCAGGCTGTTCAGCAGCAACGCGAACACCGTCTTCGTGATCGACAGGTCGAGCGGGCGCATCTCCTGTCCGTTGATGCGTTCGACGATCTTGCCGGCGTACGGGCCGTCCTGCGCGATGTAATAGCCGTTATATTCCCCATGTTCCAGGCGCGACGATGAGAATACGTTCCAGTGTCCGGTCTTGCTGCGAACGATCACCGGCAGCGGAACCGTCACGTGCGTTTCGCCCCAGGTCGTGATGTGCCATCCGTAAGCGTCGCCGATGTGTCCGAAAACGATCTCCTTCACGTCTGCATCCTCGCCTTTGGGCAGGTCTTCCGCCGCTGCGGGTTTCGCGATCCCGAACAGCAGCAGACACACGATGGCAACGATATGTCGTAAACTATTCATTCCCTTCGTTTTTTTTCAATTTGTTTTCATAGTGCCAGAAAAACACCGTTTCGAATAGCAGGAAAATCAGGTAGTAGGCGAGAAACGTCACGACGAACTCCGTATTGCGAACATCCACCAGCGACGTGTAAAGCCCGATCAGCAGAACGAAAAGCAACATTTTCGCCACTTTCATGCCGAGGAACAGTCGCGTCATTTTCCGCCCGGTGTTGCGGCGGAAAAGCGCCACGAAAATCAGCCCCCAGAAATAGAAAAACAGCGGCATGTACGGCAGCCATTCCACATAATGTTTCGGGTAAGCGCCCAGCATCAGCGCCGCGCCGCCCCAGCCCGAAATCAGTGTCAGGAGGGTCAGCCCGATCACGTAATGCCTTTTAAATTTACGTTCCCCGTTTTCCATTTTTTCCAGTCGTTTGAGAAAGCCCGACGCTTCCCCGTGTTTTCTTTTTTCTGTCGTCAGACGCTTTCGACGCAGACCGACACTTTGTCTTTTTTCACTTCCGCAAAACCGCTCGCGATCGCCACTTTTTCTTCTTTGCCGTCTTTGAGCAGGTATTTGACCTCCCCTTTGACGAGGGCGGAGATGATCGGAGCGTGTCTTCTGAGCACGGTGAACTCGCCGAGCGCTCCCGGCAGCGTTACGCGCTCAACTTCTCCGCTGTAAAGCGTCCGTTCGGGGGATAAGATCTCGAGGGTCATACGGCAGCCTGTGCTAACAGTTTTTTACCTTTTTCGATCGCTTCGTCGATCGTTCCGACATTCAGGAAGGCCGGCTCGGGCAGGTAATCGACTTCGCCGTCGAGGATCATTTTGAACCCGCGGATCGTCTCCTCGATGGTGACCATCACGCCCGGTACGCCGGTGAACTGTTCGGCCACGGTGAACGGCTGCGACAGAAAACGCTGTACGCGGCGCGCTCGGTTCACGGTCTGCCGGTCTTCGTCCGAGAGCTCCTCCATGCCGAGGATCGATATGATGTCCTGCAACTCCTTGTTGCGCTGAAGGATCTGTTTTACGCGCTGCGCGGTTTCGTAGTGTTCCTTGCCGACCACCAGCGGATCGAGGATGCGCGAAGTCGATTCGAGCGGATCGACGGCCGGGTAGATCCCCAGCTCGGTGATCTTGCGGCTCAGTACGGTGGTGGCGTCCAGGTGCGTGAACGTGGTCGCCGGGGCCGGGTCGGTCAGGTCGTCCGCCGGCACGTAAACGGCCTGTACGGAGGTAATCGAACCTTTTTTCGTCGAGGTGATCCGCTCCTGCATCGCGCCCATTTCGGTGGCCAGCGTCGGCTGGTAACCCACGGCCGACGGCATACGTCCGAGCAGCGCCGATACTTCGGAGCCCGCCTGCGTGAAACGGAAAATATTGTCGATGAAGAACAGGATGTCCTTGGTTCCGGTTCCCGCGTCGCGGAACGATTCGGCTACGGTTAGCCCCGACAGCGCCACCGAAGAGCGGGCTCCGGGAGGTTCGTTCATCTGTCCGAACACCAGAGTCGCCTGGGACTTCGGCACTTCCTCGTAGTCCACTTTCGAGAGATCCCAATGTCCCTCTTCCATACTCTTCCTGAACTCCTCGCCATAACGGATTACGCCCGAGGAAATCATCTCCCGCAACAGGTCGTTGCCTTCGCGGGTACGTTCGCCTACACCGGCAAAAACCGAAAATCCGTTGTGCCCCTTGGCGATGTTGTTGATGAGTTCCATGATGAGCACCGTCTTGCCGACACCCGCACCGCCGAACAGTCCGATTTTACCGCCCTTGACGTAGGGTTCCAGCAGGTCGATGACCTTGATGCCGGTGTAGAGCACCTCCTGCGAGGTGGCCAGGCAGTCGAACTTCGGAGGCTCGCGGTGGATGGGCAGTGCCCCGTTCCGGTCGAGCGTGCGCATACCGTCGATGCTGTCGCCGGTGACATTCATCAGACGCCCCCGGACCTGCTCGCCGACGGGCATCGCTATGGCTCCGCCCAGGCGGGTCACTTTCAGATGACGGCGCAGCCCGTCGGTCGAATCCATCGCCACCGTGCGTACCGTCCGTTCGCCGATGTGTTGCTGCACCTCGATGATAAGCTCCGTTCCATTGCTGCGGCGGATAGCCAGCGCTTCATGGATGGCCGGCAGTTGTCTCTTCTCTTCCGCATCGGGGAAATGGACATCGACTACCGGACCGATGATTTGTGAAATATATCCTTCCATTCGCATTGTGATAGTTACTTTTGTTTTACATGCCAAAATAAGTCGTTTCGGACGAGGCAGCGGTTATCTTTTTGACCTGTCGAGTGTCCGATATATACGCCCTTGCCGGCAAAACAACGTATCGGACATTTATGAATACAGAATGACTACACGGCTGATTATCTGACACTTCATGCGATTGGAATTTCCCTGCAAAAAAAACGGTCCTTCTTTCCTGAGAAAAAAGGACCGTATATTGGTAGAAAAGTTCCGACCGGCTATTTCCGGCTGTGACGGCGCGCGATTTGCCGGATTTGTCTCCGGTAAAGCAGGCAGGCCATCACAAAATAGATTCCGGTCTGAATCCACAGGCCGCGAAACTCGAACGCGACATCCTGAAGAGTGGCACCCATCGCCTGGATACGCACATAACCGTTCATTCCCAATGTCGATGGGAACGCCATCGACACCGCCTTCCAGAAAGGAGGGACAGCCGCCCACGGCCACGATATGCCCGAGATGAACAACAACGGCACGGACAAACTCACGAAAAGCATGATGCAGTCCTCCCGTCTCCAGACGAAAGCCGAAAGCACCATCGCCATGAAAATGCACGACAGCAGGAACGGCGTGACAAACAGGGCGAGCGTGGCGAAATCGCCCAGCTTCGGTAGTGCAAACCCGTGTGTGACGACGGTGAAGGCGTAAACCGCCATCACGAAGTAAACACCGAAATAGACTGCCGCTTTTCCCAGCACGATATGCACGGGATTCTTGTAGTCTCGGTGGAACGGGATGAGCGAACCACGGAAACGCTCGCGCGTGTCGCCTGCCGACATACCGATGCCCAACAGTAGCGTCTGCTGAAGAATCAGCAACAGGACAGGGGGAATCAGGAAGGCGGCAAACCCGCTTTGCGGATTATACAGCGCAACATAATCGTACTCGA
>OOAO01002942.1_pt1 | contig 10101 bp, 9 predicted proteins | sample 1671821 | NCBI WGS metagenome assembly OOAO01 (sample SAMN06348196, study PRJEB24527) | human gut metagenome | biome: human gut; feature: ankylosing spondylitis patient; material: feces | host: Homo sapiens | place: China | collected 2015-10 | reverse complement strand
GTGGGTGCGGCCCTCCTGTCCGTATATCCGGCTTCCTTTATTGGCTGCCTGTTCGGATCAGTTGTCGGTGCGGTTGCGCCACTCGACCTCCTGATCCAGCTCGAACTTCAGCTTTTTGTTCTCCTCCACCAGCTCGTCATAGTGACGGCTCTGCACATAGTATTTCACAAAGGTGAAGGTGGCCTCTCCGAACTCCTCCTCGGAATACTCCGGCAGCAGGGAGCCGCCCTTGCGGCGCAGACCCTGCACATTGATGACCACCAGACGGCGGTGCTGCTCCGACAGCTGGAACAGCTTCAGATCCTCCGGCAGCTCCAGACCAAGATCAAAGGTCGCGTTGACGATCTCCAGCAGGCGGTGCTGCTCCGGCTTGGCGGAGACGATGACGCCATGCTCGGCAAACAGCCGCTTCAGATAGTCCACGGAGACCTCCTCACGGGTGATGGTGCCCTTGCCGATGCCGGTGAGCATGGTGTTGGAGAGATTCAGGCTGACATAGACCTCCTGGCCGGTTTTGGGATAGCTCATACAGGTACCTCCTATGTTGCATACGTCCTCGATTTTGCCGTCCGGGACGGCACTTTTTGTTCCGTCTCTACCGTACCACATTCCCACGCAAATTGCAACAAAAAGTTGTACCAAGTACATTCTATTTATACGAAAAAACCGGTGATTTGCAGAAAATCACCGGTTTCGTCATTCTAAATGTACCAAACAATTCATACGACCCGACGACACTATACCCCGGTCAGGTCGAAGGCCGGGGTATACTCCTCACGGGCGGAGGTGCGCTCCTGCACGAAGCCGTCCACGATGCCGCAGTTTTCCATGTATTCCGCCGCCGCACGGTACTCCGCCGCTGTCACATGGCGGCGCAGGGGTCCCTCTGCGCCGGGCTGGGGGGTATACTGGCTCATGAGGGAGAACAGCACCTCCCCCGGACGGAAGGTCCGGGCCACCCAGTCGATGACCCGCCGGGTGCTTTCCAGCTGTCCCGGCAGCACCAGATGCCGGATGACCACCCCCTGCCGCAGCAGGCCATCCTCCATGCGGCAGGGACCCACCTGACGGAACATCTCCCGGATGGCCTCCGTGGCCACGGGAAAGTAGTCTGGGGCGTGGGAATAGCGCCGGGCCGGCTCCTCCAGCCCGTATTTCAGGTCCGGCAGCCAGATCTGCACTTTCCCTTCCAGCAGACGCAGCGTCTCCACCCGCTCGTAGCCGCCGCAGTTGAACACCACCGGCACCGGCAGAGGCTCATCCAGCGCCGGCAGCAGGAAGGGGACGAAGTGGCTGGCGGTGATGAGGTCGATGTTGTGGGCGCCCTGAGCGATAAGCTCACGGAAGATCTCCCGCAGCCGCTCCGTGGTGACGGCCTTGCCCACCCCCTCGGCGGAGATGGTGTGGTTCTGGCAGTAGACGCAGCCCAGCGAGCAGCCGGAGAAGAACACCGCTCCGCTGCCTCGTGTGCCGGAGAGCACCGGCTCCTCCCACAGGTGCAGCCCGGCCCGTGCGATGACCGGCACGGCGGGCATCCGGCAGAAGCCGCCGCCGTAGGTCTCGGTGCGCTCCGCCCCGCACCGACGGGGACAGATGTTACAGATCATACCCGGTTGATGTCGAAGTCCGGCCCCAGATCCCCAGCCATCCAGTGGCGGCGGCAGAGGCCGATGTACTTATCGTTGGCTCCCAGCACCACCTGAGCGCCCTCCTTCACCACATGGCCGTGCTGATCGAAGCGGGCGTTGAAGGCGGCCTTCTTGCCGCACCAGCAGATGGTCTTGACCTCCTCCAGCTTGTCTGCCATCACCAGCAGATGATAGCTGCCGGGGAACAGCTCCCCTTTGAAGTCCGCCCGCAGGCCGTAGCACATGACGGGGATGTTGCAGTCGTCCACCAGATGCACCAGATAGTAGATATCGGCCTTTTGCAGGAACTGGGCCTCGTCCACGATGATGCAGGCATACTGCTGCAGCTGCTCATCCGTCATCTGCTGCATCTCGTCGAAGTAGATGCAGGGGTGGGTCAGGCCGATGCGGGAGGATACCATGTGGTCGCCGTCCCGTGTATCCAGCCGGGGCTTCACCAGCAGGGTGGCCTGTCCCCGCTCCTCGTAGTTGAACCGTGCCATCAGGGCGTTGGCGGTCTTGCTGGAGCCCATCGCCCCGTATTTGAAGTATAGCTGTGCCATGTCATTCTCCCTCTTTCAGCTCTGCGGTAAATTTCTCGAAGGCGGAGGGGATGGCCAGCCGCTCCCGCTGCTGTGCCTCCGCCCAGAGCCAGTCTCCCGGTCCAAGGCCGTTCACCTCCACCACATAGCCCGTCATTTCCCAGCGAACGTGAGTGAATATATGCCGGGCTGACAGCTTTTTTGTCCACTTGGTGGGGTTTACCCCCCACATTTGCAGCTGGCGGGCGGCTTCCGCCTCCGTCAGCGTACCCGGTACATGGGGGTACTCCCACAGCCCCGCCAGCAGTCCCGTATCCGGGCGCTGCCGCAGCGCCGCCGCAGCTCCCCGCCGCAGCAGGAATACCGTCAGATGCTCCGTCCGCTTCTCCCGCTTGGGGGAGCGCACCGGCAGCCGGGCCTGACAGCCCTCCTGCCGGGCTATGCAGAAGTCCCCGGCGGGGCAGTCCCCGCACAGAGGCGCTCCCGACGGCAGGCACACCGTGGCCCCCAGATCCATCAGCGCCTGATTGTAGGCGCCGGGCCGCTCCTGAGACATGGCCGCCGCCATCCAGTTGCGGAAGGCCTTGCGGTTTTTGGCATCCAGCACATCCAGACAGCTGCCGGTGATCCGTGCCGCCAGACGCAGCACGTTGCCGTCCACCGCCGGAACGGCCTGTCCGAAGGCGATGGAGAGGATAGCCCCCGCCGTATAGTCTCCGATGCCCGGAAGGGCCGTCAGCTCCCGGTATGTCTCCGGGAAGCGGCCGCCGTACTGCTCCGTGAGGATGCGGGCCGCCTTTTGCAGATTTCTGGCCCGGCTGTAATAGCCCAGCCCCTCCCACAGCTTCATGAGCCGCTCCGTGTCGGCCTGGGCCAGGGTCCCCACCGTGGGGAAGGCCTCCATGAACCGCTGAAAATACGGCAGCACCGCCGCCACACGGGTCTGCTGGAGCATGATCTCCGACACCCATGTTCGGTAGGGGGATACCTCTTCCCGCCACGGCAGGATGCGCCGGTGGATATCATACCATGCCAGCAGCGGTTGGGCCAGCTGCTTTAGTATCTGTTCTTCCATATCGCTCCTATCATCCGTCCGATGCCCCTCATCGGCTGAACCGTGCAGCGTAGCCGCAGCGGCGGCACAGCTCCTCCGACGGCTGCCGCCGGGAAAAGCCCGTCGCCATGGCTGTGGCCCGTGGGGAGGCCAGTATCTCCGCCAGCTCCTGCCGGTGCAGGTTTCCCAGTGCCAGCCGCCCCTCGCTGTCCAGACAGCAGGGAACCACCGTGCCGTCGCACAGCACGGCGATCTGACTCCGCAGGCCGTGGCAGAACTCCGTGCCGCTGTCCGGCGCCGCCGGATCCGGCCAGTCAAACCGCTCCCCCGGCTCCAGAAACAGCCCCTCCCCCAGCCGCCGGTTGCCCAGACGGTCCGTAGGCAGGGCCGTTACGTCCCGGCCCAGCTTTTCCGAGAGAAAGGACAGGATCTCTCCGTTGCGCCGGTCCAGTCCGCCGCCGTTCCACAGCCGCAGGGCGCACAGGACGCCCCGGCGGCTGAGCCGCTGCGCCGCCTGCCAGACACCCTCCAGATACGGGGCTGCGGCATCCTGCCGTCCGTTTCCCTCGAAGCTGTGGAGGGAGACGCTGAGCTTGTGCAGGACCGGGGAAGCCTCCAGTGTGGGCAGCTGCCGGGGAAGCAGCGTGCCGTTGGTCACAAGGCACACCCGAAAGTCCAGCTCCCCGGCGATATCCAGCAGCTCCGCCAGTTGGGGATGCAGCAGCGGCTCCCCCATGACGTGGAGCATGAGATACGTCCCGTAGGGCCGCAGCCGGGTCGCCAGCTGCCGGAATTCCTCCGGCGTCATGAACCGCCGGGGCCGCTGGGTGCCGGGGCAGAAGGCGCACCGCAGATTGCACACGTTGGTGATCTCCAGATACATCCGTTTGAACATCCCAGCCCTCCCCTGCCGCCCGCAGCGGCCTGTTGCTCCCTGCATTATAGCAAAATCCCCGCCCCGGCGCAAGGGAAAACGGCCTTGTCTCCCCGGTGGGCAAAAACAGCGGCCCTTCCGCATTGACAGACCTGCCCCAGGCGGGGTACAATAACAATATATCGCTCATGCCATCAAGGGGATGGACCCCTGATATTGATTTGATCGGAAAGGAGCTGCCTGCCATGCCACAGATCCTCCTGTGCTGCGTTCTGGCACTGCTGCTGGCGGCGCTGGGGCTGCTGCTGCGCTCCCTGCGCCGCAGGTCCCGCCCCTCCGGCGGCAATGAGACCCTGAAGGTGCTGCTGCTCTGCTTTTTCATCTGCGGCATTCTGCTGCACCTGCCCATGTACGCCGCCGCCTACGCCGGGGAGCACCTGTCGTGGCTGAAGGCGCTGCTGGGAGCCGTACACCACACCCTGCGGATGTTCGTGCTGGACGGCGAGCTGGATCCCATCCACGAGTTCGCCATGACCCAGCCGGCGGTGTGGAGCGACCTCTATTTCGGCGCCGCCATTGTGGTGTATCTGGTGAGTCCGCTGCTGACCTTCAGTGTGGTGCTGTCCTTCTTTAAGAATCTGTCCGCCCTGTGGCGCTATGCCTTCCGCCGCTGCACGGAGCTGTATGTCTTTTCCGAGCTCAATGAGGACTCCCTGTATCTGGCGGGCAGCATCAAGGCGGCCCATCCCAAGGGGCTTATCGTCTTTACGGACGTCTACGAAAACGAGAGTGAGGAGTTCGGGGAGCAGATGGCTGCCGCCCACCGGCTGGGGGCCGCCTGCTTCAAGACAGACATCGCCCTGCTGCGGCTGCGGCGCTCTGACCGCTCCCGCCCGGTCTACTTCTTCCTGATGGGCCGGGACAAGGCAGAGAACATCCATCAGGCGGTGCTGCTGACCCGCCGGTGGGGGACCCGCTCCAATATGCACCTCTATCTCTTCGCCACCGGCACCGAGAGCGAGCTGCTGTTCCAGTCCGCCGATCCCCACGGGATGCGGATCCGCCGGGTCAACGAGGTGCGGTCGCTGGTGCAGCTGCTGCTGTATCAGCAGGGGGAGAAGCTCTTCGAGACGGCGGCTCCTCTGCCGGAGGGCAGGTATCAGATCTCGGCGCTGCTGCTGGGCTTGGGCCAGTACGGCACGGAGATGCTGAAGGCGCTGGCGTGGTTTGGCCAGATGGACGGCTACGACCTGCGGCTCACCGCTGTGGACGCCCGGCCTAACGCACGGGAGCTGTTCACCTATCGCTGTCCGGAGCTGATGGACCGCCGGCACAACGGACAGCGCATCCCCGGCGAGGCCTAGTACGATATCCGCATACACGCCGGGATGCGGCTGGAAAGCCGGGAATTTCTGGAGCTGGTGCAGACGCTGCCGCAGCTGACGTATGTGTTTGTGGCGCTGGGCAGCGACACCCGGAACATCGAGGCGGCGGTGCGGCTGCGGGAGCTGTGCCAGCGCCGGGGTCTCCACCCCTATATTCTGGCGGTGGTGACCCCTTCAAGACGGTGGCTCTCACCTCCGTCACCGACTACCGGGGTACCCCATACGACCTTCATTTTCTGGGCGCACGGGATATGCTGTACTCCGAGAGCAACATCCTCCACTCCCGGCTGGAAGCGGAGGCGCTGACCCGGCACCTGAAATGGGGAGACGAGGACGTGTTCTGGCGCTATGAGTTCAACTATCGCTCCTCCATCGCCTCGGTCATCCACCATCGGCTGAAGCTGCGGCTGGGTGTACCCGGTGCAGATAAGCCTCCGGCGGAGCGGACGGAGGAGGAAAAGCAGCTGCTGCGTGTCATCGAACACCGCCGCTGGAATGCCTATATGCGGACCGAGGGCTACTGTTACAGCGGCTCCACGGACCCGGCCAGCCGCAACGATCTGGGGAAGCTCCACAACTGTCTGGTACCCTTTGACGAGCTCTCCGAAAAGGAGAAGGCCAAGGACGACGATTAAGGCTGAAAAGCACAGCGCTCCACCGTCATTTATGACGGTGGAGCGCTGTTATGCTTGGAGGAAGCAATTACTCTGCCGCTCCGGCAGGGGCGGTGGCTGCAGCGACAGACTCCTGCGGTGCGGGGGTCAGCACCTTCACAAAGCAGCGGCGACGCTTGTGCTGCTCCAGTGGGAAGTCCTGCCACTGGGTCTGGACCTTCTCGTTGGTCTCCAGCATGGGGCCGGTCTCCGCCTGCTTTACGCCGATCTTGAAGCAGCCGTGCATGACCTTGCTGATGATGACGGCGTTGACGCCCTTTTTCTGGAGGTCGGGACGCACGGCGATCAGCAGCAGATCGATGGTGTCGTTGCGGTGGAAAGCCTTCAGCACATCCGCCCAGCCGGTGGGGAACAGGCGGCCGTCGTGCTTTTTCAGGGCGGCGGCGATGCTGGGGGCCGCCACGCCGAAGGCCACCAGATCGTCATTTTCATCCATGACGAAGCAGGTGAGCTCGGGCTTGACGAGGGGGGCAAACTTCCCGGCGTACTTGCGGATCTGGTCGTCCGACAGCTCCACGGTGCCGTACAGGGGGGCATAGGCCACGTTCACCAGCTCGAATACCTTCCGGATCAGGGGCGGGTACTCCAGACGGCTGCGCACCTGATGGATGTGCAGGCGCTGCCGCTTCAGAACATAGGCGGCGATCTTCTCCCAGCGCTGGATGACCCGCTGGTCCGTGGGGACGGAGATGAGATTCTCGGTCCAGTCCACGTCCTTGACGTAGCCCAGAGCCGTCAGGTGGTCGATATAGTAGGGGTGGTTATAATAGGTAAAGAAGCAGCTGGTACGGTCAAAGCCCTCCACCAGCATCCCCTCCCGGTCCATGTCGGTGAAGCCCAGAGGGCCGTGGATCTCCGTGCAGCCCAGCTGACGGGCCCAGTCCTCCACCGTCTGGAACAGGGCGGTGGATACCTCCCGGTCGTCGATGAAGTCCACCTGCGTGAAACGCAGGCGGTGGGTACCCCACTTGTCGTTGGACTTACGGCTGAGGATGGCGCCGATGCGGCCCACCAGCGTGCCGTCATCCCGGCTGGCCAGCCAGCAACGGGCCTCGCAGTAGCTGAAGGCGGGGTTTTTCTCACGGTCCCAGTCTGCCAGATCGTCGCTGTATGTACCGGGGATGTACTGGGGAACGTCTCTATATAAGTCGATGGGGAAGTTCACGAACTGGCGCAGCTGTGCCTTGGTCGTGACCTCGGTGATATGGATCATGGTTCTTTCCTCCTGAGTGATACGCAGAACATACACAATAAGTTTAGACCCTTTCTCCGCAAAATGCAAGCCCTGTGTTGACTTTCTCATGAAAGGGGGCAAAATGCCCTTTGGGGGAAAAGGTGACGCTGACCCTTGCCAGAAAGGGAAAAATGCGATAAAATATTCCTGTTGCCCACCGAAAAAGTTCTGTGGGCCTGCAAGGAACGATACCGGGAGCTATCCCGGCAGGAGGCATATATGACCAAGAAGAAAATCTATGACAACGACAGTATCTCCAGTCTGAAGGGGGCGGACCGGGTCCGCAAGCGGCCCGGCGTCATCTTCGGCTCCGACGGGCTGGAGGGCTGCGAGCACGCCATGTTCGAGATCCTCTCCAACGCCATCGACGAGGCCCGTGCAGGCTATGGCCGGCTCATCACCGTGACCCGCTTTGCCGATCTCTCCATTCAGGTGGAGGATCAGGGCCGTGGCTGTCCCGTGGACTGGAACGAGAAGGAGGGGCGCTACAACTGGGAGCTGGTGTTCTGCGAGCTGTACGCCGGAGGCAAGTACGACAACGAAAACAGCGACAACTACGAGTACTCGCTGGGGCTCAACGGTCTGGGCTCCTGTGCCACCCAGTACGCCAGCCGCTATATGGACGTCACTGTCTGCCGGGACGGCAAGGAGTACCGCCTGCACTTTGAACGGGGCGAGATCGCCGGGGAGATGCGGGTGACGGAGCTCAAGCGCCGCCATACCGGCTCCACCATCCGCTGGCTGCCGGATCTGGAGGTGTTCACCGACATCGACATCCCGGCGGACTACTACCGGGAGGTGCTGCGGCGGCAGGCCGTGGTCAATGCCGGAGTCACCTTCCGCCTGCGGTGTGAGGTGGCGCCGGGGAAGTTCGAGACGGAGGATTTCCTCTATGAGCACGGCATCCGGGACTATCTGGCGGAGCTGGCAGGGGAGGACCCCCTGACGGAGCCGGTGTGCTGGGAGACGGAGCGCCGTGGCCGTGACCGGGCGGACAAGCCGGAGTACAAGGTGAAGCTGAACATCGCATGGTGCTTTTCCAACCGGGTCCACCTCATCGAGCACTACCACAACTCCAGCTTTCTGGAGTACGGCGGCAGCCCCGATAAGGCCACCCGTCTGGCCTTCGTCTACGCCATTGACAAGTACCTCAAGGAGAACAACAAATACACCAAGGGGGAGAGCAAGATCACCTTCCCCGACGTGCAGGACTGTCTGGTGCTGGTGAGCAGCAACTTCTCTACCCAGACCAGCTACGAAAACCAGACCAAGAAGGCCATCACCAACAAGTTCGTGCAGGACGCCATGTCGGAGTTCCTGCGGGAGCAGCTGCTGGTGTACTTCATCGAGAACCGGGAGGCGGCGGAGAGGATCGCCAATCAGGTGCTGGTGAACAAGCGCAGCCGGGAGACGGCGGAGCGCACCCGTCTCAACACCCGGAAGAAGCTGACGGAGAAGATCGACATCGCCAACCGGGTGCAGAAATTCGTGGACTGCCGCACCAAGGATGTGTCCCGGCGGGAAATTTATATCGTGGAGGGCGACTCGGCTCTGGGTGCCTGCAAGCAATCCCGTGACGCAGAGTTTCAGGGGCTGATGCCTGTCCGGGGCAAGATCCTCAACTGCCTGAAGGCGGACTATCCCCGCATCTTCAAGAGCGACGTCATCACGGATCTGATGAAGGTGCTGGGCTGCGGCGTGGAAGTGCGCTCCAAGGCTGCCAAGGATCTGTCCGCCTTTGATATGGACAACCTACGGTGGAACAAAGTGCTTATCTGCACCGATGCGGATGTGGACGGCTTCCAGATACGCACCCTCCTTTTGACGATGCTCTACCGCCTTGTACCGACGCTGATTTACGAAAAAAAGGTCTATATTGCGGAATCGCCGTTATATGAAATCCGCCATGGCAAGGATAAATATTTCGCCTATACCGACAGCGAAAAGGCAAAAATCACCGCCAAGCTGAAGGGCAAGGTGAAAATCAAACGCTCCAAGGGCTTGGGTGAAAATGCCGCAGACATGATGTGGGAAACCACCATGAACCCCGAAACGCGCAGGCTCATTCTGGTTACGCCCGATGAAGCGGAGCGCACACAGGCGATTTTTGAACTCCTGCTTGGGGAAAATCTTTCCGGCAGAAAGGAACACATTGCAGAGGAAGGTCATAAATATCTGGATATGATTGACCTCAGCTAAGAGGTGGATGTATGGCAAAGAAAAAAACAACAACGAAAAAAGAATATCACGATAATTTCATACAGGAGCAGCGCATTACCGATACGCTTGAGCTGAATTATATGCCCTACGCCATGAGTGTCATTGTTTCCCGTGCCATTCCTGAGATTGACGGCTTCAAGCCCTCCCATAGAAAGCTTTTGTATACCATGTATCTGATGGGGCTTCTGAAGGGGGACAGAACCAAATCTGCCAATGTGGTAGGGCAGACCATGAAGCTGAACCCCCATGGGGACAGTGCGATTTATGAAACCATGGTGCGTCTGACAAAGGATAATGAAGCGCTTTTGGTGCCTTTTGTGGATTCTGAGGGGAATTTTGGGAAATACTATTCCAGAGAGATGGCGTATGCCGCCTCCCGTTATACCGAGGTAAAGCTGGAGAGCATCTGTCAGGAAATCTTTGCGGATATTGACAAGGACACGGTTTCGTTTATTGATAACTATGACGGCAGCATGAAGGAGCCGCCGCT
>OOAO01002936.1_pt1 | contig 10112 bp, 7 predicted proteins | sample 1671821 | NCBI WGS metagenome assembly OOAO01 (sample SAMN06348196, study PRJEB24527) | human gut metagenome | biome: human gut; feature: ankylosing spondylitis patient; material: feces | host: Homo sapiens | place: China | collected 2015-10 | reverse complement strand
TACTGGAACCAGGCTTATTACCCGAGCCGTAAAAATGCCTACATGCCGGCGCAGACTCCGCAAGAGCAGATCGGCGTCCCGGTGTTCCGGATGCTCGGCAGCGATCCGATCAACCAGTACGATAGCGGGCTCGGGCTTCCGGCCCAGGGAGTCGAGACGCTGGAGCCCGCCTATACCGAAGGGGGCGGCAACCCGGTTTGGATCGATTGGTTTTTCGACATGCTGACCGACGGGCCGTGCCTGGCTTTCCAGTATGCGCAGGTCGGACAGGAGAATTCGTTTACCTGGCCGCGGATGCGGCGCGGACTGGAATACCAGGTCGCAGTGGCGGATTCGCTGTCTCGGGCGGGAGCCCTGACCGTACAGACGTTGTCCGAATCGGGACGATGGTTCAAGGAGCGTTTCGCGGAGACTCCGGCGACCTGCATCGTGGCGATGAAGGACAGCAAGCCGGCCGGCCGCAAAACGGTGTGGTACGACAGCCGTTTTTACCGGGCCAATGTCGTGTGGGAGGATAGTACGCTGCGTTTCCGCGACATCCATCTTTTCGATGAACGGCTGCCGTCGGCTTACCTGACGCAGCCGGGCACTTCGACGCAGTGCCTGTATACGACCCTGCCTCTGGTAGACGGTTTCAATTGGAGTTCGACGACGGAGACGGCCGGCCTGCGGTTGGTGGAAAAGATGGCCGACGGTAGTTGGCGGCCGGTTCCGGTGGGGATGCCGGCGGCCGGGGAGACCTCGCCCGGCGAACTGACCGTGACGACTCCGATCCTCGCAGGAGGTTCGTGCCGGATGGTTTTCGATGAGCGGGCGATCCGTATCCGGTTGACCGAGAACGCCGGAAAAGAGTATCGTTTCGTGCTGACGACGGCCCCGGAGAAGGCGTTGCCTTTTACCGCGATCGAACCGCAGTGCGTTCGGGCCCGTATCGGCGATCTCGATTACCGGGCGCAATGTACGGCCGGAACCGTCGGGGAGGAGGAGGCTGCGAATACGTTTCTGCTTATGCCGGATGCGGACGGCAGCCTGACGCTGGATCTGTCGCAGCGATAGCCGGCGGCCGGTCAGAAATATTGTTTGCCCCAGATGAACAGCAGGGCCCAGCAAACGAAGCGGGCTCCTTTGCCGATCAGCATCAGGACGGCCGCTTTCTTGAAATCCACCTTGTAAAATCCGAGAGCGATCGCGAATACGTCGCCTACGACCGGCAACCAGGTCAACAGGGCCAGCAGCGAGCCGAAGCGGTCTATTTTGCTTTTGTGTTTGACGAGGGTTTCGTGCTTGACGCCCATGTAGCGCTCGATCCATTCCCATTTGCCGAGCCATCCGAGCCAGTACGAAGTCAGTCCGCCGAGCCAGTTGCCGAGCGTGGCGACCAGCACGCACAACCATACGTTTCCGCCTGCGGCCAGCATACCCAGCAGCAGCACGTCGGAACTGAACGGAACGACCGTCGCGGCGATGAACGAGCCGGCGAACAGGCCGACGTATCCCAGATTAAGCAGCCATTCCACGCGGTATGTTTAACGGATTGGACGATTCGGGTGCATTACAGGATGTAGTTTCCGGTTTCCACGTCGCCGACCATCCGGCGGATTTCTTCCCATACTTTTTCATCGAACGTGGTTCCGACGACTTCGATCACCTTTCCGGCGGCGATGGAGCCGATCGTGCCGCACTGTTCCATCGACAATCCCCGGCACAATCCGAACAGGAATCCGGCGGCGTAAAAATCGCCTGCCCCGGTGCTGTCGACCCGGCGGGCATTCCCCATGATCCCTATGTGATCCACCCGGCCGCGGTGTTTGACGTAAGCGCCGCGCGTACCGACCTTCACGACTGCGATCGAGCATTTACGGGCGATCTTGTCGAGCGCTTCCAGCGGGTTTTTTTCTCCTGTGAAAGCGGCCGCTTCCTGCTCGTTCGCAAACAGGATATCGACGTGTCGGTCGACCAGGTCGTGCAGGAAGCCGAGGTTTTCTTCGACGATGTTGAAACTCGCCAGATCGAGGGCGACTTGCAGTCCGCGCTCTTTGGCGATGCGTACGGCGTTCGAGATCAATTCGTGATCCTGCACCAGGTAGCCTTCGATGTAGAAGTATTCGTAACCGTCGAAAATTTCGGGCGTGAGTTCGGTATGGCGCATTTCGAGCGCTGCGCCGAGGTAGGTGCACATCGTGCGTTCGCCGTCGGGGGAGACCAACGATACGCAGCGTCCCGACGGTTCGTCGCCGCGGAAAACGGTCGGGGCGATTTGTAGTTCGTTCAGCGTCCGTTCGAAAAAGTCGCCCGTTTCGTCGCGTCCGACTTTGCCGATGTAGCCTGTCGAAGCGCCCATCCGGGCCAGTGCGCGGATCGTATTCGAAGCCGATCCGCCGAGCGAAAGCGTGTGGGGCGCGTCGGCGACCGATGCGTCGACCTGTCGTTGCAGTTCGCTGTCGACCAGGTTCATGCTGCCCCGCGGTAACTTGAAGGTATCGAGTATTTCGTCGTTTTTCAGGTTGATCAGGATGTCTGTCAGGGCATTGCCCATTCCGATGACGCTTTTCATGGATGATTCGGTTTTAGGTACAGTTGAGGTTTCGTGAAAAAATCGTGCCTTTCCGTTCACAGTGGGTCGGGAACCGCGTATGGAACGCTGATATGCATGGTGCGCCCGTTTCCGGCCGTTTTCTTGGACCGACTTTGCAAAGGTGTCTTTTTTTTCCCGGATTCACAAATTTTCAGGCCCGTTCGTACGCCGGTTATTTCCCCTCTTTCGTGCCGTCCGCCGGCGCTTCCCGGAAATAGCGGATCACTTCGGCGGCGCGTTGCCGACCGATCAGTTCCGATAGTTCGGTTTCGGAAGCCGTCCGGATTCGGGACAGCGTGTGGAAGCGTTGCAGCAGTTTCTCTACCGAACGGTTGCCGAGGGTCGGGATGCTTTCCAGTTCGCTTTTGATAAAGGCGAGCGAACGCTTCTTGCGGTGGAAGGTGATGCCGAAACGGTGCGCTTCGTCGCGTATGTGCATCAGCACTTTCAACGCTTCGCTGTTGCGGTCGAGATAGTAAGGGGTGGAGTCGTGCGGGAAATAGACCTCTTCGATCCGTTTGGCCAGTCCGACGATGGCGACCCGGTCGGCGATCCCGAGCCGCAGCAGGGTTTCGTAGGCGAAGCGGAGCTGCCCCTTGCCTCCGTCCACGACGATCAGTTGCGGCAGTTCGGCGTCTTCGTCGAGCAACCTGCGGTAACGGCGTCCGATCACCTCTTCCATCGAGGCGAAGTCGTTGGCTCCAACGACGGTCTTGATGTTGAAATGGCGGTACTCCTTGCGGGAGGGTTTTCCATCCCGGAACACCACGCACGAAGCCACCGGATGAGCGCCCTGCAGGTTGGAGTTGTCGAAGCATTCGATGTGCCGCGGCTGTCTGTCGAGGCGCAGCTCCTTTTGAACGGCATTCATCAGCCGCTCGGTATACCGTTCGGGATTCTTGATTTCGAGGTTTTTCAACTGCTCGGCGCGGTAGATGCGGGCGCTCTTCCGCGAGAATTCCAGCAGTTCGAGTTTCTCCCCGCGCTTCGGGACCGTGAAAGTCACGCCTTCGAACAGCAGCGTCGTCGAGGGCAGCAGCGGCACGATCACCTCGCGGGAGAGTTCGCCCCCGGCGATGTTTTCGACGATGTGCTGGATGGCCAGCGTCAGCATGTCGCGCTCGTCGGCCCCGACGCCCGTCGAGAGTTTCACGGTCTGCACGCCCACGACCGAACCGTGGCGGATGCGCACGAAGTTGCACCAGGCCACGTCGTCGTCGGGCAGCAGCGAGAAAACGTCGACGTCGACGATCTTCGCGCTGACGATCACCGACCGTCCGGCATAGTTGTCCAGGGCGTCGAGCCGCTGTTTGTACCGCTGCGCCAGCTCGAATTTCAGCTCCCCGGCCGCACGCGCCATCTCCCCTTCGAGGTATTGGCGCACGGGACGCAGGTCGCCTTTCAGCACCGAAACGACCATGCCGACCAGCTGCGCATACTCCTCCTCGGACTGCCGCCCGACGCACGGGGCCTTGCAGTTGCCCAGGTGGTATTGCAGGCAGACCGTATATTTATCTCTGGCGATCAACTCCGGGGCGAGGTTGAGTTTGCAGGTCCGCAGGGGGATCACCTCGCGGATGAAGTCGAGCACGCTGCGTTGCATCATCACCGATCCGTAGGGGCCGAAATACTGCGACCCGTCGCGCGTCAGGATGCGCGTCGACTGCACGCGGGGAAAGTGCTCGCGCCGCACGACGATCCACGGATAGGTCTTGTCGTCCTTGAGCAGGATGTTGTAACGCGGCTGAAGGCTCTTGATCAGCGAGTTTTCCAGCAGCAGGGCGTCGGTCTCGCTCCCCACGACGATATGGCGGATCTCGACGATCTGCTTCACCAGCACACGCACCTTCGCGCTGTGCTCCTTCGACTGCACGAAGTACGAAGACACCCGCTTGCGCAGGCTCTTGGCCTTACCCACATAGATGATCGTCCCCGAGCGGTCCACGAACTGGTAGACGCCCGGCGACAGCGGCAGCAGGGCCACCTGCTCCTTGAGATCCGGTTTTTCCGTTTCAGCCATACGCCCTGCAAATTTAGCAAATATATTGCAAATCGGAAAGTCTATAAAAAGGTCGCATTTTTTGTTTAATTCGTCCGAAAATCATATCTTTGCACATCGCTATTTCACTACACGCCAAGCCTATGAGAAAACTTATCCTCCTGCTCCTGTCCGGCATGCTCTCCACCGCATGCGTGGACAAAGATTACGACCTGGGAAACATCGACACCGACAACATCGCCATCGGCGACGAAGGGTCGCAGTTCCGCATCCCGCTGGTCAAGGTGCTCGTCTCGAAGGACGAGATCAAAAACAACGGCGGCAACATCGAAGAGATCTTCCGCGAAGCCGACATCTGGTTTCCCTCCCAGCTGCCCGACGGCAAATTCGTCGACCTCGTCAAATTGCAGGACAAAGACGATCAGACGTACGTAAACACGCTGCTCCGAACGCTGCGCGAGGAGATGCGGACCAGCGACGCCAAACTCGCATCGGTCGTCGATCTGGTTTGGGACAAATACGCCGCGGAATTTCTGTTGCTTCTCAACCTGACGGCTCCCGACGAGCAAACCTTCAAGACAGCATTCAAAACCGCCTACCGCAACGACGCATCGCTGCGCGAACGGCTCGCGGACGAAGTCAGCGCATTGGCCCGCACCTACCTGACCGGCTCGCTCGGAATAGACCAGCTCGAATACGAAGTCGGCCATATCGACATCAGCAGCGACATAGTGGACATGCTCGCCGACAACCTCGACCCCGAGGGCACGCCCAACGCCAGAAACACGCTGTTCCTCTACGGCCAGATCACCAGCGGGCTGCCCCTTTCGCTGCTCCTCGATCCGAGTTTTTCGCCCACGGAGATCACGTTCCAGGTCGGAGTCGGCGCAGACAAGGCATCGAACGACATTCCCCAAACGCAGCTTTTCGCCGAAGACCTGCGGCAGATCGTCGAGGGCATCACGATCCGGATTCCCGTGACGCTCACGGAATACTATCCCGGCAAAGGATTCAGCGACGACCAGTACCAGATCGTCATCAGCCTGAGCCTGCTCAAGAACGGAGGACTGAAACTCGACATCTAAACCGCACTCCATCATGAAAAAAATATACACCCTCATCGCGGCGGCGCTTCTGGCGACCGGCGCCGCAGCCCAGAACCCCACGGCCTATTTCATGGAGGGTTCGACCTTCCGCAGCCAGTTCAACCCGGCTTTCGCGCCGCTGCGCGGCTACGTCAACATCCCGGCCATCGGCGGCGTGAACATCAACGTGGGCGGCAACATCGCCGTGGACAACATCCTCTTCTCCCGCGACGGCAAGCTGGTGACGCTGCTCGACAGCTCCGTGTCGGCCGCCGATGCACTCTCGGGCCTCAAGCAGAACAACCTGCCGGGCATGGACTTCCGCATGAACGTCATCGGATTCGGCGCCTTTACCAAAAACCACAAGAATTTCTGGTCGTTCGACCTCAACGTGCGGGTCAACGAAGACGCCAACCTGCCCTACTCGCTCTTCGAATTCATCAAACTCGGCAAGGAGGGCCAGATCCGCAACTTCGGCACCTCGACGGACTCCTACCTCGAGGCGGCTTTCAGCTACTCGTTCCCGCTGATGGACGACCGCCTCTACATCGGCATCCGCGGTAAGTTCCTCGCCGGACTCGCCCGTGCGCAGGTCACCTACGACCGCTTCGACATCTCGCTCCGCGAAGACCGCTGGGCCGTTCTCACCCAAGGCACGCTGGACCTCACGGCCGCCGGGGCCAAAGTCGAAACGGACCCCGACAGCGAGACCTTCGAGATCGGCGATCTCGACTTCAAACCCACCAAACCCGCAGGATACGGCTTCGCCCTCGATCTGGGCGCCACGTACGACATCCTGCCCAACCTGCAAGCGTCGCTGGCCGTGACCGACCTGGGATTCATCAGCTGGAGCAAGAAAAACTCCGTCATGGGCGTCTCGACGCAGGAGACGGAATTCACGGGCGCCACGGTTCCGGAAAACGCCTCGGAGCCGGTTCCGGATTTCGACCTCGAAATGCTGAAATTCAACCAGGTCGACGGGCGCAGCACGACCAAGATGCTCCGCGCGTCGGTCAACGCCGGACTCGAATACGAAGTGTGGCGCCACAAAATCGGCATCGGCCTGCTCTACACGGCCCGCGTCTGGGAATACAAGACCATGCACAACATCACCGGATCGGTCAATTTCCACCCCGTGCGCTGGTTCACGGTGTCGGGAAGCTATTCGGTGATCGACAACCGCGGCGGAGCCGTCGGCCTGGCGCTGAACCTCTGCCCCAACTGGATCAATTTCTATCTGGCAACCGACGTGCTGACTTCGAAGCACACGCCGCAGTGGGTCCCCATCAAGCAGAGTTCGATGAACGTAACGCTCGGCCTGGGCATCCCCATCGGCAAGCGGAGCCACCGTATCGCGGCCTACGTCCGCGAAGGCGACAGACGCTGACCCCACCCCGCAAACAAGCAAATTCCCGGCTCGATGAGCCGGGAATTTGCTTTGCGAATGCGTCCCGCAGGCCGGACCGGGCACCCGGACAGGCGGCCGCAGCGCGAAAAAAAACGGATTTGCCACGCGAAAAAGGCCCGCCCCTTCGGAATTTTGGACGCACCCATATCACTTTCGGGCAAAGCGATTGCAAATCCGGAAACTTTCTCTATCTTTGCCCCGTAAGGAATCCGGAAATGTTTTCCGCCATCTCCTTCATCCTCGAATACATTGCGACGGCCCTAAAATCTGTGTGAAGTTGCGTCACTACTTTTGAATTCTTCAAAAACGGGCCGTCGCAATCTTTTCTTCGCTTTCAGCAAAAACCATACCGTTTTCACCGTCGGTTTCCAGCCGCTCCAGCGCCGCGCGCGTCGCCGCACGCCCCGCCTCGAGAATCTCCTCCGAACGGTAGAACTCGAACATGCCGTAGCTGTCGGCGGGCAGCCCGACCATGATGTCGGGTTTGTACAGACGGCACATCAGCTGCGTGATGCGCTGCTGCATGATCTGCGACGAAGCGATCAGCACCTTGTAATAATTCAGCGACGCATTGGCCCGGCGGACGGAATCGGCCCCGAACCGGGCGCTGACGTCCACGGCGACCAGCAGGTCGCCCTCCTCGCGCCGCACGCGGTTCAGCGGCAGCGGGTTGACCGTGCCGCCGTCGACCAGCACCCGGCCGTCGCGGTGCACGGGCCTGAAAACCGAAGGAATCGAGATCGAAGCCCTGATGGCGTCGTACAATCCCCCGCTGTCGAGCACCACTTCGTCGCCCGTCAGCAGGTCGGCCGCCACGGCGGCGAAAGGCACGGGCATCCGCTCGATCTGCACGTCGGGGACCAACTCCTTCATCGCCTCCATCACCCGGTCTCCCTTGACCAGCCCTTCGGTGCTCAACGCGAAATCGACCAGGCTGAAAACCTTGTATTTATCGAGTGCTCGCATCCACTCCTTGAACGGTTCGAGGTACCCCGAGGCATACACGCCCCCGACCAGCGCACCCATCGAGGTCCCCGCCACGGCGCTGATCTCGAATCCCTGCCTCTCCAACTCTTCGATGGCCCCGATATGGGCCACGCCCCGTGCGCCGCCGCCTGCCAGCACCAGCGCCACTCTTCTCTTTTTCATATATTCCCTCCATTAATGCGGACCCGGACCTTGTTCCACGCATGGGTCCCGAAAAGACAACTTGCACGCATCGTGCCGCACATCTCGCGCAAACGCGACATCGGCGCGACGAACCCCAGCTCCGAGGCGTCGACCCACGGACGCACCGAAGGGTCGAACAACGCCAGGAAGACGCTGCGTCCGCCCCGGCGGTTCTCCCGCACGGCCTGCGTCACGACGGCGCTGCATCCCGACCCGAAGGGCGCGCACACGGCATCGTCGGCATTGTTGTCGTAAACGGCCCACGACACCAGTCCCGACAATATGTCGGGCGTGGCGAAAAACAGCGCCCCGTCGGCCGTACCGAAAGCCTCCGCGGCCTGCGGCGTATCAATGCGCGCAAAATTGAGCCACGCACCGGAGGCCTCCGGCACGCCGAGCCGCCCGATGAACTCCAGCACCATTTCGGGCGTCTGCTTGTAGTGCTCCTTCTGCGACACGAAGGCCGGCACGAAGGGCGGCATCGGTGCAAAGCCGGTGTAGAACTTCCCGCCCCCGCAGCCGATATTGGCGGCATTGAGGCTCACCGCCGACCCCTCGCGGGCTTCGGCCAGCGCCTTGAAAAAACATCCTTCGACTTTGGGCACGGCACGCACCGGCCCGTCCGAATACCAGAACAGCAACGGCAGTCCCGCGGCGGGTCTGAACGCCTCGCCATAGGCGGAGGCAAACTCTTTCGCATCCATCATTCAATCCGTTATTATGTAATCCATCGCCACGTCGTGCGGCTCCGCAGGCAGCTCCCCGACCAGTTGGTGGGCAAAGCACACGCCGACTTTCACGGCGTGCACGTCCGGCCGGGAGAGGTATTTGTCGTAGTAACCCCGGCCGCGGCCGCAACGGGCGCCCGCGGCGGTGAACGCCGTGCCGGGAACGATCACGAGGTCGATCTCCGACGGGTCGCACGTCTGCGCCTCGGGTCCCGGCTCGGCGATGCCGAAAGCCCCCGGACGCAGCGTCTGCGGGTCGTATTCGCAGAATCGCATCACATCCCCTTCGACGCGCGGAACCACGATGCGTTTCACGGCGCTCCACCGCGCCAGCGTCTCCGCCGTGTCCGGCTCGTCGGGAAGCGAGCAGAAAACACCCACCGTCCGGGCCGCGCCGAAAGCCTCCAGCCGCCCGGCCCGGCCGAATATCCGGCGCGAGGCTTCGGCGCGCTCCGCAGCGTCCATTCCGAGGTTCCGCCGGCGCATCGCGGCGCGCAGTTCTTTTTTGGTCATAAAACCCTCCTTTCAGGCATAAAATTCCCGTCCGTTTCTATTGTTATTCCGCAAACAATGGCTATCTTTGCGTGCGTAAAATAAAAGCACCGGAACACAAATCATTAACAAATATAACAAATTAAAATCATTATGAGCTGTTTTCTATCTAATTCCTCGCTTGGCAAGAAGTTAGTAATGAGCGTGACGGGCATGTTCCTCGTGCTCTTCATCCTCTTCCACATGTCGATGAACATCACGGCGATCATCTCGCCCGAAGCGTACAACATGATTTGCGAACTGCTGGGCGCAAACTGGTACGCGCTGGCCGGAACGGCCGTTCTGGCGCTGGGCGTCTTCGTCCACTTCCTCTACGCCGTCATCCTCACGCTGAACAACTACAAGGCGCGCGGCTCGCAGCGTTACGCCGTGACGGTGCAGGAGCCGGGCGTGGCATGGGCTTCGAAAAACATGCTCGTACTGGGCTTCATCATCCTGGGCGGACTCCTGATCCACCTGTTCAACTTCTGGTCGAAGATGCAGCTCGTGGAGATTCTGGGCGGACACGAGAACTCGCTGGGACTCGACCCCGCGGACGGAGCTTCGCTGATCGCCTACACCTTCTCGCAGTGGTACTACGTGGTGATCTACCTCG
>OOAO01002935.1_pt1 | contig 10113 bp, 6 predicted proteins | sample 1671821 | NCBI WGS metagenome assembly OOAO01 (sample SAMN06348196, study PRJEB24527) | human gut metagenome | biome: human gut; feature: ankylosing spondylitis patient; material: feces | host: Homo sapiens | place: China | collected 2015-10 | reverse complement strand
AATACCGGAAAACAACGGTTGTGTTGTTCCCCCGGTCAAATATGATTTCTTAACCCGGTTATTACAGACAGGATTCCTGTCAACAGATAGTTACTATATCCCGAAAGTCAAATTCACATCCATACACAGGTATTACCCAAAGATGTGTGTACGGACAATTAAATAAACAAGCCGAGCGTTCAAATAGTTCATCACATTATTTTCGATGAACACGCCGCATGTACATAAACTGCCACAAGAAAGCCGGCATCACCCCACTCAAATACTGTCGCTCTTCCACCTGTGAAGTTTAAGGTCGACACAACCGTTTTTTCGGAATGAAACACCTTCATCGGACAGCAGTTGCCGCTGTTCATCCCATCCGGGCACCAATCGCCCTATGGCATTGACTACCCGATGACAAGGAAGGCTTAAACCGGCAGGTACCTGCTTCAATGCACGCCCCACCATACGTGAATATTGCGGCATCCCGAGCAAAGCGGCAATATCACCATAAGTAACAACGCTACCGACAGGAATTTCACGCACGACACTGTATACTTCATTGCAGAAAGTTTCGGACAAATTAGATTTATTTTCTTTATAATCTTTCATGGGTGTATCGCTTTTATGCAGCAGGTTCTTTTATAATCCGCTTCTTTTTAAAAACTCCGTCGGGCTTTCACCGAACTGTTCTTTGTAGCATTTCGTAAAGTAGGAAGGTGACGTAAAACCCACTTCATATCCAACCTCTGCTATCGTCATGTCCGAAGAGGCCAGCAGCGAAGCCGCTTTCTTAAGCCGTGCCATGCGAAGCAGTTCGTTCGGCGCAAAATTGGTGAGCGACTTGATCTTCCGGTAGAGCTGAACACGGCTCAGCCCCATCTCCTTGCCCAAATCTTCCACATTCAGTTCCGAATCACCCATCTTTGCTTCAATCAGCGACTTGAACCGTTCGACAAAATCTTTATCCATATCGCAGATATCCTCTTTGGCCAATGTCTGCCGGTCGCCAAAGAACTGCTTCATGCGCCGTCGCGACTCAATCAGATTGCGGATACGGGTCAGCAGCAACTGCGAACTGAAAGGCTTGGAAATATAAGAATCGGCTCCTCCGGCATATCCCTGAATACGCTGCTCGTCAAGCGAACAAGCTGTCAGCAGGATCACGGGAATGTGGCAGGTCTGCAATTCCCCCTTTAACCGCTGACAACATTCGATACCATCAATCCCCGGCATCATCACATCGGAGATGATGACATCGGGAACGTACTTCATCGCTTTACGGATTCCTTCGGTCCCGTCCGCAGCTTCGATGACGGAGTACTCCGAATTGAGCAATGTGTGCACATAAGCACGGATGTCAGCATTGTCGTCGATCACAAGTACAGAAGGTTTGGACGGATCATTGAAGTTCTCCGCTTCATCCTCCCGGAGCAGGTTATCCACCCGGTCCGGAGCAGATGCCTCCACCGGAGCAGATGCCACGCCGGTCTCCGCTTCGCATGTCCGCACCGGCAAATCGACGGTAAAGACAGTTCCCTGCCGTTCGTCGCTCTCCACTTCGATGATTCCGCCATGTATCTCTACAAACGCTTTTACCAGTGCCAGCCCGATACCGGAACCGGTATGATGCCTGTCGATCTTATAGAAACGGTCGAAGATGCTGCGGATATGTTCTGCCGAAATCAGACTCCCGGTATTGGCCACCGTAAAACGGAAGAAAGGAGTGCCCTCTTTCTGCAAAGCCGAAAGCCGGACAATGACTTTACCATTCTCGGGGGTGAACTTGAACGCATTACCCAACAGATTGAAGTAGATACGCTCCATCTTCTCAGCATCCGCCAGAGTGTGGTAATCGGCACCGGGCATGCTGTCGAACGAAAAATGGATATGCTTCCGCCGGGCGGCTGCCTGAAACGAATCGTTCCACTCTCCGAAGCACTGCAACAGATTGAGCAGGACCGGGGTAAACTCCATCTTTCCCGTCTCGTATTTGCGAAAATCGAGTATCTGATTGACCAAACGCAACAGGATCTGCACGTTGCGCTGCACCAGCAACAACATCCTGCGCCGGTCACCCTCCAATGACGGGTCGGCCAACAACTGCTCCACCGGATCGGCAACCAGAGTGAGAGGGGTGCGGAAGTCATGTGAAATGTTGGTAAAGAAAACCAGTTTGGCATGTGTGGCTTCCTCCAGTTGATGGGAAAGTTCTATCAGTTGGTCTCTCTGCTCTTCCAGTTGCTCCTTCTGGCGGGAAAGTTCCCGGTACAGGCGATTCTTGGAACGGAGAGATTTATACACGACAATCAACAATCCGACGATCAACAACAGGATGACAAAGCCCCCATACAGCACCACCTGCTGCGTGGCCACCCGCGAAAGATACGTCCCTACCCGGCTGTTGAGCGTCTCGATTTTTCCATCCAACTCGCTGATATGGGCTGTCTGCAATTCCATCACGTGCGCATTTACCGCGTCGACTACTGCTGTCTTCAGTTTTGTCTCCCGTTTAAAAGGTTTCTTTTGCAGAATATCCATCGCCAGCTGAACCACCTTGTCTCCTTCGGTGGGATAAATGAAGGTAGCATCCAGCACGCTGTCCAGTACCAGTTCCACTCCGTTACCCTTGCCGGGCAGAGCATCGATACCTACAAACAGCATCTCCTCCTCACGTCCCAGATGTCTGGCAGCCTGATAAGCACCGGCGGCCATACGGTCGTTCATCCCATACACGGCATCAATCTCCGGAAAACACTGCAAGAGGGAATCCATCTTTATTTCGGCAGGCTGCCTCAACCAACCCGCATCCTCCCGGGCAAGCAAGGTGATGCCCGGATACCGGCTGATGGCACTCATAAAGCCTTGGTGACGTTCGATGGCAGGAGTGGAACCGACAAGTCCGCTCAGTTCGACTACTTTTCCGCGCCCCTTCAGGCGATGGGCTATGTAATTGCCGACGGCTTTGCCCAACTCGTAATTGTCGGCTCCGATGTATGCGGTATATTTATCGGAAAGTATCCTGCGATCCACCATAATCACCGGAATACCTCTATCGAAGGCCTCCTCCACAACGGGAGTGAGAGCCATTCCCTCGTTGGCAGCCACAATAAGCAAGTCTACCTTCTGCCGGATGAAGTGACGTATATCTTCTATCTGTCGCCGGCTGTCGTCATTCGCCGTACGCGTCTCTACCTCTACGCCTCCGTAAAATAAGGCTTCGCGCTGTATCTCGTCATTCATCTTATGCCGCCAGGTATCATCGCTGCATTGCGACACGCCGATGACGTACCGGGGAGCATCATGGCTACACGAGACAAGCAGTCCCGACAAAACCAGCCCAAGTAAGAAAAGTACACGTTTCATGGTTGGTTATTACATAAAAGGTTCCGGAGGCAAATATAACAATTTCCCTCCGAAATCTTCCATCCGATTGGTTTAAAACCAAGACGGATGTGTGTCAAAACTCACCACAGAGGACACAGAGTAACACAGAGATGATTTTAAATTGTTGGTTATTAATAAAAAGACTCTGTGATACTCTGTGGTGAAAAGAGTTATGACACATCCCCACGACTCTATCAACCAATCAATAACCCTATATAAACCAACACATTAATCATCTAAACGATTTCTCAGAGCATCCGGTAGTACAGGCATCGCACCGCTTTGTGTACACACGTAAGCCGACACTTCCACTGCCAGTTTGTGTGCCTCGGGTATACTCTTTCCTTTCAGAACAGATGAGCAGAAAGCTGCCGTGAACGAGTCACCTGCCCCCACGGTATCGGCAACCGGCACTTTCGGGGTTTCCTGGAAAGAGACCGCACCGGGGGTAAATACATAACTACCGTTCGTACCGCATGTAAGGATCAGCATCTTCAGATTGTACTTGGCCAACAGAATCCAGCATTTATCCTGAAGGTCGATGCCCGGATAGCCGAACATACGGCTGATGGTAACCAGCTCCTCATCGTTAATCTTCAGCACGTTACACTTCAAGAAAGATTCGCGCAACACTTCCCTGGTATAGAAACTCTGGCGGAGATTGATATCGAATATTTTCAACTGTCCATCCATGTCGGGCATGGTGTCGAGGAAGCGGTTGATGGTGGCGCGGCTCACCTCGTTGCGCTGTGCCAGCGAACCGAAACATACGGCCCGCGTGTTCAGTGCCAAACGCTTCAAATCGTCCGTGAAGGGGATATTGTCCCACGCTACGCCTTCCTTAATATCATAACACGGCACTCCTTCACCGTCAAGAGTCACCTGCACGGTTCCTGTCGGATAATTGACCCGCTCAAGCTGGTGCTTCAACTGTTTTTCCCGGAATACTTCCAGAATTTCATCCCCCAGCTCGTCGTTTCCCACCGCACTGACCACACGGCTGTCAAAGCCAAACTGCGACACATGATAAGCAAAATTAGCCGGGGCTCCCCCGATTTTCTTTCCTTCGGGCAGCACATCCCAAAGTGCTTCGCCCATTCCTACGATTATATTGTTCATGGCATGAATTGGGAAGCCTCACCTCAGGAAGGTGTGTCGGAACTCGTATTCACCATAGATTACACAGATAAATATCCATTAGCTATCAACAGATTAAGTTCTCTCTGTGGAACTCTGTGCTACTCTGTGGTGAATTATAACACACCCTCAAGGTTACCGCTTCATTATGGTTATTAAATAAATTACTTTCTGATTCTCAATGTATAGAACATCAGATAGAGTACCCCGACCGTCATCACGGCCACGGCTCCGCTCTGTCCCACTGCATCCGAAGCTACTCCCATTGCCAGCGGGAAGATGGTTCCTCCGAAAAGTCCCATAATCATCAGTCCGGAAACCTCGTTCTTCTTGCCCGGCATATAAAGTAATGCCTGCGAGAAGATGATAGGAAATACATTGGAATTTCCAAACCCGATCAGGGCGATACAAACGTAAATCATCGTCTGATCCTGGAAAATAAACAACCCTGCCATAGCCGCCAGCATACACAACACGCTGATGGCGAAGAAGGTTTTGGCTGCCATCTTCTGCAAAACAAATGCCCCCAGAAAACAACCTGCCGTACGGAAGATGAAGTAGAGACTGGTTGCAAACCCGGCATCTGCCAGAGTCATGCCCAGACGTTCCATCAAAATCTTCGGTGCTGTGGTATTGGTGCCGACATCGATCCCGACATGGCACATAATGCCCAGAAACGAGAGCAGGATGAAAGGTTTGCCCAGCAAAGCCAGACACTGCCCGAAAGTGGAGGGCTTACCCTCTTCAGGCTCCTCGGTGATCTGCGTGGCATTGAGCATCAGGATGGCAGCGACTGCCACCACCATGTAGATGGGGAACAGTACCCGCCAGCCCAGATCGAAGGTAGGGATAGCCTGCGTAGCTCCCCACATAGCGATGTAAGGGGCAAGGAAAGAGGCAATGGCCTTTACGAACTGCCCGAAAGTAAGGGTGCTTGCCAGGCGTTCACCGCTCACGATGTTGGAAAGCAGCGGATTGAGTGATGTCTGCATCAGTGCGTTGCCGATTCCGAGCAACGAGAAAGAGACCAACATCAGCAGATAGCTGTCGCCAAAGACAGGTAGCAGCAACGATGCAAAAGTGATCAGCAGACTGAGCAACACGGTCTTTTTACGCCCGATGCGGTTCATCAACATTCCCGTAGGCACCGAGAAAATCAGAAACCAGAAGAACACGAGCGACGGAAAGATATTTGCCTGTGAATCCGTCAGTCCTAAATCTGCTTTCACATAGTTGGAGGCAATGCCCACCAAGTCTACGAATCCCATGGCGAAGAAGCAGAGCATCACCGGGATAAGTTTCATGTAAGAGTTGTTTTTGGTATTTTCCATGATATGTTAATTTAAAAAAAGCAGATTTAAGCTACAGCCTGTACACCTTGCACTGGCTGACCTTGAAAGCTCCCCCACGGCTATAGAAACTCATCTGGTTATAGGGAGTTGTGGGGAATATCAGGTTTGTCATGGCAATCTTTCCACCGTTCAGAAAGATTTCCACCGAACATTTATCAACAAAGATATCCAGTTTATAGCTGTCGGCCTTCTTCACCGGAGCCCAGGTACCCAAGGCAAAATCGTCCACATAGTTGATGGAGTTCTGCTTCCGGCGGTCGTGTGCCTCGATGGCATGAGGGGCGCTGTCCTTTCCGAAATCTACAATGCCGCTCTTAGTGCGGTCCATCACCAGTTTCTTCTCCGGAAGGCTGATATAGATATCTACATTCTCCCCTTTCTCATTGAACAGTTTCAGTCCCATGATTTCCGCCGAACCGGCAGCCAATTCCAGCTCTATCTCGTAAGCTCCCCGGTTATCGGCCAGCAGTGAATCCACATGATAGGCGTCCGCCACCTCAAAGGCCGGGATCTCCCGCGACTCCTTACGCAGCGACTTCGTCTCTTCCACCGGAGCGGCAGCCATATAGATATCTCCATCCTGAGTATAAAGGCTCAGTTCGCGAGGCAACGCATTGGCACTACGGAACTGGCGGGTAGGCACAATATTGGCATACTGCCAGTTGCTCATCCAAGGCACGGCAATCGTACGGTCACCCGTATTTGAGAAGCAGACAGTCGCATAGTGATCTTTTCCCCAGTCGAGCCACTTCACCGTTTCCGGCTTATTGTCGCAAACAAATTTCTCGCCGTCAAAATCACCGATAAAGTACTGAGTGGCACTTCCACCGAAGTAGCATCCCGGATTCACGTTGACTATCAACGCCCATTTCTTATGATTCGGATCACCGTCCACCGGAAGTTCCACCATATCGGGACACTCGAACTGACTGGGCTGAACACCGTAGCCTTCGCCCCAACCGCTCATATACGTCCAGTCCTTCAAGTTCGGTGACGAATAGAAACGCATCTCTTTATCGGCCGATACCACCATCACCCACTTCTGATCCGGAGCATACCAGAACACTTTCGGATCGCGGAAGTCCTTCAATCCGTCAAACGGAGTCAGGATGGGGTTCTTTTCATATTTGGTAAACGTACGACCGTTATCGGTGCTGTAAGCCATACACTGTATCTGTCCGTTCTTGTCACTGGCCGAGGTATAGAAAGAAACGATGGTACCTGCGCCGTAACCGGCTGTATTGGCATCGTCCACCACCGAACTTCCGGAAAAGATATGCCCCAACGTATCGCGGGCAAGCGCCGGTTCCAGATGTTCCCAGTGTACCAGATCCTTACTTACCGAATGCCCCCAGTGCATGTTGCCCCACATAGAGCCGTAAGGGTTATACTGATAGAACAGATGATATTCGCCATCCTTGTATACCAGCCCGTTGGCATCATTCATCCATCCGTAAAGCGGAGTATGATGATAGACAGGACGGTATTTGTCCGTATTGGCGGTATCAAACGTATCCGAGAGTTTGAGCTCTTTCCAGCACAAGGCATCTTTCGGTAAGTGGCGGATGCGCACAGCTACTTTTTTCTCTCCTTCAGGTAAGGCGTAAGGGACGAAATAGTCCACCTTCGCCCTCGACAGGCGCACGTCCATCTCTACCGGAACCGAATCTGACGCAATGCAAACCTGCGCTTCGGGAGTCTGTTCTTCGATGGGCAAAAGTAAATATCGGGTAGGATTTGTAATATGAATTACGGTAAGGCTGTCGCCTTCTTGTTCAAATGTCATTTCAGATTGTGAGCTCTGGCAAGACGAAATTCCGAGTAAAACAGCCAAAGCGCCGATCACTCTTCTACTTACATTCATAAAAGTTGTTTTCATGATAACAGGATGTTTTTTATTAGTAATGCAATAGCTGTGTTTACGATGGCAAAGATAGCGGAGTTATCTGCCACCGGCTATTATTTTTGTTTCAAATAGTATAACGATTGATACCAAACCGCGTCAGAAACGAATGCTGGCAGCAAATTCCACGGTAAACGGACGAATATAGCTGCCTGCCATCCAATGACCGTTATAGGATGCCGCGTCTTTTTTGTCCACCAGTTCGGCACCGGCAATACTTCCTTTGGCTCCGGTCTGATTGAGGAAATTAACGACTGTGGCACTCAATGCAAGATGTCTGTTCACCGTCCAGTTGACACCACCGAAAGTTTCCCAACGCCCGTTGAAGTAGTAAGCATTTTTAATGTTAGCGTACGTCTTGCTGAAATAGCGGAAGCTGGCCCAGACTCTGAGGTCGTTCGTAATGTTGTAGCTGGGATCGAGTTCGACAAGCACTTTCGGAATCTCCGTCACAATATTTCCCGTGGCATTGATTTCACCTATCGTACCGTCCTTGAAAGTCACACTCGTTTCATATTTCTTGTAAGTCGGGCTTTGGTAGGTAAACAGGAAATGGAAGTTGAAGCCTTTGAACGGTTTGATCACTGCATCCGTCGTCCAGCCGATGGTCTTGATGTCATAACTCAACGGAGCGGCAAGAATCTCGGTCCGGTCATTCGGATTAATCAGATTGAGCGTCGAGTTATTGTTTGTTTTCGAAATGTAGGAAAACAGAGAAGTCAGGCTAATCCAGTTCGTGTTATAATAGACCCCGGCACGTCCCAGGGGAACGGATATTTTATCGGTATTGGGCATTGTGGCAGGTGCAAAGTTCGACAAACCGGGACGTTGTGTATTGTAAGTAAAGTCGGCGGTGAAACCGAACTCCCGGGTCAGTTTATAGGTAGCGGCGGCAGTGAATGCCATGTTCATCCAGTCGTAATCGAAAGGGCGGGGTGTAATCCTGACTCCTTTATCGGATACGGCGCCCAGATAATAATCTGCGAAACGGCCTACGGCATTTCCTTCTGCGTCATACACAGCCGCATTCTCTCCTTCCAGATGCTGCCATTCCAGACGTGCACCATAATATACATTCCATTGGGGAGAAATATCCCAGTCGTGGGTGGCATAAACAGCTAACTTGTTTTCGTGCCCTTTGTAGTATTCCGAAGCATTTTTATTGAAATCGTAGTACACGCCGTCCGTATTCCCCTCACGCACCAGACGCTCGGGATACTCTTCTACCGTATGGTCGTACATGGTTGTGTTCGAAGCATAATCCACTTTGTAGTGCCATTCGTTCACACCGAGCCTCCAGGTCATATTGCGATATTGGCGTGAAAGTTCGGAAGTGGCGAAGAACTCGTCAATCGTCCCCCGGTTAAAGCAAGACATGCGACTTTGCACATACCCTTCATACGGTTTCAACGTACCGTCCGTTCCTTTCAGAAAATAGCCGGCGGAGGCATCCTTCTGTTCCATGGCCATCGGGGTCTGATAGACATACGAACCCAAGGCATGATCATACTTCAGGTTAACCTTCCAGTTCAGACCGTTGTCCCAAGTATAGGTATTGAGCAAAGTCAACTGGTTTCCTTTATTCAGAGTGGCATCATAAAGATTGGTCTTTTTCAGCTCCCGCAGCAGGAGCTTCATCTCCTGCCGCTTGCTCTCGCCCACACCGTCGGCCGCACCGTCCCGCTCCTCTGTGAAGCGGCAGGCGCACTGGAGAAACCGCAACCCATTGTAGTTCTTCCAGGCAATGATGGCGTCCTCATGGACACAATACAGCGGACGGATCAATTCCATGCCTGGGAAATTTCTGCTGCGGAGCTTGGGGGGCATGGTCTGGAGCTGGGCACCGTAAAACAGGCCCAGCAGCGTGGTCTCCAGCACGTCGGAGAGATGGTGCCCCAGGGCGATCTTGTTGCAGCCCAGCTCCTGAGCCTTGCTGTACAGAAAGCCCCGGCGCATCCGGGCGCATAAGTAGCAGGGGTTCTTCTCCACCTGATAGGCAACGTCGAAAATATCGCTCCGGAACACGGTGATGGGGATGCCCAGGCGGGCAGCGTTCTCCTCGATCAGCGCCCGGTTGGCCGGGGCGTAGCCCGGATCCATCACCAGAAAAACCAGCTCAAAGGGCTGTTCTGTGTGGCGCTGGAGCTCCTGCATCAGCTTGGCCAGCACCATGGAGTCCTTTCCGCCGGAAATGCACACGGCGATTTTATCGCCGGGAGACACCAGCTCATACCGCTTTACCGCAGCGATAAACGGATTCCAAATAGATTTTCGATAGGTTTTAATGAGACTGCGCTCTGCAATCTCCTGCGGTGTCAATTCCCGGGACATAGCTCCTCCTGTGCGTTGTTT
>OOAO01002933.1_pt1 | contig 10123 bp, 6 predicted proteins | sample 1671821 | NCBI WGS metagenome assembly OOAO01 (sample SAMN06348196, study PRJEB24527) | human gut metagenome | biome: human gut; feature: ankylosing spondylitis patient; material: feces | host: Homo sapiens | place: China | collected 2015-10 | reverse complement strand
GAGCAGAAAAAAAGTGAAACAACTGCCATATAAACCAGATATCCGGTGAATATCACGCAGAGGCATCAAGTATATAAAAGCAGGATGTTGTAAAATAGTTCCTTACATAGGGTATGTTTGCAATAAAAGGAGAAAGCACACAAGGGCGTAACCGAAATTTCACTTCATAATGTGGATTAATAAACCAGAACTTACGTTGGCGAATGGAATACCCTGTTTTACGAGCCAGACGCTCGAACATTTCAATGGTGGTACGACAGGATTTAATGTCAAGCAACTCAGCAATGCAGACTTCACTCTCCCCACAGATTTTCAACACACTGCGATAAAGAGGACGCGGTAATAAATGCAGAAATGGCCAGTGAGAAGCTACTTTACTATGGCAGATCTGTTGATGCCCTCCGAAGGGCATTTGCCAGGCAGGAAAAGCAATGAAGATCATTCCGTTAGGCGATAGATATTTTTTTAAGTTGCGCAGAAATTGCTCCTTGTTGTCGATATGTTCTATTACATCATGTATGAGAATAAGCGGGAAATGTTTCTGTAGATCTTTTAATAAGAAGATATCAGAAGCGATGAAAGTTCCTTTTTGCCTTTTAGTGATGAAGAAGTTTTGTGCCTGTTCAATTCGGGATGCGGCAATATCAATTCCAATGACATCACAACCTAGCTCGGCAAAGGGAAGCAGATTCCCTCCTTCGCCACACCCTACTTCCAATACTTTGTTTGGCAGATTTCCAGTATATTCTTTAATATAAGGAATATAATAATTTCTCGTAGTCTGAGCTTGTTCCTCAAAATAACGTTCACGGTTTGTATGTCGTTTCTGCATCTGATTTGTCTATTGTTTCTAACTGTTCTATAGTTATGATAAACTATCAGCCGGAAGACTGCATGGAGAATGAATTTTTTACCAAGAGAAACGAATGCCTACAGGAACAGAGAACGTAACCGGATGTTCTTTTCGGATTGTGCGCAATGAACTTCCATCGGGAATATAGTAATTAATGGTTGGCTCTATATAGATGCTGGTGTGAGGTGTAAAGTGGTATTGTACACCTGTACTCGCATTGATTGACCATTGCAAAGGTACATCTAATGACTGGTAACCCAAATTAATGGGGACACTATCTGTGACATGAGAAGTATGCAGAGTTCCTTTTATCGGGATTTCCATTTGTAAACCGGCTGTTGAGTAAAATGAGAATTGTTTATAATTCCCAAAACGGTAGGAAATACGGAGAGGAATACCTATGTAATGGAGCTTCTGGGTTTTCTGAATCCGATATTCCTTTCCTGTGGTGAACTCTGATTTTAAATAAATATATTGTAATCCGGTTTCTATACTCCAGTGGTTATTCAACTTTTTGTTCAATGCTAGTCCGATAGTGATGGGGCTATTATGGTGTTGATGTTCTATAATTCTTCCACTGTTGTTCTTGGCAATTGTCATTAGCGTAAGCGAGTCTCCTAAGGTTCCTTCCTGATTGCGGGTGTTTAAATAGTCATAATATTCTTCCCAAGTATTGACTTGCTGGGGGAGACCGCTTTCCAAACCGTCAGAGTGTGGTGTTGTCATCAACTTGTATAGGTTTTGTGCCAGTTGTGGTCCGACTGACCCTGCCAACATCATTTTCCATTTCCCTATTTTCTTTTTGGGGAGTGAAGTGAATTCTTGGCTTGAATATGAGAATGTAATAATTTTCTCTGCATGCTCCCATGTAAAAGATGGTTTGGCAACAGGCTGTTTCTCTACTGAGTCTTTTATTTCAGAAGTGGTAGATAATCCTGTTGCACTTGTGTCTAATGCTAACCGGGGGAGGTTTGCTAAAGTAGTATTAAAAGGGGGGTCTTCTTTGTAGTGAGAGATATGTCCGGAAGAGGTAATGCTCTCATTTTCTTCTTTCTTATCTAATTTCACTTTCCGAATGACATTGTTAGACCAATGATTATCTTTAGTCTCTTTTCTTTTCCAGTATAGATAGTCGTGTATCGTTGGGAAAAAAAATAAAATCACTAGTATAAGAATCAGCCTGTAATCAGAAATCATCTTTTTAAGTAAGACTTTTGCCCTGAATAATTGAGAAGAGGAGGAGTGGGGAGCTATATTCAACAGTTTACCTATTTCCTTGTGAGATAATCCTTCCAATACAGCTAACTTGAAGATTTTGCTGTATCCTTCTGGCAATTTCTCTACCATTTCTGTTATTTTATCATAAGGAATAGAATCAGATGATAGCGAATTGTCAATAGGCTCCTCGTTTTCAGGGATATCAGATAAGGGAATTGCAGAGTTTGTACTCTTTTGGTTGAGATACCTTAATGAAATATTCTTCATAATTATTCCCATCCAGCTTTCCAGTTTTTCGGGGGTACGTAATGTCTCAATCGAAGTGAAAATGACAATGAATCCGTCGTGTAGGAGATCTTGTGCGATTTGTTTATCAGGTATATAATGAAGGCATATTCTCATCATCTTTTTCGAATAGGTTTTATAAAGTAGACTTAATGCCTGCTCATTCCCTTTTTTACATAAATCTACAAGTTCTTTTATATCCATGTGCGTGTATTATTTTAATATGATGAATAGAAACCGAAAAGACTGCATGCTTTTTCGGTTTTTAACATCTTGTTTTTTGCGGATATGAAGAAACTTTTTGTTGATAAATTGAACTTGAATCCATAAAACTTTGACGAACTTTCAATTATTATGCAATCTTTGTGCTCTATACATTTTTTATTTCCCGACAAACTGCTAACTTTATCATCATTATTATAATGACATGTGAATAGTCGGTTGTACCATTATTTAAATCTCGTTTATGGGTAAATACAAATTTATAGAAGAAAGAGTGGAAACAATGTCTTCGTCGGAGCTTAAGATATTCTTGAATATACTGAAGAGCAGATCTAAGGAATTGATGTCAACTCTGGAGTCAGTAAGGGGAATAAAAGATTTGGAGGCTGTTTGTAAATCAACTCAGAAACTAAACAATCGTGTTTCTGAGTTTGACGGAGGATCTTTTCTTATATTAGTGGTTGGATCCGTGAAATCGGGAAAATCTACTTTAGTAAATCTCATAGCACATGCTCACGTCAGCCCCACTCATTTCTTGGAGTGTACGGTGCGTCCGTCCATTATTTCAAAAGGACAGGAGGAATCCATTACCCGTATTTTTTCTGTTGCTGATAAAGCCAGAAAGGTAGAACAGTTTGATTCGGTCATTGATAGCCTGCGCGGATTTGAAAAACTGGAAAACATTTCCGAGATAAGCATTGAAAAGAAAGAATTGAATGATGCTAATCTGGAGGAGTGTGTTTCGTTAGCTTTGGAAGAAAGCGTGATAAATACAGATCATACGCTGGTGACATCCATAACAACTTCCGGTGGGGAGCTTTTGAAAGATAATATATTTCTGGTGGATATGCCCGGGCTGGATGGCGGGTATGTGAATTTGGATAATCCTATTTATGAAACGATCTCTCAAAGGGCAGATTTCGTGATATTTGTGCAAAGTTCAAATTCTGCTATATCGAAGGTTTCCAATCGTTTTCTGAAGTTGCTGCAGGAGAATAATCCGAAAGTTCCGGTTTGTCTTCTACATAATGTGTTTGAAGCGGCTTACTGGCATTCGGAAGAGGAGAAGCAGGCTGTAATTAAGGCACAGGTAGAATTTGCCGAGAATGAAATGGGCAGACGTAACTTCCAGTTGAAGGAGAATATATATAGTTTGAACTTGGGAAAAGTGGCGGATGCTGCCAGCTATGAGGGAATGGAGGATCTTCAGGAAGAAGCTGCGAAATTTCAGAGATTTGAGAAGGATTTGTATGGCAAGGTGATCTCCAATAGTACTGATATACGTCTGAGAAGCGTAATCGGAAGAACGCTGAATCAGTTGGAAAAACTGGATAATTTAGTCGGAGAATCAATTGGCCAACAGGAAGCAATCGATATAGAATATCAGGCTGCGGCAACTTCGTTTGACGAGTTACTCCGTCAGGCGAGTGAACTTAGTTACGATGGGAGCGATTTTAGAAAAATGGTGCAAGTCTATATGGATGATGATTTGAAAGAGTTTACTGAAATCGTTAGGGAGTATTATGATTCCGGATGCAATTCCGCATTTGCCGGTGGAGCGAAGGGGAAAGATGCGACACGCAGCCTTGTTACAAAGTTTATGACTGATTCGTCAGCGGCGATAAAAAGTAAGTTCCTTGATTCCCATGAACATAGCCTGGCCCGGCAGTATTTGCGGAAACTCTCTAACTTGAAAGATGATGTGGCTTTTATAGAGAAGATGAATACTTTTCTGAAGCAGAAAGGTTGTGCACCTTTTGACTCAGTGCCGCAAGTGACGGATTTTCCGGTGGTCGATTTTGATTTGCAGGGAGCTTTTGATGTGAAGAATATTAATAATCCGACTGTTCCGCATATCGGAATACCCAATCCGTTCGGGACTTATTCGACAATGGAAATTCAGAGTTTTCTGAGAAAAGCGATGGAATGTATCACCGGAATCGATCATACGCATACCGGGAAAACGATCAAAGGATATCTTCAGCTGACTGTCGGGAAGAGTATATATAAGGCGGCTAATGACCTTTATGATCAGTATGTGCCTGTACGCAAACAAAGTATCATTGATTTTTTGGAACAACAAAAAACAATGTATCTGAATGCGCTGGTGTCTGATAAAGAAGAATTTGACAGGAAGGATGCGTTGCTTCGGTCAATAAATGCACAAGTTCAGAGTTTTAAGGATTCAATAAGATAAGAATAAGCCAATGAAACGAAATTTATTAATTATCACACTCCTGTTTTTGGGCTCTTTTGTGATTTTATTGTTGGGTAACATCATTATTATTGGTGAGAAAATAGCCTCCTTATCGCAGGTTGCGTGGGCAGAGTATGCTTTTTACACCTTGATTCTGGTTGTATTTTATGCCGTCGTTATACGTCCGGTCGTTCGGGTGCATCGTGCTCCGCAGTTTCCGGCTTTGTCTATTGATGGGGAGTGGAATACTGCACAACTTGTTGCGTTTGGACATAAACTGGCGGATAACTGCAATTATATACCTAAAGATAAGTCCTGTCCCGAGTTAAGAAAACTGCATCAGCAGAGATTGCGTGAAGATTTGGAACGTTATGCAACGAGTAAGGAAGAACTGGTGCAAATCATAAGCGAAGAGCTGAAATTGCGCATTGAAGGGGGAGAACTGAAAGAAACGTCAGGTCCGCGTACAGAGGATATGCATTCGGTCCGTATCATCGGCATCAATCGTCGCGTTATCGAATGGGCTAAATCTGTTTTTATGATTACCGCCATTTCGCAGAACGGAAAGCTGGACACGGTGTCCGTGCTTTATATGAATTATAAAATGATAGAGGATGTGATTGTTGCTTCCGGCTTCCGACCTACAAGGCAACAGTTGTTCCGGCAGTATGTCAATATTCTGGTTACTTCATTAATGACTTTCGTCGCATCGGAGGTCTTTAGAGATATGGGTTCGGTTGCCCCCTTCGGCTCATTGGCAGACCAGTCTTCGGATGCAGCGTCCGATATCGACGTTTCCGATGCTGCCGCCGATGGTGCCGATGTGGATGTGGATTTGGACGACATAGGAGATACAGTTTCAGGAGATACCGGCTTTTTGAGCATTCTGTCTAACGTGAAAATTCCGGGAGTAGTCATCGGTTCGATATGCGATGGCATCGTGAATTCGCTGATGACTTTACGTATCGGTTACGTGACGCGTAACTATCTGATTGATGGAATGAATTCATTAAATGGAATCAAAGCTAAAAGAAAAGCAAAGCGTGCAGCTGTGAAAGAGGCTCTGAAGTCTTTGCCCAAAGTTGTCGTGGTAGGTACTTCTTTCGTGGGAAAGGGAGCTATGAACATTATTCTGAATATTATTGGCGGGAAGAAAGTGAAGGAAACTAATGAAAATTGATTTTCTCTTTCAACCTGTCACCGCCTCCTGAAACTCTTTATTCATCAGTAATGTATGCTGGTGATAGGTCGCAGACCATCTGTCACTGATCTATCACCTGTCACCGTCGGCACACACATATATTTATTCTCTTTTTGCTTTAATTCGTACCACCCGATACACATTACCTCGTTTGGTATGCACAGAAGGCACCCGATTCTTTTGTAATATTCTTCCGAACTGAATAATATTGCAATCGGATACGCGAATCTTGCTATCATGTTGCACCTGCTCCAGAATTTCGATGGCAAGGAATTGTTCGCATTCTTCTCCTTCTGTAGCTGCCCGGAAATACTCATGGAATAATTGTTCTGCAATTGGCATCACCTGGAACTCCTGGTTACTTTCATTCATCACCTTCTCATCTTCCGGATCAAACCAATACCGTTCCCCCTTGTATAGATCATGCATCGCCTGTGCATAGAGCTGTTCGTAATCAATTGGGGAACAATCGATTGGTCCGGTCACATCGACAACAATATAACGGCGGCTACCGGAAGTGTCCGTCAGCAGGTCTTTGTGATTGCTCGTCCCAATGAAGGAGGCGTAACGACGCATCTCTTGCGTAGCCGTACCGTGTGGACGGCGGACATTGACAATCGGTTTCTGAAAAATATGTTTCAAAAAAGCCTGTTGATTCACTCTGTTCTGGTCAAATTCGTCCATATTGATCAGTGCGAACCGATTGAGGGATATCTCGGCATCCCGTTTGTTACTGAAATCAATGCGGTCCGTGTAATATGCCTGTAATTCGGGAGGAAGTAAACTCCGGCAAAAAGTAGACTTTCGGTAAGCCTGCGGACCTACGAGCAATGGTACAGTGCAATTCGCATATTTCCGGTCTGTCTGCCGCCAATGTGCCACCATATTCAGAAACCAGCGATAGAACAAGTCCGCCCAATGTCGGTTGTTGCAGGGAACCCGGGCTGCTAGTTCGCGAATCCGGTCGTGCCCGTCCCAACGTACATCCAGTCCGAAGAGAAAATCTTCGATCGGATTGAAAATCGGAATCCGGTCGGAGTCCAGATAACGGACCACATCCCTGTCCCAAAGACTGAGTCCTTCCAGCCTTGCGTTCATGGCGATACTGTTTCGAACACGGCTGCTCAGGGGGCGGAAGTAGAAACAAAACGTATTCCGTTCCCGATATTCCGTTACTGTCGTCATTGTATTGTAACGGAATTCGTATCTGCGTTGCATAAATTCTTCCGTTCGCAGCTCCAGTTCCTGTTCTGCCGACAGGGGAGATTTTTTGCCGAAGCCTTTGGCGATGGTGTATACACTCTGTACTGTCTGGCGGATCAGAAACTCTTTTTTCTGCCTATATAAATGAGCGATTGCACAACGGGCGGTTTCTTCTTCCGGTATGCCTGCCTGGAAGCAATTTTCGGCTAACTGAACCAATAAAGGCTTCAAGTCTTCATCGGATCGGGGATATATCCCCGGCTGAAGTTCGCTTAAAGATTGGCATGCCTTGTTTAAAGCCACTTCGAAGAGCGCAGACAATGTTTCAAGACTGTCATATCCCGGGATCAATCGCTTGAATGGCGATGTTTCCGCCTGTACGGCTTCTTGGTAGGTCGTTTCCGAGGGCATTTCCATTGGCTGGCGCATATACATAATGGTGGAGTCGGGATTGTAATAAAGTTCCGGGTCGTATGTTTGCCGGCAAAATTGCTCTAATGCCGGATTTTTCAATTCAATGGAATAGGAGAGTATAGGCTGGTATAAGCTGACAGCTTTTCTATAGGCATGCGCTTGAAAGATTTCCGCTTCTTCCCGGTTTTTGGGAAGTGATTTGTCCGGTCGTGTGAACCGTACCCATATTTTTACGGAATGTCCGCTGGAACCCATGAAAGCAAGATAAGTCTGCGAAAGCTCTTCCGCTTCCTGCTTCACCCGGTTTACTTCCATCCGGTTGGCAAGATGATTCACTTCTATTTGTATGATGCCGTTATATCCGGTCATCTGTATACCATTGACTGTTTTACGAAAAGTGGCAGCCGGGACAACTTTGGCCAATTTCTTGACGTCGTCCAGCTTGCTGTCCGGTGATGCGTAACGGATGCTCGTGCGTAGGTTGCTGACTGGCTGGGCTTTCGTTTCATGCTTCATCGCTTCTATTTGTAGGTTTATGTCCAACGTTCGCATGGTTGGTGTCCCTCCGTTGTCCCGCATCAAAGTAAGTTTCATAATGAATGTGTCTGTAAAATGATCTAATTATTGAATTTGTTATTGTTAATGTCTTTCTTCCGGAAGGCATGTAAAGGTACGCTTTATTATTCGGCTTCACAAATGTTTGTGTTGTACTTTTCTTAAAGTTTTTTATATATCGGTTGGTTCGTTGTCTATTATAGGTTTACGTGTTGTCTATTAATAGAAAAGTTCCTTTCTTCCTATTGCAAAGTTCCTTTCCTCTAATAGTAAAGTTGTTTTTGTCCGCTTATAAACTACAAATGCAAGTTTTAATTATAGAAATGAAATCTTTGTTTTTATAAATGAAGCTTGCATTTATAAAAACAGAGATTGCGTTTATAGTTTTCAATAGGTGGAAAATAACTTATCTATTAGAGAAAAGTAAGTTTAGTTCTAATAGAGTAGAACTTATCTACTAATATCCTAGGTGATAAGTATTAATGTTTTGGATGACACAAGTGGTGATAGGTGATAGATGTGGTGATAGGTTCGGATAACTTGTCATCTTGTCTGCAAGTGCGATGAATAAATGGATGTGGAGCGGTGGGTGATAGGTGATAGAAAAAAACTTAATGTTTTTTATAATTTTATCTGAAATGATGGAGAAATGTTAATAGGAATGTTTGTCACGATATGACTTAACAGGATTACGGTATGATAGAAAGGAGTGAAGATAGCGAAGGAACAATTATGAAACCTACCGGAGTCTATAGCTATGGAAGTTAAATTTTCCATAGATTGATGAAAAAAGAAAGCCTTATTTATCATAACATTACTGTACTAGGTAAAGATTCATTCTTGTATGGTTTGAAATACATATATTCAATGGCAATTATTTGAAGGGCAGGTCAATGAATCAAGACTTCATTCTATAAACTAATTTTGTTGATAGGGTATTTCGATTAGTGTTGGTGAAGATGAAAATCGGAGATAGACAGCCGCTATAAAAAGTTCTTTAATTACGATAGGAAAAAAAACTCATAATAAGCATGTTTTTTGAAGTAATAATCCCCTTTTTTGACCGTTTAGGTACAATTGATACTTTTTGCGATTTTTTTTATTATATTAATTTGCTACATTTGGATGCTTGTTGAAGTGTAACAGACTGAAATATAGAGAAATATACGAATAATAAATAAGGAAGAGTCTATGCGAGTTATCAAGGTTGGGCGGAATCCCGTTAATGATGTTGTGGTAAGTGACCCGGGCGTATCATCACAGCACGCTGTCATCACCGTGTCGAGTTCTGGTATAGTATGTATTAAAGATCTTAATTCTAAAAATGGAACTTTTGTTAACAGCATGCGTATACAAAATCAGGTGCAATTGTCAAATGGTGACAAAGTGAAGTTGGGTAATACAAGCATTGATTGGAATAGAATAATACAGCAACCTGAGAAGACAGTGGTATCTGCTGGTAAGGGACAGGTGATTATTCCGCCTGATGTAAAAGATCGACGGAGTATCGGACGTTCTTCGGAGGCTCAAGTTCGGTTGAATTTTGATGATGTGTCGAGTGAACATGCTATATTATGCCAACGATCTAATGGGGACGTGTTAATCATTGACAACAATTCGACGAACGGTACTTATGTGAATGGAAACAGAATTTCGTCTCATGTCTTGGTGAAAGGAGATGTAGTGCTAATTTCTAAAAAGTATCCGTTGCAGTGGGAGAATATATTTGCTTTGACTCCTCCCAAAGGAGGGTACTTGTGGCAGTGGGGCAGTGCCTTTTTGATTTTGTTGGCAGTGAGTGTAGGTATCTGGTATTATTGGACACACCGGTCGTTGCCTCCGGAAGAAATCTACGAAAAATACCAGAAATCGGTTGTGTTGATTTATCAAAAAACTGCTTATGTAGCGAGTGTTGGTGATAAGTTGTTGGGCGAATATATGGGAGATGATTCGTGGAATTATTTCTATTTGGACG
>OOAO01002930.1_pt1 | contig 10130 bp, 8 predicted proteins | sample 1671821 | NCBI WGS metagenome assembly OOAO01 (sample SAMN06348196, study PRJEB24527) | human gut metagenome | biome: human gut; feature: ankylosing spondylitis patient; material: feces | host: Homo sapiens | place: China | collected 2015-10 | reverse complement strand
TCGCGCTCTGCCGAATACGAGATGTTGGGCATGAGGTCGATTTCGCCCGCCTCGAGCATGTCCATAAGCTCGGAGAAGGTGCCGCTAACGTATTCGTATTGCCAGCCCTTTGTGTAATACGAGAGGGTCTGGAGGTACTCGTAGCCCCATCCCGAGAGGCGCTCGCCCGGCGTGCCTTCCTGGAAGCCTTTGTTGTTGACGAGCCAGCCAACGCGGACCGTCTTGACCTGCTGGTCGGAGTCGGCGGCAAAGGCCGGGGTGGGCATGACGGCGCTCAGTAGTGTGAGCGCAGCAAGCGCGACGGCTAGGGTGCGATATAGAGCTAAGCGAAGGACGGCGGAAGGTTTCACAGGCAATCCTATCGAGTCGAGATAATACCGCATAAGGATACCAGCTCAGCCACCCTAACACCCGGCAGATGGGTAGTCATTGGGGACGTTCTTAAACGACTAGTCGCTGGGGACACTCTTTGCCGGAGTTGGCACTTAGGGACGTTCCCAATCTGTTTGACACAAAAGGAACGTCCCCAAGTGCCGGATGTGCGACAATACCGAGCAACGTGATGGGGCGTCTGGGAAAAGGGGTCGCGATGAACAAGTTGAGGACGCTTGCCGACGTGTTGCGCCAGGCTGGCTTTGCGCGCATCACCGGCCTGTTCCTTATCTTCTACCTGCTGTGCTCGACGGTCGTCTGGCTGTCCGACCCTTCGACCCTTACGTTTGGCGATGGCCTCTGGTTTAGCTTTGAGACCGTATCGACGATCGGCTTTGGCGATATCCCGGCCGAAACGCCGGTTGCCCGCGCTATCACCGTCGTTTTGAGCGTCATCAGCATCTTCTACATCGCCATGCTCACGGGCGTGGCGGTGAACTACTGCAATACGCTCATCAAGATGCGCCAAAAGGACACCATGGCGCGCTTTATGGACGATCTTGAGCACCTGGAAGAGCTCGATCGCGATGAGCTCGCCGACCTGTCGCGCCGCGTGCGCGAATATCGCCGACGCCAACGCTAGGGCGGGCGCCGCGCGTCACGATGAGGGGGACAAAAATATGAATATTACGGTATACCTGGGCGCCAGCGTCGGTAACGACCCGGCGTTTCTGCCTGCGGTGCGGCAGCTCGGCACATGGATTGGCTCCAACGGCCACGCGCTGGTATACGGCGGGTCCAAGTCGGGACTGATGGGCGCGCTCGCCGATAGCGTGCTCGATGCCGGCGGGTGCGTGACCGGTGTTGAGCCGAGCTTTTTTATCGAGGCCGAGTTTCAGCACGATGGTATCGATGACCTGATCGTGACGAGCGACATGGCCGAGCGTAAGGCCAAGATGATCGAGCTCGGCGATGCGTTCGTCGCCTTTCCGGGCGGTACGGGCACGCTCGAGGAGATTGCCGAGGTCATGTCGGCCGTGTCGTTGGGACATCTGAGCGCACCGTGCATCCTGTACAACCTGAACGGTTACTACAACGACCTCAAGGCGCTGCTCGAGCACATGATTGATAAGGGGCTTTCGAGCCCGAGGCGCCAGCAAGGCATTTACTTTGCCGAGGACCTGCACGAGATCGCATCGATTATCGGCAGCTAAGCCGTAGGCCTATCGCACGTGCGGCGCCCAATGGCGCCGTTCGCGGCGTGGATGGTCGGCACGTCCGCGCTGTGCCCGTCTTACAATAAAACGTATCCTTGTCGATTTTGACCACGGGAGGCCCCGATGGACAACCTTGCAAAACCCAAAAACCGTGCGCTGTTTTTAGTTAGCGTAGCCGTGACCGGTGCGTTTGCAGGCGCCGCGGTCTGGCTGTTTTTCTTTGCGATGGAGCACGGTATCGACTATCTATGGACCGAGATTCCGCATATGCTGGGCGTCGCTTCGCCCGAGCTCGCGAGCGGTCCGTTCGGTTTTTTGCCGTATCCGTTTTCCGTCTGCCTGCTGGGCGGCCTGCTGATCGGTCTGTACGAAAAGCTTACGGGCACCAAGACCGATGACCTCAACCAAGTGATGGCCAAGGTAAAGCGCGACGGCCGCTACCCGTACGACAACTTGGGCAAGCTTTCGCTTGCGGCATTGCTGCCGCTGCTGTTTGGCGGAAGCATTGGACCGGAGGCCGGCCTGACCGGCGTTATCGCAGGTCTGTGCAGCTGGGTCGGCGACCGCATGCGTCGCTTTGGCGCCGAGTTTAGGCAGCTCACACTGCTGGGTACTCAGGCTGCCCTGACGGCGCTCTTCACCGCGCCCGTGTTTGGCTTTGTGGCGCCGCTCGCCGGTAGCGCCGACGGCCAGGGCGCTAATGACGATGAGTCCGCGTCCGATGAGATCACGATCAAGCTTCCCAAGGCGCAAAAGACCGTGGTCTACGGCATTGCGATTGCCGGCGGTCTGGGTACCTACCTGCTGCTCGGCCAGCTTATGGGCGGCGGCATGGGCATGCCCAGGTTCGAGTCCGCTCAGGTGGGCAACCTGGAACTTGTCTGGCTCATTCCGCTGGCGTTGGTCGGCACCGTATGCGGCTGGCTGTACTTTGTCTCTGAGCATGCAAGCGAGGCACTGTCCCATGCCATAGGGGAGCGCCCTGTCGTCAAGGCCATGCTAGCCGGTCTGGCGCTCGCCATCTGTGGCACGGTCCTGCCCTACACCATGTTTGCCGGCGAGACCCAAGCCGACGTGCTCATGGAGACCTATCTGACCATTCCCGCCGGCGTGCTTATCGCGACCGGTCTGGTCAAGGCCATGCTGACGCCCGCCCTCATCAACCTGGGCTGGCGCGGCGGTCACTTCTTCCCGGTTATCTTTTCGGGCGTGAGCTTGGGCTACGGCTTCGCTATCCTTACCGGCGCCGATCCGGTCTTTTGCGTCGCCGTCTGCACGGCCTCGACGATGGGCGCCGTTATGCGTCAGCCGGTCATGGTTGTGGGCTTGCTGCTCATGTGTTCCCCGCTCAAGGGTATCGTCTGCATGATCATCGCCGCCGTTATCGCCGCTGGCATTCCGCTGCCCAAGCCGCTGCGCAAGTAGCACGGCGGCGCACGGTCAATACAAACATCTCAAGCCCGGTGTGAGGGTGTTCAACTTGAGCTTGTGCCCTTTGACGGGTCGTTATTTTCAAAATGCTGCTGTAATCCACGACACGGGTTGAGCGCCTTCCCAATAATGGGCCACGCCGATCTGTGGCGCATGTCCGATGATACCGCGCCTGCCTACAGGTCGCGTGCTCGATAGACCTTGGTACTGATGGCGCAACTCAGTGCAAAGAGCACGAGGGCCAGTACGGCAATTCCTGCGCACAGGCAGCCGAGGACGGCAGGATCGGGATTTGCTCCGGCAATCGACATAAGCCAGTTGCTAATGGGGTTGGAGGAGCTCAGCGTGGCCATGGCAAGGCACCCGAGCAGGGCAAACAGGCCAACGGATAGGCGCAGCGCCTCCATGTGTCCAAGGCGAAAGAACAGCGGCTGCGCCAAAAACACCATCATGAGGGAGATGAGCATCGATGCTGCCGAGGCTATTGCGATCTCAAAGACCGTCTGTCCCGTCGAAGGAATGCCCGCGCTGTTGAAGAGCGGGATGGCGACGATACTCAAAAGCGTAGCTGCACATGCCATGGCGGCGGAGAAGACAATAACGCTCAGGTAGCGGGCACAAATAATGTCTTTGCGCGAGAAGGGCAGCGTTGCCCGATAACGCTCCCATCCGTTTTGATTGTCGAAGCCGGCCAGCGAGCTCATGACCATGATGGGTGACATGGCGCTGACCGCGCAGGCGCCGGCGCTCATGCCGGAATCGCCGTCCGATGCGTTGGCAAGGGTCAGCACGACGAATATGAACAAGCCGACACCCGCAATGCTCGGGACAAGTGAGCGAACGATGGCGAGCTCGGACATAAAGGCGCGTTTCATTTCGAAGCCCCTTTCAGCGTGAGGCGCAGATAGTCATCAATGGTTGCCCGGTCGCAGGGAATCTCGGGAAAGGCCTCGAGCGCCTCGCGACGGTTGGGCACGAGCACGTCCACGCTATAGGCGTGGTGGGCGGCGCGAGCGCCTTCGACGCAAGCCATAAGCTCGGCGGCCTGTGCTTGGGTGCAGTGGGCGATGCCGGCGCGGTCGGTAATGTCCTCGCGCGGCAGGTCAAACACAATCGAACCGTTATCGATGCAGATGACGCGGTCGGCGGCGCGATCGAGGTCGGACGTAATGTGGCTCGAGAGCAGCACACTGTGCTGGCCGTCGGCGACAAAGGCGAGCAGCTCATCGAGCAGCTCCTCGCGCGCCATGGGATCGAGGCCCGCAGTGGCTTCGTCCAAAACGAGCAGCTTGGCATTGTGGCTGAGCGCGCAGGCGAGCTGCAGCTTCATGCCCATGCCGCGGGAGAGGTCTTTTACCTTGGCTTTGGGATCAAGGCCAAATCGGTCGATAAATCTGGCGAATGTTTCGCGACTCCATGTGGGGTACGCCGGGCCTACGAGCGTCTCGATCTGGCCCACCTTGAGCGTGGAGGGGAAAGGACACGTGTCCAGGACAAGACCGACGCGGGAGCGCAGGTGACGCTGTGCCTCGCCGGGCGCGTTGGCGTTGCAGTGCTGTCCAAACAGATGCACCTCGCCGGCATCGAGCTTTATAAGCCCGAGCGCGGCGCGAATGGTCGTTGTCTTGCCGGCGCCGTTTGCGCCCACAAAGCCGACAATCTGGCCGGGCTCCACGGTGAGTGTGACATCGCGTAGCGAAAAGCGGTCGCTTACGCGGCGTGAAACGCCTTTGAGTTCTAGCAAGTTTTGCATGGTATAGCCTTTCTTGCAGATGGCTACTGCATGGTTTCGGGAGCTACAAGGTCGAGCATCTCGTGCAATTTGTCGCGCGTGACGCCCAGGGTTTCGGCCTGCGTAGCGGCCTGCGCAAGCAACTCTTCGATATGGCAGAGCTGGTTTTCGCGCAAGAGTTCCTGGTTGCCCTCGGCGACAAAGCAGCCCTTGCCCTGCACGGTGCAGATAAAGCCGAGTTGCTCCAGGTCGGCGTAGGCGCGCTTGGTGGTGATGACGCTCACGCCGAGGTCGCTCGCGAGCGTACGGATGCTGGGTAGTTTGGCTCCCGCAGCGAGTGCGCCCGAAAGGATCTGCGCTTTGACCTGCGAGGAGATCTGCTCATAGATGGGCTTGTCGCTCGAGTTGGATAGGATAATGTCCACAGCGGCTCCTTAGCTGTTGGGCTACACGTGTATATAACCGGTAAGCACAGTATATATACACTATGCACAGTTATGCAAGAGGAAATGTGGGCTCGTCTGTCCCTTCGTTCGTTTGTCTCGATCTGTAACATCTGGAGTCGGTTTTGGCAGCTAGATGTTACAGATTGAGACATTGGTCGCCCGCCTGCGCGTTTATCTCAATCTGTAACAGGTAGAAGCTCAAAACCCGTCTTCCTGTTACAGATTGAGACGGCTCTTAAGGCAGCTGTCCGGTGCGCAGCGAGCTCAACTGATGAATTTGTCCTGATAGGCGCCCTAGAGCGGGATTTCGCGGCTACAATAGTGCGGTTACAACGACGTAATGCACTCAATGCAAGAAAGGATCCGCATGGCAAGCCTGTCGGATGAAATCTCGTCGCGCCGCACATTCGCGATCATCAGCCACCCGGACGCCGGTAAGACCACGCTTACCGAGAAGCTGCTGCTCTATACCGGCAGCATCCAGACCGCCGGCTCGGTCAAGGGCAAGAGCTCGGCCAAGCATGCCGTCTCGGACTGGATGGACATCGAGAAGGAGCGCGGTATTTCCGTTACCTCCTCGGTGCTGCAGTTCACCTACAACGGCGCCTGCGTCAACATCCTCGATACCCCCGGCCACCAGGACTTCTCGGAGGATACCTACCGTACCCTTATGGCCGCCGACGCCGCAGTCATGGTCATCGACGGCGCTAAGGGCGTCGAGGCCCAGACCAAAAAGCTCTTTAAGGTCTGTACGCTGCGCCATATTCCCATCTTTACCTTTGTGAACAAGCTCGACCACGAGGCTCGCGATCCCTTTGAGCTCATGGAAGAGATCGAGAATGTTCTGGGGATCAATACGTATCCCATGAACTGGCCGATCGGCAGCGGCCGCAACTTCCGCGGCGTGTTCGATCGCCAGACCCGTCGCGTTATCGCCTTTGAGGGCGACGGTCATGCCAACGCCACCAAGAAGGTCGCCGAGGTCGAGGCCGAGTTGGGCGATCCCGCCATGGATGAGCTCATTGGCGAGGAGAACCATAAGAACCTGATGGACGATATCGAGCTGCTCGATGGTGCCGGCGACGAGCTCGATTTGGATGCCGTGGCCTGCGGCAAGCTGAGCCCGGCGTTCTTTGGCTCGGCGCTCACCAACTTTGGTGTGGAGCCCTTCCTTAAAGAGTTCCTGCGTCTGGCCCCGACGCCGCGCGCCTATACCGATACACTCACCAGCGAGCCGGTCGCGCCCGCCGAGAACGACTTTAGCGGCTTCGTGTTTAAGATCCAGGCCAACATGGACAAGAACCACCGCGACCGCATCGCCTTTGTGCGCATTTGCTCGGGCAAGTTCGAGCGCGGCATGGATGCCTTCCATGTGCAGGGCAATCGCAAGCTCAAGCTGGCTACGGGCACCTCGATGATGGCCGATGACCGTGCCATCGTGGACGAGGCGTACGCGGGCGATATCGTGGGCCTGTTCGATCCGGGTATCTTTAGCATCGGCGACACCGTGTGCTCTGGCAAGCGCCACGTGCAGTATCCGCAGATCCCGACGTTTGCCCCCGAGATGTTCGCTCGCATTACGCAGGTCGACACGCTCAAGCGCAAGCAGTTCGTTAAGGGTATGGAGGAGCTTGCCCAGGAGGGTGCCATCCAGATTTTCCGCGAGCTGGGTGCCGGCATGGAGAGCGTCATCGTGGGCGTGGTCGGCGTGCTGCAGTTTGAGGTACTCGAGCGCCGCCTTAAGGCCGAGTACCGTGTTGAGGTTCGTCGCCAGCCGCTGCCCTATACGGACATCCGCTGGATCCAGAACGACCCCGACACCATCGATATCCCGGCCCTTTCGCTCACGCGCGACACCCTGCACGTCGAGGACATGCGCGGCGGCAAGCTGCTGCTGTTCACGAGCCCGTGGAACGTGGACTGGGCGACCGACCACAACCCCGACCTTGTCCTGTCGGAGTTTGGCAACGTAACGTTTTAGTGCGCCGGCGCGGTGGTCCTGCGGGGCTGCCGCGCCGTTTGCTTGCCTGATGCCGTGTGAGCGGCTATCATACCCACCGTCGCCTCAAGACCGTGGCGGCCGAGCAGTTCGGGTCCGATATCCTGCTCGTTAAACCTAAAACCAAAGGAGTACATAATGATCAAGAAGGTCATGGAGGACTACAAGGTCCTGTTGCGGAGCATTCCCGCGGCAACGGTTTCGCTGTTTATCGTGAGCGTTATCATGATGAACCTGCTGGCCAACAAAGAGCTTATCAGCCTGCCATATCTGGCACTCGATTGCGGCTTTGTGGTGAGCTGGGTCTCGTTTTTGTGCCAGGACATGATCTGCAAGCGTTTTGGCGCCAAGGCATCCATCAAAATCTCTATCCTCGCGCTGGCGGTCAACCTGGCCGTAAGCCTGTGCTTTTGGCTGTGCTCGCTCACGCCGGGCATGTGGGGTGCTTACTACGACACGGGCATGATCGAGGTCAACACTGCCCTTAACGCCACCATCGGCGGCACCATCATCCCCCTGCTGACCCTGGGCATTCCCGGCGACACCAACACGGCCGTGCTTCTGGGCGCTCTTACCATGCAGGGTATCGCCGCCGGCCCCCAACTGTTCACCCAGCACGGGGAGTGGGTCTACACCATTATGCTGGGCCTGATCGTGGTCAATGTGTTTATGTATATTCTGGGCAGTGGCTTTACCCGTTTTTACGCGCATATCACCCGTATTCCCTACGAGATTTTGGCGGCTATTGTATTGACCTTTTGCATTGCGGGTGCGTATTCCACCAATAACCGGATGTATGATATCTACATCATCCTGATCTTCGGCATTGTAGCGTATTTCCTGCGCCGGATGGATTTTCAGTTGGTTCCCATTCTGCTCGGCATTGTGCTGGGGCCTTTGGCCGAGAAAAACTTCCGCCGGGCACTGGTGCTGTCTGACGGGAGTCTGGACATTTTCTTTACCCGTCCTATCAGCTGTGCCTTTATCTTGATTGCTGTAGGTTCTATTTTGCTGTTTGCCTGGAAAAATCACAAGGCAAAGGTAAAAACCACACAGAAATAATACAGATCTGCGCAAGTACTGAGACATCTCCTTATTTGAGCATTGCCAAATTCATACAATTTGAAGAGCGACGGTGTTTGAGATGAAGAAAATTTTGAAAAGGCTTTTCTGCTTGGCTATCGCTGTTGTGATGTTAATGAGTACTGCGGGGGCAGAAGGAACCTCCACTTATATGGCTTACCGGTCAAATGCCGTTACAATATCAGCAGCTGACGGACTTGGCATCGTAAGTGGAACATTCGTAATAAAGGATCTCAGTATTACAAACGGGCAAGATCCTGATGGTCGCAACTATGTTGGACAGGTGCATACACTTGAAAATGGGGAATTTACATTCAGCGTTGGGCGCAGTGCCTCTGAAAGCGTTGCATCATGGTTCAATTCAAAGATCTCAGGGTATAATGATCCTTCTGTGAACGGAGATAGAACAACATTTGACCAGACTGCTGATGATTTGAATTTTGCCTTTGTCGGTGATCTGAATTTGGTTGTGGATACTGCCGATGATCCGCAGGGTCTAAGTGTTACATTTCCTGATGTTGTTATTGCTCAGGGGAGCACCTTGTTTAGAAATAATTGGTGGTTTGGTCAACGCTCTGGCCAGCATACAAGAGATAGTGACGGCCCCGACACTGTATTGGCAATTGGAAGTACGACAGAGGGAAGAACAGTTTATGCATCGTTTTTGAGAGGCGGCAACGAGGTTAATGAGATTTCTCTGGAAGCCATTCACGTGGTAGAAGCTGCTGCGGATAGTGCGAATAAAGTTGTCGATGTTAAAAATAAATTTGCTGCGCTTCCGATTGATGGTGTTCAAAGCAATTTGGAAGGTTTCCCCGGCAGCTATGACCCTACCGTAAATCATATCCAGGGATATGCGCAGTATGATAGTTGCGATCATACTCGATATTCTATTCTGACGCATAGTGTAGGAACTGCGCCCTATGCGCATATTGTCGCCGGCCCCAAAACGGGCAGTGACAAGTGGGGGTTCAAAACATACCTTCAGAATTGGAGACATCCTGGTGGCGTTCAAGTAATGGGAGATTATCTGTTGGTTCCCTCTGAACAAGATGCTTCCGCGCATATAGCTTTATATGATTTGCGTTCATTGGCCGTAAAAGAACTAAGAAGAGTTGAGACATTTGACTTAGCTGTAAGCCATAAGGCTGGTGCTTTGGGGATTACTTCTTATGAGGATAAAAACGGCATTGAGTATTACGTGATGATAGTTGCCCATTTAGATGGCGAGAATACTGTGTACCATGTCTATCGTGCATTGGCATCAAATGGCATTGAAAACGCCCGGTTCTCCGAAGTTGGAAGTTTTGAATCTGATAAGGACTTTCAAGGTTTTGGCTTGATTACTGAGGATGGGACAAATGATATTTATATGATAGGGCTTTGGTCGCCAAGCGAGGGTGTGACATTTGCGGATTATGCATACCTGTACCAGTTGAATACGGAAACATGGACCATTGGAGAAGCACTTCAGCAGATTCACATGGTCAGTGTTGGTGGAATGGCTGGTATGATGGGAGTTCATTTCCGTTATGGCGCAAATGTATATGTTGCAGACGATGGTACGCTAACTTTATCCGCTACAGAGCGGAACTCGGTTTTGGGTAGCTCTTTGGCAACAAATGATTGGATTCCTGCAATCGTAAACTAATATTTGACGATATCGTTATGTGAGGAAAGGGAACGGGCGGTGATCCGTTCCCTTTCTCCACAGTGAATATTCTATTGATAAACCGCATGATGGTGGATATCTTGTTTTGACTGACAATGAATAAACCAAAGCTGACCCGTAGTGCATAGCTGGGGGAGAACTACGGCGAAATGGCTCAAAGACATCTTCTTCGGTTTTT
>OOAO01002925.1_pt1 | contig 10147 bp, 7 predicted proteins | sample 1671821 | NCBI WGS metagenome assembly OOAO01 (sample SAMN06348196, study PRJEB24527) | human gut metagenome | biome: human gut; feature: ankylosing spondylitis patient; material: feces | host: Homo sapiens | place: China | collected 2015-10 | reverse complement strand
GGCCATCAGCTTTTGCACATACTCAATAATTTTAGGTTGTTGCAAGTATAGCGTTTCAACAATCAAATCTTCTTTTGTTGAGAAAAAAGAATAGAAGAAAGTGTGCTAAGAATTTTGAAAGTAAAACTGGAGGCTGGTATTATAGAAAATTAGATAATAAAAATATGAGAGTAACGTAAAGTGTAAAGAAAATATTTGATTAAATTTGTAAAATGGAGAGAGTTGGCAAGTGAAAAAAGAGCAATAATTATTAGTCGATGATTATATTTTAGTTGGCAAAGTCAATGATAATTGGAAAATATGTAATATGCCTGCGGTGCTGAATCTTTTAGATGATATTTCTTTTTAGAAAAACAAAGAATTAAAAAAATGGACAAAAAATTGTTGCTTTTAAGAAAAAAATTATCCAGTAAAGAGATATTAGGTAATAGAAAGTATTGTGTTTTATGTGATTTATGGCGTTTTGCAATCGTCTGTTTATAAAGGACGGTTTCAAATAAATTTGTCCAATGAGAGAGGAGAAAAGTAATGTTCTGCGAAAAGTGTGGGAAGGAAATCAAAGACAATGTAAAGTTCTGTCCATTTTGTGGAAACAAAGTTTCGGAAAAAGTGGAATCCCGCCAGGCGGTGCAAAAGCAAACTTCAAAAGAAACTAAAAAGAAAAAATGGATCTGGATGGTCGGTGTAGCTGTGATTCTTGCGGCAGGAGGGGGAATTGCACTTGGTTTAAATCAAAATCCCAAGCCCCAGTCAGATCCGCAGGCAGCAACAGCAAAAAATGAAAAAGCCGTAGAAAATAAGGACACAAAAGAAGAAGCAAACGGAATTCAGAATGCAGAAGAAGCGCAGGCATGGCTGGTAGAGCAGAAAGAGGAGCTTGGATTGGAAAATGCACTTTCCGAATTGAAAGAGACATCCACTGCAGAAGTAAGCGGCGATCATTATTACCGCTTTGAACAGAATTATGAGGGAATCCCTGTATATGGAAGAGCAATCGTGGTTGCAGTGGATCAGGATGGAAATGTGGCATCGGTGACCGGAAATGCAACGGATGTTGCAGAGGATCTTAATTTAACTCCATCGATTACCAAAGAACAGGCAGTGGAAAACATCCGGCAGTATGCTTCGGAAACACTTGGAATGGATGAAGTGGCTAGTTTGGATGAAATTACTCTAAATCAGGAGAATCTTTGTGTTTATAACATGAATGATACTATGAGGCTGGCATATCAGATTCCGACAGAATCGTATCAATTTCTGGTAGATGCGAATCAGGCAGAGGTACTGGAAGCGGTGCCGGAGCTGTATGAAGAATCTGTAATTTATACGGATACAAATGGACAGCAGGAAATCGAGGGAACAGATCCAGTTGATGGATATTATGTGCTGAAGGATCAGAAACGAAATATTTATATGTATGATGCGGGCGGTCAGACCTATATGGATCCAGCTTCTGGTCTGAGCTATCCGGAAGTATTGCAGCAGGTTCGAAGCAAGGATACTATATTTGGAAATGAAGATGATACGCCACAAACATCCGCAGAGGTTTATTCTGATTTAAATACGATTGGCTCGATTTATGATTATTTTCTGAAAAAACATAAAGAAAATGGCTGGGGAGTTCTTGCAGTTGTCAGCAATGATGAATTAGGAGCACAGCAGGGAAACAATGCGGCTGCAGGGGTTGTGGATTATAAAGAGCGTCTTGCAGATGCAATACAAGATTATGATGAGAACGCATATCAGGGGAAAATAGGATGGATGGATCTTGGAACTGCGTATTCAGGAAAGGGAACTGAGTCGCTAGACGTAATTGCCCATGAATATACACATATCATTACTCGAAAATATGCGAAATGGAGTTCTGGAAACAGAGAAACCGGTGCGATAAACGAAGGAATTTCGGATATTTTTGGGGAAATTCTTGCAGAAGCTGTCGGAGATGGAGCTGACTGGGAGATGGGAAACCGAATCATACATAATCCATATGAGAATGGATATCCGAGAAGCACTGGTGCTAATGAAATTTTACCGAACGACAGGATTAACGTGCGAAACAGAGATGGGGAGGAATCTCAGACAGACTATGCACATGGATATTCCACCGTCATTTCGTATACGGCATATTTGATGAAAAATGGATTAAATGAAAGCGGCCAGGGGCAGTTATCCTGGGAGGAACTCAGTGAATTGTGGTACAGAGTTATCGTCATGATGACATCGGACTGTGATTTCGCGCAGTGCCGGGCCTTTGCGGAATATGCCGCTGATGCGATGGAAGAGTTGACAGAAGAACAACGGATTTTGGTGAAAAGAGCATTTGATGTTGTTGAAATTTTTGATGCAGAAGAAGCGATTAACAATATCGAATATGATATCAAACCAGGCAGCACACTGCGGGTTTATGACAAAAAGCAGGACTATTATGGCGGCTATGTGCTGAAGATCATGGGAATAAGTGGAGAAGAAAAGATCCTGGAAGACAGAAAAGTTAGCATCCGTCATCAATACAACAAAGAAATACAGGTAAAGGAAGCTGGCCCGTATGAACTGAATCTTCCAAATGGAATCTATCATTTGACTATAAGCAATCCAGATCGGAACGGAACGTATTCTTTTGTGGTGAAAGTAGAAGAAAATGGCAGTGATGATGCAATTCTCGTTTCCACAGACTATGAGCCGCCGATGATTGTGAATATTATGGATGAGCCGATGGAATACAAAGAGGAATTGTATGATGAAGTATTTCAGGAATACCAGGATGCGACGGATGCTTATATAGCCGGCGGAACAGATGCTGTTTCAGGAAAGTTTCTTTATATTGATGATTTTTTGATTTCACATGGCTGGCAGGTCTGGTATGGATATTATGACATTGATGGAAATGGAATACCAGAACTGCTGATTAGTTATGAGACGATAACTGGAACAGAGTATAAAACGGTAGATGTTCTCTCGCAGGATGGAAAAAGCGTTCAGAGAGTGGGGGAGGATGACACCTTCTCCGCCTATACAGAATCACATATTTATACAAGTGGTGTGATCTACAGCGACGCGGGGGATCAGGGAAACTATTATAAAATCAATGCAAATGGATATAGTCTGGACAAGATTGACTGTCCTGCAGAACTTGGGGAAAAAATTAGCGTAGACTGGAAACCACTGGAACTGACACAGAATGACTCTGTGCAGGATGATACTTCTTCGGATGAGAATGTTATGAGTGCAGAAGAAGTGTATCAAAAGTTAGAAGAGCATTATGCGCAGGGAACGATTGATTCCCCGGGAGAAGATCTTGCGGTCATGGAAGGAAGTGTAAATGGGACAACGTACAGCACAACCGTACGATGCGGCATGCCTGGAAACCCGTCTGCATCGCAGGCTCTGTATGAGGTAAGCGTTGATATGGTAACCGGAATTGCATCGCAGACAAGGATGCTGCTGCCGGATGGGAAGGTGGAACAGTTTAGTCTGAGGGATAATTAGAACACCAGGAGAAAAATAAATAATATGTATCGTCCCGCTGCTGATGAATAGCTTGTCAGCAGTGGGACTTTTTCTACCTAAAACTTCAATTCCCTGCACCGGTCCAGGCATTCAAAGATCTCCTGCCGTCTCGGCCGCGCCAGATCCCCAGGTCTTCCAGGAGCGAGAAGAGAAGCAAGTCCTTTTTCATCCATCTGCCGTTCCAGCAGATCCACAACCTGCACCAGTGTTTTCTTACCGTCCATCCTGCGTTCCGCCGCATCCAGCAGAAGTGCCGCCAGGCCATTCAGCTGTTCGCTGTCGGTCAGTTGTTCCACAGCACGCAGATCGGTCAGTGATTTATTAATGAGAATAGATTCGCGTCCCATGACTTTGACTTTCGTGCGGTCGCTGCCAGTCAGCGCTTTCGACGGCTGCGGGCGGCGCTGGAAGGATGGTGTTCGTGGGAACTCGGGGTCAGGTACCATTAGATAGCCGATGAGATTGCCGGAGGCGAGATTACTGAAATCCGTGGTCGTGCGTTTTGGAAAGGCAGGCATAATTACCCGCAGAGCATGACCTTTGCGCAGAACAGGCCGTCCTGATAGGTGACTGTACTTACTCCACCAGATTTTTCTGCGATGTGACGGACGGACTGAAGCCCGACACCGTCTCCTTTTCGCTTGGAGGACTGGAATACCCCGTCTTTTTCCCGAATAACTCCGTCATAGGTGTTTTCAACCTGAATCAGTGCCAGACTGTTGCCATGCAGATAGGCGGTCAGCTCGATTCTGCGTCTGGCAGGTGCAGTGCGCAGGCTGGCTTCCAGCGCATTTTCCAGCAGATTCGAGAGAACCAGACACAGATTGATTTCGTCTACAGGAAGACATTCCGGCAGATCAATCTGCACGGAATACGGGATATTCTCCCGTTTGGCAAGCGCGCAGTAATACCCAACCACGCTGTCTGCCGCCCGGTTTTCGCAGAAATGCATTTCAAAACTCGGGATTCTGGAAACTGCGCCGGAAAGATAGGCTTTGATCTTTTCAAGATTCCCTTCTTCTGCAAGGGCAGCGAGCTGACATAGCTGGTGGCGCAGATCGTGCCGCGCCTGCCGTGCTTCCTCAATGGCAGCTTTCAGGCTTTCGTAGCGCTGCTGCTGCATGGAAAGCAGCTGGTTCTCCTGCTGCAATCTCACATTCCGGTTGATGCTGATCGCCATCAGAAGGAAGATTGCGTTGAAGAAAAGCATCAAAAACAAAAGTGCGATGCTGATCACAAAATACCCCTGCAAAACACGCCCGGTATAGAGCGTGTCCGCATACTTGGGGATCATAAACAGATTCAGTGCAATGAACATCAGCGGCAGCACCCAGAACACATACCAGGTCTGTGCAAAATTTTCATCCTCGACCATCCTCCGCACGCTGTGCGTCGCAGGATAATAGGCGATGGCGGCAAACAGCCAGCAGATCGCATGATAGCAAATCACGGCCCGCAGGCAGAACCACGGCGCAGCCTGTGCCTGCGGCGAATCGATCAGCATTGCGGCGTTGATTGCCCGACAAAGGCTGTTGATACAGGCAAATACCGCACAGACAGATAATGCAACCGTTCCGGATTTCCAAAGCGAGATCCGGAGTGTTTTTATGTAGATCACGGCTGCGAGCAAGGTCAGCCCCGCAAGCACCGGCGCAGTCGGCATGCGGCGCGCATAGCACACCACGCCTCCGGCGGCACAAAGCAGCACAAGCAGCGGGGCAAGCCATAAAACAAGCTTTGACAGCGGCTGCTTTAAGCTGGATTTTACCGGGAAGTAGGCAAGCAGCATGCCGGGAATCACCACGCCGAGCTCCAGAATTGGACGAAGCAGCTCCATTATGCCATCCGCCCCCTTTGAAGCAAGAACTCCATAAGCGCCTGCCGGGCGCTTTTCAGAAGGTCCTGACTGACAAACACGCGGCTTCCGTCCGCCATGCGGAAGGCGGCGCCTTCCAGATCCTTCGCGTGTTCCAGATTCACGATCACGCCGCGCCCGCACACAAAAAAGCGTGTGTCATCCTTTAGTGGGGCGATGAACGTCTTGAAGGGTTGGCGCGTGGCAAGCGTCTTTTGAACCGTCGTATGGACGTAGATCAAGTGGGCGAAGTGTTCTGCGTAGACGATGTCCTGATAGCGCAGATGGATCTCGCTTCCCTCCACCTTTAGCTCCATATATTTATCCGGCTGCGGTACGCGGGCAAGCAGCTCGTCCGTCAGCGCGTCGATGTCCGCTTCGGTAAAGGGCTTGACCAGATAGTGCAGCGCCCGTACCTGAAAGCCCTCCAGCGCATGGTCGGTCGAGGTCGTGGTAAAAACCAGCAGGCAGTCCTTGTTGGTTTCCCGCAGCTTCTTTGCCGCCTCCATGCCCGTCATGCCATCCATATAAATATCCAGAAATGCGGCAGTAAAGGGCGCTTTCCTTGCCGCTTCCAGAAATGTCTCGCCGCTTTCGTATTCCAGAATATCCGCCTGCACATTTCTCCGGTGAAGCTGCTGCTCCAGCCGGTCTTTCAGCAGTGTGCGTTCCGCGGCAAGATCATCCACAATCGCAATTCTCATGCAGGGTTCTCTCCTTGTGCTTGAATTCCAAGATAATTATATCACAGCGTGTCGAGGATGACAAAGAACCGCTGTCGGAATTCGTGCCAAAATCGCACCTTTCGTGCTACGGCGCTTGAAAAAACCGAATGGCCTTTTTATACTGAGTGCAAGCAAGATGCCTAATCGGATGAAGGAAGGAGGGAGATCTGTGTATCGTATTGCTGTACTGGCAGAACAGGAAGCAGAGCGGCAGCGCTACGCCGAGCAAATTACCCGGTTTTGTGAAGCGAAGGGGCTGTTTCCGCAGGTCATGCAATATGACGACCAGGAACGCTTTTTTGAAACGGCGCAGAAAGATGCTCCAACCAATGCCGTCATTGCACTTTCCGGGGTGGCAGGATTGAATGCGGCGGAGCACCTTCGTTCCTTATGCCCCGCGTGCCGGATGATCTGGTGCAGTGACCTGGATTTCTCTCTTCACGCCTTCCGGCTGCGGGCCGACTATTTCCTGATGAAGCCGGTTTCCGAAGAAGCATTCCAGCAAGGACTGAATGCCTGGATTGAATAAACGGGCATCGAACCAAACCGAGACAACAAGCACAAAAATGGAGGAAATCAATGAAAAAGTTACAATGTTCTGTACCAACCCTTCTGCTGGCCGGTGTGTTGTGCCTGACATTGGCGGCCTGCGGTGCGAAGCAGTCTTCCGACATGCCTGCATCGGATACAGACTCCGCGGCAAGCGCCGCCCTGCCGGTAAAGGCCATGAATGCCAAACGTATTGACGAAAACCCCTATATGGCAAAGAGCGACGCCAACATTCACCACGACGGCTACAATACCGACTCTACGGATGAAGTCCTGCCGCTTGGCATCTATCCGGAGATCAATGTTTCCTATGAAAAAACCAACGCGAACGCTTCGCCTGCCATTTACTTTGACAGCTACGGCCACGCAGTCGTTCCGCTGCTCGGCGGCATCGCCATCCGCGATCTGAACGCGGAGGAAACCACGACGCTGGGCTATTTCTCTCCGAAGCAGCACGACGGCGGTGGTTACGTCATCCAGAGCTCCTACACGTTCCTGGACTCGGAAAACCGCATCGTCTGCCCCACCAGCAACAACCATGTGCTGATGCTGCGGGCAACCGATGAAGCAGGAAACGTCCTGCCTGAATTTGAAAAGGTACTGGACATTGACATCAAGACGGCAGCCGAGGCTGCGCTCGGCAAGGAGCTGACGCAGAATCTTCTGTCCGTGGTTTTTGACTACGATGGAAACCTCTGGTTTGCAACCGGCGGCTTCCGCATCTATCCCGAGCGTGAGCAGCAGGGCGTGCTCGGCTACATCGCCCACTCGGCGATCGAGGCGATCCTGAACGGAGAGCAGGCCGACCTTTCGAAGGCCGTCTTCGTCTACGGGCTGGCGCTCGGCGAGGGCGCGGAAAACGGGATTGCCGCCTCCAAGGACGGCGCGGTCATCCTGACAAACCAGAACTGCTATCTGCTGCGTGCCAATAACGGTGTCGAGGCTGTCTGGTGCACACCGTATGAGAGCGTCGGCGCGAAGGTCAGCGGCGAAAACGACAAGACCACCGGCGGCGGTCTTGCCTGGGGCGGCGGCTGCTCCCCGTCGCTGACACCGGATCTTGTGATGTTCACCGACAACGCGGATCCAGTCAAGCTGCTGGCGCTCGATATGAAGACCGGTGAGATCGTTGCAAGCATGCCGGTGCTGGATGATCTGCCCGAGGGCTATCAGGTGGCGATTGAAAACTCTGCCATCGTCTATGACGACAGCGAGGGCACCGTCAGCACCATCGTGTGCAACTGGTTCGGCGCAGGCAGCGCAGGCCTTGCTGATCCCAACAGTGACTCTTCCATCCAGAGCTACGCCAACATCTATGATACGAACTGGCTGACAAAGGGCAACTGCATGATTGCGCCCGGCGTCGAGCGCGTGGACACCGTGAAAACCGATAGCGGCTATGAGATGAAGAGCATCTGGTCTCGAAATGACCTGAGCGATACATCGATTCTCAAGCTCTCCACCGCGACGGGCTATATCTACGGCTATGTGCAGGATCTGGAAAGCGGCATGTGGCAGTACATCATTCTGGACTTTGCCACTGGCGAGACGGTATTCACCATGGACATCTCCAACAAATATGGCTACAATAACATGGCTATCGGTATGTATGCCGGAAACAGCGGCAACGCGCTCTACTGCCCGACGGGCTATCTGGAGCTGCTGTGCTTGCAGGACCGCTTTGTGTATCTTCCCGAAATGCCCTACCGCAAGGTCGATCTCGATAAGGCCGCGCGGAACGTACTGACACAGGAACAGTTTGAGCAGGCTGGCGGTGAAGGTACGGTCGCGAGCTGGCGCAATACTGTGACGGTCGAAAACGTCCACCCCAACACGACGGTCTCGTTCCGGATGAACAATCTTTCCGGAAGCGCCGCTGATTTGAAGCTCTATGCCTACGGTGCAGACGGAAAGCTGGCGGAGGTCAGCAAAGAGCTGTGGACGATCACGGATGAAGCAGGCAGCGCCGTGGATACGCTTTCTGACGGCACACTGTATGAGCTACGTGTGAGCGTTGCGGACGGCGGCGCGTTCGACCTGAGCGAGGCGGAAAAGGAAATCAAAATTTCCGTTGTACTTGCAAAGTAAGACTCAAGGAAGGCTCCGGCGCTTTTGGCACCGGAGCCTTCCTCAGCCTGTCAAAAAACCACAAAATCACCCCCGTTTCTGATATAATGAAAGAAACGGGGGTGTGCGCCAGTTCGGTGCCAAATATATTTTCTTTATGGGGTCTGACCGTGCGCCCAGTTAAGGGCATATAATCCGGTAGGTGGAAATCCTGTCAAATAAGTTGCTAGCCACAGCATTTGAAGCGAGTCTTGGGTGTATGACGGTAACGGCATATGCTAAGCGTAGACAGAAAGGTAATGGGGATAGCTATAGAGCACCGAAATCCCATAAATCAGAGCGCCGACTTTGTGGTCTGGAAGGAAGGCAAAAGAAATGCAGGTAGTCGGAGGCCCGAAAAGTACTGATGAAGGCATGAACAAAATAAATGCCGGAGGGAAGTCGAGATAGAACTGTTCCTCGCAGTTTTGGCCTGCGAAACTATATCAAAGAGGAAACATTAGCTATACACAGAGATAGGAGAACTAATGGAAACGAAATTGGCGAGAATATCACAATTATCAAAAGAGAATCCAGACATGGTCTTTACGTCACTGGGACATCTCATTAACAAAGAGATGCTTCAGAGTTGTCATCTTCAAATGGATGGGGAGAAAGCTGTAGGAATCGACGGAGTTACAAAAGAGGAATATAGTAGAAACCTGGATGAGAACATAGAAAATCTGGTAGAACGTTTAAAGAAGAAATCCTACAAATCCAAACCGGCAAGACTGGTAGAGATACCAAAGGATAATGGAAAGACGCGCCCTCTCAGTATCTATTGTTATGAAGATAAACTGGTGCCGGAAGCACTGCGCAGGATACTGGAAGCGGTATTTGAACCATTGTTTTATGACGAAATGATGGGATTCAGACCTAACAGAGGATGTCATAGGGCAATCCGTAAACTGAACACGATGCTGGAAAGAAAGCCGACCAGTTATGTGTTAGATGCGGATGTCAAAGGATTTTTCCAACATCTCGACCATGAATGGATTATCCGCTTCATAGAATCAAAGATTAAAGACCCTAATATCACCCGGCTTGTCAGGCGTATGCTGAAAGCAGGGATTATGAACGACTACCAGTTCGAAGCAACAGAGGAAGGAAGCGGACAGGGTTCTGTCTGTTCACCGGTCATCTCGTGTATCTATATGCACTATGTACTGGTGTGGTGGTTTAAAGAGGTGATAACTCCAGCATTTCGTTATAATGTTATGAAAAGCCTTTTCTACTGGCTGAACAGAAGAAGCCAGAAGAAAAGCTACAACTGGGTAGAGTTTCTGAATATGATTGATAACAGTTACCCGTTAGTAAGAGCAAAAATATATGTCAGTGTATACGATTGAAAAATGTGAACGATTCGTTTCGCAAAGAGCCGGATGCGGGAAAGCCGCAAGTCCGG
>OOAO01002913.1_pt1 | contig 10202 bp, 10 predicted proteins | sample 1671821 | NCBI WGS metagenome assembly OOAO01 (sample SAMN06348196, study PRJEB24527) | human gut metagenome | biome: human gut; feature: ankylosing spondylitis patient; material: feces | host: Homo sapiens | place: China | collected 2015-10 | reverse complement strand
CAATCTGGAATGAATTTTGGCTACGTTACTGTGAACGGAGTGAACAGTAACGAGGAAAGAGGCTATTCAGACTTTTTACTTGCGTAACTCTGACGGGAAACGTATAATAGAAAAAAGCAATACTCGAGGGTGAGGAAAAGAGGATGAAGATAACAGAAGAACTGTTAAATGAGATGAAAATTAAGGATGAGAACTTTTCTGACGGTCTGATCAAGCCGGACGGCGATTACGTAAGAATACCCAGAGGACATCTTCATGGAATGATGGAACTGCTTCCATGGACAGAGAACGAAATCTGGAAAATGATCCCGGATGATGATTCTCCGCTGTTCTGGCTGATTGAGAAAACAGGATGCGTTCTTACGGATTATAATAATTCTATTGGCATGAAGATGACACCTGCTCAGCAGACTGTGTTTGATATGATGCGAAAACATGGGGTTCTTACAGATGATTATTACGATCTGACGAAACAGAGGGAGAAAGTAAGAGAAGCCAGAGAACAAAAAGAGAACAGGAAACAATAGTTAAGTGTATATGAATATATGGGAGTGCAGCGATGGAAAAGCATGCTCATTAAAGCCATCCGATGCAGAAAAAACAATATACGATATTAAAAAGCAGCATATCAGAGTTATGGATCATAACCTGATATGCTGCTTTTAACGTGTCTGAAGAAAAATGAAATGTCAATCATAAAAACAAAACAAAAACAACCAGAACAGAAGAAAAAACAAATAAAAAACAACATAAAAGTTCAGGATATACATGTTGATTCGTGTTGACTTTGCGATAGCCATAAGGTATAATGAATCTATATGAAAACATGGAGAATATTGCTGTCAGAATGATACCGGAATGTATTGGGGTCTGGTATGGGTGCAGCTTTTATTCATGAGAAAGGAGTAACATGGAAAAATTTCAAACATCAGATATTCCCAAGTCTCCCAGAATTCAGAAACTGGTAGATGCATTGTATGAACATATGCCGGTGATCGAATCAGCCAGAGCAAAGCTGATCACAGAATCTTATAAGGAAACAGAAGGAGAACCGATCATCACACGCAGAGCAAAGGCTTTTGCGCATATTCTTCATAACATTCCGATCATTATCCGTGACAATGAACTGATTGTCGGAAGCAGTACGATTGCGCCGAGGGGATGTCAGACATTTCCGGAGTTCTCTTATGAGTGGCTGGAAGCTGAACTGGATACAGTTGCGACCAGAACTGCGGATCCTTTTGAGATTGCTGAGGAGACCAAAGCCGAACTTAAGGAGGCAGATAAGTACTGGAAAGGGAAAACAACCAGTGAACTTGCAACTTCCTATATGGCACCGGAAGCAATCAAGGCAATTGAACACAATATTTTTACACCTGGGAACTATTTTTACAATGGTGTAGGACATGTAACAGTTAAATACTGGGAAGTACTGGAAACCGGTTTTGAGGGAATCATGGAGAAGGCTCAGAAAGAGCTGGATGGATGCAGTGTCGGTGACGGTAATTATGCAAGAAAGTCTCACTTCCTTGAGGCAGTGATTTTAAGCTGTAAGGCGGTGATCGATTATGCAGGCAGATATGCAAAACTTGCGCAGGAAATGGCGGCACAGACAAGTGATCCGGTAAGAAAACAGGAACTTTTTGTTATCGCAGAGAACTGCAGCAGGGTACCGGCAAAGGGTGCACAGAATTTCTATGAGGCATGTCAGTCATTCTGGTTTGTACAGCAGCTTCTTCAGATGGAATCCAGTGGACATTCTATTTCACCGGGTCGCTTTGATCAGTATATGTATCCATATTATAAGAAGGATATGGAAGCAGGAACTATTACCCGAGAGTTCGCACAGGAATTGATGGATTGCATCTGGGTTAAATTAAATGACCTGAATAAATGTCGTGATGCGGCTTCAGCGGAAGGATTTGCAGGATATAGCCTTTTCCAGAATCTGATCGCAGGTGGTCAGAATAAAGAGGGAGAGGATGTAACTAACGATCTTTCGGTTATGTGTATTCAGGCATCTATGCATGTGCATCTTCCGGCTCCATCACTTTCTGTGAGAGTATGGAATGGTTCTCCGCATGAATTCCTGATAAAGGCAGCCGAGCTTACGAGAACAGGAATCGGACTTCCTGCATATTACAATGATGAGGTGATTATTCCGGCACTGCAGAACAGAGGCTTATCTCTGGAGGATGCCAGAGAGTACAATATCATCGGATGTGTGGAACCGCAGAAAGCCGGTAAGACAGAAGGGTGGCATGATGCCGCATTCTTTAATATGTGCAGACCTCTGGAACTTGTTTTTTCGAATGGTATGGATAAAGGTGAGATGGTGGGAATCCCTACCGGCGATGTCACTCAGATGAAGACCTTTGATGAATTCTTTGACGCATATAAGAAACAGATGGAATACTGCATTTCCCTGCTGGTGAATGCAGATAATGCTATTGATGTAGCTCATGCGGAACGCTGTCCGTTACCATTCCTTTCCTGTATGATAGATGACTGTCTGAAAGAAGGCAAGTCTGTCCAGGAAGGTGGAGCTGTTTACAACTTTACAGGTCCTCAGGGATTTGGAATCGCCAATATGGCAGATGGACTTTTTGCAATCCGCAAACTGGTCTATGAGGATAAGAAAGTATCTATGAAAGAACTTAAGGAAGCTCTTGCATGGAACTATGATAAAGGACTGGATGCGCAGTCCGCCGGTGATATGACAGAGATGATCATGAAGGCAATGCAGAAAGCAGGCAGAAATGTGGATGCTTCCACTGCAGAAGGACTTCTGAAAACTTTCATGGGAATGAAACCGGGTGAACAGAAGACACAGAGATTCAAAGAAATACACGATATGATCGATGAAGTTCCGAAATTTGGAAATGATATTCCGGAAGTTGATTATTTTGCAAGAGAAGTTGCTTATACATATTCCAAACCGCTTCAGAAGTATAACAATCCAAGAGGCGGAAAGTTCCAGGCAGGTCTGTATCCTGTATCTGCAAATGTGCCGCTGGGCGGACAGACTGGAGCAACACCGGATGGAAGATATGCACACACACCTGTTGCAGACGGCGTTTCGCCATCTGCGGGCAAGGATGTAAAGGGACCTACGGCAGCGGCAACTTCCGTATCCAGACTGGATCATTTTATTGTATCCAACGGAACACTCTTTAATCAGAAATTTCACCCATCCGCACTTTCAGGAAGAGAGGGACTGGAGAAATTCGTTGCGCTGATCCGCGGATACTTTGACCAGAAGGGAATGCACATGCAGTTTAATGTAGTTGACAGGCAGACACTGCTGGATGCACAGGAACATCCTGAGAAATATAAACATCTGGTAGTACGCGTGGCAGGCTACAGTGCGCTGTTTACGACACTTTCCCGTTCCCTTCAGGATGACATCATCCGTCGTACAGAACAGGGCTTCTGATCCAGACGTTTTTTGCAGAAAGTAAAAGTGACGGGCAGAGGATGTATGGATAACAGAATAAGAAAGGAAAAGCATGGACTATTTGGATACAAAGGGCAGAGTGTTTGATGTCCAGAAATATTCTATTCATGATGGACCGGGTATAAGGACGATCGTATTTCTGAAAGGTTGTGTCCTGCGGTGCAAATGGTGCTGCAATCCGGAATCTCAGGAATATAAGATCCAGACAATGAAAGTGCAGGGAGAAGACAAAGTCATCGGACGTGATGTGACAGTCAGGGAGATGATTGAAGAAGTTGAGAAAGACAGGGTATACTATTACCGCTCGGGCGGAGGTATGACTCTTTCCGGCGGAGAATGTCTCTGTCAGCCGGAATTTGCAGGAGCACTTCTGAGAGCTGCCAAAGAGAGAGGAATTTCTACTGCGATCGAGAGTATGGCATGTGCAAAATGGGAGACGATTGAGACAATCTTACCGTATCTGGATACTTATTTAATGGATATTAAACATACAAATCCTGCGAAACATAAAGAATTTACAGGACGTTCTAATGAACTGATGATGGAAAATGCCAGAAAAGTGGCGCTTTCCGGTAAAACCAGGCTGGTAATCCGTGTACCGGTGATACCCACATTTAATGATACAGTGGAGGAAATCCAGGGGATTGCAAGGTTTGCAGACACACTTCCCGGAGTGGACAAGATTCATCTTCTTCCGTATCACAGACTTGGACAGGATAAATATGAGGGACTTGGCAGACCATATCTGATGGGAAATGTGGAACCACCGTCCAAAGAACATATGGAAACATTAAAAAAGGCAGTACATGCGGTCTGCGGTCTGGACTGTCAGATCGGTGGATGAGGTATTTTTTGCATCTGATACGATTATTGGAAGAAAAAAACAAACAAAAACAACACAATAAAACCCGTAAAAACAACATAAAACAACGGAAATGTATTGACTTTTTATGACCGATAGTGTAAAATCACAGGTAGAAACGTCAAAAACTATATCAATGCCTTAAGGAGGAAAATGAGCATGGTAAACGAATATGAAATCAAAAAACAGATCTGCGACATCGGAAGAAGAATCTACAGCCGCAACATGGTAGCTGCAAACGATGGTAACATCTCTGTAAAACTGAACGACAACGAATTTCTTTGCACACCTACAGGTGTATCCAAAGGTTTTATGACACCGGAGTATATCTGTAAAGTAGACAGAGAAGGAAATGTGATCCAGGCTAACCCGGGATTCAAACCATCCTCTGAAATCAAAATGCATATGAGAGTTTATGAGAAGAGACCGGACGTAGGTTCTGTTGTGCATGCTCATCCGATTTATGCAACATCTTTTGCAATTGCAGGTATTCCGCTGACACAGCCGATCATGCCTGAGGCAGTTATCTCACTTGGATGCGTTCCGATCGCTGAATACGGTACACCATCTACAATGGAGATTCCAGATAATCTTGAGAAATACCTTCCATATTTCGATGCAGTTCTTCTTGAGAACCATGGAGCACTGACATGGAGCACAGACTTAAACGCAGCTTACATGAAGATGGAATCTGTTGAGTTCTACGCACAGCTTCTGTATCAGTCAAAAGTTCTTGGCGGACCTAAGGAATTTGATGAGAAGAACATTAAGAAACTGTATGAAATCCGCCGTAAATTCGGTATGGCAGGCAAGCATCCTGCAAACCTCTGCCTGAATAAAGATGGCCATAACTGCCATAACTGCGGCGGCGCATGTCATGACGGCGAATTCAAGAAATTCCCTGGATATCAGTATGATTTCGTAGGCGGCGGAGATTCCCAGCCGGCAGCAGGAACAGCAGACAAATCTGAAGCTGAATTAGTTGCTGAGATCACAAAACAGGTAATGGCTCAGTTAGGAATGAAATAAGAGTATAGATGACCGATAATCAAGGAGGACAGTCTCATGCCAATTAATGAGAATATGGTACAGGAAATTGTACAGGAAGTAATGGCAAAAATGCAGATTGCAGACGCTCCGACTGGTAAACATGGTATTTTCAAAGAAATGAATGATGCGATCGAAGCAGCGAAGAAATCACAGCTTATCGTAAAGAAGATGTCCATGGATCAGAGAGAAAAAATAATTACCTGCATCCGTAAGAAAATAAAAGAAAACGCAGAAGTAATGGCTCGTATGGGCGTGGAGGAAACAGGTATGGGAAATGTTGGGGACAAGATCCTCAAACATCATCTTGTAGCTGACAAGACTCCCGGAACAGAAGTTATTACAACAACTGCATGGTCCGGAGACAGAGGATTAACCCTTATCGAGATGGGACCTTTTGGTGTGATCGGTGCGATCACTCCATGTACCAACCCAAGTGAAACAATTTTATGTAATACAATGGGAATGCTTGCAGGAGGAAATACAGTTGTATTCAATCCTCATCCTGCAGCGATCAAAACTTCCATTTATGCAATCAATCTTTTAAATGAAGCATCATTAGAGTGCGGTGGTCCTGACAACATTGCAGTTACTGTAGAGAAACCTACACTTGAGACAAGCAATGTGATGATGAAACATAAAGACATCCCGCTTATCGCTGCAACCGGCGGACCTGGAGTTGTAACTGCAGTTCTTTCTTCCGGTAAACGTGGTATCGGAGCAGGCGCCGGAAATCCTCCGGCACTGGTTGATGAAACCGCTGATGTCCGCAAAGCAGCCACAGATATTGTAAACGGATGTACATTTGATAACAATCTTCCATGTATTGCCGAGAAAGAGATCGTAGCAGTTTCCTCTATCGTAGATGAGCTGATGCACTATCTTGTAACTGAGAATGACTGCTATCTTGCTTCTAAGGAAGAGCAGGACAAACTTACGGAAGTTGTTCTGGCAGGCGGAAAGCTGAACCGTAAATGCGTAGGCCGGGATGCAAGAACACTCCTTTCCATGATCGGAGTAAATGTACCTGCAAATATCCGCTGTATCGTATTTGAGGGGCCAAAGGAACACCCTCTGATCACTACTGAGCTGATGATGCCGATCCTCGGTGTTGTAAGAGCAAGAGATTTTGATGATGCAGTAGAGCAGGCAGTCTGGTTAGAACATGGCAATCGTCATTCCGCACATATTCATTCAAAGAATATTGATAATATTACAAAATATGCGAAAGCAATTGATACAGCAATTCTTGTTAAGAATGCACCGTCTTATGCAGCTTTGGGATTTGGCGGTGAAGGCTACTGTACATTTACCATTGCAAGCCGTACAGGTGAAGGCCTTACATGCGCAAGCACATTCACCAAGAGAAGACGCTGCGTAATGGCAGACAGTCTCTGTATTCGATAAGAATTGATATAAGGAGAGAAAGAACATGGACATGAATAATGTAAATATAGAAGAAATCGTGAAACAGGTTCTCTCCGGCATGACAGGAAATGCACCGGCAGCAGCTTCTGCACCGGCAGCATCAACTGGAATCCCGAAGACAGCCAGAGTAGCTGTATTAACTGAGAAAGAGCATTTTGACATCAAAGAATATCCAATCCCGCCAATCGGAGATGATGATATCCTGGTTAAAGTTGAAGGATGCGGCGTATGCGGTACAGATGCACACGAATTTAAGAGAGATCCGTTTAACCTGATCCCGGTAGCACTTGGACATGAAGGTACAGGTGAGATTGTGGCAATGGGTAAGAATGTTAAAGTTGACACAGCAGGAAAACCTGTAAAGGTTGGAGACAAAGTTGTTACCTGCATGATCTTCAAGGATGATCCTGATATTACAATGTTTGACCTGAACAAGAAGAACGTAGGCGGAGCTGATGTATACGGACTTCTTCCTGACGATGATGTACATCTCAACGGATGGTTCTCTGATTACATCTTCTTAAGAGGCGGAAACTTCGGAACTACATTCTTTAATGTAAGTGATCTGGATCTGGATTCCCGAATTCTCATTGAGCCATGTGCAGTGCTTGTACATGCAGTAGAGAGAGCAAAAACAACAGGAATCCTTCGTTTCAACAGCAGAGTAGTTGTTCAGGGCTGTGGACCGATCGGACTGATCTGCATCGCAGTACTCCGTACTATGGGTATTGAACATATCTGCGCAGTAGACGGAAATGAAAAACGTCTTGAGTTTGCCAAGAGAATGGGTGCAGACACAAGCGTTAACTTCATGAACTTTAAGGGAATCGAAGCACTGACAGAAGCTGTAAAAGAAGCTCAGGGCGGACATCTTGCAGATTTCGCATTCCAGTGCACAGGAAACCCGAAAGCTCATGCAAACATTTATAAATTTATCCGCAATGGTGGTGGTCTTTGTGAACTTGGCTTCTTCATCAATGGTGGAGATGCTACAATTAATCCGCACTTTGACCTCTGCTCCAAAGAGATCAACCTGGTTGGTTCCTGGGTATATACTCTGAGAGATTATGTAACAACCTTTGATTTCCTTAAGAGAGCAAAAGCAATTGGTCTTCCGATGTCTGAACTGATCACAGATAAGTTCCCGTTAGAGCAGATCAATGAAGCTCTTCAGACAAACCTGGCAATGACAGGACTTAAGATCGCAGTTGTAAACAAATAGTTACTGTTCACCGGTAATATCCCGCAAAGAGTATTGCTGTGAACGGAGTGAACAGTAGCAACAAATAATAAGCCTGGCAATAGAGGAGAAAAGAAATGGCAGAAGCTGTAGGAATTTTAGAGGTATTCGGGCTGGCGACAGCCTTTGTAGCAGGCGATGCCGGATGTAAGGCAGCAAATGTCCGCCTGGAGGTTTTTGATAAAAACAAACCAGCCAATGCTGACAGCCTGCCGGTACCGCTCCTTGTCTGCATTAAATTCAGAGGAAGTGTAACTGATGTTACAGCGGCTGTGGAAGCAGGCATGGAAGTTGCAAACAGAATGACTGGTGTGGTACAGCATTATGTGATCCCGAACCCGGAAGAGGGAACGGAAAAAATGCTGAAGATCAGCGCCCTGGATAAGGATTAGCAGTTGCATATCCATTGGGCATCAGTTAAAATATAATCAGATATTTATTTGTAGATTCAGGAGGAAGCAGAAATGGCACAGGAAGCATTAGGAATGGTAGAAACCAGAGGACTTACAGCAGCAATTGAAGCAGCTGATGCAATGACAAAAGCAGCTGAAGTAGCATTAGTAGGAACAGAGAAGATCGGATCCGGACTTGTAACAGTTATGGTACGCGGAGACGTAGGAGCTGTTAAGGCAGCAGTAGAAAGCGGAAGCGCAGCAGCATCCAGACTTGGCGAATTAGTTGCTACTCATGTAATTCCGAGACCTCATACAGACGTAGAGAAAATCCTTCCAAGCATCTGACCAGCAGATTGAGAAGTATAAAAAAGGAGTTCGCTCATGAGTAAATCATATGGATTTATAGAAATCACTGGTGTCGTTGCAGCAATCGATGCACTGGACATCATGTGCAAAACTGCAGACGTTGAGCTGGCGTCATGGGAACGTAAGCTGGGCGGACGACTGGTTACTATTATAGTTGAAGGCGATGTATCTGCCGTTACAGAAGCAGTAAATGCAGCAGCGACAGGTGCGATCAAGAAACCGGTAAGTTATGCAGTAATTGCACGTCCCCACGAAGAAATCGTCAGAATGGTGGAATTAAGTGCAAGTCGCTGGAAGAACAATCAGGGGGATGAATAATGGCTGAAGAGAAGAAACCGGAAGCAGATAAAAATGCCCCTAAAAAGGCAGCCGCTCCAAGAAAAACGAAAGCAAAAACTTCTTCAAAACCGGAAGTAAAAGCTCAGACGGCAGATACGGCGGCAGAAACAGCAAATAAAACAGAATCCCAGAAAGAACAGATAAAGGAAACAGTATCTCATAAGGAGGAGAAAGTTATGACACAGGAAGCATTAGGAATGGTAGAAACCAGAGGACTTACAGCAGCAATCGAAGCAGCTGACCAGATGTGCAAAGCAGCTAACGTTGCACTTGTTGGAACAGAAAAAATCGGATCCGGACTGGTAACAGTTATGGTTCGTGGAGATGTAGGAGCTGTTAAATCTGCAGTAGAGAGCGGAAGCGCAGCAGCATCCAGACTTGGTGAACTGGTAGCTACACATGTAATCCCGAGACCACACACAGACGTAGAAAAGATTCTTCCGGCAATCAAATAATTTTGGTTTCAAAAAATGCCCGAATCATTTCAGTCAGCGGTAACGGTTGCAAATGAGAGCATATGTGAGTGTAAAAACTCACATATGTTCTTGTGCTACAGCCGGATTTAAGGGCGGGCATGCATTGATGAGGAGAATTAATATGGACAATAATAATGTAGCTTTGATTACAAAGATGGTTCTGGAAGCTGTAGAAAAACAGAAATCTTCCGAAAAAGAACCGGGATATCTGGTTCCGGTAGGGGTATCTGCAAGACACATTCATCTGACACAGGAGCATGTGGAAGCATTATTCGGACCAGGATATCAGCTGACGAAGAAAAAAGAACTGATGGGCGGACAGTTTGCCTCCAATGAGACAGTAACTATCGTTGGACTGAAGCTCCGTGCAATTGAGAATGTACGTATTCTCGGACCTGTAAGAAGCAAATCTCAGGTTGAGGTTTCTGCTACAGATGCAATTAAACTTGGAGTGAAGGCTCCGATTCGGGAATCCGGTAATGTTGCAGGAAGTGCACCGATCGCAGTTGTCGGACCAAAAGGTGCGATTTATCTGAATGAAGGATGTATCATTGCAAAACGACATATTCATATGCCGCCGAAAGACGCAATG
>OOAO01002912.1_pt1 | contig 10202 bp, 6 predicted proteins | sample 1671821 | NCBI WGS metagenome assembly OOAO01 (sample SAMN06348196, study PRJEB24527) | human gut metagenome | biome: human gut; feature: ankylosing spondylitis patient; material: feces | host: Homo sapiens | place: China | collected 2015-10 | reverse complement strand
ACCAACGCTATACGATTACCTACAACGGCGAAACGCAGCGGCAGGACAGCAAGACAGCACGTGTCTATACCGTCACGCGGGAACAGCTCGGCGGATTGCTGAACGATGCAGCGATGTAAGAGTGTTGAAAAAAGAAGGTAGCTTTCTTATTTTCACAATCTTACATTTCTTACAAATCCTCTTACAAAGTCTTACGGGTTCTTACGGTCTTACAGCGCCGGATGCCGTGTAAGAGAGTTGTAAGACGCCAACTTTTTATTTCACTGGATTTTACACTGTTTTCTCAACAAACTTACAGAAAAATGACTGCCATACCATACAGCAACCGGATTTCCATCCGTGATTTTCTCGCCCGGCGGGGCATTCAGCCCAAATACGAACGCAACGGTTACGGCATGTATCTTTCACCCCTGCGGGAAGAACGCACGCCGAGTTTCAAAGTGGACTACGTGCGAAACCTCTGGTACGACTTCGGACTGGGTGAAGGCGGCACATTACTTACCCTCGTGATGCGGTTGGAGCGGTGCGACCGTTACGCCGCCATCCGTATCCTTTCGAGCGGTGAGATAAGGCAAGCCGAGTCTACTTCTCTTTCATCAGGTATTTACGAACGTCCAGCCGTCGGTGGGGTATCGCCGGTCTTGCGTCCGGCCGCCGTTCCCGCGCTCCGCATCCTCTCCGACGCTCCGCTTCGTCATCCGGCATTGGTCGGTTATCTCGCCTCGCGCGGCATCGTCCCGTCGGTCGCCGCTGCATTCTGCCGCGAGGTTCGCTACGAGGTAAACGGCCGCGCCTTTTTCGCCGTCGGGTTCCGCAACGATGCCGGAGGGTGGGAGCTCCGCTCCGAGCGGTTCAAAGGCGGCTCATCGCCCAAACATATTACGACACTCGACAACGGCAGCGATACGGCAATGGCGTTCGAGGGATTTATCGACTTTCTATCCTATCTCTCGCTGAAAGGTAACCCGTCACCGTCGATTGACAGCATCGTGCTCAACTCGGTGACGAATCTGCACAAGGCTGTTCCGTTCTTCTCGCGCCACAGGGTCGTCCATGCCTTCCTCGACAACGACGACGCAGGGCGGAAAGCGTTGGCCCGACTGGAAGAATCCTTACCCTCGTCCGAAGTGATCGACCAGTCCGTTTTTTACCGCGACCACAAAGACCTGAACGAATACCTGCAAGAGAAGCAGCGGCAACAAGTGCAGCGCAAACAGCAACCGCACGGGCATAAGGTGCGATAGCCCGATACCGGGGAGCGTCAGACGAGCGGAGGGAGTGGCAAGGAAACTTCAAGGCTTGCCTTGATATAGCCCACTATAACTACCGGCTTCGCTTCGGTAGCTGTGGGCTCTCCCGAGGGGTTCAGGGCCCTGCCCTGAAAACCCGCGAGGGCGCCGCCCTCGACCCGGCAAGGGGTTGCCCCCTCTGCACTCCCCGCGGCGGTCTTTCAGAGCAACGACCATTCGGACGGTCGCTGCCTCCGGCCCGATGGCCGACGACGACCGCACGACAGAAGCGGAAGGCCCCGCACAAAGGTAATCATCGTTTTCATTTCACAAAAGGAAAGGAACGTCTTTCGGACGCTCTTTCCATAACACCGACAATTATGGCAAAGACATCCATCAACATAAAGCCCTGCCTCGTTACGAGCAGCGGGGCGCATAACAGACGGTTAGCGGAATATCTTGCCAATATCCGCAAAGAGAAGATATACATCCGCACCGACCTCATGGCGAAAAACGAGACATGGGTATCGCCTGAACTGGGCGATACCTCGCTTGAAGAACGCAGCAGGCAGATAGCCGCAATGGTCAAGAAAAAGACAGGCCGGGCGATGCAGACCAAAGACCGGAAACGGGTGAACAAGAAGACGGGCAAGGTAACCGTAGTCCGTGGCAGCACCCCGATCAAAGAGGGCGTGGTCGTCATCAAAGAAGATACTGCGATGGAACAGTTGCGGCATTTCTGCGAGGTATGCAAGGAACGATGGGGCATTACGCCGCTGCAAATCTTCATCCACCGCGACGAGGGGCATTACGAAACGCCCGGCGACAAAACCACATGGAAGCCGAACTACCACGCCCATATCGTGTGGGACTGGATGAACCACGACACGGGAAAGTCCTGCAAACTCTTGCCGCAGGACATGAGCCAAATGCAGACCATATTGGCCGAAGCGCTCGGCATGGAACGCGGCACGTCGAAAGAGTTGACCGGACGCGAACATCTGGAACGGACGGACTACATCATCGCCAAGCAGAAGCAGGAGGCCGAGAAAACCCGGATAGCCAAAGAACAAGCCGAAGCGGAACTGAAAGCGGTAAAAGGAGAGCTGAGAACCGAGAAGCTGAAGAACTCCGCCGCCGAGGTCGGCACGACCATCCTCGACGGTATCGGCTCGATGATCGGCACGTCGAAAGTCAAGCGGCAGCAACAACAGATAGACACATTGAAACAAGAGGTCGCAGCACGCGATGAAACGATAGAGACCCTGCAAACCCAGATGCAGACTTTGCGGGCCGACCACTGCAAGGAACTGATGGCTGTGCAGGCACGACACATGACGGAAACAGCGGATATCAAAAAGCAGTACGAAAAAGATTTGTCTTTTTTTCAAATGCTTGTCCGCAAGGCATCGGCGTGGTTCCCTCATTTCCGCGAACTGCTGCGTATGGACGAATTTTGCCGCAAGATCGGATTTAATGACGCACAGACCGAAACGCTTATTAGAGGCAAGTCGCTCAAATACAGCGGGACGCTCTATTCCGAAATGCACCGAAAGCAATTCAAGGCCGAAAACGTAATCGCACGGATTTCCCCGGATGAGACCAACGGCCGAAAATTCATCCTCAAAATAGACGGGTTGCCTATTGTAAGATGGTTCAGGGAACAGGCAGAAAAATTACAACATTGTATTTCATCAAGGCACAATATGAGAATGTTGTAGACAAACCCCTTTGGTGGAGCATACCCCACCAAAGGGGTTAAGCTTCTTGAAACTTATTGAATATCCTCGTCTATTGATATTCATAAGCTCCGATATCCACTATCCCATTTGAGATGCGTGGATTTCCAGCAAGGTCAGTGGGACTGCTCTCGGTCGGATAATAAAATATGTTTACATCTGATACTTCCCTTGTTCAAACCAACAACCATCAGTTGCCATAAACCGGCCCCGCACACAAACCTCTATCGGATATAGAAAGCGCGGAAACGCAATACTCCGTTATTGCGACCAAAGCACAACCTATGGTATATATGGCGATTAAATCCCTTCCGACTTGTACGGAGGGGATATTTTTATAATCAAGTTTCGAATATTAAAGATTGGAATGGCAGTTTTTTCGCCCAAAACGAATTAATATCGAACTTTTTATCCGTTTCTAAACCGAACAAGGATAAAAACAGTCAAAAACAGCAGAGGAAAATTTTCATCAACTTTTTATATAAGGTTCATTGAAGAAGCAGAAATCAAGTGTAAAAAACGAATCCCCTCGACAATGTTTGTCAAGGGGATTTTAAGAGGTCTGAAGCGCCCACTAAATTAGGCCGTTCAACGTATGTGCTACATCCTTTAGATGCATTCGGTTTCAGAATTATCCCTTTTAGTATTGTAATGGCCTTGTTGATACGCGCTGGGCGGGTTGTTGCATTCAATTCCTACACCTGCACCACATTTATTGTTTCAGAGCTACATAGTAAGTGTTGCTATTTGAATCAATACCAGCATTCCACTCATCACAAACTTCACTTATAGCATCCCAAATCTCGTCAGCGTTCTCACCCCATTCGTCAATATCGTCTATTGTAATATCGACGCAGAAATACCCTTGTTCATGGTAACATTCATAGGAATACCTCCAATCGTTTATGGAAGATTTCAGGTTATTCAAAAAGTCACGTTCCTCTCTATTCATAATAGCTTTAAACTGTTTGCGGTTATAATTTAGTTTTTGTCGGATTTTCAGATTCGTCATTAAAAATAACAATACCGTTTTGTCTCAAATAATCTTCAAATATCGAAAACCAAAGGGGCCAGTTGAGTCTTGTAAAATTTATATCTCTATAAAGGGTGTATCCGACACTCTCTTTAAGTCTCGCAAGCAGTTTTTCTCTTTCTTCCTCCAACGAATTATCCGTTAACAATTTATATAAAAACTTTTGGACCTCGATACACTTACTCAGGTGTTCTGTTGAGATATTATCCAGTTGGGGTTCATCAAAAATACTACCGATAAAACGTCCACCCAATCTATCTGACACATAAACACGCCCAAAATGAGTAAATTCTTTGAATAAACTACTATTGCGCTTGTTGTATGCATTATCTATTTTTTTCTTGTATTCTCGATATTCATTATATAAACTTAATTTTCGAGGATCTTTTTTGACGATTTTTTGAGACAGATCATACCCTTGATTTTTCAGCCAAGAACTCAATACAGCGATACGTTGTGTACTATTGCCTGCTTTTTTCAAAGATTTCTCCAGTGTTTTGTTTTCTTTCTTCTGATTCTTATTGATTAACGACCTTATGACCGTTTGCTGCAAATCAATATAATCCATAATTCTTTTCGCATATACATCTATCGGATGAAACACAGCATCGATATAGTCCGTAGAGGGTTTTGAAGATAACGATAATAAATCTTCGCAACTCCATACTACGGTTTCACATATATAGGGATAATCTTCCACATAAGAGTCCATCCGTTCTTTCTGATCGATCAATTTGTATTTCTGGCTACGAGATTCCGCCAAAGCATTATTCTTTGCGATATAAGCTGCCAATATTTGTCGTTCGTGCTTTTGTCTGGCCTCTTTTTCTTCTTTTAGGCGACGGGGTTTCAATACTTTCTCTTGATATATCACACTGTCCAATGCGTGACGACTTTCTTCAATTTTATGCTTTACAGAGCCAAAATCATCTTCTTTTTTCGCATAGACAATTTCTCTTACATATCTTTTTTTCTCCTTATCATCATATTTCACGGTCCAATTCTCTTTTACGTCATACTCATATCTATAAGTATTTTCGTCTTTATGTTGTTCCTTAGAATATTGATTTTCCAAATTTGCCACAATAGAACCATCTGGCCGTTGAGAATAAACAATAGCCTTTTGCGGTTTTTTGATAACACTGCCGCTATGTGAACTCACGCACATAAGGTCACCATATTTATTGTATGTAAAATATGATGAAAAGCCGAGACCACCATTTGACGCTCCCAAAAACACCGACATTTTGACAATGTGACCTACATTATCAAAATATCCTATGCTGCCGCCGCCTTTTTTTTCTGAAATATAAGATAGTTCATTCCCTTTTTTTTCTGCCACACCTGATAGAGTCCCATCTCCTTCATATTGATATTTTTTATATCCGGTCGGCGTATATTCATACCTGTCTTTAGAAATTAAAGATTTATTTTCAAAAACACTTTCGGTTTTTACTCTTCCGGAATCGTCATAAGTATACAATTTTAATTTGAGAGTGTCATATACAACAGCAGATTCTGTAGCTTTTGGTGTGGTTGTAATTTCTTTTATTATTTTACCTTCATCTGTATAAAGATAAGCCGTTTCTATACGTCCTTTGTAATCAATTTGTCTTTCATGGATAATATTGCCTCGCTTGTCGAAATACGATACCGTTTCTTCGTCCCGGAGTTTTAACTCGGAAACCTCGCCAAAATTATAAATCTCATCATAGGCTTTGGTTGTTATCATGACCACTTGCCCTTTGGGTTTGTCATTTGAAATTTGCGCCCAACTCAATTCCCCTACAAATAGCAAGAGAATAAAACATAAATGTTTTTTCATGTAAATAAATAATTTTATGAATATTATTAAACAAAAAGTGCGGAACCTGCTGTTCTCCATACAAACAACAGGCACCGCCAAGCACCTCGTACACATACGGATAAACAAGCAGTCCGCACCCGTAATCGGATATGCGAACCGTGCTTATTCTTCCCTCGTGTACTCTCGGCCTTTCTCGGAAATGCCGAAACAAAATTGGCGGTTTTGTTGTTCGGGGAATCCTAAGATTCACGTTATAGTATCTCGTAAGTCCTTCCAGACTTACACGACAAAAATACTAATTCCGCACAAATCTTCAAAGGTTTGGACTGCTTTTTCCCTGTTGCAAAAGTAATACGGCGTGGCAGTTGTGCCAAATTCATTCCGGTGCATTACGGTACAAAGCCTTCTGCCTGCCTCTTTGGGCGATTTTTCGTACCTTTGCTGCCTCATGATATATTCCAAGGAACATATCGACCTATTGAAGCGTGCCATTATCGAATGTTTCGGGCGCACGCTCGATTCGCCGACGGACTATGATATGCTCTCTGCGGATATTCGGGAATGTACCGGTGAAACGATAAGCTCTGCTACGCTGAAGCGATTGTTCGGTTACCTCAAGCCTTCGACGGCACCGCGTCCATCGACTCTCTCCGTGTTGGCCCGTTATGTCGGTTATACCGGCTGGAGCGACTTCTGTCAAGCACAGCAGACGGGACCTTCGGAAAGCCCAGACTCAATACCTGGCCGAAAGATCATGGGGATCGGTGTGATTCTCGTATTGGGCATCGTTATGTTCTTTGTTGAATCGAAACGAGAGGTGCCAATCACTGCACCCCAAATATTGCATACCCATGATACCGTTTATATCGAACATGCTGTCGAAATCAAGGATACGACGGTCCATATTCTGACCGATGAGCATCGGCGTTACGAGTTGGCTCTCCGCTATTGCATCGGGACGGCGAAGCGGCAATGCGATTCGGTTCGGGCGCGTCGGTCGCAAATGGATATTCTTGCTTACAAGAATTATGTGGACAGCGCCTATTTTGCCATTGCCTTCGATTATATGGACAAGGTAATCAAACGACGGATGCAGGAAGATTTTCCCGGCGACAGTTTGTTAATTATGCGTTACGGAAACGAAATTTTCGCTCAATGCAGAGAGGTGTGCGTTGAATTAATGCGAGAGATCCCGATTGACGAATTAACCTCTGCAGCCCGAAGTGAACAGAATGCTCAACAATAAAAATGCGGACAAAATGCGGACATATCAACCAAAACAAAAGCCTTAAATGATTTATAGACAATCATTTAAGGCTTTCTAATAGTACCCGGAGCCGGGGTCGAACCGGCACGACATTGCTGTCATTGGTGTTTGAGACCAACGCGTCTACCGATTCCGCCATCCGGGCATTTCCGCGAGCGTTACACGGCGAATCGGGTGGACAAAGATAGGTGATTTTCGTAACTTTTCAAAAAATACGGCTATTTTTCGAAAAAGGCCCTGATTTTTTTCGCCTTTGCCGCCCCGACCAGCGCCGAAAGTTCTTCGATGTTGGCCGCACGGACCTTTTCCACCGTGCGGAAATGGCGCAGCAGGGTCTGGACCGTCTTGTCCCCGACCCCCTCGATCTGCTCCAGTTCGCTGTGGATAAACGCCTTGCTGCGTTTCTGCCGGTGGAAGGAAACGGCGAAACGGTGCACCTCCTCCTGAATGTGCGCCAAAAAGTGGAACAGGGGCGAAGTGGGACGGATGCCGACCAGCACGGGCGGAAAGCCGCAGAGCAGTTCGGCGGTGCGGTGCCGGTCGTCCTTGGCCAGTCCGGCAATGGGGATGTCCAGCCCGAGCCGCTCCAGCACCTCGTGAATGACTCCCATCTGCCCCTTTCCGCCGTCGGCGATAATGAGGTCGGGCATTTCGGCCCCTTCGGCCATCAGCTCACGGCCGTCGACCGTATAGGCAGCCAAGAACCCGTCGCGCGAGAAGAACATCTGCCACGTATCCCCTTCGACGCGCACACCGCGTTCCCAGCGGGTCACCTCTACGGGACGCGCCGAGGCCGCAAGGCCAAAACCGGCCTTACAGTCGTACTCGCGTACGACGAACTGCTGTCTGGCCGCCGTATGGCCGATGTCGAGCAGCGGCTGCTTCTCTTTGAGTTTATAGGCCACGTTCAGCAGGATTTCCTTCGCCTGCGGGCAGAAATCGGCTGCAGTGAATCCCAGCTCATATGCACGGCGCTGCTGCGGGGCGACATCGAGGTCGCCGATGCGGCCGGCCTTCACCACACGGCCGTCGGCAAGCAGCTGCCACTCCATTTCGTAGGCATCCAGCCCGATGAAGAAATTTTCGTTATAGACCTCGACCCTGCCCCGCGCAAGGTCGACGGGCGTAGTCCAGATGCTCTGGTACTGGCACTGCACCTCGTAGGCATGGGGGTGCCACGTGCGGTCGGGGGCGATGATACCGTTGCAGTTGAACGAGTTGTCCGTCGCATCGTAGTCGTTGAAATCGCCGCCGTAGAGGAACGACACACGGCCGTCGGGCTCGTAGCGGACAAGCCCCTGGTCGACGAAGTCCCAGATGAAACCGCCCTGGTAGGAGGGGTATTTGCGCACCAGTTCCCAATAATGGTCTAGGCCCCCCATCGAATTTCCCATGGCATGGGCATATTCACACTGGATGAGCGGTTTGGAGGGGTTGTTGCGAGCATATTTCTCGCATTGTTCATAGCCCCAGTACATGGGGCAGATGATGTCAGTGAAGGCCCCGTCCTGATCGTACACGGCACGTTCGTAATGCACCGGACGCGAAGGGTCGTAATCCTTGATCCAACGGTAGCATGCCTCGAAGTTGGGGCCCATGCCCGCCTCGTTGCCCATCGACCAGATGATGACCGAAGGATGGTTCTTGTCGCGCAGCACCATGCGCCGGTTGCGTTCCATGTGTGCCTGCGCATAAGCCGGCGCCTTGGCCAGCGTGTTGTCGCCGTAGCCCATGCCGTGCGACTCGACGTTGGCCTCGTCCACGACATAGATGCCGTAGCGGTCGCACAGCTCGTACCACTGCGGGTCGTTGGGATAGTGGCTCGTGCGTACGGCGTTGATATTCATCTCTTTCATGATGCGGATGTCCTCGATCATCCGTTCGCGGCTCACCACATAGCCGCCGACGGGATCCATCTCGTGGCGGTCGGCGCCCTTGATCAGCACGGGCTGCCCGTTCACGAGCAACTGTGCGTCCCTGATCTCCACGGAACGGAAGCCCACGGGCTGCGTCACGGTCTCGGTCACGCCCCTGCCGTCCGACACGGCGATCTCGAGCGTATAGAGGTTCGGGGTCTCGGCCGACCATTTGGCCGGGTCGGCGACCTCGAAGACATACCCGCCCTTGCCGCCGGCAGGCTGCAATCGATGTTCCGCCACGACACCGCCCGCCGCATCGCGCAGCGTCAGACCGACCGACTTCACGCGGGGCGTGGTTTCCACCTCGACGCGCAGCGTGGCGTCCTTATATTCCGAATCCAGCACGGGCGTGATACGCACGTCTTCGAGGTGCGCCTTGTCGCGGGCAGTCAGCTCCACGCCGCGGGCAATGCCCGCGAAGCGCCAGAAGTCCTGGTCTTCGAGGTAGGTGCCGTCCGACCAGCGGAACATCTGCAGGGCAATGAGGTTTTCGCCCGGCTTCACGAACTTCGTGATGTCGAACTGCGCGGCCAGCTTGCTGTCCTCGCTGTAACCGACGAAACGTCCGTTGACCCAGACATAGACGTTCGACGTGGCGGAACCGATCGAAAGGAAGATGTCCTTGCCGCCCCACGATGCCGGGATGTCGAACGTGCGCCGGTAGGAACCCACATGGTTCTCGGCATCGGGCACATAGGGCGGATCGTTCCTGAAATTGCCGCGCCAGGCATAGCCGATATTCACATAGACGGGGTCGCCGTAACCGTTCAGCTCCCACATCCCCGGCACGGGCATGCTGCCCCACGCCGCATCGTCGTAGTCGACGGCCCCGATGCCGGACGGACGCTCCGAAGCGTTGCGTACCCAGTGGAATTTCCATACGCCGTCGAGCGACAGGCGCTCGCCCGCGGCGAACGACGAGCGCATCGGCAGGCGGTTGATTTCATTGACGGCAGGATCCTGCCATTCACGCCCGGTCTGGGCGCCGGCAGCCAACACGCCCGAAAGCGCTGCCGCAAGGATCAAAAAAGTTTTTTTCATCATGGAGTTATCGTTTAGGTTTCATAATTTCGTCTTGGTACAGTCCACCAGGCTCATCTCGCACCGGTCGCAGTCGAACTCCAGCCGATAGCGCGAACCGCCGCGTTCGAGCCACAGTTCGCCCCGCAGGCGGGGATGCTCCTTCAGGCACTCGCCGATCTCGCGGC
>OOAO01002898.1_pt1 | contig 10252 bp, 8 predicted proteins | sample 1671821 | NCBI WGS metagenome assembly OOAO01 (sample SAMN06348196, study PRJEB24527) | human gut metagenome | biome: human gut; feature: ankylosing spondylitis patient; material: feces | host: Homo sapiens | place: China | collected 2015-10 | reverse complement strand
TTGTCAGCAGCCCGTTTCACGGTCTGCGTGTAGTTCCTTGTAAACTGACCTAAGGTGGAAGCTAAAACAAAGTTTTATCATGAAGGATTATATTTGGACTAATGAAAGTGTGAATAAATGATTGGGAAAAATAAACCTTTCACCTCTTTTCTGGTGAAAGACTGAAAGGCACTTTGTGCGAGTGTCGTTTCAATGTGAGCCATCTTAGAGTAAAATCAGGATGGCTCACATTGGGTTAAAAGGATGAAGAGAAACTTGCGTTTCGTAGAAAATGTGGTAAAAGGTATCAGATGAAAGATGACCGGGATATGAACTATGACATCAATTAACAATAAAACAATTACGAGCGTATATGAAAAAATGAAAGCTTACGAGAGAATAAGCAAGAAACTGTTCATTTTGCTATTCATGCTGGTCTTTTATGGGTATTCATCCATAATTGCACAGCCGTCCATACCCGCTGGTCAGGTAGATATATTTGTAGGGGCGGATTTCAACTACCGGGATTTGTTTCACAATGGGAAAATATATGAGATTTTGCTGAATCTGACTCCCGGTGTGAAATGGAACATGGGCAAGGGGTGGCAGGCGGCAGCACAGGCATTAGTGCCGGTGTATAACGACTATGGCGACCGATACAAGAAAGTACGGTTGAACATGGCGGTGTTATCTAAAGAGGCGCATTGGCGATCCCGGTGGTTCCTGAAAGCAAGCGGCGGCTTGTTCGGCAGGGAGCGGTATGGATTGGACTTGAAAGGGATGTATGTCGTAAACCGCTGGTTGGCATTGGAAGTGCAGGCTGGATTAACCGGCTATTGTTCAATGGCAGTGGACTGGGAAGCAAGTACCCCCAAACGGATTACCGCCTTGCTGGGCACCGATGTCTATCTGAACAAATGGAATACGCAGTTCCGCGCAAGGGGCGGACGTTTCCTCTATGAAGATTATGGAGCCATAGTTGAAGCCATGCGGCATTTCAACCACTGTACGGTCGGATTGTACGGCGAGTATAGCAACGAGGGCGGCAAGAATGCCGGTTTTAAGGTGGTGATGATGATACCGCCTTACAAGCGGAAACGGCGCACTGTCAATTTCCGTCCGGCTTCTAATTTCCGCCTGACATACAGTATGGAAGGTGACGCCTATGCCAACAAAATGTACACGACCGACCCGGAGGAGAACGAACGCGAGGGCTGGTTTGACCGCAATGCCCTGCAATGGGGCAGCAACACCATGAAGCCGGACTTCTCGGAAAAGGAAGGAGGGCGGAAATGAGAAGATTATTGATTGGCCTCCTTGTCGTGATGGGCTGCATTCCGATATTGAGGGCGCAAGAGTATTCGGGCGTTACCGGCATGATCCACGTGCCCACGGCGGAAATGGCGACAGAGGGAGAAGCCCGTATCGGTTTCTTCTTCCTGAATCAGGAATTTCTTCCTGACACCTACCAGTATGAAGGAGAGAAATTCAACACGACCAACCATTTTCTGGCCATCACCCCCTTCCCTTGGATAGAAATAGCGTATGTCTGTACCATACTGAAGGGGATTGACAACGATGGCCATGTCGGACATAATAAGAAAGACCGGTACTTTCACCTGAAAGTGCGTCCGCTGAAAGAAGGCAAATGGTGGCCTGCAATTGCCATAGGCACCCAGGATCCCGGCAGCAAGGTGAACGAGTCCTATGCCGAAGGCAAATATCCGGTCAACGACTACTTCCAGAATTATTATATAGCCGCCAGCAAACACGTCATGTACAGGCGGAATGAATTTGGTTTTCATTTGACCTACCGCTATTTTACATCGGATTTCAATGCCAAATGGCGGGGCATAGCCGCCGGTATCACCTATCGCCCGTCCTTTGCCAGAAACCTTCGGGCAACGATAGAATATACCGGTGACGATATCAACATCGGCGCAGACTGTTTGTTGTGGAAACACCTCTTTTTGCAGGCAACCTTGCAGAATGGGAAACATTTCACAGGTGGCCTGTGTTTCAAGTTAAACCTGTTGGGCAAGACCCACCCTGATTGAAGACACAAACAATACGGATATAACTACTAGAATACAGAATTTCAAAATAACCTAATTTAATCGTTTAATTATTTTTAGAAATGGAAAATCTTAGAAATCTATCAAGATGGGGAATGTTCGCATTCCTTAGTGTGGCTTTGTGCACCAGTTTCGTAGGGTGCAGTGACGATGATCCGGATTACAGCAACGTGACGCCGCCCACGGTGTCCGTATCGCACAGTATCAGCGGGCGTGTCACCGGCATGGACGGCAACGGCCTTTCGGCTACCGTGAGCATGAACGGCGAATCGACACAGACCGGCGCAGATGGCACGTTCACTTTTGACGATGTGGATGCCGGAAGTTATACCCTGACGGCTTCCGCTCCGGGGAAACAGTCCAAGGAAACAACCGTCACCGTTGCAGAAAGCGGAAGCGGAGCCAATGTCGTATGGAACGTGTCATTGCCCAATGAAGGCACGACCATTGAAGTAGCCGCCAACGGCGATACGGAGGCCAACGTGACTTCAGAGACCATCGAAGGCAATGACGAGGGCGCGGTCACAGTGGCTGTCACCGTACCCGAGACGGCGGAATTGCCTGCGGGAAGTTCCATCGTGGTTACCCCGCTTTACACGCTGGATGAAGCCGAAGCCAATACCCGTGCCACTTCCCGTGCTGCCGAAAGCGTCATGCTGATTGGTACAAGCGTGGCTTGCACCGATGCGAACGCCACGCTTTCAAGTCCCATCGAATTGGCTTACGATGTGGATGCGGAAGTGGCGCAATCCATCACGGCACAGAAATACGTGAACGGGCAATGGGTGGATGCAGAATATACTGTAGAAGGCGGACAAGTAATCGTGTTTGCCGACCAGTTCACTTCCTATACGTTGCTCTTTGGAGCGGATGTGACTTCTTCCTCCACAAGCACGCCGTTGGCCTTTGAACAAGACCTGTGGGACAACCTGTATGGATCGGGTGACATGACCGTTGGTTCGGCCTCGTTCACTTATCACATCGGAACGGAAATCACTTCGTCCGGGACCAGTCGGATAACCGCTTACCTGATTGAGATTCTGGCCCGCATTGCCGGCGCAGGTGTCACTACGGCTACGGGAACTTACCCCATCAATGTGACCTTGCCCGTCGGTACGGCCTTGCACGTGGCAGGTACTCAACAAGTGACCACTTTGACCGTCTCCGCATTGAACCGTTCCGTCAGTGGAAGACAATACGGTGATGTGGCAGTCGTGACAACCTCTTACAACAGAAACCATAATGGAGGGACGAGTGACAATTGATTGTTGTTTCTCACCTTGTAGACAGATATATTAAAAAGCACTGTCTGCAATTACCTGCAAGTAGTTATAATAGCCGCCCGGAATCAGGACGGCTATTTTTGTAGCTGTATCCGAAGCAGGAAAGAAATCGTAAGTTTTCGGGAACCACAGGTACAACCTTTGCATGTGAAATGGCGACTGCAACTATGAACCCAAATGTTGTAGTCGCCATTGTTTTGTTGTACCTGTATGCAAGTAGTTGCATTGTCTATCAGACTCTCTGTGCATTTTGCATTGTCTGCACTCTTGCCGGATGTTGTAATATCCGTTCGTTCGGATGCCTGCGTTACGCTTGCATAATCCCAATGACTATTTTACAATCAAACACCCGTCATGGTGCGGCTCAATTTGTTTTGAATCGTTCTAAAAAAATAATTATTCATAAACTCTGAACCGGTCGCATGGATTGTGGTTGATAATTTCTATTTTTGCCCATAAACGAGGTAGCACATTCTGATGAGAGAATGCACTACGGATAATATGACTAGCAATGAAAGTATCCTTGACACAAAAGATATATGCCGGGAACTTCCTGTTGCTGGCCGCCATAGTCGGAATGGTGGTTATCCTCTTTCGTGAGCGTAGCCGGATGCGGGAGATAGATTTCGAAGTGCATGACCTGCAATCGGTACGGAATGACATCCATGCCGCACACCTTCACATCACCGAGCTTTCCCTGCTGGGCGAGAGCCTGATCAGCCAAGAAAATGCAGATACGGCAAACTATCGCCAGAAACGGCTGTCCACAGACAGCCTGCTGCTGGCCTTGAAGCCCCGGTGCAGGCAGCATGTACGTCCCGAACAGATAGACACGCTCCGGCACCTGCTTGCCGACAAGGAAATGCACTTGTTCCGTGTCGTGGAAGCCATCGGGATACAGGATGCTGCTGACAGTCTGCTTGTCCACCATCTGCCCAAAGTGGCGGAACGTGCCACCCGCATACGCACCGTGAGGAAAAGAAGGGACAATATACTGGGAGCGTTGGGCGCCAAGAAAACCGTCCGGGTTTTGCCTTCCGCCGGAGAACTGCACGCATTCAGTGACAGCCTGATTGCCATGCAGCAGGAAGGGACGGAGGATATGGAAACCAGTGCCGACAGCCTGTACGCCCGCAATCTGGCATTGAACGCCCGGCTGAACCACCTCATCAAGAATCTGGACAGGCAAGTGCAGGAAGCCTTCTTTCAGCGTGAGCATAAGATAATGGAAGCGCAAAGCCGTTCCACGCTCCTGCTCACCTCTACCTTGTCCACCGCCATCCTCCTTTTAATCCTGTTCCACATCGCCATCCACCGGGAAATCCGCCGCAATCATGGCGAAAAAAAGAAACGCGAAGAACTTATCGGCGAATTGCAGGCGAGCAATGAGAAGAACCGGCAATTGCTGCAATTCCGTCACAACCTGATGCAGACTGTCAGCCATGAAATGCGCACGGCCCTGACGGCGATAAGCGGCAATGCAGAACTCCTGCTCCGGGATGAAGCCCTGGAAGACCGGGTACGCCACATATTAACCGTGCGTGAATCTGCCAGCCGCATGGCTTCCATGACCACCGAGCTGCTGGAATTTTTCAGGCTGGAGATCCATAAAGAAAAGCTGCATATCCGTCCATTCCGCTCCGAGTCAATAGCAACTGTGTTGGAAACGGAGTTCGCCCCTTTGGCTGAAGCCAAAGGAATCGAATTCGTGACTGACAACCAGACGACAGAAGTGCTGGGAGGCGATAAGGAGCGCATATTGCGCATCGGAAGCAACCTGCTCTCCAATGCGGTCAAGTTTACCCGCAGCGGTCGCATTACACTCTGCACGGACTATAAGGACGGCAACTTCATCCTGTACGTGCAGGATACCGGGACGGGCATCCCGGAAGAAAAGCAGGAACAGATTTTCGCCCCCTTCGAACGTCTGGGCAATGCTGTGACTCAGGACGGCTTCGGGCTGGGCCTTGCCATTGTGACCAATCTCGTACAGCTGATGCAGGGTTCTGCTTCCGTACAGAGCAAACCTGGCATAGGAAGCCGCTTCACCGTTGTCCTGCCGCTGCCGAAAGCCGAAGAAGTACCGGAAGAAGAGAAGTCAATGGATGTCCGTCCTTCACTGGCCGGATGTTCCGTGCTGGCCATAGACAACGACCCGGTGACGCTCCGCCTGATGCGCGAGATGTACCTTCAATGTGGCGTTTCATGCGACAACTGCCTTACGTTGGCCGAGCTGACCGACAGGATACGGAGCAAGGATTATGACCTGTTGATAACAGACTTGAGAATGCCGGAAGCGAACGGCTACGAGATTCTGGAACTGCTGCGCATGTCCGACATCGGCAATTCCCGTGAACTTCCCATCGTGGCAGCTACTGCGGCCGGCTATGTATCGGAGGAGGAACTGAAAGAAGCCGGATTTTCCGGATTGCTTCCCAAGCCGTTTTCCATAGACGAACTGATGGAGGCGACACGGCACTGCATCCGTGAAAGAGGGAACCGGCAGCCGGACTTCTCCGCCCTGTTGGCTTTCGGCGACAAGCGGAAAACATTGGAGCAGCTGATTGCCGAAACGGAGAAAGAGATAGAGGAAGTCCGGAAGGCATCCGAAAGGAAAGACTTGACAGCCTTGAACAGCTGGGTACACCATTTGAGGAGCTCATGGATGGTGATACGGACGGAACGCCCCTTGCAGAAGTTGCACGAAGCCATCCACAAGGAACCGTACTCGGACGAAGAAGTCGCCTATGCAGCCCGTGCCGTGTTGGAACAAGGAGAAACCATCATAGAAGCCGCCAGAAAGGAGATGAAGAAATGGGAAAGATAATCGTAGTGGAAGACAACCTTGTGTACAGCAGGTATGTCTGCAATTTTTTGGAAGAAAACGGATACCGGACAGTCAGTACCTCCGATTGCACCGGTGCCCGGAAACTGTTTTCAATGCTGGAAGATGACGACATCGTGCTTGCCGACCTCCGGTTGCCTGACGGTGACGGCATCCTGTTGCTTGAAGAACTGCGCCGCGAGGGGAAGCACAATCCCTACGTCATCATGACGGATTATGCGGAAGTGCCTACCGCCGTGCGTTCCATGAAATCCGGAGCGGAAGACTATCCCCAAGAAACTGCTGACCAGCCAGCTTCCCGCCATGCTCCAAGACTTGCAGAAAAGGCAGTCATTCCATGAGGAACCCCTGTTCATAAGGGAGAGCGAAGCCTACCAGAAAGTATTCGGACGTCTCCACGTCCTAGCCAAAGCCGACATCTGCGTGATGGTTCGGGGTGAGAACGGTACAGGAAAGAAACATATCGCTGAAAAGATACATGCCCAAAGCGACCGTGCGGACAAACCGTTCGTGACAGTGGACTGCGGGCTGTTATCCGAAAGTCTGGCCGCTTCCGCCTTGTTTGGGCATGAAAAAGGGGCTTTTACCGGGGCGGTCGGGCGCAAGGAAGGCTATTGGTCGGAAGCCGAGGGAGGAACGTTGTTCCTGGATGAGATAGGCAACCTTCCCCTCGGCGTACAGCAGATGCTGCTCTGCGCCATACAGGACAGGCGTTACCGTCCTGTCGGCGGCACAAAAGACAGGAAAGCCAACGTGCGCATCATCACCGCAACGAACGAGAATCTGGAAGAAGCCATATCGGAAAGGCGTTTCCGCCGGGACCTGTATTTCCGATTGAGTGAGTACACCGTGAAAGTACCCCCGCTCAGGGAATGCCCGGAAGACATCCTGCCGCTTGCTGAATTCTTCCGGGAACTTTACAACCAAGAGCATGGCAGACAGGTAAAAGGTTTCGATGCGGAGGCGAAGAAACGGTTGCTGGCCCATGACTGGCCGGGAAACGTACGGGAACTGAAACAGGCGGTCCAATCCGCCGTGCTTTTTGCCCAAGGGGAATTGGTGACGGCGGAAGAATTGAACTTGGATGAGTCCGGAAAGCCTTCCGATCCTGACATTGCCTTGAAAGGGGAATGCATGGAAAAGAAGCGGATATGCCAGGCTTTGGAAAAGGCCGGGCATAATCGGAAAGAGGCCGCCAGACTGCTGGGCATAAGCCGGAGCACGCTGTACGAGAAAATGGACCTGTATGGGATTCAGACGAAGAGGTGACATGGCAGGGGAAAGGACGAAACGGAATGGAAAAAAGCGGAAAGAAAGGGCGGTACTGTGTACGAAAAACGGACACCTGTCCGGAAGTCGGACACGGGAAGGAGGCTGCCTATTCTTCCTTAAAACAAATTTTCGTCTGCCAAGAGCTTGATTTGCAAGAAATTGCATACAAGTTCATCACCATAACATTGTAATTGGACTATCATTTGCTCCTATGGATGTATGTGCGCACATTTCATCCGAGTAAAAACAAAAAATTAGGAACAAATGGAACATCTCACCTTGACGGAAACCGAGTTTTTCCGTCTGATAAGCAATCCCGACAGCCGCACCGGGTTACGCACGGCCTACGATGAGTTTACACAAAGGGTCATCCAACTCTGTCTCATCCCGCCCGAAAGCGGACATCCGGTACACGCCCTGAGCTATGCGGAAACGGAGCTGCAATACCATGAGGCCCTGCAAGGCAGGAGCCATGAGAGCGAACTGAATCTGCATGTACACAAGGCCCTTGCCTTTGTGCGCAAGATGCTACGGTTCCTTGCCCGGGAATACCATCCGTTGCCGCCCTCCCACATGTTTACCGGCGAGAAAACCGGCGCCCCTCCTTCTGATGCCCCTCCGATATGTTGGACAGGCAGCATATCCGACCTAGTGGAATTATTGTACGGGCTCGACACCCTGAAATGTATCAACGGCGGAGAAACCGGTATCCAGGAACTGATGGTCCATTTCTCCCGATTCTTCGGCATGGAGTTGAAGCCCAGTCAGTGCTACAACGCCTATGTGGATATCCGTCGTCGGAAAAATGACAGCCGTACCTATTTCTTCGACCGGGCTTCCGAAAAGCTGAACGAGCGAATCGTGAAAGACGATGAGCGGGAACGGGCACGCAAGAGATGAAAGTTTTTCTGTCTGATTCATGACCGGGAACAAGGTGTATGGGTAGAAGCCCCTTGCTCCCGGTTTCTTTTTCCTGTTCTAGCAATGACAATTTGCAAGAAAATGCTCCAAAATTTCGTATCTGTCGGTCAAATGATTATTTTTGCCCTCCAAACGATTACGCATGAATATAACCAATATAGACGACATACGCAAACTGGCCTCCGGCGATGAAGGGGGACGGACAGAATACAAGCTGATCACCGGGCAGTTGGAGCGCGGCATGGAGACACTGTGCGCCTTCCTCAACGGCGAGGGCGGTACGGTACTGTTCGGCGTGGCTGACAACGGGAAAATCACCGGTCAGGAAGTGAGCGACAAGACGAAACGGGAAATTGCGGAAGCCACCCGCCTATTCGAGCCGTTTGCCACGATAACGGTCTCATACGCAAACATTCCCGACACGGACAAACAGGTCATTGCCTTATATGCTGAGGAACAACGCTATATGCGTCCGTTCACATATAAAGGCAGGGCTTACCAGCGGATAGAAAGCGTGACGTCTGTCATGCCGCAGGACAAGTACAACCACCTGCTGATGCAAAGGGGCGGCAAATACAGTTGGGAGGCAATCCCCAACCCCGACCTGCAAATCAGCGACCTCGACGAGAATGTCATCATCGGTGCGGTACGCGCCGGAATCAACTGCGGACGCCTGCCGGAAACCACCATTCGCGAAGAAATACCCGCCATCCTTGAAAAATTCGACCTGTTGCATGACGGGAAGCTGAACAATGCCGCCGCCGTACTGTTCGGGCGCAATCTGTACGACTATCCCCAATGCCTGTTGCGAATGGCAAGGTTCAGAGGCACAAGCAAAGAGGAATTCATAGACAACCAAAGACAGCAAGGGAACATCTACGCGCTATTGGACGCTGCCATGTCGTTTTTTTTCAAGCACCTGTCCTTGTCGGGTAAAATAGAGGGGCTGTACCGTGAAGAAAAGCTGAGCATACCTTACAAGGCATTGAGGGAATGTTGCATCAACGCCTTTTGTCACAGAGCCTACCACCGTCCGGGCGGTTCGGTGGGCATCGCCATTTATGACGACCGCGTGGAAATAGAGAGCAGCGGCGCGTTCCCTCCCGACATGACCCTTGAAAAACTGCTTGGCGGACACAGTTCAGAGCCGCCCAACCTCATCATAGCCAACGTGCTTTACAAAAGCGAGTTGCTGGAAAGCTGGGGTCGCGGCATCAGCCTGATGATAGACGAGTGCCGCCGTGCCGGCATACCCGACCCGGAATTCCACACGGACGGGAGTTCCGTATGGGTGGTATTCCGCTATGAGATGGAAACGGCTGGACAAGCATCCGACAAGCATCCGACAAGTACCCGACAAGCACCCGACAAGTACCCGACAAGCATCGTCCGGCTCATTGAACTGATAGGGGAACACACTTGCTCGCTGAAAGAAATGATGGGAATGATGGAACTGAAGGACAGGGAGAATTTCTTGGGCAATTACCTTAACCCGTCTATGGAAGCCGGATTGGTGGAACCGCTCTATCCTGACCAGCCGAAACATCCCAAGCAGAAATACAGGCTCACCGAACAAGGAAAGGCTTTGCTGGAAAGGGGTGAGTAACATGGTGAAGAAGAAAAGGAAACACGGCGGACACTACTGCAAGGTATGCGGCTGCCACAAGTCCAACGAGAGCTTCTCGGGCAGAGGACACGCGCTGCACATCTGCAAGGAATGCCAGTCGCTTCCAAAGGACGAACAGGCGGACATGATGCGCTGCAACGAGGTGGAACGCGCCGCGTTCCGCTTCCCCATGAGGCGGCAGGACTGGGAACTGCTGGAAAAATATGCCAAGAAGTACAAGGACAGGGAGTCGGGAAAATTCGCGCAGGAG
>OOAO01002897.1_pt1 | contig 10253 bp, 8 predicted proteins | sample 1671821 | NCBI WGS metagenome assembly OOAO01 (sample SAMN06348196, study PRJEB24527) | human gut metagenome | biome: human gut; feature: ankylosing spondylitis patient; material: feces | host: Homo sapiens | place: China | collected 2015-10 | reverse complement strand
TATACTCTTTAGAGGAATTTACACTCATCTTAAAGTATTTTCTGGCATTCTCCACATCCCCCATTTGTATATACAAATATCCCAGAGACATACACTCTACATATTTCCTTTCTTCATCCGTTTCTTTTTCATAAGCAGCAAGGAAATAGCGTTCTGACTTTTTCAGCTCTCCCATAGAACGATACAGGATACCCAACTCATGTAAAATGGAAACTTCAGACGGATACTGTTTTTTTCTGGCTAATTCTAAAGCATTATTATAATAGAAATAGCAACTATCCCAGTTATTCTGAAACAAATAAGCCCGGCCTATATTCTGCCCGGCTCTGACAATGCCCACAGAATCTTTTAACTCTTCATAGATAGCGTATGACTCCTGAAAATTCTTCAATGACTCCTGATACAATTTCTTTTTCCGGTTCACCATCCCTATTTCATCAGTAGCCATGGCAAACATCTTGCAACATTGAATCTTCCCGAACATTTCCTTTGCCGAAGACAGAAACGACAAAGCCTCTTCATCTTTGCCCAGTTCACGCATCACTCTTCCATAATAATAGAAAGCTTTTCCTTTGGATACAATATCTTCAGTATAAGATCCATAATAACCAACCGCAAATTTAATGAGGGAATCCGAAGTAAATTTCATGTAATTCTTGTCCATAGCCTGAGTCATTAGCAGGCTATAATCTGCTTGAGCTTTGCCATGAAGGCTTTCAGGAGTTGGGATGTGCTTTAAAATAGTCATAGCACTATCCGGATCAGATTCCATTATTCTCTCAGCTTGAGACAATGATAATACAACTGTATCCGGTGTCGAATGACATGATACAACCAAAAGACCAAATAAAACAACAAAAAGATAACCAAATCGTAAGTGCGTGTTCATTTTCATTAAGTTTTTCGCAAAAATACGGAAAAAACTTAAAGTTTAACGATTTAAAGTTGCATTTTGTTCCATGCGCTGATGCTCTTCAATCAGCTCCATGTTTGATTTCGCTTTTGTAATAAAATCTTTTACTAATTTATTATTTTTAAAAGAATAAGGAGCATCTTTCATGATGTCCTCAATTTGAGGAGTCATAACCGGATAAGGCAAAGTACTGCAAAGCATCATAAATACACTTGGACCTAAAACCGTTTCGTAATTATCGGAAATAAATTTTTTGATAAAACCATTCATATCCTGCATCAACGAATCACCTTCGTGAGTCAGTTGTTCATGAATATCTGCCAAGTCAGCACCATCCATCACCATGCGTGCCTCTTTACGTTGCAACTCTTCTATCTGGATATCTAATGAGTTCTTTTTATCAATAAAAGCATAAAGTGCATTGTTCAAGGAGGTGCCTTTCGCAACCAATTCAGTATTTGTAATTGAAACTTGAATATTACCTTTTTCAATTACCAAAGGCATGATACTCTCGTCGCCAATATAAAGTGTAGCCATCACTACCGAATCCACTTTGCCTTTCATCGAAAACAATCCATGTATCACTTCTGCAGAATCAATATTAAGCCACTCACCGTTCTGAAGCACTTTAATAAAAAGCATCTTACCATCCAGGCTGGTTACAGAAGAGGCGCCTTCAATCTTATACTTACGGCTACAAGAAGTGAAAACAAAAAGCAAAAGTAAAAAAGGCAATACTTTATTCATAGGATACACAACTTTTTCGGTGACAAAGGTACAACGGATTCGTAAGCAAATGAAACATTTTATCAATATTTAAAACTTGTAAGACTCTTTTCTTTAATAATCCTTATAAACATCTATATAAGGACGGATTTTTCATTTACTTTATCTAAATTTGCACTTTCGGAGTTGACAAATAGTCAATGAGTTATTGAATTAGTCAGCCCGTTAACCCGTAAAATTGTAATCGTATAATATAGAAAATGTCTACTACCTACGCACCCTTTGCCAAGCCGCTATACGTAATGCTCAAGCCCGTAGGGGCTGTATGCAACCTTGCATGTGATTATTGTTATTATCTGGAAAAGTCCCGGCTTTATCAAGAAAATCCCAAACATGTGATGAGCGATGAACTGCTTGAAAAGTTTATCGAGCAATACATCAATTCGCAAACCATGCCGCAAGTACTCTTCACCTGGCACGGAGGAGAGACATTGATGCGTCCACTCTCTTTCTACAAAAAAGCAATGGAGTTGCAGAAGAAATATGCCCGTGGAAGAAGCATAGACAACTGCATACAGACTAACGGAACCCTGTTGACCGACGAGTGGTGTGAGTTTTTTCGTGAAAACAACTGGCTGGTAGGAGTCTCGATAGACGGTCCCCAAGAGTTTCATGATGAATACCGGAAAAACAAGCTTGGCAAACCCTCGTTTGTGAAAGTCATGAATGGCATCAATCTTTTGAAAAAGCATGGAGTAGAATGGAATGCCATGGCGGTAGTAAATGACTTTAATGCTGATTATCCGTTGGACTTTTATCACTTTTTCAAAGAATTAGGTTGCCATTATATTCAGTTCGCTCCCATTGTGGAACGGATCTTCCCGCATCAGGACGGACGTCATCTGGCCTCACTGGCACAGCGCGAAGGAGGAGAACTGGCAGAATTTTCCGTAACACCGGAGCAATGGGGAAACTTTCTCTGTACACTCTTCGATGAATGGGTGAAAGAAGATGTAGGCGACTATTATATCCAACTCTTCGATTCTACCCTTGCCAACTGGGTAGGCGAACAACCGGGAGTATGCTCCATGGCAAAAACATGCGGACACGCCGGCGTAATGGAATTCAACGGAGACGTCTACTCATGTGACCATTTCGTGTTTCCGGAATTCAAACTGGGCAACATTTACAATCAAACTTTGGTAGAGATGATGTATAGTGAACGCCAGACTGCTTTCGGACAAATGAAACAAAAGTCACTTCCCACCCAGTGCAAAGAGTGCGAATTTTTATTTGCCTGCAATGGTGAATGCCCCAAAAATCGTTTTTGTCGCACAGCAAATGGTGAACCGGGACTAAACTATCTGTGCAAAGGATATCATCAATTTTTCAAGCATGTGGCTCCTTATATGGATTTCATGAAAAACGAATTGATGAACCAGCGGCCGCCGGCCAATGTGATGGACGCTATCAAAGGAAACAAATTGATCATAGATTAAAATAGTAAAACAACGAATCATTCTAATTTTTTTATAAACTAATGAACAGACTCAAACTTTACTTACTGGCGCTGACTGCGCTGGCCGTTTGTTCCGCAAAGGCGGACGAGGGTATGTGGTTACTGCAATTAATGCAGCAGCAACACTCTATCGATATGATGAAAAAACAGGGACTGAAACTCGAGGCACAGGATTTGTATAATCCTAACGGAGTCTCACTGAAAGATGCCGTAGGTATCTTCGGGGGAGGATGTACCGGCGAGATTATTTCACCGGAAGGATTGATATTAACCAACCACCACTGCGGATACGCTTCCATCCAACAACATAGCTCTGTAGAGCATGATTATCTGACAGATGGATTTTGGGCAACTTCAAGAGACAAAGAATTGCCGACTCCAGGACTGAAATTTACATTTATCGAACGCATAGAAGACATTACGGATATTGTAAATTTAAGAATTGCCGCTAAAGAAATCACTGAATCAGAATCATTCAGCAGTACATTTCTTAATAAACTGGCTAAGGAGTTGTTTGAAAAGAGCGACTTGAAAGGAAAAAAAGGAATCGTTCCTCAAGCTTTGCCTTTTTACGCCGGAAATAAATTCTATATGTTTTATAAGAAGGTATATCCGGACGTACGTATGGTTGCCGCTCCTCCTTCATCAATCGGTAAGTTCGGTGGTGAAACAGACAACTGGATGTGGCCACGCCATACCGGTGACTTTTCAATGTTCCGTATCTATGCCGACGCGAATGGCGAACCGGCAGAATACAGTGCTTCCAATGTCCCCCTGAAAACCAAAAAACACCTGAACATCTCTATCAAAGGGCTGAAAGAGGGAGATTATGCCATGATTATGGGATTCCCGGGAAGCCCCAGCCGTTATCTCACCGTCTCGGAAGTGAAAGAACGCATGGAGGCAAGCAATGCCCCCCGTATCCGTATCCGCGGAACCCGTCAGGACGTGTTGAAAGAAGCGATGAATGCCAGCGATAAAGTACGTATTCAATATGCCAATAAATATGCAGGTTCCAGCAATTATTGGAAAAATTCTATCGGTATGAACAAAGCCATTATCGATAATAATGTTTTAGGCACGAAAGCAGACCAGGAAGCAAAATTTGCACAATTCGCCAAAGAAAAAAATAACACTGACTATATGCAGGTTGTATCTAAGATCAATGAAGCCGTATCAAAAACCTCTCCGATCAAATATCAGCAGACCTGCCTGACCGAAACATTCTTCGGCGGTATTGAATTTGGCAGTCCTTATCTGGTGATGGATAAACTGAAAGAAGCGTTAGAGCAGAAAAACGACTCTAATATTCAGGCTAACATCAAGGTATTAAAAGAGGTGTTTGACAACATCCATAATAAAGATTACGACCACGAAGTAGATCGTAAAGTAGCCAAAGCTTTGCTACCACTTTATGCAGAGATGGTTCCTGCCGGACAGCGTCCCGCTATCTACGAGGTGATTGAAAAAGAATATAAAGGAGACTACAATGCATACGTGGATGCAATGTATGATACTTCAATTTTAGCAAATCAGTCTAATTTTGATAAGTTTATCAAAAAGCCAACTGTAAAGGCAATCGAAAAAGATATAGCCACACAATACTCACGTGCTAAATTTGATAAATATACCGACCTGGCTGCACAGATGGGCAAACTGCCGGAAGAACTGGCTTTATTACATAAAACATATATCCGTGGATTGGGTGAAATGAAATTGCCTACACCATCTTATCCCGATGCAAATTTCACAATCCGACTGACTTACGGAAATGTGAAGCCATATAGCCCCAAAGACGGTGTATATTATAAATATTACACAACAACCGATGGAATCCTTGAAAAAGAGAACCCGGAAGACCGTGAGTTCGTGGTCCCGGCCAAACTGAAAGAGCTGATTGAGAAAAAGGACTTCGGACGCTACGCATTACCGAATGGTGAAATGCCTGTTTGCTTCCTGTCTACTAACGATATTACCGGCGGTAACTCCGGAAGTCCGGTATTGAATGAAAATGGAGAACTGATTGGCTGTGCGTTTGATGGTAACTGGGAGTCACTGAGTGGCGACATCAATTTCGATAACAACCTGCAACGCTGTATCAATCTGGATATTCGCTATGTACTATTTATCCTTGAAAAACTGGGAGGATGCGGACATTTGATTAACGAAATGACGATTGTTGAATAATGATGAAAAAGCAATTATTATCTACTACGTTCGCACTGATGGCACTGACCATCAGTGCCGACGAAGGAATGTGGATGCTTACTGACCTGAAAGCGCAGAATGAAGCTGCCATGATGGACCTTGGATTACAAATCCCCATTGAAGAGGTTTACAATCCGGACGGAATAGCTTTAAAAGATGCTGTTGTGCATTTTGGAGGCGGATGTACCGGTGAAATTATCTCAGCGGAAGGATTGGTACTGACCAACCACCATTGCGGATATGGGGCGATCCAGCAACACAGCAGTGTAGATCATGACTATCTGACAGACGGATTCTGGGCAATGAGCCGAAACGAAGAGTTACCATGCAAAGGACTGACAGTAACCTTTATCGACCGTATTCTCGACGTAACGGACTATGTAAATGAACAGCTCAAAAAAGATGATGATCCTAACGGAGTCAATTATTTGTCTCCCAAATATCTGGCAACGGTTGCCGACCGTTTCGCAAAGGCGGAAAAAATCCAAATCACACCGGCAACACGCCTGGAACTGAAACCGTTTTATGGCGGTAACAAGTACTATCTGTTTGTAAAGACCGTCTACAGTGACATCCGCATGGTAGGTGCTCCTCCCTCCTCTATTGGCAAATTCGGAGCTGACACAGATAACTGGATGTGGCCGCGTCACACAGGAGACTTCTCTTTATTCCGCATTTACGCAGACCCAAGTGGCCAGCCGGCAGAATATTCTAAAGACAACGTGCCCCTACAAGTAAAAAAACACCTGACAATTAGTTTGGCAGGAGTAAAAGAGGGTGACTTCACCTTCGTTATGGGATTTCCCGGACGTAACTGGCGCTACATGATTGCCGACGAAGTAAAAGAACGGATGCAAACCACTAACTTCATGCGCCATCATGTACGCGAAGCAAGACAAGCTGTACTGATGGAACAAATGCTGAAAGATCCTGCGGTGCGCATACATTACGCAAGCAAATATGCCTCTTCAGCTAATTACTGGAAAAATGCCATTGGCATGAACGAAGGGCTTGTTCGCCTAAAAGTGTTGGATACCAAAGAAAAGCAACAAGAACAGTTATTGGCAATGGGACGTGAGAAGAAAGATGATTCTTACCAGAAGGCCTTCGACGAAATACGTTCGATTGTAGCTCACCGCCATGATGCGATGTATCATCAACAAGCTATTAACGAAGCATTGGTAACTGCACTTGATTTTATGAAAATCCCTTCAACCGACGGATTGAAAAAAGCGCTTGAAAGTAAAAATGCTTCAAAAATTAAAGAAGAAACCGATAAACTGAAAATTGCAGCAGATAAATATTTTGCATCTGTCCCTTTCCCGGAAGTAGAACAAATCGTAGGCAAAAAAATGCTCGAAACCTATGCCGGATATATTCCGGAAGATCAACAGATAGGTATTTTCAAAGTAATAAACAGCCGTTTCAAAGGAGATAAGAATGCCTTTATCGATGCTTGCTTCAAGTATTCAATCTTCGGGTCGAAAGAAAACTTCGACAAGTTTATCGCTCGTCCTACCCTGAACAAACTCGATAAGGACTGGATGGTTCTCTTCAAATACTCCATCACAGACGGATTGCTGCAAACAGCTCTCGCAATGAAAGATGCCAATAAAAACTATGATGCCGCCCACAAAGTATGGGTGAAAGGTATGATGGACATGCACCAGGCCGCCGGCACACCTATCTATCCGGATGCAAACTCGACTCTCAGATTGACTTATGGTCAGATATTGCCGTACGAACCTGCTGACGGAACAGTATACAACTACTATACGACTCTGAAAGGTGTGATGCAGAAAGAAGATCCTGGCAATTGGGAGTTTGTAGTACCCACCAAACTGAAACAACTATATCAGGCGAAAGACTTCGGACGCTACGCTATGAAAAACGGAGAAATGCCAGTATGTTTCATTGTCAATACAGACAACACAGGAGGAAACTCCGGAAGTCCGGTATTCAATGGAAAAGGTCAACTGATTGGTACCGGATTCGACCGTAATTATGAAGGTTTGACAGGAGATATTGCTTTCCGTCCTTCTTCACAACGTGCAGCAGTGGTTGACATCCGCTATACTCTATTTATTATTGATAAATATGCAGGCGCTTCACATATCATCAAAGAACTCGATATTGTGGAATAATATAAAAAGAGAGTGCACTTCGCTTAAAGTGTACTCTCTTTCTTTAAAATATCAATGGAAGTATTTCTCAATAAAATTCTTCACTCCCACTGATTACCTGATAGCTTCAGACAAAATCTTCTACCAAATACATCTCTTCAACCATATCTTCCATGGTTTGTTCCAGATTTATTACCGCTTCTTCAGGTGAATCACCATACGCATTACACTGCATACTTACAGTAAGCCAGGCATAATAACCTCCATCGGATGTACGTTCAAGCACATAATCAGTTTTATTCAATTTCATATCGGAAAATAATTAGTTAATGTAGGTACAGTAATGACCGACTGCTGGTCGATAAGTCGTTCGAGTTCTCCTATAATCTGCCGCTCACTACTACGGGCCCAACGAATAAACTCTTTGTTGGGAACATACGTCCCGGCAAAACGTAGCAACGACTCCAAATCAAAAGATTCGCCAATAATTCCGGCACCGGACCGGTAAGCATCATAGGCATTGCAATCCTGTTCGATATGGGCAGGTACCATCAGTACAGGTTTTCCCAAATACATTGCCTCACAAATAGATTCAAAACCGGCCGTACTGGCATATGCTCTGCAACCGGCCATTCGGTTGAGGAATTTCACATCATCAATCTGATGGAAACTTAGGGTAGCATCTACCTTGATTACCTCGTCAACATCCTGTTTATCCCAGAAAAAATGCATAGGTACTTCAGGATGTAAGACATGAAAGGCTTCTACACTATCTGCAAAACCGGAATTAACCATATATCCGTGAATATAATTGCCTTGTTCCGGTTGGATGGCAGCCACTTCCCTACGAAGCAGAGGAGGAACGACGGTTATACCTTCTGCCCGGTCCGGATTCATCTTATGGAAAGAAAGCGCTAACCGCCTATTGGCACGCAGACTCGTCAAACGTGTAAAAAAGCGAAGTATGGAAAGTTGGATCATAGATTTCCGTGGAAACTCAAAGTTTTTATGCAAGAACAGATATTGATGCCCGACGCAGACATAAGGAACAGAGGGACGGAAGAGTGCGTAGGTAAGTCCAGTCAGAAGTTCGTAGAAGTTGATCACGACTTCCGCCCCTGTTTCCTTAATACGCTGATCGATATAACACATGCTGCGAAAGTATTCCGGTGTACGTATCAGGTTATAAACAAAACTCTTTTTCAGATTAGCCCGCTTATTTTCAGTGGTAGGCAAAAAATTCGGACTGGTGAAGCGCTTTACGGGTGCCTGAATACTTCGGTTAAAGAAACCGGGTAAAGTACGTGATGAACTTTTCCCGACAAGTACTTCCACTACTTCGTGTCCATTACGCAACAACATATCTTCCAGAGTAATGGCTTGGGTAAAATGTCCCCTCCCCTCTCCTTGAACGATAAACAAAAATTTCATGATGCTTTAGTTATTGGTGTAGTTTTTTTCTCTTTGTTATTATTTTCTTTCAATAGTTCACTATCAAAATAACGGATAGTCCAGTTTCCTTCTTCATCTTCTGTCAAAGCCGAAAGTGTTTCTACCCAGTCACCCGAATTAAGATAATGAATACCATCACAATAAGTATTGGCAGGGGGATGAATATGCCCGCATATCACCCCATCACACCTTTTAACTTTTGCCAGTCCTACAAGCTCTTTTTCAAAATCAGAAATATAAGAAACAGCGGTCTTCACTTTATTCTTGATAGATTGAGAAAGAGAATAATAAGGCTTACCCTGCTTCATTCTGCGGGCGTTATAAACTTTATTCAACCACAACAGAAAAGTATATCCAGTGTCTCCCAGTTTCGCCAACCACTTCATTTGGGTGGTCACTGTATCGAAAATATCTCCATGGGTCACATAATAACGTTTGCCATGACTCTCATAGATGCAGTCTTTCACAATTTGGACATTATAAAAGTTCAAAGGTGCCAGATTATCCAGAAAGTCATCATGATTGCCACGAACATAAATCACCTGTGTTCCGAAATTCTCCATCATTTTCATAATCACTTTAAAGAAGTCCGTATGTTTAGCTTTCCATTTTCCCAAACCGCTTTTCTGTAAATGCCATCCATCGATGATATCACCATTCAGGATCAGGCGGTCACAATTAATCGATTTCAAAAAGTGAGTAACCTCTTCTGTTTTAGAATGCTGTGTTCCCAGATGAATATCCGAAAGAACTACTGTGGGATAATACGTGCGTAAATGCATAACTTTTTGTTTTTTCGTTACGCAAAGATCCTGTTTTCAGATTACAGGAGGATGAATGCAAGGTTACTATATGATGAACAAAATCGGGGTTTCTCTGTTATTATAATAAAACAAATAGCTATATTTGCCCTGTCTAAACGAGGGCTTATATTTATCAAAAGAAAGGAAAAAATTATGGAAAAATTCGAAGATTTAATACAGTCACAAAGTCCCGTTTTAGTAGATTTTTTTGCAGAATGGTGTGGACCTTGCAAAGCAATGAAACCGATTCTTGAAGATTTGAAACAACAGATAGGAGAAAAAGCCCGCATTGTAAAAATAGATGTGGATACCCATGAGGACTTGGCGGTAAAATACAGAATCCAGGCAGTGCCTACTTTCATCCTTTTCAAAACGGGAGAAGCAGTCTGGAGACATTCCGGTATGATCCAAGGTAGCGAACTGAAAGGAGTTATTGAACAATACACAATAAAAGACAAAGAATGAAGAAAGTATTATCATTAGTAGCTTTGGCCATGATCAGCACCATT
>OOAO01002888.1_pt1 | contig 10288 bp, 13 predicted proteins | sample 1671821 | NCBI WGS metagenome assembly OOAO01 (sample SAMN06348196, study PRJEB24527) | human gut metagenome | biome: human gut; feature: ankylosing spondylitis patient; material: feces | host: Homo sapiens | place: China | collected 2015-10 | reverse complement strand
GACGAGATTAAAATCATTCTCGCTAAAGAGTTCATAATTAAACGAGTAGAACAGGTACGAGACGTTTTCATTTTTTGCATTTTTACCGGTTTGGCGTTCAGCGATGTGAAAGACTTATCACCTGAACACTTGCTAAAAGACAATAAAGGAGAACTTTGGATAAAAATCTTCCTCTCATTTCATTCGAGCGTATTTTCAGAAAAAATCCGATGAGTTTTTGCAGATATTTCAGAATGAGAGAGTTATGGAAATATTCATTTTCTTGGGTAATGACTTAGAAGTGGTCTTAATTTCAGTATTTTACCGCTCATTACTGTCAAACAACTCTTCAAATGCAAAAATACAAATTATTTATCAAACCACCTAATAGTAGTATGAGAGAAATCTGTTTTTAACTCTCTATGTGGCTTTTCCGATAAGAAAAGAAGAAAAGCAAAGGACAAACATTCTCATTTTTAACGCGAAACGTTTATATTTGCATTCAAAAAGGATGAACTATGGCAAAGATAAACGTACAAAACACAGAAATAACGGTGGTCAGCTACAATGAGGCAGACATCTCACTTACCGACATCGCAAAGTTCAAGAGCGACGACCCGACGGCTGTCATTGGCAACTGGATGCGAAATCGCAACACGGTGGAATACCTTGGGATTTGGGAAAGCTTGTATAATCCCGGTTTTAACCCCATCGAATTCGAGGGGTTTAGAAAGGAAGCGCCTTCACGCTTTCACCCAAGAAGTGGATTGAGGCGACACATGCCATAGGTATAATGTCGAAGTCCGGTCGGTATGGTGGCACTTATGCACACAAAGACATCGCTTTCAAATTTGCCAGTTGGATTTCCGTGGAATTTGAACTTTACATTATCAAGGAATTCCAACGTCTAAAAACAGAAGAACAGGCGCAACTTGGATGGAGTGCGAAACGTGAACTGTCGAAAATCAACTACCGCATACACACCGATGCCATAAAGCAGAACCTTATCCCTGCGGAAGTCACCCCGGCGCAGGCAAGCATTATCTATGCCAATGAAGCTGACGTGTTGAACGTGGCAATGTTCGGAATGACGGCAAAGCAATGGAGGGAAGCCAATCCCGAGCAGAAAGGCAACATACGTGACTACGCTTCCATCAACGAATTGATTTGCCTCTCGAATATGGAGAGCCTCAATGCCGTATTTATCGAGCAAGGAATTCCGCAAGGGGAACGTCTCGTCAAACTGAATCAAATTGCTATCCAGCAGATGAGGATATTGGAGGACAGCGGAGAAAGGAAGTTGCTGAAATAATCAGGATAAGAACATGGCACTGAAAGAAAAACACATGGACATGATAGGAGCAGACCTGCGCGACAAGATAAAAGAACTTGGTCAGTTATGGAAAAGGTCAGAGAATTGCCCGAAAATCCCATTGCCAGTCTTGGATTCTTGGGGAGAATGTAAATTAAACTGTGTTAGCAAAGTTAATATTTTATTCCTTGCTGACACAGTTTAATTTACATTCTCTTAATAGTAGCATTCATGGTAAACTTCAAAATACATGATGCCTCCTTGTGGGGAGATCATGATTTTGTTCTCCCTTGCCAGCCAGCCGATGGCAGCAGCCAGTTCCAGCGGGTTCAGTCCTGTTGCTTTCACGAGTTCTTCCCATGAACATTTGTTGCCATGCAGTGCACGCCATACGATGCCTGCATTTTCACCGATATTGTTGTTATTCATACTCATACATCTTATTTGGGTTATACACTTAAAGTCTGGCAATGCGCCGTTTCAACTGTTTCCGTCCGGGTGTACGTCTTGCGATAGAGCGCAGGTGACATGCCTTTCTCCGCCTTGAAGAACTTGCCGAAGAAAGAGCAGTTCGGAAAGTTCATCTCGTAGGCGATTTGCTTGATGGAGCTTTGCGTGTGGCAGAGGCGGTGCTCTATTTCCTTGATGGTTGCCTCCTTTATCCACGTGTATGGAGTCTTTCCGCTGAACTCTTTCACCACGGTGGAGAGGTACTTGGGCGTGACGCACAGCTCGGAGGCGTAGAACGTCACGCTCCGCTCCTGCACGTGGTACTGATAGAGTAGCCGGAAGAAACGGCCGCACAGGTATTCCTTGTTTGGCTTATAGGGCGATTGGAGTACCTTTGCCGGGTTGGGGTGGATGAGGAGCTGGCTTTCCTTCAGGAGCAGCCCGATGACGGTGGAGAGCTCCACGAAGCTTAGCCCGGTGAGTTTCTCCAATTCGTTGAAAGAGAGGTTGCCGCCGTTCTTTTTGATGGCGGTCAATACGGCGATTGCAAAAGACTTTTTATCTTCCATATTGTCTTGTTTTTATGAGTTGTTCGATTGGTCTTTTATACCTGCTTTTAACACCCATGCATGGGGTATCATCATAGGGCATGCATGGGGTATTGTTGCCACCCATACATGGGGTACTTTTGCCACCCACGAGTGGGGTATCTCCGTGGGTCACTCGTGGGGTATCATTGCCACCCACGAGTGGGTGGCAAAGGGCATCCTTTAGCTGTTCTTCTTGTAACTCAGTATCGCCCACAGGTTCAGCCCGATGGCGAAGAGGCTGAGGGCGCGGAAGTAAGGCACCAGTTCGGTGAACGAGCTGCCCTTGAGATAGACCATGCGCATCACCTCGATGAAGTAGCGCAGGGGATTGAGCCGCGTGATGTATTGCGCCCACGCAGGCATACTGCTTACGGGCGTGAACAGCCCGCTCATCAGGATGAAGATCATCAGGAAGAAGAACATGACGAACAACGCCTGCTGCATGGTGGCGGAGTTGTTGCTGATGACCAGCCCCAAGCCCGACACCACGAGGATGTAGATGGAGGCGAAGAGGTAGATGGTAAGCACGTTGCCCGCAGGCACCAACCCGTATGCCGCCCATGCGAGGAACATGGAGTAGGAGAGCACGAGGAAGCCCACCGCCCAGTAGGGCACGAGTTTGGAGAGGATGAAGGGGAACTTGCCCACGGGCGTGACGTTCATCTGCTCGATGGTGCCCTTCTCCTTCTCGCCCACGATGTTGAGGGCGGGCAAGAAGCCGGAGAGCAGCGTGAGCATCATCACCATCAGCGCGGGCACCATGAACACCTTGTAGTCGAGGTGCGGGTTGAACTGGTAGTAGGGCGCAGTACGGAACGTCTGCCCACGGTTGGCGGCATTGCCGGCTCCGCTCTCCTCACGCAGGTCAGCGGAGAAGTCGGTGACGATGCTGCCGAGGTAGGACGAGCCGAGCCCCGACTTCGTGCCGTTGACGGCATTGGCCGATATCATCACCCTGCCCGTTCCACTGCTGACGAGGTTCTTCTCGAAATCGTCCTCAATCTCCAGTATCAGGTCGGCATCGCCCGACTCCACGCTGTGCAACGCCTCGTCATTGGATGGCGACACATCGGTCAGCGTGAAGTATTCCGAGGCATCCGCCTTCTGCACCAACCGCTGCGAGTAGGTGCTGTGGTCGTTGTCCACCACGCCCAGTTTCAACCCCTTCACCTCCTGGTTGGCAGCCCACGGCATGATGAGCAGCATCACGGTGGGGAGCATGAAGAACAGCTTGGGCAGGAACTTGTTGCGCACAATCTGCTTGAACTCCTTTTCTATCAGATATTTGATAACCATAGTATGTTTCCTCCTTGCTTTATTATTCCAAACGTATCTTGAACTTCTTGATGGCGGCGGTGAGCAGCAGAACAATCATCACAGCGAGCACGAGGAACTCGCGCCCCACGTACTGCACCTCCACGCCCTGTATCATCAGCTTGCGCACGGCATCGACGAACCACCGCGCCGGGACAACTGCCGACAGCCACTGTAACCATGCGGGCATGCTCTCGATGGGGAATATAGTGCCGGAGAGCAGGATGGTGGGTATCATCAGCACCAACGAGGAGAGCAGCATGGCCGCCAACTGGCTGTCCACGATGGTGGAGATGAGCAGTCCGAGAGCGAGTGCCACAACGATGTAGCACAGCGACACCCCTATGAGGCAGAGCAGGCTCCCAGCCACCGGGATGTGGAGCAGGAAAGCCGAGAGTAGCAGGATGGTGGTCAGGTTGACACACGAGATGGTGAAGTAAGGCACCGCCTTGGCGATGATGATATAGGCGGGCGGCAGCGGCGAGGCGAGCAGCACCTCCATCGTGCCCATCTCTTTCTCGCGCACAATGGCTATGCTGCTCATCATGGCACAGATGAGCAGGAGCATCATGCCGATGACACCTGGCACAAAGTTGTACTCGCTCTTCTGCTGCGGATTGTAGAGCATCCTGATTTCGGGCACTATCTGGAACTGTTGCCCGCCACGGCTTCCCTGTGCCAGACTGCGCTGGTAGGCGTTGAGGATGTTCTGCGCATAACCCACGCGCATGGAGGCCTGGTTTGGCTCCGTGCCGTCGGCGAGCAACTGCACGGTAGCCTCGCCCGTGTGAATCATGTTGTCAGCGAAGTTGTCGCTGAACACCAGTACGAGGTTTATCTTCCCCTCCTTGAACACACGGTCTATCTCGTCGGGGCTGCTCAGCTCCTGCGCGATGGTAAAGTAGCGGTTGGCCTGGAACAAGTCGCGTATGTGCTGCGTGGCGACATCCTTCGAGGGGTCGAAGATGGCCACCTGCGTATCCTTCACCTCTGTGGTGATGGCGAATCCGAAGAGGATGATCATCACGATGGGCATCACGAGCAGGATGAGCATCGTGCGCCTGTCGCGGAAGATGTGGTAGAACTCCTTTCGGACAAATGACAGAAATTGTTTCATGTTGTTTCTTCTTGCTTGAATTTGTTACTGAAAAAGGGTGCATAGATCAGTATACGACTGATGTAGGATGAGTATACGACTGATGTGGCATCAGTATACGACTGATCCTGCATGGCATTTTGGGGCATTATCCGTCCCCTCTCGTTGCCTTGCGGGCCAAGGCGAGGAACACATCGTACATCGTCTGCACGCCAAACGTGCGCTTCAAGGCTGCGGGCGAGTCGAGAGCCTCTATCTTGCCGTCCACCATGATGCTCACGCGGTCGCAGTATTCCGCCTCGTCCATGTAATGGGTGGTCACGAAGACGGTGATGCCACGGTCGGCGGCACGGTAGATGAGTTCCCAGAACTGGCGGCGCGTCACGGGGTCAACGCCGCCCGTAGGCTCGTCGAGGAATACAATCTTCGGCTCGTGGAAGATGCTGAGCGAGAAGGCGAGCTTCTGCTTCCATCCCAATGGCAGGGAAGCCACTCTCGTGTTGCGCTCAGCGGTGAAGCCCAGTTCGGCCAGCAGCAGGTCGCACTTCTCGCGGATGGCCTTGCCGCTCATGCCGTAGATGCCGCCGAAGAGCCGCAGGTTCTCATAGACCGTGAGGTCGTCGTAGAGAGAGAACTTCTGGCTCATGTAGCCGATGTTCTTCTTCACTTCCTCCGCCTGCCGGTACACGTCGAAGCCTGCCACGGTAGCCTTGCCGTCCGAGGGGCGGCTCAGTCCGCAGAGCATCCGCATGGCGGTGGTCTTGCCCGCGCCGTTGGCCCCGAGGAAGCCGAATATCTCACCCTCATGCACGGAGAAGGTGATGTGGTCGGTGGCGGTGAAATCGCCGAAACGCTTGGTCAGCCCCTCGGCCTGGATTACATAGTTGTCTTTCATTGTCCGTCCTCCCCTTTCATCAGTGCCATGAAACAGTCCTCTATCGTAGCCTCAACGGGCGTGACGCTCACCTCGTGGTGGTCCTTGCCCGTGAGGTAGTTTATCAAGTCCTTGGTCTGTACGCCCTCCTTTACCTTAACGTGGTAAGCCTCGCCAAAAGAAAAGGCGGTCTCCACGTCGGGGCAGCCGCGCAGGTCGTCCAACAGGCGGTGCATGTCGTCGCCCCTTACCGCCCAAAGCGTACCCTCGTAGGCGGCGGTGATGCCCTGCGGCGTGTCTATACGCAGGAACTCGCCGTCCTGTATCAGCGCGATGCGGTCGCACTGCATCGCCTCGTCCATGTAGGGCGTGGAGACGACGATGCTGATGCCATGCTCGCGCTTCAGCTTCTTCAGCATCTCCCAAAACTCCTTGCGGCTCACGGGGTCCACACCCGTGGTCGGCTCGTCGAGGAACAGTACGCGGGGCGCATGGATGAGGGCGCACGAGAGAGCCAGCTTCTGCTTCATGCCGCCGGAGAGCTTGCCTGCCTTGCGCGTCTTGAATGGTTCTATCTGGCGGTAGATGTCCTCCACAAGATGATAGTTCTCTTGAATGGTGGTGTTGAATATGGTGGCGAAGAACTCCAGGTTCTCCTCCACCGACAGGTCGGGATAGAGCGAGAAGCGTCCCGGCATGTAGCCGATGCGCTGCCGGATGGCCTTGTAGCCGTCCAGCACGTCCAGTCCGTCCACCTGCGCCGTGCCGCCGTCGGCTATCAGCAGGGTGGTGAGGATGCGGAACAGCGTGGTCTTGCCTGCACCGTCGGGACCGATGATGCCGAATATCTCGCCTTCCTCCACGTCGAAGGTCAGCCCACGGAGCGCCTGCACCCCGCCGTAGCTCTTCTTCAGGTTTCTTACAGATACGATTGCCATAGCCTTACGTTTTTTAGAATTTCACCTCACCGTACATACCTCTCTTTATCAATCCGTCGTTCACGACATCCACCTTGACGGCATACACGAGGTTGGCACGCTCGTCGCGCGTCTGGATGGTCTTGGGCGTGAACTCCGCCTTGTCCGAAATCCATGTCACCGTGCCGGGGTACTCCTTGCGCTCGTCCTTGCCACGGTCGGCATACACCTTCACCTTCTGCCCAATCTTCAACGCCGTCAGCTGGTCGGCGGTGATGTAGGCACGCAGGCGGATGTGCTTCACGTCGGACACCTTGAACAGTGCCCTTCCCGGAGCGGCATACTCGCCCGGCTCGGTGTACTTGGTGATGACGGTGCCGCTGATGGGCGTGGTGATGACGGAGTTGTCTATCTGGTCGTCAATCTGCGCCAGTTGCGCACTGATACTCACGCTTTGGTCACTGAGGCTGCTGTTGTTGCTGCTCACCTGCTCCTGCGTGGCGGCGAGTTGCCGTTGCAGTACCTCAATCTGATAGTCGATGTCGTCCACCTGCTTCTGCGTGGCGGCATTGGCACGGAGCAGTTCGCCGTAACGCTTGCGTTCCCTCTGCTGGTTGGCTATCTGCTGGCGCAGGGAGGCTATCTGCCGTTCCACGTCGAGGCGTTTACTGTCCGTCGCCGACATGGAGGCGACGAGCTGCGCCTTCTTCAGCGAGAGTTGCAGGGTGTCGATATAGCCCAACACCTCGTTGGCTTGCACGTCTTGTCCCTCCTCCACACGGAAGGAGAGGATTTCGCCCGTACCCTTTGCCGATACGATTACTTCCGTGGTCTCGAAGATGCCCGACGCATCATAATCCTTGTCATTGCCTGTGCAGGCGCAAAGCAGCAGTGCGGCGGCTGCCATGAAATAATGTCTTGTTTTCATAATTCTGATATGTTTTGTTTATTGATTCAACGTGTTCTTCAGTTCGTGTATGCTCTTCAGCATCTCAATCTCGTGGGTGGAGTGGTCGATGCGGGCACGGTTCTCGCGTGTGATCTCTTGCAAGAGGTCGTTCACGTCGATGGTGCCATGCTCCAGTTTCGCCTCGGTAGCCTTGCGGACGGAGGTGCGCAGACTGATAATCTCGCCGTCCTCCTCCATCATCCGGCGATAGCGGCCGATGGCGGCGCGGTCTTCGGTGGATTGCAGGCTGTTGTTGAAGAGGAACACCTCACGGGCGTTCTCTATCTCGCTTCGTGCCACGTCCAGCTTGCGGCGGTCGTTCTTGTGGGTGTAGAGCTTGCCGATGTTCCATGAGAGGCGCACGCCGATGGTGCCGTTCAACGTCCAGTCGTGGTCGAACATGTCGTTGAACATGTCGTAGCCGGGATAGCCGTAATAGCCCTGTGCGAACAGGCTGACCGTGGGGCGCAGACCTGCGTCGAGCTGTTTGCGGCGTGCCTCTATCAAGTTGTTCTGTGCGTCAAACAGGCTCAGCTCCGGGCGCATCACCTTATTATATATAGGCTCCGTAGCCTCGGGCTTCACGAGCGGCGTGTCTATCTCCCGCCCGATGAAGAGGGCGAGCATGGCGCGGTAGCTGTCCCTTGCCGACTCTAATTCCGTGTGCTGCTGCCTCGTGTTGAGGTATTCCGCCCGCACCGCGTCCACATCGCTCTGCATCGCCGTGCCGCCCGTCAGCATCGCCTCTATCTTGCGGCAGTTGTCGGCGAGCAACGTCTGCAGGTCCTCGTTCAGCCGCAGCTTGTCCTCCGTGAGCAGGATGCCGAAGAAAAGGTTGTTCACACGGTCGCGCAGGGCATACATGTCCACGTCCGTCTGTCGGCTATCAGCCTCGCCCTCGGCCTGCGCCACCGCCTTGCCTGCCCGTATGTTGCCGCCGTCATAGATGACTTGGTTCAAGTCGAGCGACACCTTGTACTGGTCTTTCTCCAGTCCTTTCACATCGTAGCCGCTCGAAGCGAGCATGTCCGTCAGTGCAGAGGGCAGCGTCATCACATCGCTCTGATAGGAAGCCTGCCCGCCCAACGATAGCTGCGGCAGGTAGCCCTTGTTCAAGTTGCTTACCGTGAAGTCCGTTGTCTGCCTGATGAGGTCGTACTTCTTCAACAGGGGATAGTTCTCTTGCGCCAGTCGTTGGCATTCGTCAAGCCGAAGCCCCTGCGCCATTGCCGCGAATGGGAGAAACAGCATCCCCACTGCGACCCAAATTAGTCTGAATTGTCTCATGTCTCTTTGCTTTTATTCTTGGTTTATACTCCGTTTGTCGTAACCCTCTTGATTACAGCTGCAAAGTTACATGGTTTGGAAACCCGAATCAATGTCAGAATTATGCAATGATTGAGCAAATACAACTATTTAAGCAAAAAAGAGTGATTTTATCGTGAAATATGGGAAATATTTGTACTTTTGCAGACATGGAAAGAATGAGTTACAAAGAATTGGAAAGCCGCGTGGGGATGCTGCTGTGCACCGCCGGAAACCGCGATGTGTTGATAAACGGAGCTTTGTACCATATTAAGAAAGGCATGCTCTGTTTCTCGTCGCCCATCATTTCCATCTATGAGATGTCGAGAAGCAGGGATTACGATGAAGTGTCCATCCATGATGATGGCGAGGTGTTCTACCAGGCAATCAAGCTCATGTACGACATGATTTTGAGTTTCCGTTTGCGTAGCAATCCCTGCCTGATGCTCGATGACGAACATATCCGCTTCTTCATGGAAAGAAAATCTGCCATAGACGAGAAGAAAGAAACTCTGCAAAGCGTACAGGACAAGGAGGAAAGGCAATTAGTGCAGCACATTATCCAGTTGCTTGAACAGGAAACCCTGCTGGAGTTCATACACCTTTATTATAAAGGCTGTGCTGTGGAGGCGGAACCGGTGGAAAAGAACAAGGCCATCGCCTTCAAGTTCATCTATTCGCTGCATCTGAACGTCAAGACGGAGCGGAGCGTGAGCTTCTATGCCGATGAGGCCCATCTCTCGCAGAGCCATTTTACGCGAATAGTCAAAGAAAAGACGGGCAAGACCCCGTCCGAATGGGTTGCCGACATGACTATCGTCAATGCCAAACTGCTGTTGAAGCAGACAGACATGAGCATCAAGAGCATTGCCGCCGAACTGCATTTCCCAGAGCAATTCACGTTCCGCAAGTTCTTTAAGCAGCACGTGGGCATACCACCCAAAGAGTATAGGGCACAAAACAGGATGAAAGAATAGGGCTTATTTTAAGAAAAGAGTCAACGAATTGTATATGCAAATCTGTGCAAATACAATTCGTTGTTCCAATAAAAACAGCAATCTTATTCCTTCCGTAGCTCCCATTTAGCATACATTTCCCTCGAAAGCTCCACAATCTCCCGGCTCAGTTTCACAAGGTCGATGGTACACTTCTCCAATCGGTATAGCAACGTCATCGCCTTCTTCTCCGAGAAATGGCATCGCAATTCCTTCACGACTTGATTATAGTTCGTGCCGATGGCGCGGAACTGGGCGTGGAAGTCGGACAGCTTGATGCAGTATTCCAGCATCGCCTTGTCCACCTTCAGCACCTTGAACTTCTGCCCGAAGAAATGCGCCTTGAGGAAGACAGCTTTTGCGTACACCTGCGATTCCTCGTACATCGTGAGGAACTTGTTCCATTCCTCATCATCGAAGCGCACCATCACGCAGTGCGTCTTCGGGTTCAATTTGGGATTTCTCCCGTACTTGCTGTTCTTTTTCATTGTCTTGTCCTTTCTGTTT
>OOAO01002877.1_pt1 | contig 10317 bp, 7 predicted proteins | sample 1671821 | NCBI WGS metagenome assembly OOAO01 (sample SAMN06348196, study PRJEB24527) | human gut metagenome | biome: human gut; feature: ankylosing spondylitis patient; material: feces | host: Homo sapiens | place: China | collected 2015-10 | reverse complement strand
AACTGCTCGAAGAAATTCAAGCAAATATCTACAAAAAAGCATTGGATTACCGCAATTCTAAAATCACGACAGTAGATACTTACGAAGAATTTAAAGAGAAAATCGAAGAAGGCGGCTTTATCCTAGCTCATTGGGACGGAACAACCGAGACTGAAGAAAAGATTAAAGAGGATACAAAAGCAACGATTCGTTGTATCCCATTCGATTCGTACGTTGAAGGTGATAAAGAACCGGGAAAATGTATGGTAACGGGCAAACCTTCTGCCTGCCGCGTCGTTTTTGCACGTTCTTATTAAAAATATCTATTTCAATAGTAAAAGAGTCAGATTTTCAAAATTGAGAATCTGACTCTTTTTTTATCCATTTCAGTTTTATTTCAGAAATATCTCTTTTCTTTGTAGACAGTAATAAAGAAAGGAGAAGATTTTATGAAGATATTAATTGTAGAAGATGAACCCTCTTTAAGAGAATTGATCCAACGTTCGCTGGAAAAAGAACGTTATGTCGTAGAAACGGCCGGAGACTTCAACAGTGCATTATACAAAATAGAAGATTACGACTATGATTGTGTCTTACTGGATATTATGCTGCCGGACGGGAGCGGTCTTGACCTTCTCGAACGTTTGAAAGCTCTCCACAAACGGGAAAATGTGATTATTATCTCTGCCAAAGATTCGCTGGAAGACAAAGTACTGGGACTGGAATTAGGAGCTGACGATTATTTGCCGAAACCATTTCATCTGGCAGAATTAAATGCACGGATCAAAAGTGTGATCCGTCGGAATCAACATGATGGAGAAATCTATATCCGTCAGGGAAATGTAAAGATAGAACCCGATAAATACCGGGTGTTTGTCAACGAACAGGAGCTGGAACTGAACAGAAAAGAATATGATATCCTGCTTTATTTCATAAATCGTCCCGGCCGTCTGGTCAATAAAAACACACTGGCAGAATCGGTATGGGGAGACCACATCGATCAAGTGGATAACTTTGACTTCATTTATGCACAAATCAAAAATCTTCGCAAAAAATTGAAGGATGCAGAAGCAAATATTGAAATCAAGGCCGTTTATGGATTCGGCTATAAACTGATTGTAGAATAATCGAAACCAGAAAGGATCATCCATGAAACTTATATATTATATCATTTTTCGCATCACCCTCGCCCTGACTCTTATCCTGACTGTCTGGGCAGTCTTTTTCTATGTTACGATGATTGACGAAGTCAACGATGAAGTGGATGATTCACTGGAAGACTATTCGGAAACAATCATTATCCGCGCATTGGCAGGAGAGGAGCTTCCCTCCAAAAATAATGGTTCCAATAATCAATATTATCTGAAAGAAATAACCAAAGAATATGCAAAGAGCCGGGAAGATATCCAATACATTGTAGAAAAAGAGGAAACAGAACCGGCACGTATTCTGACCACTATCTTTAAAGATGACGAAGACCGTTATTACGAATTGACCGTATCCACTCCCAGCATCGAAAAAGATGATTTGAAAAGTGCGATTCAAGTCTGGATTATTTTCCTGTATGTAGCTCTGTTACTTTGTATCATCATCATATCCGTATGGGTATTTTATCGTAATATGCGACCGCTGTATATACTACTTCATTGGTTGGACAGCTATCAGACCGGAAAGAAAAACAAACCTCTGAAAAACGATACACGGATCACGGAATTCCGCAAACTGAATGATGCGGCCACCCGTTACGTAGAGCGGACAGAACAAATGTTCGAACAGCAGAAGCAGTTCATTGGAAACGCCTCACATGAAATTCAGACACCGCTTGCCATCTGCCGCAATCGGTTGGAAATGCTGATGGAAGACGATTCTTTGTCCGAGAAACAGCTTGAAGAGTTGATGAAAACCCATCAGACACTGAAATATATCACCAAACTAAACAAATCCCTGTTGCTGCTATCAAAAATAGATAACGGCCAGTTCACCGACACCAAAGAGGTAGACTTAAACGTACTCCTCAGGCAATACCTGGAAGACTATAAAGAAGTCTACAGCTACAAGAACATAGAAGTAAGTATAACAGAACAGGCTAATTTCCATATAACCATGAACGAATCTCTGGCTATTGCTTTACTAACAAACCTGTTAAAGAACGCGTTTGTACATAACGTAGACGAAGGACATATCCGGATTATCATAACCAAACATAGCATCACCTTCCGAAATTCCGGAGAGAAGCAACCACTGGATGAGACTCACATCTTTGAACGTTTCTATCAAGGACACAAAAAAGAAGGATCTACTGGATTAGGACTGGCAATAACCGATTCCATCTGCCGTCTGCAACAGTTGAACTTGCGATATTACTTCGAACAAGGAGAACATTGTTTCGAAATCTCCAACAAGAACTAGAAGTAAAACAATTAATAAAACATCTGCCATCCAGAGCAAGACAATGTGCTGGATGGCAGAATTAATAGGGTACTACCTAAGATTACACCTTATGACAATACCTGATTTGGACTCCGCATATATGATTATCGGGATCGGATTTCCCTTCTCATAAACATAATATATGAGATTGCAAAACAGATAACAGTCGCTGCAATCAGCCCCGTGAGCTGTGGCCAAACAACAAGCAGACTCTGTCCCAACGGCAGCGGACTCGGAATAGCCCCTTGTACCTGTTCCATCGTAAGCGGTCCGATACTTCTGACGGAAGGCATCAGCAGCGTTGTAGTAGCTTCATTAAACAATTCACTGGGTGCCAGACGCATTAATCCAAGAATAAATTTCTGATAACTGATAATCTGATAAGGAGACGCCATCTGCGACGGACTTAATCCTTTTGCCACCAAATTGACAATCATCGTATAGAATACGCTGAAAAACAGCCAAACGGCTACGGAAGCCAGCGCAGAAGTAGCAGCCTGACGGAAACGGAGTGAGAATAAGATGGCCAGGTTCAACCAAAAGGCTACATAAAAGATACTCGTTATAAGAAAGAAAACGATTCTCCAGAATTCTTCAGCCGTAGGAGGAATGCCAATGGCAATCAATCCGAATCCCATCACCAAAAAGCCCAGTACAAACAGCATAATACCTATCACGATCAAAGCAGCCACAAACTTCGCATTAATGATACAATCACGATGAATGGGCTGAGACAGCATACGGCTCAATGTCCCCTTATTCTGCTCCGAATTGACAGCATCGAATCCTAAAGCAATTCCCAACAAAGGACCTAAAAAGTTAATAAACAGCACAAAAGAGGGGAGAGTCCCGTCCGAAGCTGTAAATAACTTCAAGAAGAGGAACGAACTGTCCGGATCATCCGGTTTGATAGCCGCACCGATATTAGTAAGCGCCGTGTATAGCGATCCCATACAAGTAAGTGCTATGATACCGATCAGAATAAGAAAACGCCAGCTTTTGACATGATCGGATATTTCCTTATGTACGATAACCCAAAAAGGATGATTGACTTTACTCATGCCCTTCGCCTCCTTCCTCAAAATAATGGTTATAAATATCAGACAATTCCTGTTTCTTTTCTTTCAGCTCTGCCATATCAATCAGAGCAAGTATTTTGCCGTTACTGAACAATCCTACTCTGTCACATACTTTCTGTGCCTGGTCCAGATGGTGGGAAGAAAACAAAACCGTCAGCCCTTCCTCTTTGCTCAGCCAGCGAATCAGTTCAATAAACTCCTGAACACCCGCAGGGTCAATTCCCGAAGTCGGCTCATCTAGAATAATGATTTCGGGATTCTTAATAAGCACATCGGCCAGACCAAGACGTTGTCTCATACCGCGGGAATACTTTCCGGTTTTCTTTTTCAGCTGATCTTCAAGCCCTACGCGCTTCATCAGCTCCAGTGCTTTTACTTTCGCCTCCTTGTCAGGGATACCGTTCAGCCGTGCCGTATACATCAGATTTTCCAGACCTGTCATGTCATCATAGAATCCCACATCTTCGGGCAGATAGCCGATTTTCCTTTTCACTTCAATAGGATGAGTGGTAGAATTAATTCCACAAATCTCGACAATTCCCGATGTGGGCTCCGTTAATCCCATCATCATCAAAATAGTAGTTGACTTTCCGGCACCGTTCGGACCCAGCAAACCGAAGATTTCTCCTTTCCGGATATTCAGGCGAATATGATCTACAGCAGTAAATTTACCGTATTGTTTGGTTAATTCGGTAAGTACGATCACTTGTTCGCCCATAATTTACCTCCTTCCATATTTACGGAACAGATAGTAGACAACACCGATAGTAGCCAGAATAATCAGAACACCTACCCATCCCCAAATCATCGGAGTCTTTACGGCAATTCTGAATTGCGCATCTGCATTCACTTCCGGAGTTTTGGCCATCATCGTAGTTACATAATCACCCGGAAGCGCTTTCTTAGATGCTTTCAAGATGGCTACAACAGTAGCCGTTTCTCCGGCTTTCAGCATTTCTATCTTTGACGGTTCGAAAGCTACATCCCAGTCAACCGGCTTGTTGGCAGACAGTTGGATATCTTTCAATAAAGAAGAACCTGTATTTTTAATTTCCAGTTCGATTCGTTTGGTATCACCGGCAGTCACGTCAGAACTTAATAATCCTCTCGGGGTGGTCAGTTCCATCTGATAAGAACCGGTGACAACTACTTCCAGTTCCAGTTCAGCCGAAGTATTGCCTGTAGCGGCACGTACGGGAATTTTATAACTGCCAGCTTCCACATTGGCAGGAGGAGTGATGTCTATACTTACATTCTGGCTGCTGTTGGCTTCTACTTGTGCGGAAGTTGCCTGCTTATAATTAGGTTTGAAAATAACATTCCAGCCTCTGGGTGCTTTAGCCATCAACGCATACAGTTGCTGATCGGCAGTCTGATTCTTTAGTGTGGCATTAAAGGTGAAAGTTGATTTGGAATTTCCCTGCATATTGGGCTGGTCGGTGGTAAACTCCGTCTGATAAGTACCTTGTTGTGCCACAACGACATTCAGAGGGAGTTGCGCTTCTCCGGCAGACACTACAAAATGATAGCTGCCTCTGCTTACTTTTAAAGGAACATCTACCTTTAGATTAAAAGTTTTCTTTTCTTTAGGGAGTACGGCCAACTGACTGAGATTCCAACCACCGGATTTCATTTCATGTTTCCAGCTGCTTGATAGGCCACTGACGGAAAGATTGGCATTCACCAACTTGTCTGTGTTGTTAATCAGGTCGATGCTGTAGTCAATAGACGCCCCCGGTGAAACGGAGATTTTTGTGTAAGGTGTGTACAAGATCACGCTTTTAGGTATAGAATCGTTAGCGTGTGTGTTACTCATGGGAAGTATTCCCAGCAAAACAGTTAATAATAAAAAACAATTTGTTCTCATAGTCATACGAAAGTTCTTATGGTTGATTTAATATGAATATTGTCAAATTTGTGCCTGCAAAAATAAGCGATGAATTTATTAGTTGCTGTTAAAAGAAACAAAAGAATACAATAAGAAAGATTTCCTTTGTTTTTTTCGGATTTTGCCCAAAATTCCCAAATCTTTTCAGATTCTCCTCTCATCTTTGCATTATAAATTAAATGATAACAGTAAAACCAATTAAAAAAACAATGATTATGAAAAAGTTAGTATTCTTATTAGTATGCTTGTTCACTTTACAGACAGTAGCACGTGCAGATGACGATAAACCTATCCAGGTGACTCAAATGCCACAATTAGCACAACAGTTCATCAAACAGCATTTCTCTGACAGCAAAGTGGCACTGGCAAAAATGGAAAGTGACTTCCTTTACAAAAGCTATGAAGTGATTTTCACGAATGGTAATAAAGTGGAATTTGACAAGAAGGGAAACTGGGAGGAAGTAGATTGCAAGCACACCTCCGTACCTGTTGCCATTATTCCTGCCGCCATTCAGAAATATGTAACAACTAATTATCCGGATGCAAAAGTGCTGAAGATAGAACGTGATAAGAAAGATTACGAAGTAAAGCTATCCAACCGTACAGAACTGAAATTTGACCTGAAGTTTAATCTGATTGATATTGATAATTAACTTTCTTAAAATCTACGACAACAATGAAACTCAGAATTTATACACTACTGATAGCATTCTGTGCAGCATGGAGCCTGCACAGCTGCGACAACGATGACGATGAATCAATTGCTGTTCCTACCCCATTGCAAGAAGCATTCTCGACCAGGTATCCTAACGTCAAGAACGTAAAGTGGGAAACAAAGGCAGGATATTATGTAGCGGACTTCTATGATGGATATGAGGCATCCGCATGGTTCACAACGGATGGCAACTGGCATATGACTGAAACGGATATCCCGTACACCGCATTGCCCGATCCGGTAAAGAGTGCATTCGAAGCAAGTGACTATAAGACATGGAAAAGAGACGATGTGGATAAACTCGAGCGGCAAGGCATCGAAACAGTCTACGTCATTGAGGTGGAAAACCAAAATCAGGAAGTCGATCTGTATTATTCTGCCGACGGAGTGCTGATTAAAAGCATTGCAGACACAGACGATCATGAAAACGAGCACCTTCCGACCACTCAACTGCCCGCCGTCATGAAGACTTTCATTGATGGGAAATATGCAGGAGCAAGAATCGTGGAAGTAGACGTGGAAGATGATAAAAACGACTGGGATTTCGGATTTACGGAAGTAGATATCATCCATTTCGACAGTGGCCTGAACCGCAACGTTTCCAAAGAAGTCCTGTTTGATAAAGGCAGAGAGTGGTATTCTACCTCATGGGAGGTACGGAGAAACGAACTGCCCACAGCAGTGACCAATGCCATCAGCACCGAGTATGCAGGATATCAGATGGATGATGCCGAATACTTTGAGATGGCAACAGAAACATCCTATTATCAGATTGAACTGGAAGGAAATAATTCTCCGGATATAGATATTAAAGTAACCGCAGACGGTACGATTCTCAAATAAAATAAAATAGTGACACTATCGGTTATGGTATAGTGTCACTATTTATTTTTATTCCTGTGCCCGCTTTCTCTTTAGCTCCGACTTAGCTTTGTCATCGGCAATGCTGTCTGTCTGCTGCTGTTGCACCTTTTCGGCTTCTTCACGTTTCCGCTTGCTGCGCAGTTTCCATTTATTCCAGAAGAAAAGGTCACTCCATTTATTGAAATCCTTCTTATACATGATACCGACTCCCTGCGTAGTAAGGTTTGTCTTTGTGTAGTAACGGTCATTTGTTTCATTATAAGCCTTCAGACGAATATCTCCCGAGCGGTTGATCAGCCATTCAGCTTCGAAGTCGCCTATAAAGTTGGTATTCGCCATCGGATTGTCCCGATAGCCGAAATTACCATTAACCAACAGGCGGTTGTTCAGCAACTGACCGGACAGGATACCTTCTACTTCCATATCCGTCCATCCTTTATCACCCGTGCTCAGATTGGTACCGATATTCCAGTTATTAGTCTCAAAAACCTGAGACAAGGCATTATTCAACTGACCGGACAGAGTAGAAGAGAGTACCGATGACATCACGTTCGAGTTCTGATTGTTCCGTGCAGCATCTTCCGTATAGAACTTACCGATACCCAGCAGATAAAGAATCTGCATATTCATCTGCTCTTCCGTACTGATATAATTGCGCACCAACGTCTGAATTTCATCTCTTTCATTCGGAAGCTCGATACCCAGCTTAATGGTCGGCCGCAGTAAAATCCCACTCAGATTCATGATACAGTTTACCCGTACATTAGTCTGCTGGGCAATGGAGGAAACATCCGGATTCAAGTCGTTCAGTGAAGCGGAGTTTACCGTGTATGATGCCTGAATATCCATATTCGCATCCAAAGGAGCGCCGTTGAAAGTAATCGTACTTCCATCTTTGATGATAAAATCCTTGCGAATCACTTCCTGCAAACTGAACTTATATATTCCCTGACTGATCCGGTAATTACCAAACATCTTCACATCCCCTTTATTATAAAACTCCGTGCGTATGTTTCCTGTTCCCTTCGCACTGATGTAGTCTCCGGCTATAGGGTCCATAATAATTTTCATGGTGGCATCGGGTGTAGCATCTACTAGAATATTCAAACGAATATCTGTCTGATGCTCTTCTTCGTCCGCCTGACGCTTCTGTTGCATCTGCTCAAAATAGGAATTTACCCGAATGGAATCCTGAATGTTTCGACGGGGCGTTTTATCTACAAACTTTATAAACTGGGTGCTGGCAGCCGACGCCACATTTCCGTTGATATAGGTGAATACCGTATTCCGGTTGGTCGTCATGGCGAGATTTACGTCCAGTCCCTGTATCGCATTCCCTGCAAGCAACGCATTTCCCGTAGCATATACCGTTCCAAAGAATGGCATATCCGTCGATTCCTTCGTATTCATCAAGAGCATATTATTAGCCTGTATCTCAAAACGGTAATTTATATTCTTGAAATGCTGGAAACGCAGATACCCGTTCAAGGTTCCCGAATGCCCTTCCATATCGGCAATATGCATATTATTGAATTTCAATCCGGTAGGAGCCAAATGAATCGTATCTCTAACGGCAAAGTGGGTATTCAGAATATCAAACTTCATGGAAGCATCCGTCATAACAGCCCCATCTAGATTCAATCCCTTGAACTTTCCGTAAAAATGTACTTTTCCCGTTCCCCGTCCTTTTATATCCTGTGCTATTGATTTCATATAAAATTCGAGGAACTTCAAGTTCAGTTCATGGGCATCGATATTCAGATCGAGTCCGCTTTCCGGTTTCAACGGGTAGATCATACCGATGACTCGCGATGGTGACGGTGATATATCCTGAATGGAAGCATCCAGATAGATTCCTCTTTTCTCATTATCCCAGGCGCCATATACGTTCAAATCACCTAAACGGCCCTGATTGAGCGAGAAGTTCTTGACGAAGAGGCGGGTATTCATCACAGGTTTCTTGAACACGCTGCTGGCATATGCTGTTCCCGTAGCATCTCCTTCAAAGTTTACGTCATCGGATATGTTTGCAATATCAAATACGTATCCCATATTAATGTCTTTCAGGTCCACTTTTACGGTATCTGCCGGATTGTCGGAAAGCCGCCCATTGATACGCACATAACGGTCATGATGGCTGAAATAGAAATTATTCACATCCACCTTGCCCGAGTCCACCACTACCTGCGAAGGATGTATCTGCCAAAGTGTATCATTCAAGATAACGTCTGTCTGTTTCACATCCACCATCGCTTTCAGCAAAGGCTTTTCACCTGCTGTACGCAGGAATTGTGCAACAGCCGCCAACTTTCCGCTATAAGTTGCTATGGCATTATTTCCCCAGTTCAGAGTCGTGCTGACTTTATCTTCTTTGGCCTGTGCTTCCAGAGAAAGATTCACGGCTCCATTCTTTTTCAGACTGGTCAGCCGCACCTTCGCACTGATATGGTCCGAAGGATTCTCGCACAGAATCATACCCGACTCGATAAAGTTGTTTTTATATTGCAGGCGGGGGAAGTAGCCTTCCACACGTAGCCGCTGCAAGGCATCATTAAAATACCCTTTCAACGTAGAATGTGTATATACAGTCAACGGAACATCAAATATCGTAGATAAAATGTCCGTATTATATATATGTACATCAAACGCAAAATTATTGTTCGTCTCTATCGGTTTCTTCGGAGGCAATATCAAAGACGGCACATACCGACGCATGATATTGAAAATACTTGCCGGTAAAGTATGGTACTGGAATTTTCCCGCTATGTTTGCCGTCAGAAATTCAGAAGTCAGTTTAAGCTGATTTTCATTATCCTGCCGGGTAGCCCGTACATTCATGTTCTTCATGAAATATTCCTTGTCCGGTGCCCTGAACTCCAGACTGTCCACATTGATTTCTCCAATCATCTCGTCAATGGAACCTCCGGTAAAATTAGCTTTTACCTTCAGAGAGAACTCCGCATCCTGGTAATCAGGTGTAAGATTTAAATCATTAGGACGGAACTTGTCGACAACGGCAAGGAAATTGAAAGTAGGAACCTTGGATGTCACATTCACATCTCCGTTCAGATAAATAGACCCATTCGGATCATCCAGCGCTATCTTTCCGTTAAATCCGCCTTGCTTGTATTCGCCGTCCAGCGTAATATTCTCATATTTATATCTGCTATATTCCACAGATGCGATCAATCCCTTCAACTCTACAGCAGGAAGCTGTTTTTCGATATGCCGTCCATGTACATCAAGATTAAAGGTGATTTCCCCAAATTTCTCATTATTCAATAACTTGCCCAGTTCAAACTCTTCTGTTTTGACAGCACCGGAATAAGCAAACAGCCCCTTTTCTTTGTTAGAACTGAGTT
>OOAO01002865.1_pt1 | contig 10370 bp, 12 predicted proteins | sample 1671821 | NCBI WGS metagenome assembly OOAO01 (sample SAMN06348196, study PRJEB24527) | human gut metagenome | biome: human gut; feature: ankylosing spondylitis patient; material: feces | host: Homo sapiens | place: China | collected 2015-10 | reverse complement strand
GCGCTTGAATGGCATTCAAGAGGTCAGCGGTTCGATCCCGCTTATCTCCACCAAAAACAATGACTCACACAGACCAAATGTGTGAGTCGTTGTTCTATCCATACGAAAACACAAAGAGGACGGACACCTGATTCCCTTCCCCCGGAGAAAAACCAATATAGTTATTGAAGCGGAGATTCGATGATAGAATCTCCGCTTTTTTGTTGTCGTCCCAACAGATAAAAAAGAAATGAGGTTTAACCATTGAAAAAATTTTTTGAAGAACTTTCCCGGTGCCTGAGAGAAGGCGGAGTTGAATCATCCAATGTAGAGGATAGGCGGCTGGAGATTTTCCTCCATGGTCAGCCTGTCCTCTTTGTTTCTCCAGGAAACGATGTGTTCCTTTTTCCTGCCGGAAGCAATAATCCGGAGGCCAGTGAATTGTACCACAGAGTCGCACAGACCGCAGATGAAGTGTACACTTATGTTGAGGAGGTTCAAACTGCGCCCACCCTTCATATCAGCGGTCTGAGCGAAAAATTCCATCTGCTGGCGGATTTTGGCGGCGCAGTGCTGGCTGGCCGGGAGTTGGAAAATGGCAGGGGCTATCAGTTTGTCACTTGGATCTGGGACTATAACAGAACCGGCGTGAGCTACGGACATTATTATGATGAAGATTTTTGCGGGGCCAAGCAGGATTGCCGTCCGCTGCGGGCTGATCTCCAAGACCCAGCTTTTCTCACCGGAGGAGCTAACTGAACTCTACCGGGCCACAGACTACCTGCTGGATGAAGGCCCAGAGCTGGAAGATGGACACCTCAAAGCCATGCAGACCGCAAGGACAAAGATCGAATACACTGTCCCAGATCTGGCGGACAGACTGGAGCAGGGACAAGCACAGGAGCCACAAATTGATATGTGACATCAGAAAAAGCGGGAGCCGCATCTGCACACACTGTGCAGCATAAGCAGCTCCCGCTTTTTTGTTTTGAAAGAAGGAGTGTGCCATGACAAGATATTTCGCTCAGAATACCCCTCGAGCTGGTCTGGAGCATATGATGATGAGCGTCCCTGGCTTCCAGAAGCGCGGCGGCGGGATGATGATCCTCAGCCGCTTCTGCTACAAGCCGGAGGATGTGGATTGCCGGTACTGCCTGCATTACCGCCGCCGATCCTGTCAAGTCCGCACCTGTCCGTATATCGCGGAGCGGTTGAAGTCCGGCGCGATTGAGTACCTGGATTTGATTCTGGAATATTTCGGACACATCCCTCATGCCGGCCTGCACAAGAGGATTCAGGCTGTGGAACACTGGAGCGGGCCGGATCAGGCAGTCCTGCACACAGTGTCCGTCCACCTCAGAAGCCGCTTTGCGGACAGGGTATGGGATGATGCGCCTCCTGGCTATCTGGCGGCGCTCTATCTTCTCGCCTCAAAGGAGCGACTCTGGCAACCGGCGCTCCCCGCTCTTTCACACGATTCCATTGATTTCAGCCGCATCGTATCCAAACCCCATGGATTTGCGATACAGGATTACCCCATCTTTTATTCCGCCAGACGGCTGTATGACCTGAAGTCACCCATGGAGGCAGAAGATTTGGCACACCCAAAACTGGTGAGTGATCTGGACTTCCACAATATTATTTACGCAACCATGATTGCCAGATATGGAAAGGCGGTCATGGATGCGAGTAAGGAGGCACCAGAATGGGCTATGTGCTGAAAGCGGTACTGAGCAGCGCTCAGCACCCGGAATATGGGCAGATTACGGTTCCATTCCCTATCCCCGATGAGAAATATGACCGCATGATCGAACTGCTGGAGCCATTGGAAATCGGTGACGCGCTCCGGCAGGATTGCCGGGTGGATGAACTGGACAGCTTCTATACCGTACTGAACAGGCTGGTTGGCTCATTGGTCAATTTTGATGAGCTGGACTATCTGGCCAAACGGCTGGACAGTTTTGATGACGGTGAGGCTGCCCAGTTCCAGGGAATGGCCTGCAAATTGGGCGTCTCAAATATAAAGGATTTCATCAATCTGACCTTTTGCTGCCAGCAGGCCACGGTCATCACAGACTTCTCCGACCTGGACGCCATTGGGCGGCAGCACTACATGACGATGCAGGGTGGGGGCTGCAGAATCGAGGAGCTCGAGCGGCTGGATGGCCGCAAGTTCGCTCTGGACCTGATCCTCAATCATCTTGAGGGAAGGATTACCCCTTATGGCGTGGTCTATGATAACGGGATGAAACTGGAGCAGCTCTATGACGGCCGCCACTTCCCCTGTTACCACTACCAGCCGAATCTGCTGGCGGTAGGGCTTTCCTCCCGGCAGGAGCCGGAAAATACAGATCAAATCACTTGGCTGCTCCTGCCCTGCTCCGAGCAACAGCTCCAGCGTGGAATTGCACGCTCAGGCGTTAACATCCACGATGCCCGCATCTGGTATGAGGACAGTCTGCTTCCATCCGAGGTGGAGGAGGTCCTGGAGGGACAACGGGAGGATCTATTCGCGCTGAATGATATGGCGACGGCCATCGCTGCACTGTCTGATTTGGAACAGAAAAAGTTGACGGCGGTCATGGAGATGGCCAAGCCGGAGTGTGCCGGCGAGATACGCGAACTGGCCAAAAATCTGGAGCTGTTTGAGTTTGCACCCAAAGTCCGCACTCCCGCCGAATATGGCAGATACATGATCCAGGACTCCGGCCATTATGAATATGACCCCAATCTGGAGGAGTTCTATGATTATGAGCGTTACGGCAAACTCCGTATGGAGAAGGAAACAGGAGCCTTCACGGAGAAAGGATATGTGGCCTACTGTGGCACATTGACATTGGGGGAGCTGATGGCCGGCGGTCCGGCAGAGCAGCACCAGCGGGAACAGGAATTTCAGATGGGAGGAATGTAACGATGATTCTGTTGACTCTGAGCCGGGGAAAAGGAGAAGAAACTGTCCGTCTGCAACTGCCCGCCAGTCCCGCTGAGATTGGGGAGACATTTGCCTTCCTGGACAGAATCAGCCTCGATACCACAGCCACCGCCATCCTGGATGTGAGCAGCAATGTACCGGTCCTTTACCGATGCCTGTACGATGTGGATGTAGAAGATTCGGAGCAGTTTCAAAAACTACAAAAACAGGCGGAACGCACAGAGGCACTTTCTCCGGCGAAAGCCGCCATCTTTTCCGGGGCATTGGATGCGGAGTGTGTCTGGAACTTGGAGGGGGCCCTTACTGTGGCGGACAGGCTGGATGAGTATATGCTCGTCAACAATGTGTCGTCTGATTCAGAATTGGGCATCTACCTTGTGAACAAAGGGATCACACCATTTCCGGATCGCTTCAAGCCCTATATCAATTATGCCCGTGTGGGGGCTGAATATCGGGAAAAGCATGGAGGAGAATATTCCAGCGGCAATTATGTGCAGAAAAAGACACCTGAACTTTTGGAGAACGAGAGATTGGACGGCGTTTTCCGGATATGGATGGAAAACCCCTGCCCTGTTCGTGTACAGAGCGAAACAGCGCAGATCACTCTGCCTGCGACCTTTGAGCAATTGGAGAGCGCCAGACAACTTCTGGGAGTGGACAGCCTCAATATGGCGAAACTCACTCGGGTGGAGGCCCTGCGGCCTTATCTGGGGGAATATCTTCCTCTCCAGGGGATGGATCTGAGACTGGAGCAATTGGACGAGTTGGCGGAAAATATCCGGATAATGGATCAGGAGGATGGCGCATTGCTGAAATACCTCTCTGTCCTTGAGGTGGAACAGCCGGCAACGCTCCAGGAGGCTTTGAGGTTTTCCATCGAACTGGATGACTACGAGCGTGTACCGGACGATCCGGAGGAATATGGCAAGCAGGTGTTGGAGCGGATCGGGGCGGACGAGGAGCTGATCTCTACCCTCGATGGCTTTACGGATTTCGAAGCAATGGGCAACTTTTATATGCGGGAGGATGGTGTGAGAAGGACCGAATTTGGCCTGCTCCGAAAGCTCAGTGATCCGTTCCCTGAAGTACAAGATGGGTTGCAGATGCATTAATCCCTGTACGCAGATACAAGATACGCTGTGGAACCAGCACGAGTGGGAAAACACTGTGAATATGGGAGGGATTAAATGAGCATTAACATCTGGACAGACTCCATGCAACACGCAGCGTTGCTTGGAAAACCTGTGCTGTTCACCAACTGGCTGATTCAGCGGGATATCATTCCTGATGGGTGGTACTGCTATGACCTGCGGGGGACACATAAATCTCCCAGCACCCGAACCACTCTGGTGGATCATGCCGCTGACTATCATGCAGGAACCGTACTTTCTCCAATCCCTTTAAAGCATGAAGGTACTGCTTCGCGCCGGGTCAACGGCACATTTTATCTGCTGGGAGAAGAAATGACGCTGGAGCAGTTTTGCGAGGAGCATGATCTGGCCTACCCCCAGGATAATCGTGAGTTTGTACTGCGCCCCGCCTCCCTGGATGAGGTGGGGCTGTTCTATTCCGAAGAAAAGCTGGACGAGGCACTGGGTACTGTAGGCCACCTCCGCATGGATTTCGGCCATGGTGAGAAGGAGTTCTGGCACACCTGGTGGCCCCATAACGAGGATAGGTTCAACACCCCGGAGTTCAAAGAGGTGCTGCAGCGATTTGTGGACGACCTGCGTCAGACTGGACTCCTGAAGAATCTGGGGGCCATGGACGCCTACTGCTGGCAGCATGGCGGCTCCATCACAGAGGACCGCAGGAGTTATGGCTATATTGCGGAAACAGAAAATTACCGTTTCTGTCTACGCTGTACTCCCTTTCCCGGCGAGTATCAGGGGTACCTCTATTGCTATGATCTTTGCCAGCAGGAGATGTACCGACAGGAACACCCTGTGGTAGGTCGGGTAACCTTCGCCAGCGGCGAACAGCAGGAGTTCACGGATTCCAAGGCGTTGCTCCAGGCCATCCGGGAGGAACTGCCCTTCCGCAGCACAACCGGCTTCCGCTTTGAAACGCTGACAGACGATCCGGAGGTCAAAAAAGCGGTAGACGATATCCTGTTGGATTTTGCCGGTGAGGACAATTCACGCCGTACCTGCAACTATGGACTGACTGAAACTGGGAAGCAGGCTCTTAGGAAAGCCGCAGATCCCAGCATTCCCCACACCTATGCCTGGTTTGTCATGGCGGACACCAATACCCCGCAGGAGATAATCAGGCAAGATCTGACTCTGGAGGAAGCAATCCAAATCTACCAGGACAGCAATACCAGTGAGAAACGGCTGGGCGTTATTAAGGACGGTATCGCCACAGTGGACTTTGTTCATTTCCAGAGCGGTGAACAGCAATTCTTTACGGATCACGAAAAACTGGAAAGCTTCCGGTCGGACCTCGTGGTGGCGGAGGCGATGGAACGGCTCTATCAACAATTAAATCAGCCGGATATTGGGATTAGAATGGGAGAGATGTAAATGCAAAGCGTACCGAGAGAGTGGCTGGACTTCTTGCGGCAGCAGTTCCCCAAGGATTCCCGCATCCAACTCACAGAGATAGGCGGTAATCCCCGGCCCATTTCCCCCGACAGTACCGGGAAACTGGATTATATCGACGATGCCGGGCAATTCCATGTAAAGTGGGACAATGGATGTACCTTGGCTCTGGTGCTGGGAGAAGACCGATTCTCGGTCTATCTGCCAGAGCCTCAGACATTCAAATTGTATATGCCGCTCACAGCGGACTTCTATGGACGGGACGAGTGGGGGGATATGTCAGAGGACGGTGAGGAGTGGGATGGCCACACCCTCATGGATTATGAGGGACAAATTCTGTCCGCTCTGGTAAAAAACCGGGTACCAGAGGAAAACGAGAGCGGCCTCATGCGCTGGTACGGTGAGGACGACAGTGTAGATCACAAGGTCCGCTCGGCGGTGTTTACTGTTGAGGTCAGGAATCGCCAGCTCTGGGGCGTAGCGGAGTGCCGGGTGGCCGGAGAGCTGACTCCGGAAGAGCTTACCATCTTAAAAGAGTACCTGGGTGGACAAGCCTCTGACGGATGGGGCGAAGGCTTCGAGCAGCGCCCCATCGAGGTGGACGGCGGCGAGCTGTATGTCCATCTGTGGCAGCCTGATGATTGGAGCATCCAAACCGAACAGGAACGGTTTGCCCCCAAGGTGGCCGAGGGGTTGCCGGAACTGTGCTTCTCCACCCTGCGGACCACCGGACAGCTTATCTGCATCAAACGGGGTGAAACTGGCTACTACCCCTCCGACTGGGATACCGGCGACAAGGAAGGGAATGTGGAACTGGCGGATGAGTTGAACGAAGACCTGGGCGTCACCCCCATCCAGCGGCAAGCTATGGAGATAGGAAGCATGGCTGGGTGGGATGTGCCTGGTGCTGACCCCAAACACTATGAAGAGTCATACTCGGGACAGACAAGTTGTGCAAACTTTGAGCAGAAACAGTAAAATGGGAGGATTTTGTAATGTCGCAGCAAAAGCAGGCCCCACTTCCCCGGCAGGAGTTTCAAGAGTGGCTGGAAAATGCCGCTGTGCCAGTTTTAGTTCTGCAAAAGGGCAAGCATTTGGGCTCAGTAGTGAAAGTTCCCGCAACGCCAGAGATTGATTACCTCTTTGGATGCGAAACATTTTATGGAGAGAGGATCAGCTGGAGCGACCGTTTGGAGTTCTGCGGCCTGTACGACCGGCAACACCAGGCGCTCCATCTTCTGGATGACCCCCTTCCCAACTTTGTCTCCGGACTGACGGAAGAAGAATGCCAGGATTCTACGGCGTTTGGGAAGCGCATCGCTCAGGAGGTCGACCGCTATGTTGAGGCGGCCATTTCCAATGAGCGAAGTCGCCTCTCTGTCAGGGAACTCACCAGTGAGAGGAACATCAATTCATACCGGTATTACAAGGGAACCGAGGCAGGGCGGGAGGCAGCTTCCCTCGTTTTTTCTGGGGAGAAACCCGATGTACAGTTTCACAGTGAGTATTATACATCCTTGACAGAAGACACCCTGCTCTCCTACCTCAAATCCCCGGAGGATTATATAAAAACAACTGCGGAACAGTACATGCGGGACAACCAGGAGGAATTTCTGGCGCAGTTTCTAAAGAAGGATGCGTTGCTGGCAGAGTATCAGATGCTCAGCCAGGACAGCGATGCACCGGTCTATCGGATGCGGGCGATTACAGATGCCCTCCAAAAAAGTGGCGCAAAGACGGTCAATGTCACGGTACAGAAGGACGGAGTGGAACTGACCTTCAAAACATCGGCTGAATCCCTGAAAGGGCTGAAGTCTCAGTATTCCACATGGTACATTGCTCCGTCAGACCGCCTGCAGTTCAGGCATCTTTTTGGCGCTGGCTCCGACTACTCCGCAGAGGATATCATCCGCATCGCTTATGGCCGAAGCACACTCTATGAGGCCCCTTCCGCTCCTGCAGAAGATATTGAGATGCAGGGAATGAGTTTATAGAAAGAGGCGTATAAAATGGATCTTGATGGGAGAACGCGGCAGTTTTTTTCGGTATTGTCGGAGCGGTTAAAGGAAAAGGGCTTCTCCTCACGAATTGCCGATGACGGATGCCTGGCAGTGAAATCGAAAAAGATGCGAGGCAAAGAGCAGACACAGTGCTCTGTGGGAAAGGATGGCGAAGTATACTGCCGCTCCGTGGATTTTGCGAATATTTCTCGGAAAAGAGACTTGGAATCCATATTGGAAACCGTAAACGAAGTTCACTCAGACATGGAACCGCCCGAGGCTCCTGAGCAAGAGTCTACACAGGGAGGGATTACTCTTAGATAAGACAATTTTCGAGGTGGAGATCAGCAACAGTGGACCTAAATCTTATGAGACGGCCACGGTAATGAAAATGCCAGCATCCTTTGCGGAGTTCAGCGACGCACTCCAAAAGGCGAGAATCAAAGACGGTAGCTTCTGCAAAAATGAGCTAACCTGCATCCATTACAATGGCCTCACGCATGCCATGATTGGGTGGAATGCTAATCTATACGACCTAAACCTGTTTGCCCAGCGATTGGCCTCACTGACAGAGGAGCAGAAAAAAGGGATGGATGCTCTTTTGAAAATCAAGCAGAATCACCGCGTCGCTCCCATTCCGCTGAACCAATTGATTAACCTGACCTACAATACCGATATCTGCTGTTTTGCGCCCCGAGTTTCCAATCATGAAGAACTGGGGGCGTTTTTATACGCAAATGAAATGCTCTCAAATGAGGCTATGGCTCTGCTTGACACCACAGAGGAGGGCAGCGGCTTTCAAGAAAGACTGCTGGAACTGTTGGGAGAACAGCATCAGGAGGATCATGGCGGCGTGTTCACCGACTTCGGCTATGCGGAACTGGGTGGAGAAATCAAGGACATCTATGTGTGCCAGTCCAATGAAACGGCTTGCTTCCATCGCTCCGATGCTCCGGTGGTGCTGGAGGTGCGTAAGGGATTTTTCAATGACCCAAGCTATGATAACGACAAAACCGCAGTGCTGAATCTTCCCGCAGCGGATGCCGGTATATGGAGAGCGGTGGAAAAAGTAGATGCCGCCTCAGTGGATGAATGTGCATTCCGCTGTGTGGATTGCCTGATCCCCTTCCTGCGAGATGCTATCAACAACGCTATCGACGATGAGGATGGCATTGAACAGGCCGACGAATTTGCCAAGCGGTTGGCTCAAATAGAACGGGAGTGGCCCGAATCGGATATGGTCAAGTATAAGGCGCTTTTATCCGTGGTTGACCACCCCAGTCTGCAGGACGCCACACGGTTGATGGGCGAGATTGACCAGTACGAACTCCGTCCCGAGGTAGCGCAGACCTGGGGCTATGCGGAGATGATGTTCCGTGAGAAGTATTCTGCTTTACCAGAGGAGCTGTTCCAGACCCCGCAGGCGGCCCAGATCGGCCAGAAGATGCTGGATGACCGGCTGGGGGTTATCACAGAGTATGGTCTGATCCGCAGAAAGGACGGCCAGCCTTTCCCGGTATTTCAGCCGGAACAGGAAATAGGACAAGGACTGGAGATGATGTGAGCGATGTCAGATCAAAACGCCGCCCTCTTTGACAAGCTGGACGGCTTCTATGTTACAAAATCGGAGCATGACTGGCTGGAGCGGCGCTTTTCCAATATGACAGAGAAAGAAAAGATCCTGTTCCAAGGGGCGATGGAGTTGGAGAAGCCCCAAGAGATCGGCCATGTGATGCGGATTGCGTCCCAACTGGACTGTTACGACCTCTTCTATGGCGCGGGAGACGAGGCCGCGCTTGGAAAATTTGTCATGGAGAGCATAGAGTGTTCCTCGGATGCCGCCCGTCCATTCCTGAATGCGGAGCATTTGGGGGCCGCCTACCACCAGTCGCAGAATGGAGCCTTTTGTAACGGTCACTATGTGCGGAACATCAAACTGGCAGATCCCTTCGTAGAGGAAGATCCCACCCTCCAGCCGGTCGCCGGTGACTATGCCATACGAGTTAAACTGGCCAGCCGGAGCAATATGGAGGGGATTTGGGTTGGCTTCCCGGATTCCGGCGAGTATATCGACTCAAACCATCCGGACGAACTCCTGCTGGGGCTGGACTCGCTACAGGCAGAGAGCCTCAGCGAGTGCATCGCGCTGGAGGTGGACTGCTGCCTGCCCCAGCTGACGGGTATTCTCGACCAGTACGACTCAGCCAGCGAACTGGTTCGCCATGCCATTGACTTCGGTTATGTTTGGGCGGAACAGGGTCAGGGGGCACCCCACTGGTTGGACAAATGGCAGGCGGTGCTGGAGCTGGAGGACTGCCACCGGCTGGATTTGGCTCTGGATCTCGCCCAGAATCTCCAGCACTATGAGTTCTTCCCCCGCGGCATGGACTTGGCCGCATACGGGCGGGAACTTGCGGTCCGAAACGGCGTGATCCCGCCCAGCAGACTGATAACAGACGCCTTTGACGGGGCTGCCTACGCAGAGGCCAATATGGGTCAATATGGCCTCTCGACCACCGACCACGGCTATGTAGCCTGGAACGGTGGAGAGCGCCGGTATGAGTATAGCCAGCCTGAGCACCACAGTCCCGCTCTGTCAATATAGCCGATCTATTGCCAAGTCACAAAAACCGCATCTGTCCGCTGCGGGAGCTGGGGGTGATTCGATGAAGTAAAAACAGGATATAGAATATGACACAGGGGCCGTTTTCCGAAAGGGGAAAACGGCCCCTTCTTTTTATGCCCTTTTTCGGAAAACAGGCCCGGAAAGGAGGCATTCATGGAGAAAGAACGGCTGGCGGAATATCTGGAGCAGTACCACATGGGAGCTCTCAACGCCGCCACCAGCCGGGAGTTGGAACTGACCTTCGGCATCAAAGGGATTCAGGTTCGACACATGGTCAATGCCCTGCGGCG
>OOAO01002864.1_pt1 | contig 10373 bp, 6 predicted proteins | sample 1671821 | NCBI WGS metagenome assembly OOAO01 (sample SAMN06348196, study PRJEB24527) | human gut metagenome | biome: human gut; feature: ankylosing spondylitis patient; material: feces | host: Homo sapiens | place: China | collected 2015-10 | reverse complement strand
GTCATATGGCTGATTGCAGACAAAGCTCTTTACCAGCTCCATCCGCATATCGGTTGTCCAGAACACAAAGTTATGGATATACAGCCCCAGAATATACAGAAAATTCGAAAAAATCAGTTTCCAGTATTTTCTGAAATACTGCAGCACCGGCCGGTAGCGGTTACTGTTTTTGACAAAATACCGCCGGATCAGGGCGTTTTCCAGTGTTGCCGTCACAAAAAATCCAACCGTCAGGGAAAATAGCATGCTGCGCGTCGTTTCCCATTTCATGAGGAAATGCAGAATCAATGCCAGGACAAATGCAACCAGCATTCCAAAGAAGAAATACTGTGAAATCCTCTGATAATCCTTACAGATGGAAAGATAAATCATGGAATAGAAAACCAGCACCAGGCTGATATAGCCACAGAAACTGCAAAATACATACGCCGTTGACACCTTCCCGACAAAATGCTCCCACAGACAGAACGGAATGCCGACCAGACAGCTCAATCCGATATTCAGAAGCATTCCGATCTGATAGCACGGCAGGATGTCCTGATACCGTTCCTCGTAGATCACGTCGGACATATAACGGGACAGCACCGCATTAAACGGTGATGCCGTCAGTAACGCAAAAATAAAGATATAGAGAATCGTACAGGAAAACAGCTCACGCGTGGCATAGCCGACACTGGAAAATTCAAGCAGCTCTTCCATTAAGATCAGATTGAGAATGACAACCATCATCGGCGCAATCGTTACAACGGTACTGTAGGAGAATCCAATCAGGTTTGTCGTAATGGTATTTTTTTCAAAAATCCGATTCAGGCGAACGCCGATTCCTGCCATGCCATCTATCCCCTTTCCACCTTGCGGTGTTTATTTTATTTCTGTTTTTCCGGCAGCTTTACCGGTTCCTCCTGCCATTTCTGGCCCATCTGCTCCGCAAAATCGCGGTAAATCTCCCAGTATGTTTTCTGCATATATTCCACACGGTATTTCTGCATAACACGGCGGTATCCGGTTTCTCCCATTTCGAGGCGTTTTTTCTCACCGGCCGCCATATCCAGCATTGCCTGTGCGATTTCTTCTATATTCATGATATGCGTAACTATTCCGGCTGCGCCGAAATCATCGCTCTCACCGTAGATCAGACCATAGCAGTTTCCGACATCTGTCGCAATAACCGGCTTGTGTGCCGCATAGCTCTCCAGAATCGTCAGCGGCTGGCCTTCGCTGATGCTGGTCAAAATCGTCACATCCATTCTTCCCAGATAATCCCGGATATTGATTCTTCCGGTAAATACCACGTCCGGAACTTCCAGATCCGATACGAGCTGGAAGCATTCCTCGGCATACTCCCGGTCCTCCTCCCATGGTCCCATGATCCAGAGCTTCAGTCTTCTGTCGCGCTCTTTTGCAAAGGCAAATGCCTGGATCATCGTTTTCACATCCTTGATGGGTGTGACACGAAGAACTGCACCGATGTTCACCATTCCCGTATCCTCTTCGGTCTTTCCCGGGATATTCTGAAGATTTTCCACACGGATTCCATTCGGTGTGACCATCGTCTTTTCCACCGGACAGCCAAGCTCAACCTGCAGCTCCCGCGCGTGCTCAAACAGGGAGGTAATCAGAGTTCCCTCGTTGTACGCCAGCTTTGACATTTTCCGGAACTGGTCAATCCAGATATTTTTGTAGATTCCCGCAACCCACTTCGCTTTAATCAGCTCCTCCTCGCGTTCCCGGGTGTAAATACCGTGTTCCGAAATCAGGAGACGGCTTCCATAGAAATGCTTTGCCATGGCGCCAAGCACGCCGGCATAGCCGGTTGCAACGCAGTGATAAAGATCCGCCTTCGGGAGCTCGGTCTGCATTGTGAGAAACAGCGGCAGATAGATGGAGCGCATAGTCCATAAAAAGTCAGAGAAAACGATCTGGCTGTATTTCAGGTTGTAGCACTCTTTCACGGCATTCAGAAAATCCTCTCCCATCAGGAGCGCATTCAGGGAAACATCTTCTTTCCGGAACAGATCAAACAGGACATTCCACTCGATATCCTGATCAAGAAGCAGACTTCGAAGTGCCTGATACTGCTCTTTCTTCAGCCGATGTTTATGTCGTTTTTTACTTCCGCCCCAGTCCACATCGTCCAGATAGAGTTCATAGACTGCGGAGACATTTTGGGGCAGCTCATACGCATACTTTCCGCGCTGGGAACGGTTTGCCGCAATGGCGAGGATGATAAATTCTGTTTTTGGGAAAAGCTGGATCAGACTGTGTACCCAGCTGGAAACACCGCCTACCACAAAGGGATAGCAGCCCTCCGCTACCATACAGACTTTCATTCGTTTTTCACCCCCTCTTCATAGTAATACCGCCGGTCGGATGCACGAAGTGTAATCGTTACTTCACTCTTTTCCGCGCGGATCAGCCATGCAGAATCCTCCAGCTTTTCTGCCGTTCCGCCCGTGACCTTTTCAACGCTTTCATTGTGTGTCCGAATCACATAGTACGCAGTTTTCTCTGTTCCCGTGGTCTTTAAGGTGATGGTGTCGCCCTCTCTTTCGTCCTCGTAGCGTAAGTTCAGGAAGGTGCGGATTCTGGAATCGCAGGTGGAAACCGTGGTACCGTCAAATCCGGAAAATGGCTGCCAGTAGGTTCCGAGGTTGGAGGCAAATTCTTTGACGATTTTTTCCCAGCGGTCCTCCTCTGTTTTCGGATAAATCACTCTGCTTAAATCCAGCTCTACACTGGCATAGCCGAGCGCACTTTCAATACTCTTCATTTTCATCCAGGAACGATAGGTAAAACGTCCGGTATCTTCCGTGACAATTTTCTGCTGTGTCGTCTGTGCATCCAGGTAGCTGACCAGATCGCCAGCCGTATCTTTGCTCTTAACTACGGTGCGGACACTCCCAAGAGCAGACTGCTGTAAAGCTGTTTCCATCTCCTGTTCACTCAGGTTTCCACTGAAAAAGGAGGAAAAGTAAAAATCCGAAAGATTTTTCTGCATGAAGCTCTGATCTTCGTCTAATTTTTCCTTTACGGATGTTTCGGATTCTGTAAAACCGGAAAGTCCCATCTCGCCTTTTTCTTCGTTGAGCAGCTTCGCATAATAATGCAGCAGCTCGCCATCTGCTTCTGCCGGAGCATCATAATCCAGTTTTGGTGCCACCATACAGGTAAGACCGAAATGATTTTTTCTATAGATTGCTGCAATCGACGGCCAGACAATATCGCGGTTAACACCTTTTGTTCCGTTTCCGTAAATCTCCTGCATTTTGTCCGTATTTTCCTCCGCAAGTGACGGAAAGTTCTGCACAACAAGATTCTGCGCATTTACAACCGGATAAATCAGATAATTTCTGGTTTCATACACCATTCCCGTCAGCAGTCCCAGCCCGGTTTCATCCCCCATATAATCTCCATTTACGGCAAATACACTGGCTGTCCCGAAATTTTTCCGCCAGATCACAACCGGATAATCCTGGGTTTTCAGCGTCTGATCCTCCGGAAAGCCTTTCATATAAGTTTTGGTTCCATCTCCAAGCTTAAACCATGGAAACGTAAGCTTAAGATCCTGCCTGTTTTCTTCTTCCTTATTTTCTGCCCGGTAAATATTTTCTCCGCCGAGCATCAGATTGTCATACAGATCCAACCCCGTTACGGTTGTAGAATCCTCTTTTACTTCTGCAATTCCAAGCAGCTCCCGCAGCTTCTGATTTTTCCGGATCACAGACACCTCCGGGAGATTTGCAAACACAACATGGATCCCCTCATCCACACTGTCCTGCAAATCTATGACATCCTTTAAGGCGGTCCAGTCGATGCTTTCTGAATTCACTACAATCATCTCCGGCTGCTTTGCACCTTTCTTCTCCATTGCCTGTTCATATTTGCGCATGGATGGATAAACTGCTGCTTCGTACTTCATATACCGGCACCATTCACAGACAACCGCCCCCACAGAATGCTCCTCGGCTTCTCCGATATAGACGATCGTTCCCCGGCTTCCTGTTATGTTTTTCTCGCCGGATGCGTCTTCTGTTCCAAATGCGCCGCTGCCATCTTCCAGATCTTCTTTCTCTGCCGCATACGCATTTTTTTCATAGTGGTTCAGTTTTTCCTTTGCCAGATTCAGACCCTGAAACAAAAAGAGGATGATTGCCATAAGCATTGTGATTGCTGCAAAAGTTCTGCGGGAAACCATTTTTTCTTCCTCCTTCTGTCATCAAGTCTTTTTTGTTGAAATTTCAGTTTTTCCAGCCCTGTCTGTCTCTTTGTTTTTTCCTGTCTGCTCTATTTTGGCATTGGGTTGTTGTAGCCATAATCAATCGCAAGGTTGTATGAACTGTTAACGTTCTGCTGAAGGCGATAGCAGATAAAGCTGTCGGATTCATAGTAAACTTCCATTTCATTCGGGTAAAGCTCTTGGAACCTCTGTGCCCACTCATACATATGGCTCATCGTGATCCAGCGGGATTCCTTGGTATAAGGAAGAATTCCCGAGCCTCCCGGTATCGGTTCTTTGGCTCCTTCTTCAGTTACCTCCTCATGTCCTGTACTCCCATCCACACTTACTGGTATTTTTTCAATAAAAAAATACACACATTTCGTTGGTATTATAATCTCCGGATTCTGCCCCAGATCTTTCAATTGATTTAATAAGGTAATGGTCTCATAGTGATATCCATAAAATTCTGTCATGCGAAGCTCATCATTCGCTGAACAGATTGTCCATGTAAAATCTTTATTTTCCCGCAAGATATTGGTAACGCATACCATGGCTCCGTTATCTTCCAGCGCTCCGACTTTTACCGGCTCTCTTATAAGACCCTGCGATAAAACGACTGTTACAGCCGTCACAAGTGTCAGGAGGGAAGCCATCTCGCCAAGCCATCTTCGCTTCCACCAGCGTATCGCCAGATACACCACTGCATCTACGCCAAGCGCCCAGGCAAAGCAGATGGCATAGCACAGGAAAATGCCGCAGCGGTTGGCATCCATCAGCGCCGGAAGATGCAGCAGCGATGCACACTGCAAAGAACACATGCATAGCAGATAAACAGCCGCAGACAAAACAGCTCCCGCAAAACCGTTCTCCCGCAGCACCAACAGGAAAATACCAAGAAGCAGCAAAACCGCAATACTTCCCAGCGTAATTTCTGCCATATGGGGTTTTACATTCATGACATTGATACGGATGCTTTCCCGCACTGCCGATCCTTTTTCTTTGAGCCTCTCCGCCAGCGGTTTCTGCTGCTTTTGTATTCTTTCTTCTGCCTCTTTTCGCAGCTCTTCTATCCGGGACTGGCTGAGCACAGAACCGGTTTCACCGTTCTTGGTTGTGTTGCCGCTGCTTTCTTTTTCGCCGGCCGTCAGACTGTCGGATACACCGTCCTGTGATAAAGTACCTGCTGTGTCCGCATCCTCCTGCTTTTTATCACCGGTAATGACGTTCATTCCCCAGTACAGCGATCCCTGCAGCCCCTTTCCCATCGCAACGCCCGCCGCCATCGGCAGGACTGAGAGAAGGACGCTTAATATTCCCGTAATCAGGATTCTTCTGAAATAGTTCCACCGGAAAAAACGAAAGCAGAAGCCAACAGCAACGCCAATACAAAACAGGCCTGCAGCCATCGTACCGTAAAAATGAACGGTCAGCGTCAGCGAAAATCCAATCGCAAACTGTACCAGATACCAGCGGCAGTTTCCGTTCCGTTCTTTTGCAAATTCCTGAAAAAAACGGATCGCCATACAGACAGAGGTCAGGACAAAAATCATACTGAACTCCTGCGGCAGTGCACTTTCAAAACGGGCGTACGTACTCCAGTTGAAGATATCCATCACATAAAACAGTATCCCGAAATACGGCGTAAACCTTCCCCTGCACACCATTTTCAGCGCCGCGACCAGTGCCAGATATACAAAGTATGTCTGCACCACGCCGAAAATCCGCAGCAACACATAGGTAGGAATTCCAAACACCATATGAAGATAATAAATCACAATATGGAGTCCATACGGATACACGCCCGCAACCCAGATATTATTCCGCTCAAGCTCATTGATCCAGTAATTGTGCACCGGAATATCACTTGCTTTGTAGCCGAACGTTTCCACCATATTCGGTCCGTACACATACGTGATCGCTGCAATTGCCGCCAGCAGCACTGCTATTTCCGGCAGCGCATGCAGCCATTGCTTTCGTTTTCCCCGAAAACACCGCTCGTAAACGGTTCTCCGAAGCTGCGCCAGAGATGTCTTTTTGCCCCGCTCTCCATCAAGCAATCGTTCGATCCGCACCAGCAGGCTCTCCATTGCTCCCGGGATCTGTTTTTTTCTTTTCCAGATCCAGATAAAAAGGAATGGCCCTGCAGTTCCGAGGAGCAGCGTCACACGGCTGCTGATCCGAAGAAACTGCAGCAGATAAACGAGATAAATGATATAAAAATTCCCTGCGAAGAAATAAGCGATCAGTTGTTCTGCAACGGAAAACCGATGAAACCTCTTCCCAAGGATCCGCCATGGAAGAAACAGGGTTACGATGCCAAAGGCAGCAAAAATTTCCAGAAATTGTAAAATTGTCAGCCATCTCATGGACATCTCTTCGTCCCTCCTTTCGCGGAAATGATTTTTCAAACACGCTCTAACTGAAAATGCGGATCAGCTCCAGCGTTTCATTATCGATAATAACGTCCGATTGTTTCAGTTCCTGCATCACCTGAAAAAACTTTTCTCTTTCACCCATGGTAAAATACAGCTTTAACTGACACGTATACGCCTCCAGTGTATTTCCATGCTGCTGTACCAGACGCCGGCCCCATTTTTCAGTTTCTGGAAATTTTTTCAGTTCCAGAAGTCTGAGGCAGAGCCCCTCATACTGTTTTACGAAGATCCGCTCTCTGTTTTTCCGATACAGCGATTCTGTGGCCTCCTCCAGCATCTTGACGTACTTCGTCTGCTCCAGAGTTGTAAAGACTTTCTGGCTTAAAACTCTGTTCATATAGTCGAGCATCATCTTCTCGTAATCCGTCTCTTCTTCGCCTTCCTGCTGCATCCCGGTATACATTTTCTGTACCTGTGAGCGGAACTTGTTCAATTCATCGCAGAGCACCGATGCGGCGTAATGCGATGTCTCGGAATCCTCGCTGTTCAGTGCCATAGTAATCGATTCCAGCGATTTTTGCAGATCGCCGCGGATCACATTCAGCATCAGCATACGCAGATTCCGTTTATCGCTGACGGCAAGTGCTTCCTCGAGCGGTGCTATGTTGCGCTCCCGCTCCTCATCCGCCTTCAGATGTGTCCGCACACGTTCCTTACCAAACACAACATCCTCCAGATCGACTGCCTGACGGAATACGGTTTTGAAAAGAAGATAACTGCACAGAAAAAACGCCGGACCGACGACCGGGCAGAGCACCATGACGATAAAACGGATCAAAAAGGCTCTCCGGTTATCGTATTGCACCTCTTCTCCCTGCTCTTGTTTCAAATCACACACCGGGACATAAACCAGAGCTCCGATCAGCAGATAGATCAGGGCGATCAGGGCATTGACGATCCACAGAACCACAAAAGTCAGGGTTTCATGGCTCATCACGCTGCCACCTCCCTGTTCACAAGGATACTTTTCAGACCCTCTTCCCCGAAGCGCAAGATCACACCTTTCGCATTTTCTTCATCGGTATTGGAAAGCAATACATGCAGCCCGCCATCCAGGATCCCGATATAATCCGTCTGACGCAGCTTCTGTTCCAGAATCTCACCTGCTTTTTTATAATCTTCGCTGCTGCACACAATCCGAACCAGTGAGCATTCTGTCAGACCGTTTCGCTTCGCCTCGAAAAATGCCGCTACCAGCTGCGTAAAGGCATCTTTTTCGAGAATTTTGCTGTTTTCCAGATACCTGTGTTCGTGCAGCGCTTCCAGATAGCGGTTTGCCCGCACCACTGCATTCTGGATCAGATAGCTGATGACCGTCAGACGGTTGGATTCCGCAAGATTCATGCGGTCCCACGGAAGTCCCCACAGCATCAGGATGATCTGCATCTCATCTTCTGCATAAATAGCCTGCGCCATCAGCGGATAGCGCTCATCCATCGTTTTGTTGATGTAAACGCGATGCTCTTTGAGGTCTTCATACATTGCCTCCATCTCAGGATAGCGGATGGAATTTCCCATTTTCCGCGCTGTCGGTGATGTGAACGAAAAGAGACGCGCATAGACGCGGTTGGCGACGGTATAAATTGCCACATCCTCTGTATTCATCAGCTTCGAAATCGTCTGCGCCGCATAGAAAAGCACCTCATAGGCGCCGTAGCGTTCCAGCGACGATGTGATTTCATAGATTTTTCCAAGACTGTCCTTCTGGTTGACAAGCTGCAGCTCAAAAAGCTGTTTCATGCGCACGTTGCTGTCATTGATCTCCGTCATATCGCCAAGCTGTCCGCGCAGATACCCGATCTCCTCTTCATCATCCTTTTTAATCTGGAGAATCTGATCCCGCATATAACCGACAACCATTCCCAGGATAAAAAGCTGTGCCATCCAGATGTAGGTACTGTAGTCCATCAGCACCTCCAGTCCGCTCTGATGGTACATCTGGCGGAAACAGTAGCCCACAGTCGCCAGCAGGGCCGAGAAAATCGCCTGCTGCTGACCATATACGATGGCAAACAGCAACACATAGAGAAGGTACGCATCCAGCTTTGAAAAATACTGGCTGCCGACTACACGGTTGTTGATCATAAAAAATGGGATAAAACAAATCAGATTTTCGATGTACGGAACCAGCATACGGAAAATCCGGCACAACAGACTCCATACCCGGTTTCCCCAACCCGCCCCCGCATCATCACGCTGCAGAAATGAGCTGCTGTGTTTTTGCATATATGTGACAACGGCTTTCACGCCCTTCTCATATGGGACAAAAATCCTTCCGTCAAACTCTTCCTGATACCGGCTGCCATCCAGCACAAGACGGAAACCTTCACCGACTGTATCGTCACGGATCTCCACGCCGTCTGCGTTCTGCCGGATCAGCTCCGCCAGATCCATCTGTGTGATCGCTTCACCGGATGTGATATGGTACAGTGGATATTTGGGACTCTCCTCCATCATTGCGCGATAGGCAAACGCAACGGCATCATCCTGGTAAATCATGGAAAAAACAGTTCTGCTGTTGGCTGCGATCTGATTCGTCTTCAGCATTTCCAGTGTCATCCAAAAACACGGATTTCTGTCTGTTTTTCCTTTTCGCGGAATGCCGTACATATGGTCAAAACGAAGAATCCGCGTGTCCATCCCTCTGGTATCACGGTAGCTTCTGCAGATGTTTTCTCCCTGCAGAAGCGCCATTGCCTGAAAGCTTTTCGCGGATGCCGGTTCCGTTTCGTGAATATCACTGCTGTAGGAACGCCCATAAACTGCTTCAGACGACAAATAAATAAACCGGCCATCCTGCTTAAATGCATACGCCGACAGAATATTGGTCAGATCCGCCGTATAGCGGACAGACTCTTTTCTCGCATCACTCCAGTCATAATTTGTATCATAGGCGCCGAGAAAAAGCACGAGATCCGGATTGACATTCGAGAATATTTCCTGCACACTCTCACTGTCATAAGGAAAATCGTAGCGTTCAAAGACACGACGGTATTTTCCTCTTCTGTCCCGTTTTCCCGTTAACAGATACGTCTTATGTCCTTCTTTTTCCATCTTGGTAATCAGATCATCCATCAGTCTGCTCTCGCCACCGACCAAAAATACTATCATATACTATCCTCTTCGTTTTTGCAGATTACGAAAATGATTTTTCGTTTTTCAGGCACACTCCAGAACCCCACAATTTTGCAATGTCTGCAGCACGGCGTTTACATCCTCCTGCACGTCCTCCGCCGGCACATCATAAGCTTCTCCAAGCCGTCTGGCAATCTCCTCCTCAGACGCGGCATCACCTGTCTGTTCATAAATAAAAGCCGCAGTTTCACTTAGGGTAAGTACCCGATTCATTTTTTCTGTCGTTGTCCCATAAGGAATCAGAATATATTCATCTGCGAGTTGCCTGAGTACAAACTCACCTTTTCTGGTCATCTTTCTCTCCATTCACTTACGTTTTTCTTCCCGATGTTGGGAAAGGCCATCATTCCAGAACATTTCAAAATGACTATACCCTACACTTGTCTGAGTGTTTGATACAGCTGTTTATGAAATGCTGTACTGACAGATTTATTATAGCCTCAACTTATTTCATTGTAAACTTTATTTTATTTTTTATCGTTATCTGTAATATTTTTTTATTTTATCGCTCAAATTTCGGCATTTTGTGGTATACTGAACCATATCTCTCTTTTCACAAAAAATCTTCAAAGGAGTCTCTCATG
>OOAO01002854.1_pt1 | contig 10406 bp, 14 predicted proteins | sample 1671821 | NCBI WGS metagenome assembly OOAO01 (sample SAMN06348196, study PRJEB24527) | human gut metagenome | biome: human gut; feature: ankylosing spondylitis patient; material: feces | host: Homo sapiens | place: China | collected 2015-10 | reverse complement strand
TTCAATTCCATCTTCTATCAACATATTATATCTATGCATTAGTATGATAATTATTACTCTGTCATTCCGAATAATTGACACAATTGAACTTCTGAGCAATTTTCTGATGAATTACATCACTTCATCGGTCTGAATTTGCCATTAAAGTTTGTTCATGTCTCAAAGAACAACGCTGCAAAGTTAAGTGCAAAAATCCATCAAAACCAACTCTAACAAATTGTTATAGAGTTATTTAACCTTCATACTCAAAAGTATGAAAACGCTTTTTTAGGTCGTAACTTGCTGATAATTATCGAGTACAATAAAAGAATATTTGCAGATGTTATCCAAACCATTTTCAGCCCAATCGAAAAAAACAGCCGTTTAAGCGAAAATAGAACACGTGCAAAAGCAACTAATCCGTTTGGAAATGCCACCCGAAGCTGATTTATCTGTCGGCAGAACCATAAAAACGAGGTAAAAATCGCTGAATTAAGCATCTTTAGTGCCAAGTATGATTTTCAACGAGAAATATCCAATAAATTTGCAAGCAATAAATAATACTCTGCGTATGGCACGAATAGGATACCTGTGGAATACTCCACACTATAAGTATTTAGAAGAAGACAAACAGTGGATGTTGAACAATGGTTGTGAACAGATCATTGAAGAACAGAATATCCATGAGAAGCTTCGTCCAGAATGGCAACGACTCATCGAAGCATTGACCACCAGCGACGAACTGATTGTTGGTAAATTCAGCAATGCGGTGAGAGGAGCCAGAGAACTATCCATTCTCCTGGAGTTTTGCCGCAAGAACATGGTGCGAGTGATATCCATCCGTGACAGGATAGACTCAACAGGAGAAATGTTCAAAGACACCCGTTCCTCGGATATCCTTAATATGATGGCTACCTTGCCACAAGAAGCCTTAGCAATGCGTAGAGCCAACAGCAGTACAAGCAAGCTGAAAAAGCCTATCAAGGCACACACTTCAGCAACCTTGCTTAAACTGGAGCGCAACAAGATGGTGGTCAACATGTACAAGAGTGGCCATACCATCGACGACATCTGGCAACGAAGCGGATTCAAAAGTAGAAGCTCCCTGTTCCGTATCTTAAACGAAGCAGGTGTAGATTTGAATCGTGGCCATACAAAAGGTCCATTGAAGAAACGTAATCATTCAAATGAAGACAACGACAATGAAAAAGATTAAGATAACAGTAATTAGAAAGGTGAATCATACAGACCTTTCAGCAAAATACGAAAATCCGATTGAACATGCCTGCGATATGCAGGAAGGACAAACGTTTATCTCCATCGATGCTCAGAAGCCGGAGGGTCTTTGCGAGAGTGCTTGGCAGTCCATGCAGTCTTTCGTGATGACATTGGCACATGGTGGTGAGAACTTCTACGATGGTTGGATGAAGAACCCAAAATCAGCCATGATATCCTGCAACGATGGCTTTCGTCCTGTTAGTTTTTATATTGAAACGATAGAAAAATGAGTACAATAGAAAAGATAATCATTGGCTATGTGATAGTCATCAACGTCATTACCTTGATAATGTATGGCATCGACAAATGGAAAGCCCAACATAGCAAATGGCGAATTCCCGAAGCCACACTGCTCATCATGGCAGCTGTGGGAGGAAGCATCGGTGCATGGATAGGTATCAAACTCTTCCATCATAAGACCTTGCATAAGAAATTCAAATATGGAGTGCCGGCTATATTCCTGATTCAACTAGGAATAGTGGTATTCGTTTATCTCAAAACAAACAACCTCGTATGACCTCCAAAGAATCAGCACTACTTGCTCAGATGCAAGACCTTGGCTATAGTCAGGGCATGATAGTAACTGCCATGCGTCTTCTTAGTCAGTCAAAGGCTGCTCAAGACGATGCACTACTCTATCTTTATGATGAGCAATCATCAGAAAGTCAGTTTATCGACTATGTTGCAACATTATGTGCGGGAACAAACCAGATTGAATTACCATAAAATAGTAGCAATATGAAATTTGGAATGAGAACCCCGTCGCTGAAGAAAAGTATCAGCGCACGTACAACAGGCCGACTGAATAGAGCCGTCAAGAAAGCTCTTATCCCAGGATATGGAAGAAAGGGAATGGGAATATTACATCCAAAGAAAGCAATATATAACCAGATTTACAGAAGAACCACTTTCAGTATTTTCGATTTGGCAAAAGCTGCTTCGGGTAGTAAAAGAGGAACAGCTAGCAATAGCGGATACTGCTTGACTATTCTCTTTTGGATAGTTATAACTTTCACTATCGTTATTTTACAATAAAGACTAAGACAAATAAAGATATTTAGATTATGTATAAGATACAAGACCTTGCGCTTGCCATGATTCACTATGACAAGGGTGATCCCAAGCGCATACAGCATACAACAAAAGTTCATGCCTATGCCAAGCTCATTGGTTTAAAGGAAGGACTCGACGAAGAGACGCAGTTTATCCTCGAAAGTGCTGCCCTGGTGCACGATATAGGAATTCGCGCAAGTGAACAAAAGTATGGTCATCAGAACGGAAAACTCCAAGAGCAAGAAGGTCCTGCTGTGGCTCGTGACCTTCTGACGAGACTTGGCGGCTATACCGAAGAGCAGATAGAACGCATCTGTTGGCTCGTAGCACATCATCACACCTATCATGTATGCGATGACCTGGATTACCAGATTCTCATAGAGGCTGACTTCCTTGTCAACCTGTACGAGGATTCAGAGTCAAAGGAAGCTGTACTTGCCGTTCGTAAGAACATCATCAAGACGGCAGCTTGTACCGAGATACTTAACACAATGTTCGGGTTAGAATAAGAAGAAAAAAATGATAAAGAATCTGATATTTGACTTTGGAAAGGTGCTCGTGGATTACGACTTCGAGGCATTCTTTCGTAAATATATTCCCGGTGCAGAAAGGTGTCGGGCTTTTACACCTGTACTCTACAACGAAGAGGTACAGCAACGACTTGACCGTGAGGAAAAACCATTTGAAGCAATCGTTGAAGATATCATCAGCAAGAATAAAGATTTTGAGCCGGAGATACGCATCTTCAATGAGCATTACCCGGAGATTGTGACGAATGAAGTTGAAGGAATGTACGAACTGCTCACCCAACTAAAAGCTGAGGGCTATCAGCTCTATGGGTTGACGAACTGGTGCAGCAAGGTATATCTCACCATCGCTCAGTTCGGCATCTTCAAGCTGCTCGATGGCTATGTTGTCTCTTCTGATGAAAAAGTGATAAAGCCTGAAGCAGAAATATACCAACGTCTCTTCAATAAGTTCAACCTGAAGCCTGAGGAGTGCATCTTCGTTGATGATCGTGCAGAGAATATCAAAGGGGGCCGACGAGTGGGTATGGATGGTATTGTATTCACAGATGCCAAGCAATACGAAAGAGAGCTGAGGGAAAAACTTGAAGCAGACCATGATGTCATCATCGAAACCGAACGATTATTGATGCGTAGATGGAGATGCACCGATGCAGAGATACTTTACAAATATGCTTCTGATCCAGATGTTGGACCTCGTGCAGGATGGCCATCCCATACGAGCATTGACGACAGTTTGAGGGTCATTCAGGATGTTTTCATGAACGATTATACCTGGGCCGTTATTCTGAAAGAGACAAAGGAGCCAATAGGCTGCATGGGTTACAATCCTCATGGCAAAAGCAATATCGAGATTAGTGAGAATGATGCAGAGATTGGCTATTGGGTGGGCAAACCACATTGGAACAAGGGATATTGTACAGAGGGTCTTCAAGCCATGACCAAGTATTGCTATGCGACAAAAAACTTCCAGACTCTTTGGGCGGATTTCTTCGTTGATAATCCAGCTTCCGGCAGAGTCATGGAGAAATGTGGATTCATTGATACGGGCAAGGAAAACTACTGTAGCAACCTTTACCATGGTAATGATCGACCTGTCCACATTATGAAGTTAGATAGGAAACAATAGAGCGTTCATTACTATCTAATTTTGGAGGCTTCCCTGTTATTCACCATACGAAGTCTTCTCTTCGGCGACCATGCCCAGAGGGGACTCTTTTCCTATCTCATAACCTAATCCATCTTTCTCCGAAGAAATCACTTTATCCTCTTTTGCTACAGCCAATAAAGGATTGAGTCGTTCCTTGAGTTTGGTGTTGCGTTTCAGAACGGTCATGTTGTGAATGGCATAAGCCAACGCCTTGGTGGAACCTATCAGCACACAGATTTTCTTGGCTCTGGTGATGCCTGTATAAATAAGGTTGCGTTGCAGCATCACATAATGATTCATCAGCACGGGCATCACTACAATAGGATATTCTGAGCCTTGCGATTTATGAATGGTGGTCGCATAAGCCAGCGTCAACTCATCAAGCTCGCTCACCTCATACTCTACCGGCGTTCCGTCAAAATCCACCATCAAGGTGCGTTCTTCCATATCTACCGCCTGAATATACCCCAAGTCGCCATTGAACACATTCTTATCGTAATTATTGCGTATCTGCATCACACGATCACCTTGACGGAAAGAATAACCGCCACGATTCAAGCCTATCTTGCTTGGATTGATAGTCTCTTGCAACACAATATTCAAATTCGATGCACCCACTACACCCCGTTGCATGGGAGTCAGCACCTGTATCTTGTTAGTCGGCATACTGTAAGCCTTCGGCAGACGGCTTTTTACCAACTGTACAATGTTGGTAGCTACCTGTTCTGCATCATCATTCTTGATAAAGAAGAAATCGGTATCCTTGCCATTGCTCAAATCGGGAAATGCTCCACGATTGATGGCATGGGCACTCATCACAATCCTACTCGATTGGGCTTGACGGAAGATGCGTGTCAAACGTATCACGGGTATCTTTTGTGAATCAATAATATCACGAAGCACATTGCCTGCACCCACACTGGGCAACTGGTCAATATCGCCCACAAACACCAAACGCATACCCAGTGGAATTGCCTTCATAAGGTTGTTCATCAGAATGATGTCTATCATCGAACATTCATCCACTATCAACGCATCACCTTCCAAAGGGTTCTCATCATTGCGCTTGTAACCATCGGCAGGATTGAACTCCAGTAACCGATGAATGGTCTTGGCTTCCATACCTGTAGCCTCACTCATTCGCTTGGCAGCACGACCTGTTGGAGCGGCCAATAGAATCTGTAAGCCAGCAGTTTTCAAAGCCGCAATGATACCTTGTGTGGTGGTTGTTTTGCCTGTACCAGGGCCACCCGTGAGCACCATCACTTTACTATCTACCGCTTGACGAATCGCTGCAATCTGCACTTCATCATATTCTATACCGGTTTCTTTTTCAATGGCTTTCAAGTCAAACTTAGGATGCTTGCCATTATCCGATGCATTCATCAGGGTCAAAAGACGTTTGGCTGTACCACATTCCGAGTGATAAAAAGGAGGGAGATAAATAGCCTCTTGCTCCATCATCAACTTCTCCTCTCGAATCATATCAGCCATGGCTTGACGAATATTCTCTTCATCAGCCTCCAACAACGTAATGGCAGCCTTGACCAACTGTTCTTCCTCGGCATACACATGACCCTCGTTGCTGAGTTGATTGAGCGTATAAAGCAGTCCACTACAACAACGGCGAAGGTCGTTCTTCTCATAACCCATCTTATTAGCAATGCCATCAGCCGTCTTAAAACCGATACCCCAAATATCATCGGCTAATCGATAAGGATTACCTTTTACCTTCTCGATGCTTTCCTTGCCATACTGACGATAAATCTTGGCAGCATAAGCCGTACTCACCCCATAGCCTTGCAGGAAAAGCATCACATTCTTGATATCCTTCTGCTTCTCCCAGCTCTCACGAATCTTCTCCACACGAACTTTACCGATACCAGCCACCTCATGCAGTCGCTCGATATCCGTTTCAATCACATCGATGGTCTCCAACCCGAATTTCGAAACAATCAGTTTGGCAAACTTAGGGCCGATACCTTTTACCAATCCGCTACCCAGATATTTCTCAATACCATAGATGGTAGCCGGCATCACCTCTTTCCACGATTGCACCACAAACTGACTACCGTATTTCTTATCCACTTTCCAATCACCGTCGCATAACAACACACTCCCCACAGGCACATCCAATAGGCTGCCTACAAGGGTAACGAGGTCTTTGTAACCCTTTACATTGACCTTCATAATCGAATAGCCGTTCTCGGCATTCTGATAAGTAATGTGTTCTACTACACAACGGATTTTTAACATAAGCAGATGACTAGAGGATTATCGTTCGTGTTTCTCCAAGTATTCTTCCATGGCCTCGTTCACAATGTCTTTCAGAGACTTGTTCAGGTCGATGGCAAGATACTTCATACGCTTATGAATGCTCTTATTGATGATAAAATTACAATGTACTGCCGATTCCTTTTCAGGTGCAGCTACCACTTTAGAAGAGGTGGTTGTTTTCTCTTCTTTTGCAGAAGTGGTGGATGAGATCAATCCATTCAATCCACCCTTCATGCTGTCTTTTAATAAATCACCTTTACTCATGATTCTTGTTATTTTAGTTTAAGCACTTCCTTAGCCAACTCCATATAGTCTTTGGCTCCGTTGCTATTCTTGTTATACTCATAGATATTCTGTCCTTTGATAGGAGCTTCAGCCAAAGCCACGTTGTCACGAATGAATGTCTTGAAGACCTGATCACAGAATGAATCCTTGATAAGTTCACTCACACTCTTGTTTAACGTCTTTCTCTGGTCAAACTGAGTAACGACAATACCACCGACTTTCAAATTTGGATTCAAACGCTCCTGCACAATCTGAATCACATTCATAATCTTAGCCATACCACGCATAGCCAAGAACTGAGCCTGCACCGGAATGATCAAGTAATCAGATGCAGTTAAAGCATTAAGCGTAAGCAAACCCAATGATGGTGGACAATCAATAAGAACATAATCAAATTTGTCGATGTTAGGAACTTTAGCTATCAAGCCTCGCAAAATCATTTCTCGTCCCGGCTCATTGATAAGCTCTGATTCAGCAGCCGATAAATCCAGGCAAGAAGGAACAAGGGTGATGCCACTCTCTGTTTCTATAAGAGGAAGTCCATATTCTCCTTTGAGTGCCCCATAAACAGTTTTCTCTTCTTCAATAGAATAGCCGAAAGATTCTGTTAGGTTTGCCTGACCATCCAAATCGATGACCATGACACGCTTTTTCTTCTGTTGGAAAGCTGCTGCAAGATTGATGGTAGTGGTGGTTTTTCCAACACCACCTTTATGGTTAAGTATGGCTATAATTTTTGTCATTATATTAAACTTTTTAAATGCGTTACAAAGATACGATGAATAATTAGGATAGACGTATAATAGTGAATATATCTATCACTATTTAAATTTATTTAGTGCCTACTATGTGTAGTATATGTTCATACACAACACTATAATGAATTAGTGATGAATAATTATAAAAGTATTTACTACTTTCCTACCTCCGACAGTAGATAAAGTTCCTACCATCGGAGATAAAGAAAAAGTTCAATCATGAGAGATTACCGGTAAGAAGTTTCTTCCATTGCTCCTGGCAAAAAGCTTCATATTCGGCAGGATTCTCACCACGTTCCACAGCTATATCAATAAGCCGTCCGAAGTCCTCAAAACAAACATCGGTTGCAAGATGGCGAATACCATCTTCATTTCTCAGAAAAATCTCGTAATAGTCCGCACCTTCATTGAGAGCCACCAACACAAAGCCGGTGAACAATCTACCTGACACATGAAACATCAAGGTTGGCATATCCTTGAAATTGGTTGCGATAAACCCCGAAACACCCCACGACATAATGGTATTGATAGGGGTTGTTCCTAATAACTGACTCTTAATGATTCCTACTATTTCCAACAAATACTCTTTGTCCATATCAGTATATTTTTAATGTGAATAATTTATTAACTATCGAAACAGATTGATTATTGGCATACTGCTTTCACTTGCCTTGCGGATGGTGTAGAAAGTTCCACCTTTGGGCTTTCCATCATAGTAGGCAATCAATCCGCTTGCATGAGCCAACATATAATCATTTCGTCTCAGCAGACAACCATTGCAATATTTCTCACGCAACACAATCACTTCATCGGCATTCTGCAAAGCGTATTGATAGCGTTTCTGTTCATAGTCGCTGAACTTCTCACTCTGATTACGATACGGCACAACGGCAATCAACTTAACATCCGAAAACCTACGCTTCAATGCTATCACGGCAGATGCAGCCAATAAATCGAAACCCATTGCCATGCCATTGATAAAATTCCGATAACCACTTTGATGGAGTTCTATGAGGGCATTATCAACTGCAACTCTCAACTCCAGTCGCTTGTTACCCTCGATGTTGCGATGTCCTGTGAATGCAACAGACTGACTTTTATTCAATAATAATTTTTCCATACTTATGATACTTTATATGTTGTTTTACCTAAAAAGAAACCGCCTAAGACATTGGCACCAAAAGCCTCCAACTTATTGGCGAATGTTCCAAAACTGATACCTCTTGTTATTACATCGTCAAACACCAAACAAGGCTTGTTAGCAAAGAATGGTTCATCAAAATCCACCACTTGAACCTTGGTGATGCTCTTCTCCGTGTTATGCTCATGCACCGCCAAACGTTCGCCTTGCACACTGATATGCGGATAGCCATTGATTGCACCGGAAAGTTCGCAAACCCTTTCAGAAAAAGCCTTGTAGCGTATTTCGTTCTTCTCTGCGCTTGATGCCGGCACACAACAAAACACAATCTCACTAACCTTGTCTCCAAACAGAGCCTTCAACTCATCGGCAGCCCTCTGTGCCACCACATCAAAGCTTTTGCCATCCTTGAAGTCCCACACCAACTGACGGGCTACAATCTGTTCTGCACCAATATTCTTCTTCACACGTACCGGATAGTATTTGAGGAAATAAACCTTCAATTTCCTAAGCTGCTTCAAAATGTTCTCATCTGTTATTGCCATATTCAAAATGAATTAGTTAAATGATTCATTTCCCTTACATTCAAGCTTTTCAACCTGACGAGGGATTATTTTTCTGCCGGCAAAGTGAGTGGCAGCAATAAGGCAAAACTGAGATAGAAAATACACTCTATAGCTTTAGCTACAGAGGAAGATTTTCGATCATCAAGCCATGGCGTGTTTTGACGTTTGGCAAAGACACTCGATAACTTTGCAGAGAAATACTCCATCGCTCTGGTGAACAAGATGATAGTCTTATCAGCTATAAATAGGGAATTAAGAAGGATGTAAAAGAGGAAAAAGCGAAGCCCAGTATAAAAGCCTATAAAAGGAAACCTTACGGTTAGAAGTCCAAAGGACAATTATAAAAGTAATCTGTGTTTTGAAAGCTGAAAGCCCCAACTACCTAAGCAATCGGGGTTCTCTGTATGGATAAGCAAAGGGATTAGAAATCACTCAAAGAGACATATTCAATCTCGTGGATGGCAATCTTCTCATCCAACTCACAATCTTCAATCAGCTTTTCGGCTTGTTGAAAGTCATAAACGATTTTGCCTGTGAGTTTCTCAAGAATCTCGGCTACTTCGTCAAAGGTGGAATAATGCTCCATACCTTCATCGAAGTCATCCACAATGTAACGGGATGTGAGGTAACGTCCATCTTCATCATTGCCTTGGAAAATACCACATCCAAGTTCTTCAGCTATGAAGAAAATCTGAACGTCATATTTCTCCATCAAGGTGAAGAAGAGTTTTCGGCAGTCGGACCAAGCCGTCTCGGTCATAAGTTGGAAAGAAGCAGTATCATTGGCTTCATCAATGTCCAGCTCCTCTTGTAACCACTCGATTGTACCTCTGCAAGGAATTACTTCCGTTTCTGGATCAATCTCCAGAATGTCTTTGACAACGTACCCAAGCCAACTTGAATTTGGCAAAAAGGTAGTACCATCTTTCTCGTAACTGCGGTCGGTAGCAATCACTTTTTTGAACTTGTTGTAGAGATTTTGAACTTCGGTTCTTTTCCCTACTATCTGATAATCAGTTGAACACCAGTTTGGCATAGCATAATAATATTTAGTTAGACAATGGAAGGTTTAATAAAAAGCCTTCGTTTTACACTGCCACAAAAGGTGCGCTGAAAATTCTCAAGCCAAGGGTTCATAGTTGTTATTTGCCTGAAAGGATCACAAATAACTACCATGGTTCATTGGCAGGAATGTAGCGTACATACCTTTGCAGTGAAAAAACAGAAAGGCTTGATAAACCTTTATTGTAACCTAATAGTGCAATGCCAAACGGTATTCATTGGTAATCATAAAGCCCATATAGAATAGGATATCCTCGTTAAGAAATATAACAGTCATATTCTTTCGGGTGGGCAGGAATATCCGTAATAGCCAAGCCAAACATAAGAGAA
>OOAO01002846.1_pt1 | contig 10440 bp, 9 predicted proteins | sample 1671821 | NCBI WGS metagenome assembly OOAO01 (sample SAMN06348196, study PRJEB24527) | human gut metagenome | biome: human gut; feature: ankylosing spondylitis patient; material: feces | host: Homo sapiens | place: China | collected 2015-10 | reverse complement strand
TTGTATGTCTCGGGATTTTGGCATATTCATGCCAAAACACCTCGCGGGATAGTGGAATGTGAACAGTAACACGTGTGTTACTATTATCAAAAATAATCTCGTTTTCTTTATTGCGTTTTTTTGCACAATACAATATAATAATTTCAGAGTTTATTTATGCAAAAAGACGAAAGGATGTACATATGAAACACAAAAAAGACTGGTATAAAGATCTGGTGATCTACCAGATTTACCCAAGAAGTTTTAAAGATGGCAACAATGATGGAATCGGTGATCTGAAGGGAATGATTGAGAAGCTGGATTATCTGAAGGAGCTTGGCATCAATGCAGTATGGATGTCTCCTGTTTATGCTTCTCCGAATGTGGATAACGGTTACGATATTTCTGATTACTTCGCGATCATGGAAGAATTCGGAACTATGGAAGACTGGGATGCTTTCCGCGACGGTGCACATGAACGAGGCATCGCCATTATCATGGATCTGGTCCTGAACCATTCTTCAGATAAACATAAATGGTTCCTAGAATCAAAGAAATCCCGCAATAATCCTTACAGTGATTACTATATCTGGCGTGATCCTGCACCGGACGGAGGCGCACCCAACTGCTGGATGTCCGTATTTGGCGGAAGCGCCTGGGAATATGTTTCGGAACGTGGACAATACTATCTCCATTTCTTTGCTAAAGAACAACCGGATCTGAACTGGGATAATCCGGAAACTAAAGAGAAAATTTTTGATATTATCCGTTTCTGGAATGAGAAAGGTGTTGACGGATATCGCATTGATGCCATCAGTTATCTTGACAAAGGACTGGACGGACGTGCAGATATGAATGAACCCCTTGGTACTGTAGCGTGTGTAAATCTGGAGGGAACCCACCGCTACATCCGTGAAATGGTTGCAGAAACAATGACTCCCGACAATCTGATGAGTGTAGGAGAAGTTAATATCAACAATGAACAGGATGCCATCAACTATTCCAGCGCAGCAAGCAAAGAATTTAACATGGCTATTCCATTTGTCCCTCCGATTGTTGAAATCCAGACATGGTCACCAGAGAAAATGAAACGTGATCTTAAGAAAGATTATGAAATCCTGAAAAAAGACGGATGGTGGGCAAGATTTTTAAGTAATCACGACAAACCGCGTCAGGTTTCCCTTTACGGAAATGACAGAGAATTCTGGTCAGAATCTGCAAAAATGCTGGCATGTTATCTGCACACACTTCCCGGTACCCCCTTTGTTTTCCAGGGCGAAGAATTGGGAATGACCAATGTTGCCTTCCCATCTATCGATGATTACAATGACATTGATACCCGCAATTATTATAAAACCATGATCGAACAGGGAGCTTCTCCTGAAGAAGCACTGGCAGAATCCAGAAGTATCAGCCGTGATAATGCAAGAACGCCTATGCAGTGGAACGACAGTCCAAACGGCGGATTTTCTGAGCATACTCCATGGCTTGGTGTCAATCCAAACTACAAACTCATTAACGCAGAAAGCCAGATGAATGATGACGCTTCTGTTTTCAGATTCTACCAGAATCTCATCGCACTACGCAAAAAACACCCGATAATGGCTCATGGAGATTTCAAACTCTGCTGCCCGGAAGAGGGACCGATTATTGCCTACACCAGAAGCTGGCAGAACGAGACATGGCTGGCAGTGCATAATTTCTCTGCATCCATGCAGAAATTCCATTATGGCGCTGAAGATATTGAATTACCGTGCAACACTCCCGTAATCATTTCCAATTACGGAGAAAATGAAGTTGAATACGGAATTGGAACACTTGTACTCAAACCTTACGAAACTGTTGTGTTCCAGTTACATTAAGCAACTTCATCAATACAGACAGTAAAAAGCAGAACCATTGGACAACTATCCCTCAATGGTTCTGCTGCTTCTACAGCACATCATCCTCTACACCCTCTAGTCAAACGGATATTCGCAATCCGCTTCGCTACTTGCTCATAACCAAGTCAGCTTTCTTAACTCCCGTCAAAGAGATTTCTATTTTATCTGTATTTGTCTTCCGGAATATAATAAACTTCCTTTCCTGCCTTTCTGAGATTATCTGCAATCTTATCCAAATTAATTCCTGTAAATCTTGGTATTGCTGCTTCCAACAGGTAAAGCGGTCTCTTTTGTGGAAATTTTTGTTCTATTTCCTTTGAAATCTGAATAATGTTTCCCTGACTTAGAACATAGTCAGTAAATCTTGTGTTCCATACATTTTTCAGGTTATTGATTGGCAAACGTTTCAGAGAGCTGGTGCAGCCGCCCGGGGTAAATAGTAAGATATCACATTCTTTATGTGCAAGATTCCTGATTTCCTGTATAAAATAGGGTTTTTGAATTTCAGATGGTTTGACTGCATGCATATTTCTGTTTGTATTTATTTTTTTACATAACGATTCCTCTGATTCCATACTTTCCAAACTATGAGACTTCTTTTCATTTAACTCATCAATTTCAATATTCCATCTGTCAAAAATCATTTTCAATTCTTCTAATGGTGTAGCCAGTCTTTTTACAAGTGGTCCTCTGTACAGAATTTCCACCGGTACTTTACATTGAATTTTCTTTCTTTCTCTTTGAAAATCCCACATTGTCAGAACTTCCATACAGGAAGAATATATAATCACTCCTCTGATTCCTTCTGTATTTGCTGCCTGTTCTACTGCCTGCCATATTTTCTTTCCCTGTTTTCCCAAGCTGTACTCTACAGGAGATATTTGGCAAAGAAATAAACGATCCAGTGTATTGATTCTTGCCGCTGAATCATACAGGCCTATCAGACACGCAGGAGTGCCGGCTGCTACAAGTGCGATTCCCGGGACTTTCAGAATTTTTTCCGGTAGCGTTTCCATTGAACAGGTATCCTCATCCAATGTTCTCTCAATTTCAAAACCTCTCATAATTTATCCAATTTCCTGCTTAGTTCCATACCAAATTTTTCTATCTCATCTACATTTAATGGAATAGGAAGTGCTTCCTCTGCTTTATTTTGTGATCTGCTTACGCTTCTCTCATCTGTCCTGCATATATCTTCTGAAAGTCTGCAAAACGCTTTCCAATTTTCACTGTCTGAAGCTGACATATTCTGAGTATAAATCTCTTTTCTGAAATCAGCCAACTTCAGTTCTTTACTTTCTCTGATAATTGCTGCCATTCTTCCTTTGACCCGGTTTGTAAACTCCTCTGCTATACATTCTTCTTCCTGCTCGCGAATATGATTAAATACAAAGCCTCCCAGCAGATTTCTTTCATCTGAATAGCTCACAACACCTTTTAATATATTATTTGCAGCATATAAAGACATAAAATCCGCAGAAGATACAATATAAACTCTATCTACATATCCCTGTCTCATTGGCACGGAAAATCCGCCACATACCACATCTCCCAGAACATCATAAATAATTACATCCCAGTCTTCTTCAAGCACTCCGAGACGTTCCAGTTCTTTCATGGCAGTAATGATTCCCATACCTGCACATCCGTTTCCAGCTTCCGGACCACCGGATTCCACACACCAGACACCGGATTCTGATCTGTACACCAGATCCTCTCTCTCCGGATAATCTTTTTCTTCAAGTACCTCAAGAACTGTTTTTATCCGTTCTTTACACAAAAGTCTGGTAGAATCTGCCTTGGGGTCACATCCTATATGCAGAACCTTTTTCCCCTGCATAGCCAGTAATGCAGATACATTAGAAGCAATTGTTGATTTTCCAATCCCACCTTTACCATAAAAAGCAACTCTTCTGGTTTTCATTGTTCTGCTACCACACAAACCTTTCTTCCAACTTCTGGAATATATACAATTCGGGTTTTTACCTGATAAAGTTCCTCAAGTTTCTTTTCTGTAATAATTTCTTCTGTCTTTCCTACTTTCAATGTTCCATCCCTGCCAAGAATAGCTGTTTTTCCGCCTATCATCATTGCATGATCTGGCATGTGGGTTGTCATAATAACCGTATAGTCTTTCTTAGAAAGATTTTTTATCTTATGGACCATACGGAGCTGATTTCCATAATCAAGATGATTGGTCGGTTCATCAAACATAATAATCTCCGGCTGCTGTGCAATAGCACGTCCGATCAGTGCCTGCTGTCGTTCTCCGCCGCTGATCTGTGTATATGCTTTATCAGCAAGCTTTTCAATTCCCAGTTCCCGTATAACTTCATCCACGATCGCATAGTCATTTTCCGATGGCTTTTCCAGCATTCCCAGATGCGGAGCCCTTCCCATTACTATAAAATCTCTCACTGAATAGTCATATACCGGAGCATGGTTCTGCGGTACATAACCAATCAGCTGTGCAGCTTTTTTCAGACTCATATCATGAATAGAGGCTCCATTTACCAGAATCTTTCCGGAATAAGGTTCCAAAATATTTGCCAGACAATTTAAAAGCGTTGATTTTCCTGCACCATTGGCGCCAAGAATTGTGAGAATTTCTCCCTTTTCCATCTGGAGATTTACATTATGAAAAATAGGTTTTGCATTTTTACTATATCGAAATGATAAATCCTGTACATCTAATATCATGATAATTTCATCCTTTGTCTGGCAAGTATAATAATATAAAATGGTGCACCAATAATTCCTGTCAGAATACTCAGCGGAAGTTCTACACTTGTCAAAGCTCTTGCCAGAGTATCAATGACTACCATAAAAATAGCTCCCATTAAAATACTGGCGGGAATCACTTTCGTATTATCCGGACCTGTAAGCATTCGTGCAAAATGCGGAATCACAAGTCCGATCCATCCAATCGTTCCACTGATACATACTGCAGATGCAGTCAGTAATGTCGCACAGATTATAATAAAGTTTCGAACAATTGTAACTGAAACGCCCAGTGTCTTTGCTTCTCTGTCTCCCAGTGAAAGAATATTAATCCTCCATCTAAGGAGAAAAATAATCACTGATGCTGCAACAATCACCGGTCCTACAGTAAACAAATCTTTTGGCAATACCTTTGTCAGACTGCCCAGCTGCCAATAAGTAATAGACTGCAGTTCTGTCTCCGGATCTGCAACATATTTGATGATTCCCATTACAGAATCCATGATCCCTTTGACAATGATTCCTGACAATACCAGCATCGTCATATTCGTATTCTTTATCAGGCGTGGAATAAATAAAGTAAGTCCAACTGCCAAAATCCCCGCCACAAATGCCATTGCCTGCACACCAAATGAATTTAAATGTAACAAAATTGCCACTGATGCACCTACACATGCACCAGAAGAAACACCCAGGAGATCCGGCGCAACCAGCGGATTCTTAAATACGCCCTGATAAGCAGCTCCTGATAAGGATAATGCACTGCCAACTAACACTGCTCCTATAATACGCGGAAGGCGTAGTGTAAATACTACGCCTTCTGCCGTGTTGCTCCATGTCTTTGTCACATTTACAAATCGGGATGCAAGTATCTTGATCACTTCCGGAACAGAAACACTGTACTGTCCTGCACACAACGCAATAATACATGCAACTGCCAGCAGTATGATCAGTCCGGTAATCAGTATTCCATACTCTGCTTTTTTATGCTTTTTGTTATCCTTCAATGTAATTGTCTCTTTTCTGTTTATTTATTTAAATCCAATCTCAGGAGGCTGTCCAACTGCTCATCACTGAGCTCATATCCATAATAATCTTTGTAGAAATCGCTGATTTCTGTTCTGATATCATAATCAGAGAAAATCTCCGGCTGTACAATGGATGCTGTCCATTTCATATAAAGTGGTTTTTCAAATGTATTTGGCGGAGCCCAACGGTATAATCCACATGGAACTTTATAAACCTTATGATTTTTAACAGCGCTCACGTTACTCCAATCCTGTCCTTCCAGTTTGTTCTCATAGAAATCTTCCGGAGTTACATCATCGAAATTACTGATAAAAATAATCTCCGGATCATATTCTAGGATTGTTTCCATTGAAGGTTCTGTAATGTCTTCAGGAAGTGTGAAATTCTGTCCACCTTCAAGTGTTGTAATATAAGTATTAATCCCACCTGTATAACAGGTCATCTCATGTACATTCTGGAAATGAAGAACTCTTGGCATTTCATCCTCTGATAAAGCAGCAACCTCATCTGCCTTGCTGTTGAAATAATCCATAGTTTCATCATACCAGTCTGTTACCTGTTTTGCACGATCCTCACAGTTTAATGCATCTCCCAGCATAGTAACCAGATTTTTCAGGCCGTCCATATCTTTTGCAGAAGACACAAGTACACATGGAATTCCCAATGCCTTTAACTGCTCTGCCTGGTCAGTCTCTGAATCCCAGTTCAGTACTAAATCCACATCTGCATCTGCAAGAGCTTCTACATTTACTGAAAAGTCATCATTTACCATTGTAGTATCTACATCTTCCAGTTCCGGAGCCAGATCTTTCAAAATAGACATTTCCCATCCTGAATATGCTGCCGGTGGAATAGATACCATATTCTCTGCATTTCCCTGTAATGCATAAACCATATTTGGCAGAACCATTGCTGGAACTGCAATTCTCTTCGGATGTGCAGGCACTTCTACTTCTGCTCCGGTGGCGTCTACAACTGTTCTGGTTTCCTCCTCTCCAGATGTTTTGTCAGCTGCAAATACGCTGATTCCTGTAAGTGAGGAAACAGCTACTGCTGTCGACAGTAACATGGCAAGAAACTTTGATCTTTTTTTCATTCCTTATCTCCTTATCTGTAAAATAAAAAAGCACCCTTTTCATCACAAAAAAAGGGCGCAAAAAACTTATCTGCAGCTCACCCTTTTTAATGACTCGTTAAATCGGGGTTCCGGCAAAATATCCAAGTATCCTGGCTTGACTTCTTCACATTCATATACTTCCCGGAAATCCCAGTGTATTTTTATGAATGCTCCATCCTACAGTGGCGGCACCGCTCCGGCATTTGACCGGATTCCATAAAATATTCTGCTTTAATTGTCTGTTCTACTATATCATGCAGATTAATCGATTACAAGAAACATTTCTTACTTTAATTTAATATAATTTCTATTGCCAGCAATCAATTTTTCTGATAGCATAATTCACAGAAAGGAAGTTTTTATCTATGACATTACAAAATCTGAAATATATGCTGGAAATTTCCAACAGTCATTCATTTTCTAAAGCAGCAAAAAATCTCTTTGTTTCTCAGTCTACACTTTCTGCTGCTGTAAAAGAGCTGGAATCTGATCTGGGTATTACTATTTTTAAACGGACAAATCGTGGCGTTTCCCTTACCTACGATGGAGAAGACTTTATTAAATATGCCAAAGAAATTGTAGAACAGTCTCAGTATCTTGAGCAGCGCTACCATGCAAGGAAATCGCTGCCTATGCGTTTTTCAGTATCCTGTCAGCATCTTCCATCTGCAGTGCGGGCCTTTACCAGCTTTTTAGCAGAAATTAACTCTCCAACCTATGATATTGCGATTCGGGAATGCGACACTAATTCAGTTATCCACGACGTAGCAGGAAGAAAAAGTGAACTGGGAGTTGTTGCAATCCACGAACCGCATATGCGCAGCATGCAGACTTTATTTTCTTCTTATGATATCGAATTTCATGAAATCAAAAGCGTCAAAAATTATGTGTTTCTCCGTTTTGGTCATCCTCTGGCTTCTCTTCCTGTCCTTTCTATAAAGGATCTGGAAAAATATCCTTTCGTCACTTACGACCAGGAATTGGAAACTTCCCATTTTTCAGAAGAACCGCTGTTTTACAAGCTTTTAAATAAAAATGTCCACGTCAGTGACCGCTGCACAAAGATTGCTCTTGTTCGAAAAACAGACTGTTTCAGTATTGGTCCGGATCTTCCTAACAGTAACGCAGATGCATTTCATAAGGGTATGGGAAATATTATCGCAAAGTCTCTGGAAAATGATATCGGACTGCTTCATATTGGTTACCTGACTATTGCCCAAATACCTTTAAGCAGTCTTGGTCAGTTATATCTTGAATACCTCTCAAAGGATATTGATACTCTGGAAATTCTTGGCACATCCATGAAAGATCATTAAAAATATTCTCCTCTTTGTACGAGATGGAATAATCTTATATAAATCAAGCCTTCAAAAACATGATTCCAGAGTATACCTCTTGTCAGGAGGATGCTCTGGAATTCCTTTATTTGACTACTATTACTTTGCATTTCTTTTTGTAAAATGCAATACCGTACTTCAAAATATGCTCTACTCCCTCTTCCAACAGTTGCTCCTCGTATCGTCTGTCTTCTATCTGTTTTAATGCGTCTTCACTGACAGCTTCCAGATTCCCTGTTTCGGCATATTTTATTTCTATAATGATTCCAGTTTCCTGATCTTCTGTTTCTATCAAAATATCACTGTATCCATCACCCGATTCTTTATTTGATGACACACCCCAGTTCTGCTGAAATCCAAGAATTCCAAGTAAAATCCCATGATAAAAATTCTCTTTCATCTGTTTTTTTACAAAGGTATCCCGAATACTGATGGTCCTTTTCAGATAATTGTTCAAACTTTGTTCTACCACTTCGGAATTTCCATCTTTTAGTGCATTACAGAATTTTTCAAGTGCTTCTCCATTCTCAGAAACAGTTTTCTTAAAATATTCCATAATCTGTGTCAGAAAAATATTACGTATTTCCATATTAGGAATGGTAAGCATGAACGTATTTGCATCTTTTCTTCCGGTCTGTGTGAGATATCCCGTAGTAAAAAGAACACTCCACAGGTTTTCAATCGAAGCATACATATCCTGATATGTCAGTTCCTGATGAATCTCCTTTACAATTGTTTCTCCTGCTATCAGTTTCTCAATTTCCTTTCTGACCGTTCCCTTATCAGTCTCCTGAATAAAGCGTTTCACCGCTTCATTACTGCTGGTATTAGACCAGTAATTCTGTGGCTGCGCCATATTGTTTATACGCAATTCATCACAATAATTTATCACATCCCAGGGACAATAAACCTCTACATTTCCAAACCGATATCCGTCATACCACATTTTTATTTCATCATAATGCTCAGAAAGTTCATAATATTCCAATATATTCTTTACATCACTGTCCGTAAATCCAAAATATTCATCAAACTGTACATCTGCCACTGACAAAACTTTCAGATTATTTAATCCTGTAAAAATACTCTCCTTTGAGATACGCATGCAGCCTGTAAGCACAGCAAACTTCAGACTGTCATTTGTTTTTAATGCATTTTCAAACAAGTTACGGATCAGCAGAGTCATTGAATTGTAATATCCCAATTCAAATGCTTTCGCCAGAGGCACATCATATTCATCAATCAATAAGATAACTTTCTGACCATGATGTTTCTCCAGAAGTTCTGACAGAATCCTCAGACTACTACACAGAACAGATTCCTTCATATCCGGCAGAAGCAATGATTTGAACGCATCCTTATCATATTTTGTCAAACGTTCACTTTCCAGTAAATACTGGAATCTACGCGCCTCACCATTTACAATCTGTATTGCCATATCACAGGCTTTTTCATAAGTTTGCGCGCTGATACTCTTCAGGGAAATAAAAATCACAGGGAACTTTCCCATGTATTGTTCGCAAAGATAAACTTCTCTGGAAATTCTTGTTCCTTTAAAGCAGTTCTTATCACCGTTTAATTCAAAGAATGCTTTCAGCATACTCATATTCAATGTTTTGCCAAATCTTCTCGGACGTGTAAACAGATTCACCTCCGCCCAATTATCCAGAAGTTCTTTGATAAGCATCGTTTTATCTACATAGTAGAAATCTTCCGCCTGAAGCTTTGCAAAATTTTCTATTCCTATTGGAAGTTTCTTTTTAATTTGTTTCAATAGACACACTTCCCTTTATATTTGATATATTAGACTCTAACTTTTATAAAGTGTAACATATTGTTATTGAATTCGTCTATCAAAATTTCTTTACATTCCATAATGTTTCTATTAATACAAAATCCAGAAGTGAATTCTTCTTATTATTTTACATACTTTACATTCCACAATGTTTCTATTAATACGGAGAATCCGGATGTAAGTGGTGTAGACTTTCAGAACTTTACATTCCACGATGTTTCTATTAATACTGTGTATCAGATAGAAAAAGGAAATACATTCGCACTTTACATTCCACGATGTTTCTATTAATACAAACCAGTTCACAAATCGTTTGAAAAGACCTACCTCCTTTACATTCCACGATGTTTCTATTAATACTTTTCGACCATTCCAGCGGATCATTCCGGCGTATACCTTTACATTCCACGATGTTTCTATTAATACCAATACCAACGCCGACGGATGAACCGCCAACACCCTTTACATTCCACGATGTTTCTATTAATACTTGCTTCGAATCCCTTTTCTTTCAGCTTTGCTTTTTCTTTACATTCCACGATGTTTCTATTAATACCCGTTGTCTATTTATCCTTACAA
>OOAO01002844.1_pt1 | contig 10451 bp, 7 predicted proteins | sample 1671821 | NCBI WGS metagenome assembly OOAO01 (sample SAMN06348196, study PRJEB24527) | human gut metagenome | biome: human gut; feature: ankylosing spondylitis patient; material: feces | host: Homo sapiens | place: China | collected 2015-10 | reverse complement strand
CAAGCCCTATGAAACTATTGGACTACATACGAGGACTCCGCAAAGGAAAAGAGGCGCATCGACTGGAAAAAGAGTCGATGAAAGACCCTTTTCTGGCTGACGCGATGGATGGGTACCACCAAGTAGAAGGGGACCACGAAGAACAGATTAATAAATTGCGGATGAAGGTAAACGCCCATTCGGCAAAGAAAAGAAATACGTATGCCGTCACCTGGAGCATTGCCGCCTGCCTGATTATAGGAATCGGAATCAGCAGTTACTTCCTGTTTCTGAAACAGAACGTTGGAGAGGATGTGTTTATAGCTAAGGAGCAGCCCTCTGCCACTGCAACTGTTCCTGCTCACAAAGAAGACACTTCCCTATCCGCTCCAAAGATGGAACCGGATTCCGGTCGCCCTTCTGCCACAAAGGAAACGGTCGGAAAAGATATAATCGCCAAGACAAGGCAGGATTCTCCATCCCAAAGTACACCTTCGGGAGCTCCTTCCGCAACGGTTCCTAAAGCAGTGGCTTCTAAAGCAACGCCTGCCGGAACTCCGATAATGGAAGAAATGGTTGCTCCGGCAGAAGAGCTGGAAGAAGCGGCTATCACAACGGTTACAGATACTTCTTTCCTGGATGCCAACAGGAAAAAGATGAAAGCAGCTCAATTGACCACCCAAATGAACAACATAATCAAAGGGAAAGTGACGGACGACAAAGGAGAACCACTCATCGGAGCTAACGTCACTTATAAAGGAGCAACTTATGGAGCGATAACGGATATCAACGGAGAATTCTCCTTGCCCAAAAAGGAAGGTAATGAAATATTAACTGCACATTATATTGGCTATAATCCGGTTAGTATACCGGCAGACACCAGTAAGAATATGCTTATAGCCATGAGTGAAAATAAAACAACACTGGATGAAGTCGTAGTAACAGGATATGGCACACAGAAAAAGGTAGCTGTGACGGGAGCCATTTCTGCCGTATCAATCAAAGATTTGAAAAAAGCTTCGGGTGCATTACAGAAATCAGATACATTAAAAGACGCTGTTATCTCCCAAAAGGCCGATAGTTTACAGGGTCCTGTCGTTCCGGAACCCGTGACAGGAATGAAGCAATATAAAAAGTATCTGAAAAAGAATCTGGCATACCCTGCGGACGACGCTTGCGCAGAAGTCAAAGGCAAAGTTACCTTGACTTTCTTTGTTAACAAAGAAGGGCGTCCCTTCGACATTAAAGTCAAGGAAAGTCTTTGCAAGTCTCTGGATAAGGAGGCCATACGCCTGATTCAAGAAGGTCCGGACTGGACTTACGGAAACCAATCGGCAGAAATCACAGTGAAATTCCACAAGTAATGTGGCCGGCAGAGTTCTTATGAGAGCTGACTTTTTATGAATTAGCTTTCTTATGAATGATGAATACAACAAGAATTATACTCACTTTAATAAGAAAAAGTTCTCAAGCCCATGAGAAAAGATTCTCATAGGCTTGAGAATTATTTCTCATCGCAATGAGTATTTTTTCTCATAGCCTTGAGAATTTTTTCTCATTGCGATGAGAATGGTTTGAGAATAATAAGCGCCCGTCAGTCGTTATAAGATTCTAAATCCAAGTTCCTTTACGCCACAGGAATTCCAACGGTCCTTGTTTATGACGGGCAAGCCACCAGCGGCTGAATATCAACTGAATAGTGAAGATAAGCAATGCAATCAGCAGGCTTCCCGTTGCTCCTGCATACTTGTACATTGACAGTCCGAATCCGTAATAGATGGTTACTCCCATGATTGACTGGGAGATATAATTTGTCAGACTCATGCGACCGTAAGGAATCAGCAGACTTTGCCAGCTATATCCTGTATCCTTCTTAAACCAAAGCAAGGTAAAGACAGAAACAAGAATGACCATAAAAGCAAAGTTGGCATAAGACGGAACAGCAATCTTATACGGAACCATTATAGACGGGTTTGTAATCAAAGCGGGTATAAAAGTTTTCAGGCAATAAAGAGGGATAAATGCAAGGATGGCACCTGTCAGCATCTTCTTCCAGAAACGCAGGGACTCTTCGCTTTTCATAAAATACTTCCGGCGTCCTAAAAGCATTCCGAACATGAATAAAGCTGCCGTCTGGAACAGGCGACCGTTTTCTACTTGCCAGATATTGCTATACATCTGTCCGTCAGTGATATTGGAACGGAGTACTTCAAAGAAACTGCCATTGGATGTCACTTCCTGAGCAAGTTTATAATAAGGAATAAAATGCCCTGTTGACGGTACATACTCCGGATTGATCATTGCATAGATGGCACGCCCCCATTCATAAGGTTGCAAAAGTAAGATGGCAGCAATCCAAAAGACCGTCTTATCTTTGAGCTTGCAAACAGGAATCAAGGCAAAGCCGACTACTGCATAAAGCAAAAGAATATCCCCGTTGTAGAACAAGGCATGTAACTGTGCAAACAGGAAAAGCAGGCACATCCGCCACGCAAATCGTCCACGGAAATCTGTTCCGCGCTTTTCCGCATTATGAAACTGGATATAGAAACTAAATCCGAACAACAAAGAGAACGTAGCGTATGCTTTCCCTGCAAACAGGAAGAACATGGTATCCCACGCATACTTATCTATGGTCTGCAACCATGCCGGCAACGTATAATCCAGCGGTAAAAACAGATTATAGTGTTCAAGGTTGTGCAACAATACAATAGCCAGCAGGGCAAATCCGCGCAGAGCATCTACTACTCCAAGCCGTTCAGTCGTTTTAAGTGTTTGAGTCATCAGATATGTTTATTCATGATTACTAATTAGGCAGTAAAAATAGTAGAAATATCTGAAGTACAAAAGTTTATAAATATTAATTATATCAACTCATAGCTTGCCATTTGTATCGGCATATCCAGATTATGAAGCACTTTTTCCAGCAGAATACCTTCCCGATTGTCATACTCATAGCCGAAGGTTGCCCGAATTCCTTGCAGAATAAACTGGGTAGCACGGTCCAACGCCATCGGAAGACTGTCTCCCTGCATCAAGGAGCCGGTGATCACACTTGTGAATGTATCCCCTGTGCCCGGATAGTGGGCAGGCAGATAAGGGCAAGTCACTTTCCAGTAGCGGTTTCCCTGACGATTGTAGGCATATACGGAAGTCTTATGAGGCTCATCGTGCACCGGAACACTGGTGATAATAACCACCTGTGGACCTTTATCGGACAGGAGACGGAGATATTCTTTCAGTTCCTCATCCGTACTATCCGCTTTATACGGTTCGTCCAGCAAATAAAACAGTTCTGTCAGATTCGGTGTGATCACATCCGCTTTGGTTATCAGATGACGCATTTCTTTCACCATCTCCATATCAAAGTTGGTATAAAGCCGGCCGTTATCACCCAGCACCGGATCGGCTACTATCAGACTATCCGGCTGACGGAAATCCTTGATGAAATCGGAAACAATCTGAATCTGCCGCGGGGAACCCAGATAACCGGTATAAATAGCGTCAAACTGAACTTCCAGCTTCTTCCATTCGGCTATGATCTTCGGCATTTCATCCGTCAGATCCAGAAAGGAGAAGCCGGGATACTGCGTATGGTTGGACAATACCGCCGTAGGAAGCGGACAAACCTGAAAACCCATAGAGGATAAGATAGGAATAACGACTGTCAGAGAAACACGTCCCATCCCCGAAAGGTCATGAACGGCAGCTATCTTCTTTACTTTATTTGCATACATACTGTTTTTATTATTTAGACGATTATAGTTCTTTCCATGGATGAGACAGAAAACAGAGGCTCTATATATCAACAACAAAGGCTCTGTTTCCTATCAACAGAGCCTTTGTTTATCTTATACAGAAGCTCCATTTTTCTTTGTCCTAACAAAACTAAGCTTCTATTGTTTTAAATCCAAATTTATTTTAGAATAATAAAGCGGAGTTACGTCAATATGACCAAAACCTCCCGTGCTCCATGCGCTCCCATGACCAATGCCTGTTCGATGTCCGCCGTCTTTGACGGGCCGGAAATAAAGGTACCGAACTGATATTCCTGTCCGTCCAGTTTGCGATAAGCATCGTACATGGTATCCACAATCTTATTCCGGTCGATCAGAATCACCAGTTTCTCCGAAATAAAATAAATCGCTTTATACTTCACGGTTTGCGGTATCCAGACAGCACCGTTCTCCGCTACTCCGATCTCTCCCCGAATAACGGCTACCTCAGTACCGTCCAGTTCTTTCGGGTCGTCCACCATATCCGGATTGAAAGTTGCGCAAGATATATCCGGCAATACGGAAGCAATGCGCATCGCATCCGGATACGTCCGGCGAATGACAGCATTCACATCTTCGCCTTCGCCCAATACCACTGCCGTACCGCCTACCGCACGGCTGATAGCGCAAAATTGCTCTATTTTGTCCGGATACGTCAAACGTTTCATATCTGCTATATCCGGTTTTTCGTAGCGTGTCTGCGTATGCTTACGGATGCTCGCCAATATTTCTTCTCTGCTGCTCATTTTGATTCCTCCTTTCCCTGTACCTCGTTTTTCTTCCACATTTCGTTGAATGACTCTTTGGCAAATTCCGGCAGTTCGCGTCCTTTGCCCCAATCGTCAAAGTCATTGTACTTCATAAAGCGTGGCAGGCCGTTTACCATCGGAGCCGCCCACAGAGCCGCATTGAACAATGCAGGACGCTCCATCAGGAACTTCATGCCACCGGACATTATCTTCTTTCCGGTATTCGCCTTTCCCAATCCGTCAAGGTCTTGACGCCACTTGTAAATCTGTTCTGCCAAATCCACTTTTACCGGACAGACATCAGAACAGGACATACACAAGGAGCAGGCGGAAAGATTATCATAATACTTCTCCGGATCATGAGCCATCCCCAGATTGATACCGATAGGGCCGGGTATAAAGTAAGTGTAGGAGTATCCCCCACTCCGGCGATAGACCGGACAGGTATTCATACAGGCACCGCAACGGATACAGTTTAATGTCTTGATATGGTCGGGCTTGGAAAGGATCGTACTCCGGCCGTTATCCACAATAATAATATGATATTCGCCACCTTCACGCGGACGGCGGTAATGAGAGGTATAGGTAGTCACCGGCTGTCCGGTTGCCGAACGTGCCAGCAGACGGGTGAACACACCTAGCGCATCCAGATCCGGCACGATCTTCTCCATGCCGAAAGCGGCTATATTCAACTTCGGATAAGAAGTACCCATATCGGCATTCCCTTCATTGGTGCAGACTACAATGTCTCCGGTAGAGGCTACGGCAAAGTTGGCGCCCGTCATGGCGGCTTCCGCATTCAGAAAGAGGTGGCGCAGATTCTTGCGTGCGGCATGAGTAAGGTAGGTCGGGTCGAAGTTTCCTTTTTCCGTCCCCATTTCCTTTTCAAACAGTTCTCCCACTTGCTCCCGTTTGATGTGGATAGCAGGAAGAACGATATGGCTCGGCTCGAGATGCATCAATTGCAGAATACGTTCGCCCAAGTCGGACTCTACCACGTCTATTCCGCGTTCCATCAAGAAGGGATTCAACCCGCACTCTTCGGCAAGCATCGACTTGCTCTTGATGAGGTTCTTGCCGCCGTGAGCCGAAACGAGCTCCCAGACCGTGCGGTTCATCTCGTCGGCATCCGCAGCCCAGTGGACGACGATGCCGTTGGCGGTGGCGTTGCGTTCGAACTCTTCGAGGTAATGGGCCAGGTGGCTCAGTGTGTGGCGTTTGATCTGTGACGAAGCTTCCCGCAACGCCTCCCATTCGGGAACTTCGTGCATCATTCTGTCGCGCTTGGCGCGTACGGCGAACAGGGCTTTGTCGTGCCAGGCGGTGCGCGGTGCGTCGGCGATGAATTTCGCCGCGGCTTTGGAGTGGCTGCTCATAGTGTCGAGGTGAGGATTTGTACGATGTGCAGGGTGCGGATCGGGAGTTTGTCGTGGTCGATGATGCCCTGCATGTGCATCAGGCACGAACTGTCGGCGCCGGTGATGTATTCGGCGCCCGTGGAGAGATGGTCGCGTACTTTGTCGCGTCCCATGCAGGTTGAAACGGCGTTCTCCTCGACGGAAAACATACCGCCGAAGCCGCAGCACTCGTCGATGCGCGAGGGTTCGGCGATTTCGATGCCTTCGACCATCGTGAGCAGATCACGCAGTTTCGAGAAGCGGGGCTGGTTGAGCTCGCTCGGCGAACCGAGCCCGAGCTTGCGCAATCCGTGGCAGGAGTTGTGGATGCTCACCTTGTGCGGAAAACGGGCCGGGAGCGAGGTCGGTTTTACGACGTCGTGTACGAATTCGCAGATCTCCCAGATGCGGGAGTCGATGCAGGCGTGTTCGCGGTAGTTGTCCAGCAGGCGGGGGTATCCCTCCTTGACGAAGACCACGCAACTGGCCGAAGGCCCCACTACGTAGTCGTATTTGGCGAAGAGCGCTTCCATCCGCTCGGCCAGGGCCTTGGCGTCACGCTCGTAGCCCGCATTGGCCATCGGCTGGCCGCAACAGGTCTGATCGAGGGGATAATCTACCTCTACGCCCAACTGCGTGAGCAGCTTGTAAGAGGCTTCGCCCACCTCGGGATAGAGCGCGTTGATGTAACAGGGAATGAAAAGTCCAACTTTCATCGGTCGTGTGTGTTTAGAAGCTGTTTGCCGAAAAAGCAACAAACAGGATTCCAAAGTTAACTTTTTTCTGAAAAATATGGATGTTGAGGGTGAAAATAGCTTCCGGCAATTTTTTTCGATGTGCATTTTACGACGGTCGTGTGCGTGTAACCGATAGATTTTTCCTATATTTGCCTACTAATAGGTGGACTAATTCTTTTACAAATGCGGATACGACTTTTCACGATACCGAATTTATTGACCCTCATGAATCTGCTCTGCGGGTCGTTTGCCGTCGTGGCAGCACTGATGTACAATGATTTGACGCTCGCTTTCTGGCTGATAGTCGCGGGAATCGTGTTCGATTTTTTCGATGGTTTCGTGGCCCGTCTGTTGCATTCGTCTTCGGCGATCGGGGTGCAGCTCGATTCGTTGGCGGATGTCATTACTTCGGGACTGGCTCCTGCCGCAGTGCTCTGGCAGGTTTGCCTGCAGACCGAACCTTGCTGGCTGCCGGAGGGCTGGAAGCTCGGGTATGGCGTGTTCGTCCTGGCGGCGTTTTCTGCGCTGCGTCTGGCCAAGTTCAACATCGACGAAACGCAGACGGTCGAATTCTGCGGACTTCCGACGCCCGCCGGATCGCTTCTCTGCGCTTCGCTCGGCATGCTGTGGCAGCAGGGAATGCTCGCTCTCTCTTCGGACGGGGTGTTGCTGGTCGCCGTGCTGACCTCCCTGCTCCTCGTTTCTCCGATCCGCATGTTCGCTCTCAAGTTCCACGGCTTCGGTTGGCGCGGAAACGAGGTGCGATACCTCTTTCTGCTGGCGAGTATCGTGTTGATAATTATACTTCGTACATACGCTATCCCGGTAATTATCGTTTTATATATCGTCGTGTCGGCGGTTCGCTGGCTCTGCATGCGCTCGGGAAATCCCGATAAAGCACCGAAAGCCTGATTTTTTACTATCTTTGCCGCGATTTGCGCGTACGTATTCCGATGTTTCCGAAGGTGTTGAAAAAAATTCTGTGGATTTTGCTGTGGGGAGGGCTGTTGGCCTTTCCGACGTTGGAGGCATCCGCTCAATTCGACGCCAGCGCGATTCTGCGAAATCAGAACAATCAGAATCCGAACGACCCGAATAATCCGAACAATATGCTCGGCAGCAACCCGTTCCAGACGCAGAACGGCGAGGAACAACCCGCCATGCCGACCGATTCGACCAAGAAAAAGCGGATTCGAAAGCCTCTCGAATCCTATTTTTTCAACGATTCGATCCGTGCGCTGCCCAACTTTTCGTGGACGATCTCGCGGGACTACAACCAGGTGCATATCAATCCGCTCGATACCACGCTCGCCACTTTCCGCATCGACTACCCGTTTTATAAGGAAGGCGTCGGCCATGCTGCCGTGGGTGCGTTGGGACAGGCTTCGTTACCGTACAACTACTTCGAACGGCCTCAATACCGCAACTTCTCTTTTGCCGAAGGGTTCGATGTCTATACCTATCGCATGGAAAACGTCCCCTTCTACAACCTCAAACGGCCGTATTTTCACTTCATGTACCTTGAGTCTGGACAGAAGAAGTTCCGGGAGGAGAATTTCAGCCTGACGCTGGGGCATAATATTTCGCCGACTACCGGCTTCAACGTCAATTATCGGTCGCGCGGTACCAAGGGCCTTTACGAGTGGTCCCGTACCAAGAACCACAACCTTTCGGTCGCCGTTTCGCATACGGGAAAGCGTTATTCGGTGCATGCCGGATTCATCAACAACCACATCGAGACGCGTGAGAACGGCGGCGTGGTGGGTGAATGGGCGATTCGGGATACGACCTTCGAAATGCCGTCGGGCGTGCCGATGAAACTGACCTCTTCGGAAGCCACCAATACTTACCGCAACAATGCGTTCTTTGTCGAACAGTCGTACGGTATTCCGTTGCTGCCGGTTACCGAAAGCGACTTTTCGATCGCCAATCTGCCTGCCGTATTCATCGGTCATTCGTTCGAATACAACTCCTGGAGCAAGGTTTATAAGGATATTCGGGGAACCTATACCGACGACCGTTACGAGCGAGATGCAGATGGTAATTTTGTGCCGCAGGATGGACTCGAATATTACAAGAACTGGTTCATCAATCCCACGCAGACGCGCGACTCGATCTATGAGCGGGTGATTTCCAACCGGGTGTTCATTCAGGCGCAGCCCTGGGATCGTAACGGCGTGGTCGGTACGGTGAACGGAGGTGTAGGACTCGACCTGCACACCTATTCGCAGTTCAGGTTGGATTCCTACCTGAACGGTAAGTACGACAAGGTGGGTAAAAGCAGTTACTTCGTGTATGGATCGGTCGAAGGAAAGATCAAGAAATATGTCGATTGGGGAGCTGACGCCAAGTTCTACCCGTCGGGATATCGCGGCGGTGACGTTTCGTTCGGGGCCAACCTGACCCTGACGGGATATATCCGCAAACGTCCCCTGATTCTCGAAGGGCGTTTCCGTATGGAAACGCGTTCGCCGGATTACTGGCAGGAGAATCTATTCTCTAACCACTACGTGTGGTTGACTCCTTTGCGCAAGGAGAATGAAACTCGTTTCGAAGTTGCTTTCCGTGTCCCCGATTATGCGTTCGAGGTCGGTGTGTGGCAAGGCATTGTCACCGATAAGATTTATTACGGCGCCGACAGCCAGATAACGCAGGACAACGGAACCGTCAGCGTGACGAGCGTGTACGCCCGCAAAGATTTCCGGATCGCCGGACTTCATTTGGACCATAAGGTTTTGTTGCAGTGGAGTACGAATCATAGTGTCATACCTGTTCCGCTCGTCAGCGCCTTCCTCTCGTATTATTACGAGTTTTGGGCGGTGCGCGACGTGCTCCGGGTGCAGTTCGGTGTCGATGGCCATTTCAATACGCGCTACTATGCGCCCGGCTACAACCCTGCGCTCTCGGAGTTCTTCAATCAACGGGAAATCGAGGTGGGGAATTATCCCTACATGGATCTTTTCCTGATGGGCAAGTGGAAGAGAATGCGGATATTCCTGAAATATCAGCATATCAACCGGGGCCTGTTCGGAAACGGCGAATATTTCGCGATTGCGAAGTACCCGCTCAATCCGGGCATGTTCAAGATGGGTATCTCGTGGGGTTTCTATGATTAGCGTACTGTACGGCACAGGAAGCTGCCTGCAAAAGCAAGTTTTATGTTAAAGAAAACCTGTTTAATTTTCGTATTTTTAACATTACAGACCACTTTTTACGGATTCAACGCCGATTTTTCGACGTCGTCCGAAGCGGGGATTACCCTGGAGGAGAAAATGGAAGCCCGGTATGTGATCTCTCCCTACGATCACGTAATTCGGAATATCAGCGAGCGGGAGGGGAACGACTGGCGCCTGATGAGTGCTATTGCCTATCACGAGTCGCGTTTCAAAGCCGATATAGTTTCCCGCCGTGGAGCGAGGGGGCTGATGCAGATCATGCCTGCAGTGGCCCGGCAGTTCGACGTAGCCTCGGAAGAAGCCTTGCTCGATCCGGAAACCAATGTATTGCTGGCCAATAAAGTGTGGAATCGGATCGATTCGACGCTCGACCTGCCGGCGGGAATTTCCGAGAAAGACCGAATGAGCCTGATCCTGGCCTGCTACAACGGTGGAATCGGTCATGTCAATGACGCCCGGCGGCTGGCCCGTGTGAACGGTGAAGACCCCAATTCCTGGGAGGTGGTGCTCCGCTACCTGGAACTCAAGGCCGATCCCGCCTATTACCAGCATGAGGTCGTGAAATGCGGTAAATTTACCGGTTACCGTCAGACGCGGGCTTTCGTGCAGGACGTAATGAATCGTTATAATAAGTATT
>OOAO01002842.1_pt1 | contig 10468 bp, 8 predicted proteins | sample 1671821 | NCBI WGS metagenome assembly OOAO01 (sample SAMN06348196, study PRJEB24527) | human gut metagenome | biome: human gut; feature: ankylosing spondylitis patient; material: feces | host: Homo sapiens | place: China | collected 2015-10 | reverse complement strand
TACTTTCGGTAAGCGGCTTTTTGTTTTCTTGTCATGACAAGATGAACAAAAACACGGGAGCTTTACAATTCGATAGTATACAGGTTAACGAGACGGCACACCTCTTTAATGACACCGCCAAACCCGCGTGCAATATTATCATCAACTTCGCCTATCCCGTCAAGTCATCGGATGATATGCTGAAAGACAGTCTGAACGCTTACTTCATCTCCGTCTGCTTCGGAGACAAATATATCGGCGAAAAACCGGAAGCGGTAGTGAAGCAATACGCCAAGAATTACATTGACGAGTATCGCCACGATCAGGAGCCGATGTACGCCGAAGACGAAAAGAATAAAGAAAGCGATGCAGTGGTAGGCGCATGGTACTCCTATTACAAGAGCATCGAAAGTCACGTGCAACTGTATGAGAAAGACCTGCTAGTATACCGCGTTGACTACAACGAATATACCGGAGGCGCACACGGTATGTATATGTCGACTTTCCTGAACATGGATCTCACTCTGATGCGTCCGCTCCGCCTCGATGATATTTTTGTAGGCGACTTCCAGGAAGCCCTGACGGATCTGATCTGGAACCAGCTGATGGCCGACAACAAAGTGACTACGCACGAAGCGCTGGAAGACATGGGGTATGCTTCGACCGGAGACATCGCCCCGACAGAGAACTTTTATCTGAGTAAAGAAGGGATCACCTTCTACTATAATATATACGACATCACGCCGTACTCGATGGGCCCTGTCAAAGTTACCATTCCATACTCTATGATGGAACATCTGCTGGGCAGCAACCCAATTCTCGGAGACCTGAAAGATTAAACAGCTATTAAAAGATTGAACACCAATGAATATCCTGTTGTTATTGCCCCGTGTGATGCAGAAGGATATTCATTTCACTTATAAATCAAAATTCACCATTCAAAATACTTAAAGTGGAAATCATACTGAAATATTTTCCGGATCTGACGGAAGAGCAGCGTAAACAGTTTGCTGCTCTATACGACCTCTACATCGACTGGAATGCGAAAATCAACGTTATCTCCCGCAAAGACATCGAAAATCTGTACGAGCATCATGTGCTCCATTCATTAGGCATCGCCAAAGTGATTCAATTCCGTCCCGGAACCAAGGTCATGGATTTGGGTACAGGAGGAGGATTTCCCGGTATTCCGCTCGCCATCCTGTTCCCCGAAACCAAGTTTCATCTGGTAGACAGCATCGGCAAGAAAGTACGTGTGGCGACAGAAGTGGCCAATGCCATCGGACTGAAAAACGTCACCTTCCGTCATGCCCGTGCCGAAGAGGAAAAACAACTGTTCGATTTCGTCGTGAGCCGTGCCGTAATGCCTTTGGCGGATCTGATCAAGATCATCCGGAAGAACATTTCCCCCAAGCAGCAGAATGCTTTGCCCAACGGACTGATCTGTCTCAAAGGAGGCGAACTGGAGCACGAAACGATGCCGTTCAAGCATAAAACAGTCATCCACAGCCTGAGCGAAAACTTCGAGGAAGAGTTCTTTGAAACAAAGAAGGTAGTATATTCACAAATATAGGAATCAGGAGTTATCAAAACCATGAAAATAAAGAGATTTGAGTTTAATATGTTTCCCGTAAATTGCTACGTTTTATGGGATGACACAAAAGAAGCGGTTGTCATCGATCCGGGCTGCTTCTACGAAGAGGAAAAACAAGCACTAAAGAAGTTCATCCTCACCAATGAGTTGACAGTGAAACATCTGCTGAATACTCACTTACATCTGGATCACATCTTCGGCAATCCGTTTATGCTGAAAGAGTTCGGTCTGTCGGCAGAAGCCAATAAGGCGGATGAGTTCTGGATCGATGAAGCTCCGAAACAGAGCCGTATGTTCGGCTTCCAATTGCAGGAAGAACCGGTTCCGCTGGGAAAATATCTGCATGACGGAGATATCATCACTTTCGGACATACCAAACTGGAAGCGATCCATGTCCCCGGACATTCGCCCGGCAGTCTGGTATATTATTGCAAGGAAGAAAACTGCATGTTCTCCGGCGACGTATTGTTTCAAGGCAGCATCGGTCGTGCCGATCTGTCGGGTGGCAACTTCGACGAACTGATCGATCATATTTGCAGCCGTTTATTCGTACTTCCCAACGAGACGGTCGTCTACCCCGGACACGGTGCGCCAACGACTATCGGAATGGAGAAGGCAGAGAATCCATTTTTCAGATAAAAAAAATAAATAAGTAATAGGTATTAAGTAATAAGTAATAATCGTAGCTGCCAGTATGTTTATCCGCATGGATATTACTTATTACCTATTACCTATTACTTAAAAACATCCCCCATAAATTATGAAAACAGATTTGTTAGCTAGCCGTCACATCGGCATCAATGAAGAAGACACAGCCGTGATGCTCCGCAAAATAGGCGTAGACTCACTGGATGAACTGATCAACAAAACCATCCCTGCCAACATCCGGCTAAAGGAACCGCTGGCACTAGCCAAGCCGTTGACGGAATACGAATTTGGAAAACACATTGCCGAACTGGCAAGTAAAAACAAACTGTATACTACGTACATCGGATTGGGGTGGTATAATACGATTACTCCTGCCGTTATCCAACGGAATGTATTCGAAAATCCCGTATGGTATACTTCTTACACGCCTTATCAGACAGAAGTGTCGCAAGGAAGACTGGAAGCGTTGATGAATTTCCAGACTGCCGTCTGTGACCTCACCGCTATGCCGCTCGCCAACTGCTCACTGCTGGATGAAGCGACTGCCGCCGCCGAAGCCGTAACCATGATGTATGCTCTGCGTTCACGTACCCAGCAAAAAGCAGGTGCCAACGTGGTCTTTGTGGACGAAAACATCTTCCCGCAGACCTTGGCAGTAATGACCACACGTGCCATTCCACAAGGCATCGAATTGCGGGTAGGCAAATACAAAGAATTTGAACCCTCACCGGAAATCTTCGCCTGCATCCTGCAATATCCTAACTCCAGCGGTAATGTGGAAGACTATGCCGACTTCACAAAAAAGGCACATGAAGCAGACTGCAAAGTTGCCGTTGCCGCCGATATTCTGAGTCTTGCCCTGCTGACTCCTCCGGGAGAATGGGGAGCGGATATCGTATTCGGTACAACACAACGTCTGGGTACACCAATGTTTTACGGTGGCCCTTCGGCAGCCTACTTCGCCACACGTGACGAGTACAAGCGGAATATGCCGGGACGTATCATCGGATGGTCCAAAGACAAATACGGCAAGCTCTGCTACCGAATGGCTTTGCAGACACGCGAACAGCATATCAAACGCGAAAAAGCCACTTCCAATATTTGTACGGCTCAGGCATTACTTGCTACGATGGCAGGTTTCTACGCTGTATATCACGGACAGGAAGGAATCAAAACGATTGCTTCGCGTATTCATAGCATCACTGTCTTCCTCGACAAGCAATTAAAGAAATTCGGATATACGCAAGTCAATGCACAATATTTCGATACGCTGCGTTTCGAGTTGCCGGAACACGTTTCGGCGCAGCAGATTCGCACGATCGCACTGAGCAAAGAAGTGAACCTGCGCTATTACGAGAACGGAGATGTAGGCTTTAGCATCGATGAGACAACGGACATAGCAGCTACGAACGTGCTGCTTTCCATCTTCGCCATTGCCGCCGGCAAGGATTATCAGAAGGTAGAGGACGTGCCGGAAAAGAGCAATATTGACAAAGCACTGAAACGTACCACGCCTTTCCTCACGCACGAGGTGTTCTCCAACTATCATACGGAAACGGAAATGATGCGCTACATCAAACGTCTGGACCGGAAAGATATTTCATTGGCCCAGTCCATGATTTCCCTCGGATCGTGCACGATGAAGCTCAACGCAGCCGCTGAAATGCTTCCTTTAAGCCGTCCGGAATTTATGAGCATGCATCCGTTGGTGCCGGAAGATCAGGCGGAAGGATATCGTGAATTGATCAGCAATTTGAGCGAGGACTTGAAGGTTATTACCGGATTTGCAGGTGTCAGCCTGCAACCGAACTCGGGTGCTGCGGGAGAATATGCCGGTCTGCGAGTTATCCGTGCCTATCTTGAAAGTATCGGTCAGGGACATCGCAACAAAATATTGATTCCGGCTTCGGCACACGGCACAAATCCTGCATCTGCCATACAAGCCGGATTTGAAACCGTCACCTGCGCTTGTGACGAGCAAGGAAACGTGGATATGGGCGATCTGCGCGCCAAAGCCGAAGAGAACAAGGAAGCACTGGCTGCACTGATGATCACCTATCCGTCAACGCATGGTATCTTCGAGACAGAAATAAAGGAAATCTGTGAAATCATCCACGCTTGTGGCGCACAAGTATATATGGATGGTGCCAACATGAATGCACAGGTAGGATTGACCAATCCGGGATTTATAGGTGCAGACGTTTGTCACTTGAATTTGCACAAGACATTTGCTTCACCGCACGGTGGCGGCGGTCCGGGTGTAGGTCCTATCTGTGTAGCTGAGCATCTGGTTCCATTCTTACCGGGACATTCGATCTTCGGCAGTACGCAAAATCAGGTTTCCGCAGCTCCGTTCGGCAGTGCGGGTATCTTGCCTATCACATACGGCTACATCCGGATGATGGGTACCGAAGGCTTGACCCAGGCTACTAAAATAGCCATTCTCAATGCCAACTATCTGGCTGCTTGTCTGAAAGATACTTACGGCATTGTTTATCGGGGAGCTACCGGTTTCGTAGGACACGAAATGATTTTGGAATGCCGCAAGGTACATGAAGAAACGGGTATCTCAGAAAATGACATTGCGAAGCGTCTGATGGACTATGGTTATCATGCACCGACTCTCTCCTTCCCTGTTCACGGCACATTAATGATTGAACCTACCGAAAGCGAAAGCCTGGCGGAGTTGGACAACTTTGTAGACGTCATGCTGAATATATGGAAAGAAATTCAGGAAGTGAAGAACGAAGAAGCGGATAAGAATGATAATGTGTTAATCAATGCCCCGCATCCGGAATATGAAATTGTGAATGACAACTGGGAACATTCCTACACACGTGAGAAAGCAGCGTATCCGATAGAAAGCGTGCGTGAGAATAAGTTCTGGGTGAATGTGGCTCGCGTAGACAATACGTTGGGAGACCGGAAATTATTGCCGACCCGCTACGGAACGTTCGAATAAGAAGAAACTTCCAAAGGATATCCGTACATGAAAAAATAAGCCCGGAGCTCGCATCTGCTGAGCTCCGGGCTTACCTTTGTTAAGCACCGAGCATATTCCGATAAGCACCGAGCTAAGTGAACATAAGAAGCGATGCCGAAACCTTACGGTTATCATGCTACTCTTCATTCCATGTTTGTCGGAAACATAGCCTGATTGGTTCTATCTGACAATAGTCACTGTTCCGGCTTTTACAGTTTTCTCCCTTAGTGAGATTTTAGGATCAGCATATCCTAAAGCTACACAGCCATATACTTTATGATTCTCCGGTACCCCCAAAGAGCTTATAAATTCACGAACTTCGGGATCATCACAAGTCGTACCCAACTGATTGATCCAGCAAGATCCGATTCCCAAAGAATGGGCCGCCAAAAACATATTCTCAATCGCACAGGCACAATCCATACCGGCCCACCATTGAGTGGGTTCGTTGGACACGATCACCAAAGTCGGGGCATGATAATAGCAGCAATACGTCTTGCTATGACCACGTTCCTGTAATTTCGGTTCATCGCTTTTAGCAAAAGCGCCTTTAATCCGTTCATTCAATTCTGCCAGTTTATCTGCATTCTGAATAGCGGTAAAATGCCATGTCTCCAAATGCATCCCACTGGGTGCAAAAGTGGCAGCTTCCAGAATAGCCTGCAAGTCTTCTTCCGAAACTTGCCGGTCAGTATAAGCCCGTACACTACGACGTGCTTTGATGTTTTCTAAAACTTCATTCGTTTTCATATACTATATTTTACTATACTTACAACTCGTTCACCACTTGCATTTATCGTTTTACCAATCCGATCTTTGCATTCAGTTTGAAGTAATACGTACCGTTCTCTCTTTCCAAAAAGCCGTATTTGTCCTTATCCAGAGAACCTTTCTCCAAACGGGTATTCAAGAACAGGAAGTCCTCCATAACCGGTTTTTCTGACTTGTGGTAGCAAAGAACGTCCCCACTCCCATCCATCAGCAGGATACCTTCAACAGCCGAATCCTGTCCAGTATATATCTTTGCCGGACGCATACCCAAGGCTAATGCCATCAGGAATTGCTTCACTTTAAACTCATAAAAACCATGTTTGTTTACCAGTTCATCTTTTATTTTCAACGGGTTCATCTGTTTGATTACTTCCGTCAGTTCACTGATACGGGTGATGTCGTCCAAGTGCATGATGCGCACCATTTCTGTCAGCACACGAGGAAAGTGTAAGTCAATCATTAAAAGATTGCTACGGAATACCCGATCTGCCACGTCCGAATATTTAAGTACTCCACCCAACCGTTCAATCAGTAGCATTCGCTCTGCTACTTCATTAGGGGCTTCCGGCAAGGCGTTAATCTTATTCACGGTAGGAGTTGCAAATTTAACTCCGCTCTGTTCCAGTTTCAAGTTAGCCGCACGGCCTCCGTCCAACAACGGATTCATAGCACCCAATCGCGAACGGACGCTGAACCCGCTCAACGGTGCCTCCGGATGCCAGAAGGCAATATAAAAATCGGTACGATCTTCCGTCTTCGCTTCCAGATCGAAAATTGCGACTTCATCCAAAAACTCTTCCACTCCATCCGGAGAAGTGACTTCATCCTCCGAAGAGGACTTGACAGCCTGCAAAATCAAATCTGCCACAATCCCGAAATCTTCCCGGGGAACGGATTTCTCACTGTTTTCTCCTTTGATGCGGACCATCTCTTTTTCTATATAGTAGCAGCGCGTTCCGTCATGTTCCTCCCGTTGAATCATTGCGATAGGCCAGTCGATTTCTCCTTTCTTTGCCTTAGCCGTACCCAACGTTACTTTTCCTTCTGTCAGCAGACGGAAGAAAGTATACAGTTCACACCATTCTCTTTTTGTTGCTTCAAATGCCATATATTCTTATTTTTCTTTATTTTACTCTTCATCAAGAATCCTTGCGGTCTCCACTTTCTCCAGTCGTGCACGCAGTTTGGGCATCATGGAACGACGGATACGCAACGTCATGCTGCAATCCATATCGTACGATTGACTGAGAATTTCCGGTTCTTCCTCCTTTACAATACGCATGATATCGTTCATAAAAGGATATTCGAACATTACGGTCACTTCTTCATCTACCGTTTTTTCTATAATGGTAGCGGCAGATATTGCTTCGGCAGCAGCTGCTTTATAAGCTACAATCAGTCCGCTCGTTCCTAACTTGATTCCACCGAAATAACGGACTACAATAATCAGAATATCAGTCAGTTCATTAGAGTTAATTTGCCCGAGAATGGGCTTTCCCGCCGTTCCCGAAGGTTCACCGTTATCATTGGCACGAAAATCCTTTCGCGCTGCACCCAACATATAAGCATAGCACACGTGCCGTGCATCATAATACTTTTTCTGATACGTTTCAAGATGCGCTTTTATCTCATCAAGGGTACGCACAGGCAAGACGATGGCAATAAACTTGCTTCGCTTTTCTGTATAAATACCTTCGGAAGGTTCGACGATTGTTTTATAAGTATCTTCAGCAGTCATGCCGCAAAGATACGGCTTTCTTGACGAAATTCCATCTGCTGTTCAAAAATATTAGAGTATCTCATTGAAACGAGCGCTTCATTTCATGCAGTCAAGCGGTCGATGGGATGCAATCAAGCGGTCAATTGGATGTAGTCGGGCGGTCGTTTTAACAGAATCGAAAATAGAGCGGTCAATCTCTCACAAATGTCCTGTTGATTGTGAGAGATTGACCGCTCTATTTTCTAGATAGAATATGTCTTAATCCAACTTATGGATAACCAGTCCTGAACGAAGTTTCGGTTCAAACCAAGTCGTTTTGGGAGGCATAATGTTGCCAGTATCGGCAATATCCATCAGCTGCTTCATGGATACAGGATAAAGAGCCAGAGCTACTTTCATTTCTCCACTGTCAACACGCTTCTTCAATTCTCCTAAAACACGGATACCGCCTACAAAGTCGATACGCTTATCCGAACGGAGATCTTTGATTCCTAAAATCTCGTCTAAAATCAGATTGGAAGAAATAGTAACGTCAAGCACGCCGATAGGATCATTGTCATTGTATGTACCTGCCTTTGCCGTCAAACTATACCACTTGTCGCCAAGATAGAGAGAGAAATTGTGCAAACCGGACGGTTTGTAGATATCAGTACCCTTTTCTTCTACAACAAAGTTCTTATCCAATGCAGCAAGAAATTGTTCGGGAGTCAGCCCGTTGAGGTCTTTTACTACACGGTTATAGTCGATGATAGTCAATTGATTGGCAGGGAAACATACAGCCATGAAATAGTTATACTCTTCATCGCCACGATGATTCGCATTTTGCTTTGCTTTCTCGGCACCTACCAGAGCGGCGGCAGCGGAACGATGATGCCCGTCGGCAATATATAGTGCCGGCATTTTAGCAAATTCTGCAGTAATTGCAGCAATATCTTCGTCCTGGTCAACAATCCAGAAAGTATGTCCGAAGCCGTCACCCGGAGCGATAAAGTCGTAAACAGGCTTTTCGGCAGTGTATTTCCGGATGATCGTATCCAGTTTCGCATTATCGGGATAAGCAAAGAATACAGGTTCGATATTCGCATTATTCACGCGGACGTGCTTCATACGGTCTTCTTCCTTGTCACGACGGGTAAGCTCATGCTTCTTGATGATACCGTTCATATAGTCAGGAACATAAGCGCCTACTACCAGCCCGTACTGGGTTTTCCCGTTCATGGTCTGGGCATAGATGTAATAGTTTTCCTTAGCATCCTGCACTAACCAGCCTTTATCCTGAAACAGCCGGAAGTTTTCGGCAGCTTTCTCATAAACACGTTCATCGTGTTCATCCGTACCAACAGGAAAGTCAATCTCGGGCTTAATGATATGATAAAGGGATTTTTCGTTTCCTGCTGCTTCTGTACGCGCTTCTTCTGAGTTTAATACATCGTAAGGACGGGAAGCAACCTGTTCAACCAGGTCTTGTGGAGGGCGAACGCCTTTAAAAGGTTTGATAATAGCCATAAGTCATGGTATGTTTTAAGATTAGTACAACAGATACGCCCTCGCAAAAGCCGAGGGCGAAATCTGATAACATATTTCTGAATATACTACTTAATGTACACCAGCACCTATCATCAAATAAGTGACTGAACAACGATAAGCAGTCTTACTATTCATCTCATTATTTGTTTACTCTGAACTTCTCGCAACCGTCTTTCAGGAAACCGACAATCTGTTGAGCGGCAGCAATACCGGCATTGATATTCGCTTCGGCAGTCTGTGCACCCATCTTCTTCGGAGTAGAGAAATAACGTCCTGCGAACTTCTCAGCAAATTCCGCATTAGCAGCAGGCATGATATCTGTCATATACTTGAAGTCGGCACGGTCTTCCATCAATTTGATCAGCTCGGCTTCGTTGATTACTTCCTTACGGGCAGTATTCACCAACATAGCGCCTTTCGGCATATCTTTCAACAGAGCGTAGTTGATAGAGTTCTTCGTTACCTGACAAGTCTTGTACAGTTCTTCTGCAGAGTCAAGTGCCTTCACACCATCTTTTTCGATCACTTCTTTCGGGCAGAAAGCGTCGTAAGCGTACACTTCCATTCCGAAGCCTTTAGCTACACGGGCAACGTTACGACCAACGTTTCCGTATGCATGGATACCCAGTTTCTTGCCCATCAATTCTGTACCGGAAGTACCGTTATAGAAGTTACGAACAGCGTATACCATCATACCCAAATCCAGTTCGGCAACAGCATTGGACTTCTGTCCCGGAGTATTCATCACGCAAACATTGTGAGCGGTAGCAGCAGCCAGGTCTACATTATCGTATCCGGCACCGGCACGAACTACAATCTTCAGTTCTTTAGCAGCATCCAGCACCTCTGCATCAATAATATCACTACGGATAATGATAGCGTTAGCATCTTTCACTGCATCCAGCAACTGTGCTTTATCGGTATATTTCTCCAGCAAAGCAAGCTCATATCCGGCTGCTTCGATTTCTTTACGGATACCGTCTACGGCAACTTTGGCAAACGGTTTTTCAGTAGCTACAAGTACTTTCATAATTTATCTGTATCTTTAAAAAAAGATTCACCACAGATTTCACCGGCCTACACACTATATTCAATAAGATTTCAGTGTAAATCCGTGCAATCTGTGGTGACTCTATTTATATTATTAATGAAGTTTTTCAAATTCCTGCATGCAGTCAATCAAAGCTTGTACGCTTTCTTTCGGTAAAGCATTGTAGCAAGATGCACGGAAACCACCTACAGAACG
>OOAO01002835.1_pt1 | contig 10480 bp, 10 predicted proteins | sample 1671821 | NCBI WGS metagenome assembly OOAO01 (sample SAMN06348196, study PRJEB24527) | human gut metagenome | biome: human gut; feature: ankylosing spondylitis patient; material: feces | host: Homo sapiens | place: China | collected 2015-10 | reverse complement strand
AGAGCTGCCGCAGGCAGTCATGCTGACAGCCAGGACCAGAGCAGCAACGGTAACACAAACATTCTTGAGTTTCATATCGAAAATCTCCTTGCTTTTGAAAAAATAGTTTCGCGGAAGGTTGTACAGGTGAAACCTTTCCGCAAAAAGATATTCTAGTCCGTTTTCGAAAAAAATCAAGCCCTTTTTTGACAAAGATTCTATTTACCGAAGAGATTCTACACTTTTGTTATAACTTATCGCCAAAAGTCAAAGATTTTTGACGTGCAAAAATGAAACACTCCGGGCTTTTCCGGGAGATAAAAACATGGTATAATGGAACCTATAAAAGAGAACGATGGCAGGTCTGGTTACAAAGCTGCAGAAATGAATCCCGCAAATCATGCGGATGATATTGAGGTGGAACGATATGGACATCAAAAAAGTTGCAGTTCTGGGAGCCGGTGCGGTCGGCTCTTATGTTATCTGGGGGCTTTCGGCCTGCAGGGACATTGAGCTTGGCGTGGTGGCCGATGGCCCGCGCGGCGAGCGTCTGGTAAAAGAAGGCTGTGCCATCAACGGCAAAGTCTACCGTCCGGCGGTCTGGACGCCGCAGGAGGCGCATGACGCCGACCTGCTCATCGTCTGCCTGAAATACGGCGCGCTGCCCGGCGCACTGGACAGCATCAAAGCCGTCACTGGTCCCCGCACCACCATCATGAGCCTGATGAACGGCGTGGATAGTGAGGACATCATTGCTTCTGCTGTGGGTGGGGAGCATCTGCTTTACTCCCTCATCAAAGTGGCGTCCCACAAGGAGGCGGACGGCGTCCATTTCGACCCGGCGACCACCGTTGGCATCATCTTCGGTGAGAAGGAGCTGCCCTGCAGCAGCCCCCGCGTCAAGGCCGTGGAGGCTTTGTTCGGCGGCACAGAGCTGCACTTCCGGGCCACCGACTGCATTCAGGAAGAGATGTGGAGCAAGTTCCGCCTCAACGTCTGCAACAACCTGCCCCAGGCCATCCTCGGCGCAGGCGTAGGTTGCTACCGTGACAGCGTCCATATGAAGGCCATCAGCGACGGCCTCCGCCGTGAGCTGGAAGCCATTGCCGCAGCCAAAGGCATTGACATGCAGAAGGTGGATGCCGTGTCCGGCAAGGGCTGCGCCGTCAAGCCCTCGGCCCGCTACTCGACGCTGCAAGACCTCGACGCCGGACGCCATACCGAAATCGATATGTTCTCGGGTGCGCTCATCCGGATGGGCAAAGAGCTGGGCATCCCGACGCCCTACAATGAGTTTGCTTATCATATGATAAAAGCGCTGGAAGAAAAGAACGACGGTAAGTTTGATTATGTCGGCCCGGATCAGGAAATGACATGGGCAAGATAACGGAGGGAATACCGATGAATATTACGGTCTATCTGGGGGCGAACGAGGGCAATGACCCGGCCCTGAAGCAGGCCGTCGAGGAACTGGGCCGCTGGATCGGCGAGAGCGGGAACGCGCTGGTCTACGGCGGCTCCCGCAGCGGCCTGATGGGGCGTCTGGCCCACAGCGTCCTGACGGCGGGGGGCGAAGTGACCGGAGTAGAGCCGCAGTTCTTCATCGACTCTGAGGTGCAGTATGACGGCCTGACCAGGCTCATCGTCACGCAGGACATGACCGAGCGCAAGACTAGGATGATAGAGCTGGGCGACGCCTTTATCGCCTTCCCCGGCGGCACCGGTACGCTGGAAGAGATCACGGAGGTGATGTCCAAGGTCTCGCTGGGTCATCTGGACGCGCCCTGCATCCTCTACGACCTCGACGGCTACTACGCCGGCCTGAAAGCTCTGCTGGCCCATATGGTCAAGATGGGGCTGTCCAGCCCCGAGCGGCAGAGCGGCATTTATTTTGCAAAAGAGCTGGACGAGATAAAGAGCATCCTGAAACGGGCATAAAAAAGCGCTGGAAGCGGTGTAAAGGCTTCCAGCGCTTTTTGTTGTCTGCTTACATGGAGATGACGCCCAGCGCGTTTGCCACCGAGCTGATGAGGATGATTGCTGCGAAGATGGGGCAGAGGTACTTTATCATAAAGTTGAAGATGCGCTTGCGGCGGAAGGGCTTGCCTTCCAGCGTGACCTCTTCCTCGATCTTCTCCACACCGATGACCCGGGACACCAGCAGGCAGGTGGTGATGGCCGCAATGGGCATCATGACCGAGTTGGTAAGGAAATCGAAGAAGTCGAGGAACTGCATCCCAAAGACCGTGAAACGGGCCAGAGGGCCGTAGCCCAGAGCCGACAGACTGCCCAGCACCAGCATGATGATGCCGATGAGGACGGTGGCCTGCTTACGCTCCCAGCCCAGCTCGTCCTCGAAGGTGGAGACAGCGCTTTCCGTCAGGGCGATAGAGCTGGTGACGGCGGCGAAAAGCACCAGCGTGAAGAAGAGGATTCCCACCACGGTGCCGAGGCCCATGCTCTCAAAGACCTTCGGGATGGTGATGAACATGAGGGCCGGGCCGGCCTGCAGGGTGTCCGGGTCGCCGCCCGAGAAGGAGAAGACCGCCGGAATGATCATCAGGCCCGCCATGATGGCAATGGCCGTGTCGAAGATCTCCACGTTCTCGGTGGACTCCTCGATGGAGACATCCTTCTTCATGTAGGAGCCGAAGGTGACGAGGATGCCCATTGCGATGGAGAGGGAGTAGAACATCTGCCCCATGGCGGTCACGACGGTCATCCAGGAGAAGTTGGAGAGATTCGGCACGAGGAAATACTTCACGCCCTCCAGCGCACCCGGGCGGGTGACGGAGTAGCCCGCGATGATGACAGACAGCACCACGAGAATGGGCATCATCACCTTGGAGACCCGCTCCACGCCGTTGCGCACGCCTGCAAAGATGATGGCGAGGGTGAAGATGGTAAAGATGACAAAGCATATCTCCGCCGAAGCGCCGCTGGAAATGAAGGCCGAAAAGTAGCCGTCTGTGGCCAGCTCACTGCCGTGGCCGCTGACGTAGTCGGCCAGATACCGGATGACCCAGCCGCCGATGACCGAGTAATAAGGCACGATGAGGATGGGGATGATGGCGTTTATCCAGCCGCCGAAGGAGCGCCCGCCCTTGCGGACGGCGGCGAATGCGCCCACCGGGCTTTTCCTGGTCATCCGGCCCAGCGCCGTCTCGGCAACGATCATGGTGTAGCCGAAGGTGAAGGCGAGGATGATGTAGATGAGCAGAAAGATGCCGCCGCCGTACTTGGCCGCAAGATAGGGGAAGCGCCAGATGTTGCCGAGGCCCACCGACGCGCCTGCCGCGGAGAGAACGAAGCCGATCTTGCCCGAAAAGGCGCTTCGCTTGTGCTGTTTTTGATTCATTGGATTTTCCTCTTTTCACAAATTCAATACCCCCAGTGTATCACAGCCGGGGAAGGGATTCAACCGATTTTTCAATAAGAAGCAGAAGACCCCTCGAAGGGATCGAAAGGCCGTATCAAAAGATAAGCACAGAAGCAGAAGCTCCTGTGCTCAGAGGGAGGCAGCGTCAATCCACCACCGGCACATCCAGCCCGAATTCCAGCGGGCGGAAGCGGGGGCAGACATTCTCCGTGATGCAGATGACCGACGCGGCCAGGCGGCTGCCGATCTCACAGGACTGGGCCAGATTCTTGCCGTAGGTCAGGCCGATGACCGTACCGGCAAAGAAGGCGTCGCCTGCGCCGGTGGTGTCGATGACGTCCACCTTCTTGGCGGGTACGACGCCGCAGGCACCGTCATGCTGGGCGTAGACAGCACCCTGACCGCCCATGGTCACCACCATGCTGGGAATGTTGGCGCTGTGGACGTTCCGGGCCAGTACCTGAGCCATCTGGCTGGGGGCGAGATGCTCGTAGTCGTCCGAGAAGAGCAGACCGGCCTCCTGCTGGTTGCAGACGAAGCAGTCGATCTGCTGCAGATAGTCGCGGCGCTCCATGGCGATGCTCATGTTGGAGACTGCGGCAAAGACCTTCTTGTTGTATTTCCTGGCATAGCGGAGCACCTGCTTGACCGTGTCTTTCTCGAGGTCCAGCTCGATGGCGATGGCGTCGCAGTCCTTGAAGATCTCGTCGCCCTTCTCCTCCAGCAGGGTGGTCAGCGGGGTGGTGTCAGGGCGCTTGGAGATGGCGGCGTGGACGTCGCCGTCGTTGTCAAAGATGGCCAGCCAGGTACCCATGCCATCGGGGACCTTCTGGATGTACCTGGTGTTGACCTTGTGGTTGTCCAGTTTATCGATGACGTCCTGACCCATGCCGGTGTCGTCCACCAGACCCACGAAGGTGGGGCGCAGCTCCACATTGGCGATGTCCTCCGCCACGTTCCGGCTCACACCGCCATGCACCTGTTCAATGCGGCCGGCGTTCCGTCCGCCGGGGATGTAGGTGGAGAAGGGATAGCCCTTGATGTCTACGAAAACTGCGCCGATGACTACGATTCCCATATTTGAAATTCCTTTCCTGAATAAGAACTCTCTTTGACTTCTATCCTGTTTACGCTTCTTCTGCCTTTTGCGCCCGAATATCGTCACCCATAAAGAGGAAGGGAACAAAAGAGGAGAGGCGGCTGGAGATCTTTTCGGTGTAGAGCTTTTCCAGCAGAGCGCCGTCGGTGATGTTGGTGGTGACGATGGTGGGCAGTTTCGCGCCCAGACGGTTGTTCAGCAGGCTGTAAAGGGTACTGATGAGGAAGCTGGAGTTGAACTCGGAACCCAGGTCGTCGAGGATGAGCAGGTCGGCCCCGGCGGCGGTGCGCAGGAGCATCTCTTCCTCCCCGGCGGGGTCAGAGCCGAAGTGCAGGGCCTCGAGCTTCGAGAAGAAGTCGGGGCTGGATACATAGATGACGTCGAAGCCCTTTTCCAGAACCTCTCCGGCAATGGCCAGAGCGGCATGGGTCTTGCCCAGACCGGCGTTGCCGAGGAGCATCAGGCTCTCGCTGGTGGTATCAAATTCGTCGGCGTAGCCGCGCAGGTCGTCCAGAAGGGTGGACATATAACTCCGCACCGGCTCGCCGAGGGAGGCGTCCATCCGGGCGGGATAGTAGCGCAGCTCCATGGTATCGAAGCTGGAAATGGAGAGGCTGGACAGAGCCTCGATCTCCGACCGGCGGAGCTGCTGCATCACCTTGTGGACGCAGCTGCAGGTGTGGCCGTCCACAATGCCGGTGTCTTCGCAGAGCCTGCAGGTGAAGTGCGGCTCCAGTGCGTCGGCGGGACGGCCGCTGGAGGCCAGCAGGTCGGCCAGCTTTTTGCGGGCATCGGTGAGGGCCGCAGCGGCATCGGTGCGGTCCTTGCCCGCCGCACCGGCCAGTGCGCAGCGGATGCCCCGCACCCGCACCTCTTCTTCGGCGTGGCGCAGCCCGGGGACAGCAGCCTCGGCCTCAGCGCGGGCGTCCTCCGCCTTGGCCCGTGCGGTCTGACGACGGCGGGCGACGGTGCGCAGGGCTTCCTGATACAGTTCGTTTTTGGTACGCATAGTGTCTCCTTATGCCGGGGGTCACTCGGACTTTTTCTTGAGGGTGCGGCGGCGGGCAGCGTTCTTGAGGAAGTCGTTGCCGCTGGGGGTCTCGCGGTCCACCCGGATGTTCCGGCTGGCGCCGACAGCGGCCACCGGAGTGCGCACATCGTGGATATTGCGCAGACCCTTGGCGTTCCAGGTCTTGAGGATGCTGTTCCAGTACCACAGGTCGCGCTTCGGCCCGGCCTGCACAGCGGCCTCCTGCACCATGGCGTCATCGTAGCCGTAGACCTCATACCACCGGGCGATGGCTTTCCGCCCACCGAGGGTGAGCTCGCTGTCCGGGATGCCCAGCAGGGAAGCAACATACTGTTCCCGGGTCTGGCGGAGGGCCAGCAGCTTGAGATGGGCGTCGGCCTGTTCGCCGGTCTCCACGCCCTCGGCCCGCCAGACTTTCAGCTCGTGGAGGACGGCGGCCATCGTCCGCTTGCCCCGGCTGGCCACATAGGCCACGCAGAGCATGACGGTCTCGGGGGCAAAGCCCTCCTGTACGTAGAGGTTGACCAGCTTTTCCATCTCACTGTGAGTCAGCGGGCGGGCAAAGCCGGTCTGAGCGCAGTCGATGAGGCTCGAGATCATGGGGTCGGTGCGGCTTGCGGCGGCGATCTCCGCCCAGGTCATGGGGGCAGGAGCGGAGGGCTCTGCTCCCGGCGCGGCGTTCTCGTCGTAGCGCTCGAGAAGCCCTGCACCGGCCCAGAAGGAGAGGGCGCTTTCGGCAGAGATGCGGCTGCGCAGTTTAAGGTCGGCACAAATTTTTTCGGGGTCGGTGACGCCGGTGGCCAGCACATACAGCGCTACCCGGACGTTGTATTCCTCGGCGATGCCCAGCTTGGAAAAGATGAGCTGCGGCACCGGGATGGTGTCGCCCTTGAGCTCTTTGAGACGGTATATCATTTGCTTTCCACGCTTTCTGCGTCCTCGTCCTTCGGCGGCGGTGACCAGGGCTCACAGTCCAGGATGGAGGGCCGCTGCTTCCAGAGCGCCAGGTCAGTGCTGTAGGCAGAGGACAGATACTCTGCCGCTGCGGCCCGGCCCTCGTCCGTCAGCGGAAAGACCATCTGCCGGCGCAGGGCGGGGTCGGTGCGGTCCAGCGCCCAGGGGTCGGGCCAGATGTCCACCGTGAGGATGGCTTCCTCTTTCTGCGCGCCCTCGCCGCCGTCCGGGTCAGGCACGCTGCGCTTGCCGGGCGAGAGCAGATAGCGCATCCCGTCTTCGTTGCCGCTGTATTGATTCTTGCACTTGAAATAGTGCAGAAGGGGTACAAAAATCATGACGTCCCTCTCAGTTTTAGACTTGCTGAAATGATAAAAGCGCCAATTCTTGACGAATCAGCGCTCTTTTTGTGGAGCAGGATACGGGACTCGAACCCGCCGCCTACTGCTTGGGAAGCAGTCGCTCTACCGGATGAGCTAACCCTGCGTTTACTCATTTATTGTAGCAAAGGACACGGGTTTTGTCAACCGCTTTTTGGCTCGATTTTGGTCGGTAGCAATTCAACTTTTTAATGCAACAGCAACAGCATTGAACTGCATATCGCAAATATGCTGTTTCGATAGGCACTATTTTTGAAAAATGCGATAAACAAAAAGGCCGCCGTTCTGCCCGCAGGAAATAAGGGCAGGACGGTGGTCTTTTGAACGGACTGTGAATTACAGCTCAGCCAGAGCGCGCTTGAGGTTCTGTGCGATCTGGTCAGGGCAGCTGGTGGGGCGGGGGCCGCAGGTGGTGCCTTCCATGCGGGCGATGGCGTCCTCAGCCTTCATGCCCTTGAGCAGGCGGCTGATGCCCTTCAGGTTGCCGTTGCAGCCGCCGATGACCTCGATGGACTCGATGGTGTGGTCATCGTTCAGCACGATGTGGGTCTCCTTGGAGCAGGTACCCTTGTTGGGGTAGCTGAAAGACTTGCTCATATTCAAACATCCTCTCTTTATATCCGACTGACAGGCGAGCGGACTCGCGCAGTATCTTTATTATATCCTTGTCAGGTGGGGAAGTCAATGTGACCCGGTCACAGAGCGCCGCCCCGGCGCTTGCGGGCCAGTGCCTCGATGCGCGCGATCTGGTCGTCCTCGGTGACGCAGGCACCCACCGGGTGGGGCTTGCCGTGGTTCGCGCCGTGGAAGTCGCTGCCGCCGGTGACAATGAGGTCGTGCTTCTTGCAGAGCTCAGCGCACTCGGCCATATCCTCGGGGCTGTTGCGGGGGTGATGCACCTCGATGCCGTCGATAGCCCCTTCAGCCACCAACTCCCGCAGCAGAGGCATACTCTTGTACACCGTCGGGTGGGCGAACACCACCACGGCCCCAGCGGCCTTTGCCGTGGCCAGCACCTCCCGCACCGGAGGGTAAGTAGGGGAGTGGAGGCACTTGCCCCGCGGCTCCCAGCCGAACAACTCGTGATAAAGTCCGGTGTAGATGCCGTCGCACAGGCCCAGCTGCTGCAGCGCCTGCATGATGCCGCTCTTAAAGAGGACGCCGCTGTCCTGCGCATATTCCAGCGCCTGCTCGGTGCGGAACTGGGGGTATAGCACCTCGATCTCCCGGCAGCTCTGCAACGCGCACTCGTTGCGGCGCTGGCGCATGATGTCGCAGTGCCGGCGCAGGGCAGGGCAGTCGAGGTCGGGCCAGAAGGTCAGCAGGTGGACGCGGTGGCTGCGCTCGAAGTCGTAGCCGGTGAGCTCGGCGGCGGGGATGAGCCGCACGCCGTCCTGCACCGGGTGGTCGTAGGCGTACTGGGCGCTGAGGGTGGTGTCGTGGTCAGAAAGGGCCAGAGCGCTCAGCCCCAGCCGCGCTGCCATCAGGGGCAGGCGGTGGATGGGGACAGAGCCGTCAGAACAGGTGGAATGAGTATGAAGATCGCCAGCCATAAGTTACTTTCCCTCGATCTGTGTTGATTTTACGTCCATAGTGTAGCACAAAACGGATCGGGGGACAAGAGCGCTTCAGCCCACAGTGAGGCTGGAAGCGGTGAACCGGTGGGTCAGGACAGCCTCGGCATCCTCACCGCCCATGGCCAGCAGTTCGTCCACCGAGAGGGTGGTGGAGCAGAGGATGGTCTGGAAGGTGATGGTCTCGATGCCCTCAGCCCGCAGCTGACGCAGGGTAGCCAGCGAGGCCCGGAGGGAGGCCGTGAACCGCCCGACGCGGAGGGAGAGGACGTTGTTGCCCCGGATGCTGGTGTAGGAGATGCGCCGGCCGTCCTTGTCGGTGACGACGAGGCCCGGGAAGACCGACTCCTGCACAGAGGCGTCCGCAGAGCTGCCGCCGGAAGAGGAGGTGTCCGCAGGGACGGGGTCGGTGGGGAGGGTGATGTCGTTGCCCTCAGAGCCGTAGCGGGTGATGGAGCTGCCCTCAGCAAGGCCGGAGAACTCCTGCTCGATGCCGTTAGCGCCGATGGCCACGTTGTCTTTTCCGGCGGTGGCCGTAATGGTCACTTTGCCCTCGAGGGTGATGTCAGCATCTGCATCGCTTTCGCAGCCAGCACCGATGCCGGCGCCGCCAATAACGATTTCTTCCCCTTCATCTGTACCGCCGCCGACCGCATTGATGGTGGGACTGCCGTTCTCATTGCTCTTGATGGTGATTTGATTGCCATTGTTATCGCTGTTGTTTTCAGCGCCAGCACCGCCGCCTATGGCCGCGCCGCCTGCGCCTCCGGTAACGTTGACCTTGGTGTTGCCCTCGATGGTCACATTGCTGAGACCAAAAATACCACCACCGATGCCTGCGCCATAAGCGCCGCCCTGCACATTGTCGATTTTGGCATTATCCTTGATGACCACGTTGCCGTTGCCGATTTTATCGGGGGAACTAAATGCGCCGCCGCCGATGCCTGCCGCACCGTAGCCGCCGGTCGCATTCTCGATTTTTGCATTGCCGGAGATGGTCACATTGCCATCGCTGCCATTGCCGCCGCCAATGCCTGCACCGTACTTCGTGTTAGATGCATTTTTAATAACAGCGTCGCCGGTTATCGTAACGGTCGCACCGTTATAATAACCACCGCCGATGCCCGCAGCGCCATCACCGCCTGCGGCAGTGATGGTGCCGCCGCTGATGGTCACATTGCCGCTGCCGTTGCAGCCGCCGCCGATGCCAGCGCCTAAATAACCGCCGGTTGCATTGATCTCGCCGCCGGTGATCTCTACCGTGCCGGTGCCGTAGGAACCACTGCCAATGCCTGCGCCCCAATCGTCACTGGTGGCCGTGATATTGCCGCCAGTGATTTTCACCTGAGCGTCATTGCTGCCAGCGCTGCCGATGCCAGCGCCTTTGAATCCACCGGCAGCCTCCAGACTGCCGTTATTATCTTTGTCCTGAATGGTCAGTTCGCCGCTGGTGTCAGTCTTGTTGTGCTCCAACCCGGCATGGCCAGCGCCGCTCTTCAGCTCGTTGTCGCCATCCAGCTCAATGGTGGTGTCACCTTTGCCGGTCACGCTCACGGCGGCTTCGCTCCCTCTGCTGGCGTCGATGTTCACATCTTTGAGCTTGACCTCAACCTTATCGTCCTCATCTTTGGCCTCGATGGTCACAGTGTTGGAAGAAGCGGTGTCCTTGTGACGGTTTGTGATGACGGTGTCGGTGTCATTTTTGGTGGTCGTCTCGTTCTGAGTGACGTCGTTGCCGTTCTCACCCGCCGAAATCGTAATGTCGCCATCCTCAATATAGTAGGTATCTGCAAAGGCGGGGAAGGCCGCCCCGGTCAGCAGGGCAGCGGTCAGGACAAGCGCCGCTGCCCGCTGAGAGGCCGGACGGGGCGAATTGTTACCCCCCCCCGTATGGAGAGGCCGACCCAGAACACGCATGGCAAGTTTACGATAAGAGAGCATACAAAAACCTCCTTTGAATGTTGAAAAAATATGGACTTTCGATTGATACAATTATAGCACTTCTGGGGAAGTAAGCAAGCAAACCTGCGTGAAATGCTGCTTTTCGTGCGTGAATGACAAAAAAACTATGAAAAACGCCGGGTT
>OOAO01002824.1_pt1 | contig 10511 bp, 9 predicted proteins | sample 1671821 | NCBI WGS metagenome assembly OOAO01 (sample SAMN06348196, study PRJEB24527) | human gut metagenome | biome: human gut; feature: ankylosing spondylitis patient; material: feces | host: Homo sapiens | place: China | collected 2015-10 | reverse complement strand
CGTGGATACCCACGATGTGCAGGTCATCCGATCCAACCATAAAGTCAACGTGGATTAGAGAATCATTCACACCTTTTTCCAGAATTTCCTCGTTGCTCATCTCCAGAAATCCATCGAGCACCTCAGGGAAACCGGCGCCAGCGGCAACGTGGCAGCATGCGTTTTCATCGAAAAGGGTATTAAAGAACATCAGCCCGGACTGGTTAATCGGAGATTCTTTCGGAACGAGTGCAACCTCGCCGAGCATTGAAGCACCGTCGTCCATGGCGAACATTTTTTTCAAAACCTCTTCGCCCTGCTCTGCGTGGCAGTCAACGACTTTTCCATCCTTGAAATCGACGGTAAAGTTGTTGATGATCTGTCCCGACCAGCTTAAAGGTTTTGTGGAAACGAGACGGCCTTCACATTTTCCTCTCATCGGGCTGGTGAAGACTTCTTCGGTCGGCATGTTTGGAACGTAGAAGGTGTTGTTCATATGGTTGATATCACCGGCGCCGCTCCATTTTGCGCCCGGAATCAGCTCAACGGTGAAATCCGTACCGTTTTTGCTGGTGTAATGCAGCTTGTGGAATGCCTGCTCATTCAGCTAGCTGGCTTTCTGGGTCATGAGGTCGCAGTGTGCCTGCCAGATCCTTTCTGCATCTTCGCCGTCTTTTAAGTAAACACAGTCGAAAATAGCATCCCACAGTTTTTCAACAGCAATATCCTCCGGCTCGCCCGGGAATACTTTTTCTGCCCATTTTGGAGAAGCGGCGGCAACGATCAGCCACTGATGCTTTCCATCGAGCTGGTCACGGTATTTTTTAATGACCTTTCCACGCATCTGACGAACGGTGGAGAGCAGGTCCGCAGGAATGCCGGCGAGCTCGTCCGGATCGGAGGAGTCGATGAAAATGCGAACCGGCAGATCAACCGTCATCTGTTTGAAACGCTCTTCTTCCCAGTGCGGAACCGCGCCAAGCGTTTCTGCGGTGGCATACTGATAATGCATTTTGTTGATCTCACCGCATTCCCAGATCACTTCCACATAGCTTGCGCCCGCCTGATAGCACTCCTCTGTCACCATCTGGGTAAGCAGAACCTGATCGACGCCGGCCTGGAGGCGGACACGCTGTCCTTTCTGTACATTTGCGCCGATTTTTACGATCAGCTTTGCATATTCTCTTAATTTTGCCTGAAATTTTGCTTCATTCATGATAAAAGACTCCTTTTTGTGATTTTTAAAACTGAAATGGATCATTAAAGGCTCCATAGTACGAAACCGGTTCGCCCGCGGAAAGCAGATGATGGACATCGCCGACGGTCTGGCAGCGGAAGTATACTTCACCCGGCTTGCGTTCCTCGCTTCCGACGATTGTGACGGAAGTCGGTGCCAGGAACATGCCCTGCCAGAGCTGTACCGGCGTCATATTCAGCAGATGCGACAGTGCCACACAGGTGACGCCGAGATGGCAGAAGCAGACGATGACGGCTTCGCGGTTTGTTTCATCCGAAGCGTGATAGCGGTAACCGTCGCGTACATAGCCGTAGCGCGCAAGCAGTGCATCGAGTCCGTCGGTCACAAAATGGTAATTCTCGTCCATGTTTCCGGTCTGCATAATCGGATTTTTCGTCCAGAGATCCTGGTCATAGAGATCCCGGTTTGCATCGAGCACATCCGGCAGAAAATCCCATGGAATCCGGCGTTTTTCAGTCTCCGGGTCCAGGACGGGTGCATCAAATTCCCGCAGCCATGGGAGAATTTCAGCTTCACGGCCCGCATTTTTCAGCGTAAAAGAAGCCGTATCTTTCGCACGGCCAAGCGGAGAACAGTAAAAATCGGTGACATTCCATTTTGCTGTGCGTTTCGAAAGCAGCTCGGCCTCGCGCCAGCCTTTTTCGGTCAGAGAATCAATTTCATAATTTGGTTCGCCGTGGCGGATAAAAATAATTTTCATAACGTTCCTTTCTTCGTATGTCGAAAAAATGGTGGATTTCGACATAGAAAAGTAAAATTTCGTCCCGAAAGATCTGTGCCGGAGCATAAAAGAATTCAGAACTAAGAGCATTTCATTCAGTATATCATAAATAGTCAGATTTGTGTGAATTTCTTATCGGCCTCTCCCCCAGTTCAGCTCCCCGTTGGTAAACTCAGCCCAGTTGTACTGCGCCATGTATTCGCCATGGTACTGGTTGATCGCGGAAAGTTTTCCCCCGCACCAGTCAAAATAGTCACAGGAGACTTCTTCCGGGCAGATCCGCAGGCTTCCTCTGGCGGACGCAACGAGCGTTTCACAATGATACACTTTTAACGAATAAAAATTCGTGAAGCGGAAGCTCCCTTTTTGATACGCTGCATCTTGAGAGAGTAGCTAGTAGCAGTCCTGTAGGTAGGTGCAAACAGGAGAAAAATATGCTATAGTAAAAACAGCGTAAGGGGAAACAAAAAGTAATGCAGCAAGAGGAAAGAGGATGATAAACTGTCGGTCATCATGGTCTGTCTGAACGCTCAAAAAGAAACCCATGATGTATTTCTTCAGATGATGAAGACACTATTTGGTGTTGAAATGCCGGAGAATGAATTCTTGAAATTGATGCATACGTAAAAAAACAGGCACGATTCCCGAAAAAGGTGATTCGTGCCTGCTTTTTTTACTTTTCTACTTCTTCATACTGGTTGCCTTCCGGGTCACGCAGGTTATCATCTACATAAATTTTTCTTCCTTTGGTATCCAGTCTTTCTTTGTAGTCCATAGAGAAGGCACCCAGTGAAGCGGCCAGAAAGCTAAAAACAATCGTCGCTTTAGAAAGGTTCTGTAAAAATTTGAGGGCGCCATAAATAATCAGATTTTTGTAATACTCCAGCCGCAGTCCTTTTTCAACACCCCGTGCAGTGAGGCGGCAGATAAGCAGAACAACGGCCAGCATAAATGCACCGATAACCAGAAGAAAAATTCCGGCTTCATGATATTTTCCAGGTAAATAGCAGGCACCGATTACGATCATGATCGGGGCAATTAAGGACATAGTAAAAACCATTTCGGCACGAAAGGTAAAAAATCGATACATCAAAAAGATTAAGATTAGGATAGCGATGAAAAGCATATTAGTTTTCTCCTTCGTAATGTTATAAATGATATAAAGCTTTTTTGCAGAAAAAGCAGATGAATTTGTGTGAAAAAATTTTTGCGTATTTTGGCTTTTTCCTGTATAATTAGATCAATGTCGACAGGAAAACAGCATTCTGCCCAAGCCATCGGATATTTGCTGTTGTCCGGAAAGGAACTTTGATACTACATGAGCGATTTTTCACAAAGGCTTGAAAAGGAAATAAAAAATACAGGAAAAACTTTATATTATCTGTCTGAGGCCAGTGGTATGCAGCTGGATTACATTTCTAAAATGAGTAAAGGAAAACGTATTCCAAAAGAAGAAGAGCGCCTGACCTGTCTTCTTGATGCGATGGAATGCACCGGAAATACAAGAGCAGATCTCCTGTTCCTTTATCGCCAGGAAAAAATGGGAAAGAGCCAGTGGCAATGTATGGAAGAACTGATCCGTATTATCCAGCAGGATGTGGTTGAATTTCCTCAAGTCTCTGTTTCTCCAAGTGTTTCAGAAATTCCGGATACGGATATGACGCTGGACAATATCTTTGCAATTTATGCGTGTATTCGAAAAGCAATGATAAATGCTTCCGATTCCACGATTTGCTTATGTACTCCGGAAATTTCACTGGAACATTTACGATATCTTGTTCAGATTATTCATGAAGTGCCCTATCGCAGATTAGAGCATCTTTTTCCTTTGCTGCAGAATCAGACAACGGAAAATACACTGGATAACCTTCGGAAAATATGCAGTCTGAAACCGGCGATGAACTATGAAAACTACAAACCATTTTATTATTACGTTTCTTCTGCTGAGTCCGAGGCGAAAAAAGCAGGCTTACTTCCCAACTGGCTGATCACAGACCATATTGCAATTGGAATCAATTTTCATACGGCGAAAGGAATTATTCTCAGAGATGCGCAACAAATACAATTACTGAAGAATTCCTTTATTCAGGAAAGAAAAATAGCAAAGGAAATGTTGTTTTGCTCTGATTTAAATGCTTATGTAAAAGATGTCAATGTTATGATGAATGAAGGTTATGTAACGCATAACTATTATATTGAATATTCACCATGTCTTCTGCATCTGATTCCGTTAAATATACTGAAACAGCAGATCATCCTGGATGGAGTGGAAAAAGAACAGCTCTTATCTTCTCTCTTTCAGCGGATCCGGCACATGGAAACGGAAAGTATGGTACATATTTTCTGCATATCTGGCTTACGACAATTAATGGAGCAGGGACGCATTGCAGGCTATCCGGATATGCTTTATAAGCCTCTTGATCCTGCGATGCGCCTGTGGCTGTTGAAAAGTTATTATCAATATATGCTGCACACACCTCATTCCTGCATTTGTGTAAAAGAAAATTTCGTCCAGCTGCCGAAACACATCTCCATTGTATGTAGCTCTAATGTTCATAATGGAATTGCATTTTGGAACAATACAAGTCATGGATTGCAATATTATATTTTAAAAGAATCCGGCTTCTCACAAAAACTATATGAATTTTGCCAGTTTCTGGAGAATGGAAACATGGCATGGTCACAGGAGGAGACGCTGGATATTATTCGAAACATGATTGTGGAATATGGAGGCACCTTATAAACCGCGCTTCCAGGAAAATAAAGGATTCTTTCGGGACAGCTTTTCTCCTGCTATCTCTGGAAGAGCCGGGAGAAAAGCCCCTTCTTTTTTGCCGGTCGGGATGCAGCAGGTACATTTTGATTGATATATTGCTGAAACATGTTTTTTGAATCCTGAATGAGACCATTTAATTGCGCATTCTGACCAGCAGAAAACAGATCACACAACACAACTCCTTTTTGGGCATAGTACAATGCATTTTCCTTTCGCTCCAGTCTGATATTTGCAATTTGGAGCGTTTGATAGATAGGGATTTGATAGACCGGCATTTCTTCCGGAAGCAAAAGATCGCTGTAATGATACAGAAGTAATGAGATTTCTTCAGCTGCTTCCTGGATCTGCTCGGGATTTATATGTTCTTCCTGTACATTCTGAAGATACATAGATCCACATCCGATACAAATGCGGATGAATGCTTTGGACACAGTTTCTCTGATTTGTGGATTTAGAATTTCTGCATTCCATATATATTCGATACTTTCTGCCAGACGCCAGCTCTTCTCGGCCAATTCGGTGCATTTGTGTCCCTGTATTTTTTCTGCTGTTACGACGGAAATGCATGCCAGCATACATTTCAGTTCATTCATCAATAAAATTTCAGCAGTTTTTTCTTTTGGGATTTTTAACTGCATTTCCTGTTCCAGCTTTTCTTGCTGGTGTTCTGTAAAATCCTGTAATTCTTTGATGCTCTCCGGATCGCTGAACTGAGATTCCTCCAAAGTTATTTTGCAGATCATTACCCGGAGCAGATTCTGATAGGTTTCTTTCCAGATTCCCGGTTCTTCTGATTGATTACTGATGGCCATGCATCTTCTGAAAAGATCTGTTTTATCAAAGGCCGACAGATATGGATTGTTGGAAAATTGCAGAATCTGAAAGGCTGTACAATGAAAATTTTCTTTTGCAGCTGCCTGCATCAGGAGCTCGGGATATTTTCGGGCATTCATAGACGCAACAGAAAATTCCTCTGCCTGTTTTTGAGCAGAAAGCAGCATTTTCTTTGGGGCTTTCTGTAGCAAAAATCCATTTTCCGGAAAGAGATTTCCAAAGATATTTTTAAAAATAGCTTGTTGTACTGCTGCTTTCAGTGTCATTGCATGAGAATGCATCTGCGGGCAATCCAGATTTCCGGCGACTGCTGTAATTTCATATTTTTCTTTGAGTGAAAGCAGCGCCGGAACAAGCAGATATTCTGTATCTGTCAGAATTTCCAGACGATGATAGACATCATGGTACGGCGCACCCGCGAGATCTCCCTTGGAAAACAGGAGCTTCGGGAAAAAATTCCAGCAGATACCTTCTAAGGTATGGTCTGTTACCTTTGCCTGCGCCAGCTCATAGATAGAATCATATCCTTCCTGATTGCTTTTTACTGTAACATGGGTATCGGATTGCACAGAATATAATTGACGTTCATAATAATTGGACAGAAAAATTCTGTCGCCCAAGTGATCCCAGGAATACATATAGTCCATATAGGATTCATACACATGATTTCCAAACATACTTGTCGTTGGTCCGACAAACAGAGAGTTCCACGCTTCGTAAGTATCAAGTTTTTGATTAAAAGCATTTACCATTTTTGCCTGTTCTTCTTTTGTATATTTGGAAATTTCCGTTCGTTCATTTGTCTTTTGCACAGAAGTTCCGACTTTGCGGCGTCCGTGCTCAACCAGGAGAAGAAAGATGATTTCTTCTTTTTCCAGAAATTCTATTTCAAAAGAAATATCCCATGATTTTTCATCACAATAGGTTCTGTAATTACTACCTGAATTTATCGCTTTTTGTAATATTTCGGGATCAAGAGTTTCCCATGGAATCGAAACAGGAAAGTCCATATTTTATTTCCTCCAGGTGTCTGCTGATAAAATGATGTTGGAGGCAAAAAATATTTTGCCTCCCTTGTCATCCGATTGCTTTGCATGATATGCTTTGGCAATTCTTATTTTAATACTTTGATAGATACTTTTCCGCCAATTCCGGCCTGACACTGAACTTTTAAGATATCTCCGTCTTTTAAATCCAGATCCAGGTAACCATCACCAGTTTTAAACATGGCACCGGCTAAGAATTTTCCTATTTCGCCGACGGATATTTGTTCTGCGAGGCCGCTGCCTGCAGAAAATCCAATGATGGACCCCATCAGATTGACATTCCCTTTTTTGCTGTCTTTTGCCGGATCTATCATAGAAATACGATGAACGCCAGGAGTTAAGCTGATTTCATATGGAGTCTTAGATGCCTCATATAAAGTTCCTTCTTTTTCGTCATCAATAAAGATGCCTATTTTTGCTTTGGAATTCATCATTTTATTGTACTTGAGTGGATGAAACATTTTGTCCATGATGCTCATGGAAAGACCTTTTGCCATTCGATTGGAATCTTTTACTGTTAATACTAATCTTGCACTCATATTTTCCCTCCTGAAGTCAAGCGTTTCAAGTGATGCGCTTTTGTATTTTGGGCATCGGATTGTTGTTTTGGTATGGAATAGAATGATCCGATTCCGGCTAAAATTTGTGTTTATTATACTATTATTTGAAAAACTATATGAAATAGGCATAAAAATTAGACAAAAAATCAGATGAAAACATAAATTAAACTTTTAATGATTCCTGTGATACGATTTTTTAAAAAGAAAATTGATTTTATGGGAAAACAAAACTTATTTTGGAATGGAGAGAAGCGCAGGAGGCTGTGAACGACAGAACAAAAGAAAGAAATGATAGAAAACAGATACCGCGGTGGCAAAGCTGTTCACAAAGCTGGCTGGCGTGACAACGGCGTCTTATCTGTGGTTTGAATATCTTTTGCTGACAGAGGAAAATACGCAGAAATACCTGTCGAAAAGAGGAAAAAAGATACTTTTCCTGCCAGTTCTGGTTCTGATTGCGGCCGGAATTCCGTCCCAGTGGACCCACTGGCGGGGATTTTGTAATATTACCGGCTGTGGGTTGAAACAGAATATCATGAAAAACAGAAAAGAAGCATATCGTATAAAGATAACGGATGAACGCAGGTGAATCCATGAACAGACTCTGGAGCGGTATGCTTCTTCTTGGTATTGCCTACGGTGCTTTTTGCGGAAAGCTGCCGGAGGTGACAGACGGTGCGCTGCGTGCTTCAAAAGAGGCAGTTGTGCTGGCAATTTCTCTTCTGGGTGTGACGGGCCTTTGGAGCGGGCTGATGGAGATTGCAGGGAAAGCGGGAATGATCGACAGCCTGGTAAAAAAGATGGGACCGGTCATGCGCTTTTTGTTTCCAAAGGTACCATCGGATCACCCGGCCATCCAATCGGCTGCCACAAATATGATCTGTAATGTATTCGGTCTTGGCGCAGCGGCAACGCCGCCGGGCCTTCTTGCCATGGAACAGTTCGAAGAGTTGGAAGAGGAACGGCGGAAAAACAAAAATCCGGCCGCTGTTCCGAAAGGAACTGCAAACCGGGAAATGTGCACCTTTCTGATTTTAAATATTTCTTCCCTGCAGCTGATACCGGTCAACGTGATTGCATACCGCAGCCAGTATGGCAGCGTGCATCCAACGGCCATTGTCGGACCGGCACTGGCAGCGACGGCAGCAAGCACGGTAGCGGCTGTTTTATTCTGCAAATGTATGGAGAAATGCAAAAGCTGAGAATGCGGTCTGCCCAGGAATATTTATAAAAAAACAGTAAATTCGCCTTCTTAGGACTAGCCGCCGCGGCAACAGCTTGGTACAATAAAAGAAATGAGGGATATTGAATTTTACATAGGAGGAACACAAGAGCATGGCAGGATATGTGAGTCTTCAGGATGTAACCAAGACCTATCAAATGGGTGAGGTTACGATCAAGGCTGCGGATGGGATCAGCTTTGATGTGGAAAAGGGTGAGTTTGTGATTGTGGTCGGACCGAGCGGTGCGGGGAAGACGACGGTGTTGAATATCCTCGGTGGAATGGATACGGCGACTTCGGGGAAGGTGCTGGTGGACGGAGCGGAGATCAGCAAGTACCGCGGCAAGAATCTGATCCAGTACCGGCGGGAGGATATTGGGTTTGTTTTTCAGTTTTATAATCTGATGCAGAACCTGACGGCGCTCGAGAATGTGGAGCTGGCGATGCAGATTTGTAAGCATCCGCTGGATGCGTCGGAGGTGCTTGCGGAGGTTGGGCTGGAAGAGAGAATGAATAACTTCCCGGCGCAGCTTTCGGGCGGCGAGCAGCAGCGTGTGGCGATTGCGCGTGCGCTGGCGATGAATCCCGATATTATGCTGTTTGACGAGCCTACTTCCGCGCTTGACCCCGAAATGGTCGGCGAGGTTTTGGATGTTATGAAGCAGCTGGCGAATGATAGCATGACGATGGTTGTGGTAACGCATGAAATGGGCTTCGCGAAGGAGGTCGGCACACGCGTGATGTTCATGGCGGACGGCAAGCAGGTCGAGGAGGGCAGCCCCAAGGATATTTTTGAAAATCCCAAAAGTGAACGCCTGCAGCAGTTCCTGGCAAAGGTGCTGTAAGCATAAAAAAAGAAACAAAAAAGCGAAGGAGTATTCCCCAAAAAGGGAGCTTCCTTCGCTTCTTTTTATATGTTTTCGATTTCCTCTGCGGATTTCAGCGGAATCCCTGCATCCGCAAGGGCTTGGGCAAACAGCCCCTTGCCGGGTATCTTTTTTCCGGAAAAGGAGCCGTCGTAAATCTCTCTGCATCCGCAGGAGGGACTGCGCGGCTGTAGGATGGCAAGGTCGATTTCCTCATCGGAAAGACGCGCCATGGTCTGCTCCACGCCGCGGCGGAAATATGCGGTCACATCCTCGCCGTTTTTGTTGACAGCACACCCGTTTTGCAGCTCCACAGGCACACGAGGCACAGGCAGACCGCCCGTCACCTCCGGACAGACGGGAATAACCACATGCCCCTTGAGGAAATCCAGAACCGCTTGACTGCGGTTGTTGCCGCCGTTATATTTGCAATTTCGCCCCAAAAGACAGGCACTCACTGCGATTTTCATAAATATCCCCCCTCTTAAAAGCAATTCAGACGATATTGCAGGGTATTGAAAAACAGGGAAAGATGGTAGCCGTCCATGCAGGCGTGGCTGATGGTAAGCGTGAGGGGAAGGGTAAATGCGCCGTCCGCCTCGGTATATTTCCCGAAGGTGAGAAGTGGGAAAAGATTGGGCGCGCCGCCGTAATTAATAATCGAGCCAAGGCACGCAGGAGATGCAGAAGAAATTCGCAGGCTGTCCCTCCTTCACCTTGATGCCCTTTTTATCCTGATACTGCTCTGCATCTGCGACAAGATTCTGATAAAAGGTGTCAAAATCCGCATCATATTCGCTCCAGACATCCGAAAAGGTCTTGTCATCCTCGTGGAAGATGGTGAAATTCGGGTTGAGGTAGGAATAATAGCCGGGGGTGCCGTTCTCGTCCACAGCGGTACACATTTCGGGGATGGACGCAATGACCTGTCCTGTCAGAGCGGCAAAGGCAGGGAAAAATTTCAGATTGCGCCGCTTCACCTCCGCCAGAAAATGCGTCACATCTATCCGCACTGTCATGCTGTTGACGGATTTGACAAAGCCCTTGGTATAATATTGAAAATGACTGCTCCTTGCCCAATCGGCAGGGAAGGGGGTAAAGGTTGCCTGTTTCATAATATCTCCTTAATATTTTAATGTAACGGTTTTTGTTGCGCTGTTCCAGTCAAGCTGTGTGCCTTCGATTTCCATTATGCTCATCCAATCTCTGAGGGAAACGAACAATCTGCCGTCCTTCAGCTCCGCAGGGG